>Ga0209172_10000534_pt1 | contig 103322 bp, 94 predicted proteins | sample LarsenN4metaG_FD_184113 | JGI IMG/M metagenome (GOLD analysis project Ga0209172, IMG submission 184113) | Hot spring sediment bacterial and archeal communities from British Columbia, Canada, to study Microbial Dark Matter (Phase II) - Larsen... ... | reverse complement strand
CCATCAAGCCCGCCACCTTCGTTATCGCCGCCGTCAATGTCGTTTTTCCGTGGTCAATGTGCCCCATCGTCCCCACGTTTAGGTGCGGCTTGCTTCTGTCAAATTTTCCTTTTGCCATTTTGTAAACTCCTTGAGTAATAAACCGATGATAATTATGCTTTTAAGATTTCTTCCGCCACCGATTGCGCAACAGGCGCGTAGTGGTCGAATTCCATGCTAAACACGCCGCGTCCTTGTGTAGCAGAACGCAACTGTGTGGCATATCCAAACATTTCCGCTAAAGGCACCATCGCTCGAATGCTTTGGGCGTTGCCTTGTCGAACTTCCATACCTTGAATTAAACCGCGGCGTCCATTAATTTGTCCCATTACATCGCCAAGAAACTCTTCTGGGACAATGACTTCCACTTTCATCATTGGTTCAAGCAAAATAGGGTTGCCTTTTTGCACGCCTTCTTTGAAACCGATAGAGGCGGCGAGTTTGAACGCCATTTCGCTAGAGTCAACTTCATGGTACGAGCCGTCAAACAAGGTGATTTTCAAATCCACCACAGGGTAGCCCGCTAACACGCCGCTTTCCGCCGCTTCTCTAAAGCCTTTTTCAACAGCGGGTATGTATTCTTTAGGTATGGCGCCGCCCACAATTTTGTTTTCAAACACAATTCCACTGCCGCGTTCGCCTGGCTCTAAGGAAAATACGACATGACCATATTGACCTCTACCGCCGGATTGTTTTGCGTATTTATAGTTAATTTCTTTAACTGGCTTTGTAATTGACTCACGATATGCAACGCGCGGCGCGCCAACATTCGCTTGCACTTTAAACTCGCGCATGAGGCGGTCAACGATAATATCAAGGTGCAATTCGCCCATGCCCGCAATCACCGTTTGACCTGTATTTTCATCAGAACGAACTCGGAATGTGGGGTCTTCTTCCGCCAATTTGCGAAGGGCTTCGCCCATTTTCTCTTGGTCGCCAGAACTTTTCGGCTCAATAGCAATGGAAATCACAGGCTCAGGGAATGAAATACTTTCTAATACAAGCGATTTCGTATCGCACAATGTATCGCCAGTGAAGCTATCTTTGAAACCAAGCACAGCGCCAATATCGCCCGCCCGAATTTCGGTAATATCTTCGCGGCGGTCTGCGTGCATACGCAATAAACGCCCAATCCGTTCTTTCTTTCCTTTTGTGCTGTTTTGAACCGTTTGCCCTTGGCTTAAAACGCCAGAATACACGCGAATGTAAGCCAAACGCCCAACGTATGGGTCGGTGACAATTTTGAACACTAAGGCGCTGAGAGGCGCGTCGTCCTGCGCTGGAAGTTCAAATACATTTTCGGGGTTACCAGGCTCGCTGGCTTTAACTGAAGGAATATCGGCTGGAGAGGGTAAATAATCCACCACTGCGTCTAACAAAACTTGCACGCCCTTATTCTTTAAGGAAGAGCCGCAAAAAACGGCTGTGGCTTTGTTAGCGATAACGCCCTTGCGTAAAGCGGCTTTCAATTCGTCAACGCTGATTTCTTGCGCTTCAAGGAATTTAACGGTAAGGTCGTCGTCCAATTCCGCAATCTTTTCCACCATTTTCGCGCGGGCTTCTTCGGCTTGCGCTCTTAAGTCCGCTGGAATTTCCGTCACCTTTGGCTCTTTGCCGAGGTCGTCTTCCCAAACAATTGCTTTCATTGAAAGCAAGTCAACCGCGCCTTTGAATGTAGATTCAAAGCCAATTGGCACTTGCATTGCTATGGGGTTAGCCCCAAGCCGCTGAATGATTGACTCAATTGTGCGTTCGTATGAAGCGCCGACTCTATCCATCTTATTAACAAAACAAATACGAGGCACGCCATAACGGTCAGCCTGGCGCCATACTGTTTCAGATTGCGGCTCCACCCCTTGTACCGCATCAAACACAACTACGCCGCCATCCAACACGCGAAGCGAGCGTTGCACTTCGGCGGTAAAGTCAATGTGACCAGGCGTATCAATAATATTGATTTGATAGCCCTTCCACTCTGCCGAAACAGCCGCAGAAACAATCGTAATGCCGCGTTCACGTTCTTGCACCATCCAGTCTGTAACGGTTGTGCCTTCATCTACAGAACCGATGCGATGAGTCAAGCCCGTATAGAACATAATACGCTCGGTGGTGGTGGTTTTCCCGGCGTCAATGTGGGCAATAATGCCTATGTTTCGATATTTCTCTAATGGATAAACGCGAGCCATTCTAAAAGTTACCTATTTCCTTATAAGGGTCTAAAAACTAAATTCGATAATGAGAGAAAGCGCGGTTGGCTTCCGCCATTTTGTGAGTGTCGTCGCGCTTGCGAATAGAAGCGCCTGTTTCGTTAAAAGCGTCAATTAACTCGGAGGCGAGTTTATCTGGAAACGATTTGCCAGCGCGTTCACGGGCTGATGAAAGAATCCAACGAATCGCCAACGTCACGCGACGGTCTGCGTTTACTTCCATCGGCACTTGATACGTGGCGCCGCCCACGCGGCGTGGGCGCACTTCCATAGAAGGACCTACATTCTTAAGAGCGCCGTCAAAAACTTCGATTGGGTTTTTTTCCGTGCGTTCTTTAATTAAATCCATCGCGTCATACACCAAACCAGCGGCAACGCTTTTCTTGCCGCGCTTCAACACGTGTTGAATCATGGTTTGAACGTTCAAACTATTAAAACGGATATCGGGAAGCAGTTCCCGTTTCTCTGGTTTTGCTCTTCGCATCTTTGACTACTCCAATTATTGATACTACTTCGGGCGCTTTGCGCCATACTTTGAGCGACCTTGTTTACGGTTGGCAACGCCGGTCGTATCTAAAGAACCGCGCACAATATGATAGCGAACGCCAGGCAGGTCTTTTACACGTCCGCCGCGCACAAGCACTACGGAGTGTTCTTGTAATTGATGACCTTCCCCTGGAATGTAAGCGGTCACTTCAATCCCATTACTTAAGCGTACGCGCGCAATCTTGCGCAAAGCCGAATTGGGCTTTTTAGGAGTCATCGTACGCACAACGGTACACACGCCGCGTTTTTGCGGCGCGCCCTTATCCTGGCGGAATCTGCGTTGTTTGTAACTATTTAATGTAAACTGCAGCGCAGGCGCTTTTGATTTTGCATTTTTATTCTTGCGGCCCCGGCGGACCATTTGATTAATTGTCGGCACTGTTGCCTCCGTATTACAACTTTTTCATTTTTTTATTTTTGATATTCGCAACAAATGAGACCATCAATGTCAATCCCTGATGGCCTCATTTGTGGTTGCCAGTGTATAGCCTTCGAGCGGGGTTTGATATGCCGCTCTCTTTCCTTACAAAAGCATGTTATTTTATCATGCCATTTTAATAGCGTCAATAGGAATTCCTATTTTTTACGCGGTTGAACCTCTCCAATGCTCAGCAAACCTGTATCATGCTTTGGCGGATGCGTTTTCTCTTCATCCTTACCAAACTTAACCACATCGCCGTTTTCATTAATAGCTTCTACCGCTAAACCTAACGATTGTAATTCCTTTACTAATACGCGGAAAGACGCAGGAATGCTCGGTTCTTCAATCGGTTCGCCCTTCACAATCGCCTCATAAGTATTCACGCGCCCAACGGTATCGTCAGATTTTACGGTAAGCATCTCTTGAAGCGTGTGCGCCGCGCCGTACGCTTCTAGCGCCCATACTTCCATTTCGCCAAAACGTTGACCGCCAAACTGCGCCTTACCGCCTAATGGTTGTTGAGTCACCAAACTATATGGACCTGTAGAACGCGCATGAACCTTATCTTCAACCAAGTGATGCAATTTGAGAATAGTCATTACGCCAACGGTAACGGCTTGGTCGTATTTCAAACCAGTTTTACCGTCGCGCAAAGTTTGTTTTCCTAAGATTGGCAATGGAATGCCTTTTTCTTTTGCTAATTCTTGAGCGGTTTCATATACTTTATCTTCAGCAACGCGGCGAGTAACGCCATTCGCTTCTAACCATAACCGCAAGCAAGCGGTGACCGCTTTCGTATCTAACTCAGGGTCGCGGTTTGCAACTTCACGGTCTTCCAGCAAAATTTCATCCGGGTTGGCATAGCCCTTTTCGCGCAACCACTCGCGAGCCGTAGCGCGGTGTGCATATTCAGGTTCATTCAAACGGTATATATCGTAACGGCGTTTATCAAGCCAATGTTCTAAATACAGACGGCGCACCTCATCGTCATCTTCGATAGAATTTGGGTCATATTCTTGTTCTTTGAGCCATTCCCAAGCGCGTTGAGCGGATTCTTTCCATGCTTGGTCAATAATCCAAGCGCGCGCGAGTTCGGCTTCAATTTGTTCTTCTGTCGCCCCGTCGAATACTGGGGTGACGGCGCGAAAGCCCATGCGCTTTGCCGCCCAGCCTAAATGCACTTCTAAGACCTGACCGATATTCATACGACCAGGCACGCCCAATGGATTCAAAATAATATCTACTGGAGTGCCGTCTTCAAGGAATGGCATATCTTCAACAGGCACCACTTTAGAAACTACGCCTTTATTCCCATGCCGCCCCGCCATCTTATCGCCAGCGGTAATCTTGCGGCGTTGCGCTACCGATACGCGCACCATCATATCTACCCCAGCGGCAAGGTCTGAGTTATCTTCGCGGGTAAAGACTTTTACATCTACAACTTTACCGCGTTCGCCGTGCGGCATTCTTAAAGATGTATCTTTCACATCGCGCGACTTTTCGCCGAAGATGGCGCGTAACAGTCTTTCTTCTGGCGTTAATTCTTTTTCGCCTTTGGGCGTAATTTTACCGACCAAAATATCATTCGGTCCAACTTCTGCGCCAATGCGAATGATGCCGTTTTCGTCCAAATCTTTTATAGCATCATCGCCAACATTTGGAATATCGCGCGTAATTTCTTCGGGTCCTAGTTTGGTATCGCGGGCTTCCACCTCATATTTTTCGATATGAACCGAAGTAAAGCGGTCTTCTTGCACTAAACGTTCCGAAAGCAAAATCGCATCTTCAAAATTACCGCCTTCCCACGAAAGAAAAGCCACTACTACATTTTGCCCTAACGCAATTTTGCCGTTATCAGTGGATGAAGAATCGGCAATAATATCGCCCTTCTTAATCACCTGCCCTTTTACCACCGATGGGCGTTGATCAATACAGGTGGATTGATTCGAACGTTGATATTTTCTTAATTGATAGACGCGGTTTCCGCTGCGCTTCTCTTTTACGGTGATGCTTGACCCTGTTACTGAAACAACTTCCCCATCCGCTTCAGCGACCACAACCTGCCCAGAGTCTAAGGCGGCATGACCCTCCATCCCCGTAGAAACGAGCGGAATTTCAGGCCGCACCAAAGGCACAGCCTGCGCCATCATGTTAGAACCCATCAAGGCGCGGTTTGCGTCGTCATGTTCAAGGAATGGAATTAGCGCTGCACTAATGCCCACCACTTGATGTGGGGCGACGTCCATAAAATCAATATTTTCAGCGTTGGAGAAGATAAAACCAGAGTGAAAACGGCACGAAATGCGTTCGCGTGAAAATTCTTTCTTTTCGTTGAGCGTTGAATTGGCTTGAGCGATTGTATATTTATCTTCTGCATCGGCGGAGAGATACACAATTTCATCCGACACAAACGGCACAATACTCACTTCTTCAATCTTTGCTAGTTTCTTTGCGATTTTTGAGTCAATTTCTGTGCCTGCTTTGAAGAGCAATTCTTCTGTCTTCGGGTCGTACACGTCTTCGCGTAATGTGCGCCCTTCAAGCAACTCACTAGAGCCAGGTAATGTTCGATACACTTTTCGATAGGGCGTTTCAATAAACCCATATTCATTAACTCTTGCAAATGAAGCCAAGCGTCCAATTAAACCAATGTTCGGACCTTCAGGCGTTTCAATTGGGCAAATACGCCCATAGTGCGAGTGATGCACGTCGCGCACATCAAAGCCTGCGCGTTCGCGGCGCAAACCGCCAGGACCTAAAGCAGAGAGCGTGCGTTTGTGGCGTAGCTCCGCTAAGGGGTTGGTTTGGTCCATAAATTGTGAAAGCTGAGATGAGCCAAAAAATTCGCGCAATGCCGCAACGACGGGGCGAATATTAACTAATGTAACTGGGGAAAGTTGCTCTTGATCGCGGATAGACATGCGTTCTTTAATCACGCGTTCCATACGGCGCAAACCAATGCGTAATTTGTTTTGAATCAACTCGCCCACCGTTTTGACGCGGCGATTGCCGAGGTGGTCAATATCGTCTGGGCGTTCTGTTCCATTGTTGATTTGAATCATGCGGCGAATCAAACGGATAATGTCGCTCTTGGTTACCGTGCGGTGTGGAATTGGAATGTTCAAATCTAGTTTTTGGTTCAGCTTATAACGCCCAACGCGTTCAAGGTCGTAATGGCGTTGGTCAAATAATTGTTCTTCTAAGAATTGGCGAGCGTTTTCTAACGTAGCGGGGTCGCCAGGGCGCATTTTCTTGAAAAATTCAATCAGCGCCGCTTCTGCAATGCTATGCGTAGATAAATCCCAATCAGGCTCTTGCTTCATTGTAGAAGCGATAAATAGGCGCTCAGGGTTGTTATCTACGTCTTTAAATATAGATAAAATTTCTTCGTCTGTGCCAGTTTTGATTGGAGAATCTTTGATGCCGTCATTCACTGCGGCAAGCGCGCGCAAAAACACCGTAATTGGCACTGTGCGCTTACGGTTAAACTTCAAGATAATGTAATCGGATTTGCGAGTTTCAAATTCCATCCACGCGCCGCGGTCTGGAATCAGTTTTGCCATAGAGAGCAACCGCCCTGTAGCGCGGTCGGCTGGGGCTTCAAAGTACACGCCAGGAGAGCGGATTAGTTGTGAAACGACCACACGCTCTGTCCCATTGACAATAAACGTGCCTTTATCGGTCATCTCGGGGAAATCGCCCAAGAAAATATCTTGTTTGATTGGTTCTGGAACGTCTGGACCTGACAATAACACAGAAACATATAAAGGGCTGGCATAGGTCAAGTCGCGCTCGACGCATTCTTCGATAGTATGCTTAGGCTCGCCAAAGCGATACTTTAACCCCCATTGTTGCGCTTCGGGGGTTCGGCTTGGGAATAATAACTTCATGCCTTTGTTATAAGACTCAATGGGAGAAATTTCGTGAAATAAATCTCCGATCCCTTCACGTTTCAATCGTTCAAATGAATCAAGTTGTACTTCTATTAAGTTGGGTAAATCTAATTTAACTGGGATACGCGCGTAACTTTTTGGGGGCAAAGAAGATGCCATTCTTCTCTCCTAGCAGAATTATATAGTTTGGATAAACGAATTAAACTGCCCATGTGGACAGCAACCTTAGATTATATCGAAGTGGGCATAAAAAGTCAAGCAAAATTGAAGATTGGCGACTGTGTGCAAAACGCTGATAAGAAAACGTTGCCGCGCATTTCGTAAATTGGCTAAAACGTCCGCATAAATCTATAAAACTCGCGGCAAAAAATTGTTCGTGATGTTATCATTTTGATATTCGCCGCGCAAATGAGACTTACAAAGCGCTTTGGAAATAAAATGTCGCCGCAGGCAATTGCGGGTGAACGTTGTTTTTTTGATGAAACTCGTTGCGCAATTGCCTTTGCCTCCAATTGATATGCCTATATCTATGGATTGGAAATAAATTTTCAAACGTGTTCTTTGCGCTTTTTTCAAACGTTTTTTTGCGCTTTGGGGAATCTTATAAACCACCTTTATTCGGCGCTCTTTAAGCGATAATTGATTTGACAATCTATAACTCTGCGTGTAAAATCACGGACGCTTAACAACGAAATATCTCCGCCGAGATAGCTCAGTTGGTAGAGCACGCGACTGAAAATCGCGGTGTCCCCAGTTCGATCCTGGGTCTCGGCACTCTCGGCTGAGTAAGGTAGCCAAGAAAACGCGGGTGTAGTTCAGTGGTAGAACGTCTCCTTGCCAAGGAGAAGGCCGTGAGTTCGAATCTCATCGCCCGCTCAAACCGAAGGATTGCAGATTGAAATAAAATTCGGTCAGCAATCCTTTTGTGTATAATGAAAGTGTGAATGGCGTCGTGGCCAAGTGGTAAGGCAAGGGTCTGCAAAACCCTCATTCACGGGTTCAAATCCCGTCGACGCCTCTAGCAAAAACAGGCTTTACTAAGTCTGTTTTTTTTTGCCAAGCGGTATCCTCTTTCAGAGGACTTAGGCAAGGGTCTGCAACACTCTACGAGTGCGCGAACCCTCGTTCACGGGTTCAAATCCCGTCGAAACCTTTTAAACAGACTCAATTTGAGTCTGTTTTTGCTTTTTAACTTTTTCGCTATCAGAATAGGTTTGAAATGTTTTTTGTATAAAAAAAGCCTATAATCAAATCTATATAAACCATGAGTAAGAAAAAACAAAATCGCTTTTCCGCTTGGCAAATTACGCTGGGCTATCTTGGAATGGGTATTCTGTGGATTGTATTAACAGATATCATTCTCCTTAGATTCTTTAAGAACCCTGAACAGCTTTCATCAGTACAAACATATAAAGGTTTTTTTTATGTAGCCATAACCGCTTATATTTTATACATTCTTCTGAAAATCAATGAACAAAGACTGTCGGCTTCAAAAAATCAGTCTCAAGAAGAATATCGCCAGCTGGTAGAGCAATTGCCCGGCGTAGTATTTATGGATGTGTTTGACGACCCGCAAACCACCCACTATATGAGCCCGCGCATTAAAGATTTAGTTGGATATACCGCCGAAGAGTGGACAGCGAACGGCGTTGATATGTGGACTCAAGCATTACACCCAGACGACAAAGAGCGCGTCCTCAATGAAGACAAGCGCACAAATAAAACTGGCGAATCGTTCCGCATTGAATATCGCCTGCGCCACAAAGACGGTCATTATGTTTGGGTAAAAGAAGACGCTTCTCTAATTAAGGGGAAAGACGGAGAGCCGTTGTTTTGGCAAGGCATCCTCTTAGATATTACTACGCAAAAACAAATGGAAGAAGCCTCGCGGCGGCGTAATGAGATTTTACGAGCCTCAACCATGGAGTTGACTCATTACACCGACCTCAACAACCTGTTTGAAAAAATATTTTCTTCAATTTATAAATTAATTCAGTTTGATAGCGCTTCGATTGAATTAATCGCTGAAGATACTGCCGAAATTGCGGCGGGGAAAAATATCCCGAAAGAAATGCTTGGGCAAAAGTATCAAATTCCCCTGAAGAAATGGGGCGATTTGTCTTCGTTACGAAAAGTGCAAATTATTCCCGATGTCCAAAAAGACGAGCGGTTTGTCCTCTTTGACGAAACAAATTACATTCGCAGTTGGATGGGAATTCCCTTAATCGTTCAAGAACGCCTAATTGGTTTCATAAACCTTGATAGCCGCACGCCCGGTTATTTTACAGACGAGTATGTTGCGCTTGCCCAAACCTTTGCCAACCAAGCGGCAATTGCCATTGAAAATACGCGTTTATTCGAATCGGAAAAAACACGCGTGAAAACTGCAGAAACGGTTCGACAAGCGGCTATTGTTTTAACAAGCCTATTAGATTTACCTTCGTTATACGAAGCGATTTTAGAATGGCTCAATAAAATTATCCCATACGATAGCGCTTCCATTTTAGAAATTGAAGGCGAAGATTTACGCCTCACTGCTCAGAGAGGTTTGCCGCACCCTGAACGAGCATTAAATAAGGCGTTTTCCGCTAATGACGTTTTGTTAAGCGTTGTGCGAGAAACAGAGCAGGCTTTAATCATTGACGATTGTCAAATAGACCCACGCTTTGAACAATGGGGAGATATAGAACATATTCGCGGTTGGATGGGCGTGCCGTTAATTTCACGCGGGGAAGTGATTGGTTTTATTACCATTGATAGCAAAAAACCAAATGCGTTTACGAAAAACGACGCGGTCGCCGCGCAGACATTTGCCCAACAAGCAGCCGCCTCGCTTGAGAACGTTCGGCTTTATACCGAAACCAAACAGCGGTTACAAGAATTAGAAACCGTCAGTCGCGTTTCTTCTGCTTTACGCGCCGCGCAAGATACCAATGAAATGTTCCCTATTTTGCTTCGAGAAATTGAAAGTATTCTTAAAACAGAAACCGCCACAATTTTTTTATATGACGCAGAAACCGATTTGCTTAAACCGCGCGCATCAAGCAAAGCCTTAAGCAACCTGCCAAAATCAGTATACAAACCTAATGAAGGCATTATTGGGCATGTTTATACCAGCGGACAGGCGCACGTCAGCCTTGAATTTACGCAAGACCCAATTGCCAATTTAGAAAATCAAACCTTTTTCGGGCAAGGCTGGGGCGGAATTGCCGTGCCAATTCACACCGCTAATGAAATCATTGGCGTTATTATTGTGGGCATACAAAAGCCGAGACAAATAGAAGATGGGTATGTTCGGTTGTTAACCACCATTGCCGAAATTGCAGGCAATGCGATTTATCGTTCAAATCTTTTTGATAAAAACGAAGAGCAAATTCGCCGCCTCACTATCTTACGCGAAATTGACACTGCCATCACATCAAGCCTGGATTTACGCCTCACGCTTAATATCATTCTTGAGCATTTAGTAACCAAAATGAACGTTAGCGCCGCATCCTTTTTGTTATTTAACCCTGATAGCCAAACCTTAGATATATTAGCCGCAAGCGGGTTTCAAAACCAAGAAATGAATCAAAGGTCTTTTAATGTCGGCGAGGGGTTAGCGACTCAAATCCTCTTAAATCGAAAACCCATTTACGTCAAAGACTTGAAAGACGAAAACGCACAAATCGTAAATGAACATTTTTCTAGTTACTATGCCTTGCCGCTTTTCAGCAAAGGCATAACGCACGGCGTTCTTGAAATTTATTTCAAACAAACCTTCACGCCCAATGCAGAGTGGATTGATTTTATACAAACCTTAGCGGGACAAGCGACAATTGCAATTGACAATGCGCAACTCTTTGAAAATTTACAACGCAGCCATCAAGAGATTTCGCTCGCGTATGACACAACGCTGGAAGGCTGGGGAAAGGCGCTGGAATTGCGCGATAAAGAAACTCGCGGACATACACAGCGCGTCACCAACTTGACCTTAGAACTGGCTCGGCGCGTGGGCATTCCCGAATCCCAATTGATTCATATCCGCCGCGGGGCGTTGCTCCATGATATTGGAAAAATGGGCGTGGCAGACAAAATCTTACGCAAGCCTAGCGCTTTAACAGAAGAAGAAATGAACGAAATGAAAAAACATCCGCAATATGCTTATGAGCTTTTATACCCAATCCCCTACTTGCGCGCGGCGGTGGATATTCCTTACTGCCACCATGAATGGTGGAATGGAAGCGGTTATCCGCGTGGGTTACGAGGCGAAGCGATTCCGCTTGCGGCGCGCATATTTGCCGTTATAGACGTTTGGGATGCGTTGCTTTCCGATAGACCCTATCGCGGCGCATGGAAACGAGAAGAAGTATATCAATATATTCTTGACCTTTCAGGCAAGCAATTTGACCCGCGCATTGTGAAAGAATTTAAGACCATATTAGATAACGAGCCAGAGATTATAGAATCAAATTACCCGAAAGATGAAAGTTGAGGCGCAGAATCAAATATCCCCTTAAGAAAGAAGCGATGAGTTTCCTCTCATCGCTTCTTTCTTTATTTCACGCGTAAAAATTTTCGCTTGCCAACTTGTAACACGCCCGCATGCGGAAACGGCATATCTTTTTCAATCACTTCGCCGTCAAGTTTCACGCCTTTTTGCTCTATCAAACTGCGGGCTTTGCTTTTGCTCTCCGCCATTTGGTTGGCGACGATGACATCTACGACGGTTTGATTGGGCTGTAAATTGTATTCGGGCATTTCATCGGGAATTTCTTTTTGTTGAAAGCGCTTGATGAAATTTTCTTGCGCTTTTTGGGCTTCTTCGTCAGAGTAAAAAATGCTGGTGATTTCATACGCCATTTTCATCTTCGCATCGCGCGGGTGCAAGACGTTTGCGGCGAGGTCTTTTTCAATTTGCGCAATCTGTTGCGGGCTCCAACGCGTGACGAGGCGCATGTAAACGCCCATCGCTGAATCAGGCACAGACATTAATTTGCCAAACATATCGTCGGCGCCAGTGTTGATTGGCACAATGTTGCCCGTAGATTTAGACATTCTTTGCACGCCGTCGGTGCCGGGCAAAATGCCGGTGATAATGCCCACCAATGGTTTTTGACCTAACGCCTCTTGCAATTTTCTGCCTGCGACAATAATGTTGAAGAGTTGGTCTGAGCCGCCCACTTGCACATCGGTATTCATGGCGACGGCGTCGTAACCTTGCATGAGGGCGTAGAATGTTTCGTGCAGGTAAATTGGCTCGCCTTTCTCAAGTCGTTTGGCAAAGTTTTCACGCGCTAAAAATTGTTGCACGGTAAAGTTTTGACCCAGCCGAATCAAATCTACCAAAGATAGTTTTGAAAGCCATTCGCCGTTATAGCGAATTTTGGTTTTTGTTTTATCTAAAACGCGAAAGGCTTGTTCGGCGTATGTTTTTGCATTTTCATTCACTTGTTCTTCCGTGAGAACAGGGCGGGCTTTGTTTTTATCCGAAGGGTCGCCCACTAAAGCGGTGTAACTTCCAATTAAGAAGGTCACTTCGTGACCTAAATCTTGAAATTGGCGAAGTTTCCGCATCGAAATTGTGTGACCTAAATGCAAGTCGGTAGAAGTAGGGTCGTAGCCGCAATATACTCGCAAAGGGCGGTTTTCTTTTTGGGCAAGCAACAAACGCTCGCGCAGTTCAGCCGCCATGGCTTTTTGCAATTCCTCGTCGCCATAATCGGCGCCTTGCATTAATAATTCAACTTGTTCGTCAATGTTCATAAAGACCTCTTCGACATTATTTGTAGGGGCGCCCCGTCAATGTTAATCATGACACTTTCACATAAATGGTGGGTCGCCCCTGCTGAATTTAATAAAACAAAAACGCGCCCGCGATGATGAGGGGCGCGTTCAATGCACACCATCGCAATCCATTACAGGTGAGCAGAATAATAGTTTCTGAACGATTCGCTAAACATGCGGTTATTATACATTAAATTAATGGCGCACAGTAGGGGCGCCTCGCCAAAATTATTGAGATAAATTAAAAGCAAAGTTCCATGGTCCCGTAATTGTATAAAACTCATCGCTATACACAATTTCTTCGGCTTGTTGTTGAGTCATTTCAGGCGGGATGCTGATAATTTGCATGGTTAAGGCGCCGTTTACATCCACACAATCTAACACAATGCCAATACCGCGCTCCGCGAGCGATTGTTGAATCTTAGGCATATAAACGGAACAATAATCATCGCCTTGTGGGGGCGCGGCGATAGAATGAATGACAATGGAAGCGTTGGTTAAATCTGCATCGGGCGGAACGACAAAGGTTAAAGTATCGCAACGCAAGCCTGGGTCGCCCTCTTGCAAACTTAATAAGGTTGTGCCGTATTCCTGCAATATAACTCCGCTGTAATTCAAACTAGCGGACCAAATAGACCAATCTGCCGCGTCGGGTAAAGTGAAGCATACATCAGCGTTTACGTTTTTTCCTTCCATCCACACTCGTTCCATGCGCACGTCAATTCCGCTGGCAATTTGATTCGCTTCCACACGCGCTTCAGTCGTGGGGTAAGAAGCGTCAATATAGGCGGTTGCCGTCGGCAAAAATTGCGGAAGCACAACTTGATTTTGCGGCGCAGGCGCGCAGGCTGTGATTAGGACTAGCAAGAGCAAAATATATTTTTTATTGAACATGTTTCTCCTATCGTTTTTAACGACTGACCATGATTGGCGGTTATGGCGTTTTCTACTTTCTATTCATTAAATCTTCTAACGCCTCTTTCAAACGTGGAAATTGAAACGGGTAACCAGTCTCTATCAACCGTTTAGGCTGAGCGAATCTACCGTCAAGAATCAAGACGCTCATTTCGCCCAAAATGTTTCTTAGCAAAAATTCGGGAACGCGAAACCAATAAGGGCGGCGTAGAACTTTTGCAAGGGTTTGATTAAACTCCGCATTAGACGTTTGCGCGGGAGCAATCAGGTTATAGGCGCCGCGCGCGTTTTCATTTGCCATCAAAAACTTCACCGCCCCAACCCAGTCTTGAAGATGAATCCACGGAAAGGCTTGCTTGCCAGAACCAAGCGCGCCGCCAAAAAACAACTTAATTGGCAAAGCCATCAACGGTAGTAAGCCGCCTTGTGCGTCTAACACAACCGCCGACCGTATTACGATTCGCCGCACGCTTAAATTATCTAATGATTTTGTGGCGTCTTCCCATTTTACAGCGAGTTGGGCGAGAAAATCATCCGCTGGCGGCGTAGATTCATCGGCAAGGTTACCGCTCAACCCATAGTAGTTAATGCCAGAGGCTTGGACGAAAACGCCGGGGCGTTTATCGGCTGTTTGGATGGCAGAAGCAAGCAAAAGCCCAGGCATGAGGCGCGAATCTAAAAAAGATTGTTTGACTGCGCGCGTCCATGGGAAGGTTGAAAGCGACCTCCCCGTTAAGTGAACGACCGCGTCCATTTCATTGATTCTATGCCCCCAACCGTTTGTCGTTTTTGCGTCCCACAAAATCGTTTGGGCATGTGTTATGTTTTGCACACGGCGCGATAAGATAAACACGCGATGACCGTCTGCAAATAAAGAAGCGGCAAGGGCGCGCCCTAAAAACCCAGAACCGCCTGCAATCAGTATGTTCATTTCTAATGTTCCTGTAATACTTTTGGTCTTTTACGAATTATCAAAACTGGATGTATAATTCCGCAGTTGTTGAGGACGAATGAACGAACCCGTTTTAGTGCTCAATGCAAATTTTGAGCCAATTCACGTCTGTTCAACACGCCGGGCAATTGGGTTAATCCTTGCTGGCAAAGCAGGAATGATTGCCAACGGCCGCGGATACATTCGCACCATTACCAAATTAATACCGCGCCCATCGGTCATTCGGCTTGAAATGCAAATTCATCGCCCACGCCCGCGTGTCAAATTAACGCGCCGCGAAATCTTTCGACGCGATAATTATACATGTCAGTATTGCGGGAAGCGAGATTTGCATTTGACGATTGACCATGTGATACCGCGCCATTTGGGCGGCAAACATATTTGGACGAATCTCGTCACCGCTTGTTCGGCTTGTAATCACCGCAAGGGCGGGCGCAAAGTGGATGAAGCGCACATGCACTTAATGAAAATTCCTAAAGAGCCGCCCGCCGACGCCGCCTATATTTTTGGCAAACACTTAAATGAAAATCAGGAATGGGAACAGTATATTTCTGGTTGGTGAAAGATACGCGCTTGCAGGCTGCGTTTAGAAATTGATTTCCATAAAATCTTTCGCCAACTCAACTTCGCCCCGAAAAGCCGATTGCGCCTCCGCCGCCAAGCCGCTTCTTTCATACCTTCCAGTTGGGTAATGAATCAGGAGCATTTTCTTCGCCCCAGCCTTGGCGCCAATTTCGCCTGCCTGCTTAGCGGAAGAATGCCCCGCCGACTCGCCCGTCGCCTCGTGAATTAACAAATCCGCCTCGGCGCTGAGGCGAACTACTTCATCGCATGGCTCGGTATCGCATGAGTACGCAAGGATTTTTTGGCTCTGCGGAAATTGAATTCGCAAACCAATGTTTGGAATCATGTGCCGCACAGGCGAAGCATGGACAATAAAATCTTCACACTCGATTACAGGCGTACCCTCGCGGCTTGGCAAACGATAAAACACCACCGGGAAAAACTGGGGCCACTCTGACCAGTTATACAAATTCATCAGCGCTTCGACGCGCTCTAAGGTGTAATGCAGACCGTAAATATTAAGCGGCTTTTGCCTGCCTAATAACCACATATCCATTAGCAAAAGCGGAATACCTGAAGCATGGTCGGGGTGAAAATGGGTGACGATAATATCAGTCAAACGATGAAAATCTATGCCCGCTTGTTCTAGGCGGACCATTGGGTTGCTTACGCAATCAATAAGCAACATACGCTCTTGCCCCACAACCACCATGTGAGTATTTTCCGCTTTCAATGTTGGCACAGCATTAGAAGAGCCTAAAATTATCACTTTGGGCATACGCTATAATCTTAACGCAAATTTAACGTTTTACACAAACATTCTTTGGGAATTTATAGTTCTTTGCGTCATAAAACATGAGCCTTCAGGCGTTACGTTAAAAAAACAAAAGCGCGGTTAATTCCCCATCACGCGCAACAGTAAACCGGGGGTGATGTGCGCCTCAATTACGGCGGCTATCGCTAACAGCGGCACAATTAAGCCGATAAAAATTTTCATCCAATCGGCAAGTAGCTCTAAAATCACCTCCCCCATGGATTTGCCCACTTGCGGCGTGACCAGCGCCGCGCCAAAATATAAAACCACCGCGCTGCCTATCATCAATGCGGGAATTTCAAAAACGCCGTGCGGGGCCACGCCTGCCAAAAATATAGGAAAGGGATTAATGCCCAGCGCCTCAATCAAAGCGTATAACCCGCCAATTAAGGCGATGTTAACCATATACAACATAATTCCCAACACGCTAAACGAAACCATGCCCGCAAAAAATATCAACGCCACAGCGCGAGTGTTATTCAAAAATAAAAACGGCGCGCTCAAGTGTTTTTGAATATCCGAAAGGTCTGGCAATTCGCCAATTTCGCCAATGCTTTTTTCTAACTCGGCTATTTCTTCGGGCGTGGCAGAAGCAATGGCTTGACCAACGTTCTCTTTAATCCAAGCGTAACTCGCCCAAACGCTTATGCCGGCAATGAAAACAATAAACAACACGGCGGGCAAAATGCGAGTTAAAGAAGCCCTTAGCGTTTTGCTATACCATTCAAAAATTGAAGTCGCCCCGCCTATAAAATTTTTGGCGAAGGTTTTTATAATCCAACGCAGATTAATCGTATCAATTTCGCGTCCGAGCAAATATTCGCGCTGAAAGTGAGCAATGCCCACGCGAATTAACAACAAAGCGATAATCGTCACGCCGGCAATGCCCAGCCATAGCACGCGCTCGTTTCCCCAAAATAACATCACCGCTTCGCCTTGCATCAAAATTGCCACTGGAATAACGATGAAAGAAGCTAATAAATTTGCCGCCTTTACAGAAGTAGATTGCACCGAAATCACAATCGCCGCGCTCACCATTAAGAAAGCGTGCGCAGTGGTGAGCAAGAATAATTGCGTCAGCACAGAAGCGGAGGGCATAGTTAGGTTCTGGCGCGAGACCATAATCAAATACAAAATAATAGATGAATAACTTGCCACAAGAGGCGTAATCACGCCGACCAATAATTTCCCAAAATATAATTGCCAATCGTCAAACGGCGCGCTCAACAGCGGCTCAATCGTGCCGCGTTCTTTTTCGCCCACAAACGACTCTAACGCCACGACTAGCGAAACGGTAATCGGGAAAAATCCAATAATCAAAATGGAAAACGGAACCAATCTATCTAAAATCAAATTCGCTTCAAATTGATTTAAGAAATCCACCGTTTGTTTTGCAAATTCGTTCATCAAAAACGGAAAGCACAAGGTTAAAATCAACATAGGCATTAACACGCGCCAATCGCGCAATTGGTCTTTAAGCTCGCGTTTTGCCACCAGCCAAATCGGTTTGAATTTATTGAACATACTCATATCCCTTCGCCTCAGCCATCGCTTTCAAATACACTTGTTCTAATGTGCGCGTTTCTTCTTGCAAAGCCACAACGGGAATTTTTTTGGAAGCGAATAGATTCAACAACTTGGGGTTCGACTCTTCCGCCGCTTCTACTCTCACCTTCAAACTGTTCGGCGCGCGGGAAATTACCTCTACGCCTGCGGGCAGTTCAAAATCTATGGTTGCAGGTTCGGCAAATTTCACAATATATTCTGGCGCGCCTAACACAGTTCTTTTTAATTCATCTAACGTGCCTTGAATTAAGATTTTGCCGCGATAAATAATGGCAATTTTATCCGCCAGGGCTTCCACTTCCGTTAAGTTATGCGAGCAAATCACAATCGTTCGGCTAGACGACTTAAGCCGCGCAATTTCATCGCGCACAAGTCTTGCCGATTCTGGGTCCATCGCCGAGGTTGGCTCGTCTAACAGCAAAACGCCCGGTTGATGAATCATTGCGCGGGCAAGCGCCAACTTTTGACGCATCCCCTTAGAGTACTCGCCCACTCTGCGTTTGGCGGCATCCATAAGACCAAAATATTCAAGCAAATTGTCGCTGCGTTTTTTGCGCTCGGTCGCCTCTAAACCATATACTTGACCGAAAAAATCAAGGTATTCAAACGCAGACATCCGCATATACAAGCCATGTTGTTCAGTTAGCACGCCTACCGAAGCGCGAACATCGTGCCCGTTCTTCACCACGTCGTAACCCGCCACCCTTGCCCATCCGCGCGATGGGTTAAGCAAGGCGGTTAGCATACGAACGGTTGTCGTTTTGCCTGCTCCGTTTTGCCCCAATAAAGCCAAAATTTGCCCGCCTTGCACCGAGAGGGTCACGCCGTCCACTGCCATAAAATCGTGAAATTGTTTGCTCAGGTCGTTTGTTTCTATCATAAAATTTCCTTTTGGTTATCGGTAATTGGAAAGCAGTCATTAACTATTTGAAGTTTATGCTTTAGAGGTTAAGAAATTGTTTGGCTTCATTGTATTACCCGCCCCTATCTTTTTTCTTGACAACTTCCTTACAGATTTTACGCAAAACGCAGTCGCTTTGCGGCGAGGGCGGAGCAAAAAGCAAATAGCGTCATAAAAAACGCCTGATTAACGTTGATTCCGTTTATGAGCGATACATCGAGCCTGAGGAATTCTAATAAAAAACGAGCAAGAGAGTAAAAAGCGAGGTAAAACAAGAATAGAACGCCTGCCTGAAGTTTGGATGAGAATTTTTTACTTAACCACAGCAATAAAGCGAGATTGATTAAATTGAGAATCATTTCGTAAGCGAATAATGGGTGATAAAACTCAATACGCTCATAACCGCTCAAGCGATATTCGGGTTCAATGTAAATTGCCCAAGGGAGGTTCGTTGGCAAACCATATAATTCTTGGTTGAAATAGTTGGTCAGCCGCCCTAGCGCTTGGGCAAGCGGGAAGCCAAAAGCGAGGATATCGGCAAGTCTCCAAAAGGGTTGTTGGTATTTTCTGCAAAAGAGGTATAACGCCAGCGCCCCGCCGAGAATTGCGCCCGGCATTCCAAAGCCGCCAATCCACAACGCGAGCGCGTCAATGGGGTGCGAAAGATAATGTTGAGTTGTAAGACCAAGCTGAACCGAAGACAGAGGCGGGGTGAAAATATGCCAAAGCCGCGCGCCAATTAATCCCCAAATTGTTAAAGGTAAAAATACATAGTAAATGATTTCAGGATTGTGGTTATATCGTTTGGCTTGATACGCAGAGAGTAATGCGCCGCAAGCGACGCCCAATGCGATGAAGATGCCAGAGCCTTCGTTCAATTTGTTCCTCGTTGTTTTTTCATGCGCTCATGCCCTTGTGCGCGGACGTGGAAAATGCGTTGAAAAGCGGTGATGTTGCCTAAGACGGCGATAAGGCAAACGGCGATAAACGGTTGATTGAAAACCAACAACGGAATTAAAACGAGATAACGTTCAACGCGCGTGAGAATTCCAACTTTGGCTGTGAAGTTTAATCCCTCAGCGCGCGCTTTCACATACGAAACGAACACCGAGCCTGCCGCCGCAATAAATGTGACCATGACGGCTAAGTGATTGTTTTGTTTTAGAAAAAAGTATAACAACCCGCCAAAGGTGATTAACTCGGCGTATCTATCGCTCACCGAATCTACAAATGCGCCAAAGTCGCTGGGTTCGCCGCGCAGGCGCGCCATTGTGCCGTCAAAGGCGTCCACCAAGACGGAGGCGAGTAAAATCCATGCGCCTATGGTGATTTTGCCAATCGCTAGATAATATGCGCCGACGGTTGTGCCAGCCAAGCCTAGTAGGGTGATGGTGTTGGGGTGCAAGCCTGTGCGATTTAAGAACGCGCCAATTGAGTCTAAAACATCTTTGAAGACGATTCTTAATCTATCTGTAAATGTGGGTTTGGGGTTCAAGGTCGTTTCGTTTCCTTTTTCTTTTTTCTTTTCTCTATCAGGTTAGAAAGGGAGAAGAAGTTTCGTTTTTTATTTTTCAGGGTTTTCTTCGTCTAAATCTTCTTCGCTGATTAAGACTTCTCGTTCTTTGCCGCCGCCTTGCGAGGGACCCACTACGCCCATTTTTTCTAGTTCGTCGAGCAAGCGCGCGGCGCGTGGGTAACCAATGCGCAAGCGGCGTTGTAAGAGAGAAGCCGAGGCGCGCTGGCTTTGGCGCACAATTGAAACGGCTTGTTCAATTAAACCGTCGTCTTCGTTTTCATCAGGTTCTTGTAATAATGTTTCCCAAGGCGGGGTTTCGTTGGCTAGCATGTCGGTATTTTTTCGCCAGTGGTCAATTAATCTTTCAATTTCCATATCGGTAATCAACACGCCTTGCGCGCGGATTGGGTTGCCAACTTCTGGGTTTAAGAAGAGCATATCGCCGCGTCCAAGCAACGATTCGGCGCCTGTGTAATCTAAGATGACGCGGCTATCGGTGCCAGAAGCGACTGCAAAGGCTAAACGGGCTGGGAAGTTGGCTTTGATTAAGCCTGTGACGACGTCGGTGGAAGGTCTTTGTGTGGCGACGACTAAGTGAATGCCCGTAGCCCGCGCCATTTGCGCGAGGCGCACAAGGTTGTGTTCGGTTTGGTCTGGCGCCGACATCATCAAATCTGCAAGTTCATCTATTAAGACGACGATGCGAGGCAAAGGTACGCCGTCTTCTTTGCGAGATATTTTACGATTGTAAGCGTCTAAATCGCGGGCATGGGCGGCTTCAAGCAAACGATAGCGGTGTTCCATTTCCACCACCACCCAGCGCAGTACGCCTAAAATTCTTTCGAGGCTGGTTTCCACTTTGCCGTATAAGTGCGGCAAACCGTTGAAGCGAATCAACTCGACCATTTTCGAGTCAATCATCACCATTCTTAATTCTTCGGGGGTGTTGTTCATGGCTAAACATGCCGCAATCGAAGTAATACACACCGATTTGCCAGAGCCAGTGGAGCCTGCAATGAGCAAATGCGGCATACGCGATAAATCGGCAATTAATGGGTTGCCCGAAACATCGCGCCCTAGCGCCAAATTCAAAGGCGCGCCGCGTTTATAAAACGCATCCGATTCAAGCAGGGCGCGCATACGCACAACAGAACTATTGGTATTTGGCACTTCAATGCCAACATACGGTTTGCCCGGCACAGGCGCTTCAATTCTTAAGCGCTGAGCCGATAACGCCAGCGCTAAATCTTTTTCCAGCGAGGCAATTTGCGCCACGCGCACTTTCATTTGTTGCACGTCCTCTTCATCGGTGCCGGGCTTTTTAATAAAGCCCGGTTGCACGGCAAATTGCGTCACCGATGGACCGACGCGATAACCAATGACTGTGGCAGGGATGCCGAATTCGGAAAGCGTTTTCATAATCAAACCAGCGGTTTGATTGATGGTGCGTTCATCGGCGCGCACGGTGGAATCACCGAGCAAAATGCTAAGGGGGGGTAAATCGGCTGGGCGCGGCGGCGGTTTGATTGGCTTCTCTTCTTTTTTGTTGGAAGATTTTAACGAAGTGCGAAACTCAGGCGGGATGAGCGGCGTTTTCTTTTTAGCGGAAGCCGCTGGTTTCTCTTTTTCGATTTTTTCTTGTTTCGCTTCTTCCTGAATTGGAGTTGATACAAACGCGGGGGTAGAATCTCCTGCCAAGTTAATCAAATACAATTCCAGCCAAGCCCAAAAGCCAAAGCCTGTGGCTAAGGTCAGCAGCCAAGAAGCAAGTAATATGAATGTGCCAAGCATAGAGCCTGTTGCATTCCACAATAAGGTAACTAAGCCCCATCCCAAGCGCCCGCCGTCCATGCCTGCTTCGGCGCGGGCTAAATTATTGCCGAAGAGAACAGCCATCATGCCTAAGGTTAGGAGCGAAGCGAGTTCGAGGGCGATGAGGCGAATCCACTTTACGTCTTGTGTGTCGCGGCGCAGCAGGGTGTATCCTAAATATCCAACGCCGAGTAACACAAACACACACCCCCACCCAAACCATAAACGCAAGGCTATGGCTATACTGGAGATGAGGAAGCCTTCGGTGTAACCGAATGCGGCGAGTAAGAAAATAATCGCTAATGAAATTAAAGCGACGCCGAAGGCATCGCGCAAAAAACGACCAAATTGCGAATTGAAGCGCGCGAGTTTATCCAGCCAATCGTTTTGAATGGGCAGTTGGCTTTGTTCGTATTGTTTATGGCGTTTGTGTTTTTGATTCATTTTTGTATTTGCGCCCGTGCGCTATGTTGGATAACAGTTTATTGTTTTTTTAACTCTTCTTCCATTTCAAGAATGGTTTTGGCGACCGCTTCGATGGCAATGCGTTGTTTGCGATACAAATCGGCTTCCGACATTGCCAAGCGCGCGGCGACATCGCGCACTTTGCGCCCTTCGATAAATTTCATTTCGAGAATGTTATATAAAATCCACTCGGTGGTGAATTTTCGGTCGCCGCTGGGTTTCACTTGGTCAACGGCGCGGCGCAATAAAGAACGAAGCGCATTGGCGGGGCTGCCGTCTTCTTGAATGAGGTCTTGCACTACTTGTAATTTTATCAGCGGATTGTTTGTGAATTTCGGTCCGCCCCAATAGTGGGTGAGCGCGTCTTTGACCCAATTCGCTAAATCTGATTCGTGCGGCAGGGGTTGGTCTATGAGGCTTGTTTTTGAGTCGTATCTGCCTGCGGCTCTCATCCGTTGAATCATTTCCACTTGGGGTTGAATATCGGCTAAGGAGCGAAATACAGTTTGTTGTAGTTGACGGTCTTCTAATGCAATGGCGACGCGATTAGCTAGTAACCATAATGATTCGCGTTGGTCGGGTTCCATGGTTTTTTGTTTTTCGGTGTAAGCCACGCCCAGCAAGCCAATTAATGGCGGGGTTTCATCTAAATCCATGTTGGATGTTCTTCTTCGGAATAGGGGAAGTATCCAAAAATTTCCCCATTGAAATTCGTGGCGGGGGTCTCCGTTGGCATGGTTGAGGGCTTCGGTCAGGCTTTCTTGGTCTAGCATAGACCGATTGCCCGCTACAATGAGGGGAGATATAGAGTCGTCATTGAGCGAGGCAACAAAAGCGCAAGGAGATTGGACATGGTCGCGCACAGCGGCAAGAATGGATTCGAGAAATTGTTGCAAGTCGCTTTGGGTTAATAGGCGTTCTTCGATGTTTTGGAGTAAGACAAGTTCTTTGCGGTCTCTGCCAAAAAACAGCCAGCGCTCCCAAAGCGGGGCGGCAAAAGTGATGGCGTGTTCCATGAGTAAAATAGTGGCAACCACCGTAAATGGAACAAAGGCGTTGTAGGGGGTGCCAAAGAATTCGCCGCCACGGCGAACGAGGGTCATCATGGCGAGCGCGGCAGAAGCGGTCACAGGTCCGCGCATAATCCATTTGAAAAGTCGGCTCTTGATGACACGGTCGGGCCATGAAACCCCAAAGAAAGCGACCGCATACGCCATAACGATGACTAAGACCGCCACAATGATATTAATGAGCATGGCGGCGGTCCAAAATATAAATTGATGCTGCGCGGCGAAAGTATAGCCAAACATTAAGTATGGAAATGAGCCCAGCGCTGGGGCTGTGGCGCCAGCCATGAGGTAAATCATGCGGCGGCGCCCGGAACGGGTGAGCATTAAAGCGTAGGCGCGGTAAAAATTAATCGCCGCCCAAAGCATGGCAGCAATATAAAACACGGTGAAAATTTCAGTCCATATCGTTCGTTGCAAATATGGGGCGGGCTTTCCATCAGGGACGATTTCGCCAAGCAAATTGCCTGTAGCAAGTAAAACTAAAAAAACGCTAGCCACCGCATAGATTAAGCGAACGGCAATGCGTCTTCTGCCTCGAGAGGGTTTTCCAGCGGTGACGAGCAAAGCGTCTGATAAATGCAAATAGGCGGCAGGCAAAAAGATAATGCCAAACCATTGCAAGCGCATTAAGACTTCTAAGGTTTGGATGGCTTGCGAATTATCTTGTAAGGCTTCGGCGGTAAACACCACCACCACGCACAACAAAATAAGCGCAAAAGATTTTGCGACTCTGTCTCTTAGGTTAAATGACAGGGAATATAGAAATAAAGAAAAAGCGGTAATCGCAATGCCCGCTGTTAATATCTGGTTAAGCGTTTTAAGCGCCCCCAATACGGTTGCCGACCAGTCGAATATCATAGAGCGCCTTTCGATATGTTCATCTGGTTCATTCGTTTATCTTAAAGTTCATTTGCGCCGCAACCTATCGAATTGCCCAAGCAGAGAGGGAAATTTTGCAACGCTGTCAAGTCATTCATCTTATTTCAATATTTTAGCGAAGAATAAAGCCACATCTTGATTCAGGTAATATTGGTCATTATACCCGCAGAACTCATATCCAAATTTTTGGGCTAATCGAATAGCCGGTAAATTTTTAGACTGCGTTTCAAGAATTAAACGGCGATGAAGACGCGTCTCCGCCCAGCCTTGGGCGGCGGCTAATAAGGCAGAAGCCACGCCGCGGCGACGAAAAGAGGTATGCACCACCAAATCCGTTATCCATACCACAGACGCAGTTCCGCGTTCGAGTAAACAAATATATCCAACGGGGTCTTGCGCCATTAATGCGGTAAACATCATAGACTTGCGCACCCAATCGTCGGCTAAGGCAAATTTATTATGCGGGTATTCGATTTGAATAGAGCGAGGCAAGCGGACTTCTCGAAAGGTAGCCGCCACTTGATTTGAGTCGCGCTTCAATTCTAACTGCCAAACGGAGTCGCTAACCGCGTTATGGTCGAACGCCATGAGTTTTTGTAAGTCAGTCGCCACTGTGGGGCGAAGTTGAATTTCAGACATAAAAAATTTCCTATTGATAAACGATTATTGCGAAACAACGCGCACCGGCACAATACAGGCCGGCAGTTCAACGCCTTGATTATCCACAACGACTAAACGCAGTTGATAGTCGCCGGGGGTAAGCGCGGTTGTGTTCCACGCGCCTAAGCGCCCTTCATTGACAACTTCTCGCCCGGCGGCAATGGTCGCCCAGGCTTCGCTTCCAACGGGGGCTACTTCATATTTATAAAACCCAAAATTGGGAATATTGGCTGTGCCTGTGATTTCAATTGCGCCTGAAATTTCATCGCCAGGTTGTGGGAATGTAATGGAAATTTGATTCGGCGCGCACCCGCTGGCATTGAATGCCGTTGCGCCGGCGGGCGCGAGGGCAAACTGGGTTTGCATTTCTGGAGATAATGTGCCAGTGGGCGTGGAGATAAAATCTAACGTAGGCGTTGGCACAAAAAAATTCGCTGGGAAGCTAGGAATGATAAAAGACACAATAAAAAACTCTGCGCAAAATAAAATAACAATTACAGCGGAAATAGCCGCCGAGCGCGCCAGCCGACGAGCCGAAAATTCGCGCTCTAAACTAAAAACGGCAATGCGCCATTCGCGCCACGAGCGCCACAACCAGCGGAATGAAAATAAACCGCCAATTGCCAGCAAAATATAAATCAACGCCTCGTAGGTGTCGAGAAATCTATAAAACTCTACCATGGGAGGTGTAACTTAAAGTCCGCGCAACACGCCGCGAATGATGGTTTCAATTTTGGGGGTGATAACTTTGCCTGCCTCAATCACTTCTTCATGCGTGGTAATGGTAGAGCCGTCTAAGTTGGCTTTATTGCTAATGCCAGAAATGCCCAAAACGCGCATACTGCCATGTCGAGCCACAATCACCTCTGGCACGGTGGACATGCCAACGGCATCTACCCCAATCAAACGCAAAAAGCGTAAATCGGCTGGGGATTCAAACGAAGGTCCGCTTAAACCAGCGTACACGCCTTCTTGCAAAGCGATATGATTTTCTTTCGCAACCTTGCGCGCCAAATCGCAATACGCGCGGTCGTATGGTTGACTCATATCGGGGAAGCGCGGTCCAATTTCATCAAGGTTGGGTCCCATTAATGGGTTTAACCCCGACATGCCCATTAAATTTAATTGGTCGGTAATGAGCATCACGTCGCCTGGGTTAAAGTTTGGGTTCACTCCGCCCGCCGCATTGGTGACAATGAGATTGGGGATATTTAATCGTTGCATCACCCGCACAGGCAAAGTGCATTCGCCCATTGTATAACCTTCGTAATAATGAATCCGCCCTTGCATCACCATCACAGGTTGCTCTTCTAATTTTCCAATCACAAATCTACCCACATGCCCATGCACAGTGGAAACGGGAAAGTTGGGCAAATCGCTGTAGGGGATGTACGTTGCCTCCGCGACTGAATCAGCCAGCCCGTTTAAGCCTGAGCCGAGAATAATCCCAACGCTGGGTTGGATTGAAATTTGTTTTTTTATTTTGTGGGCAATTTCATCAATTTGTTGGAGGGAAATAAATTTTTGCATTTGGCAAACCTATTTTCATAAATTTGCAAACGGCGTTAACCCCATTGCCAATTTGCGAAGAGATTATACCCGCTTTTTTAGAGTAGATAAATTCTCTCTCTTATGCTATCCTCTAGCCCAATGCGTCATCCATCTGAGAACAGTTTTAATATTTTTGCCTCATTAATTTTAGGCGGTTTGGGCGTCAGTCTATTACTGATTCCGCGCGCATTAAACATCATCTCACCCTATCAACCTATATTTGACATGATGATTCTAGGGGCGGTTAGTTTTGCGGTCGCCTTGTTGCTGCAAACATTAAACGTTTTGAATTGGCCAGCGCGCAAAGCGCGGGGGTTACAATTATTTTCAAGCGTTTTGCTGATTGTATTTTCGATTTTATATTTTCGGAACGGCTTTTGGATGGAAGCGACGCTTCTAGCCTGCGCTGGGCTGGTTCAATGTACCCTCATCTTCATCTCTTCCTCGCCGCGCTTCTTCAGTTTTGACGCGCTACATTTTACATTTGCGTTATCTGGCTTTGCCACAGGCATTTACCTAGCCGTTGCCAAAATCGACTCCGCGCAATTAAGATGGGCGGAGTATATTCCACATGTGGGGGTTGCTTTTTTTGTCATCTCGTTCATTGCGGCAAGCGCATTAATCATGCCGCCGACAAAATACACAAAACACATCTTGCGCTTACAAGCCCTGCCATGGGGCGCATGGTGCTTGATATTTGTGCCGTCCAATTATGGCGCAAACTTGATTGTGCCGATTGTGTTTATTGGGATGATTCTATTCGGCGATTTACCCCGCTGGGAACAAATGCGCGTGCCGCAAGACGACATCCTCGGGCGCAGGATTGTCTTAATCGCCTGCACCATTGAATTCGCCGTTTTGATATTTATCAGCGCCTTATTGTTTGTTTTAGACCAAGCCATCGGACTGCAAAATAACGCCTTAGTTACAGGGCATGAAGCGGCGTTTATATTTTTTACGCTCTTCACAGCCGTTGTGTATTTTGAAGGGGTGACTATCCTTATCACCATGAATGGATTAATGAAAGAATTAAACAAAAGCGAAGAGGCGCCGGAACAAAGCGCCAACAGCGCCGAAGACGCGCTTTCTATATGGAACACGCGCTTTGGCAAATACGTGAAGCCTTTTATCCTTTCACGAGAAGGGACGCGCCTAAAACTCAACGCGCAAGCCGACCAATTAAATATCCTCTCGCAACAAATTGCCAACGAAAAAAAACGCAACGCGCAATTAACCCTGCTCATGGAATTAAGCCAGCAACTTGAAAATCAATTAGACCAACCTGTGTCTTCCCAGTTAGCGGTCAACACCCTCGACCGCGCCTTAAGTTGTTCGCTGGTCACCGTTTTCGTCCACGAACCTGAAAAACAAGAATTTATGATGCTCGCCGCCGCAGGAGAAAAAATTAATTTAGCGCCGCCGGGGTATCGCCAAAATTCCTCCGTTGGTTTGCTTGGCAGAGCGTTTCGGCAGCGAAAGACGCAAATTGTCAACGACTTACGAAGAGACCCAGACTACATTCAATTTGAAGGCGAAAAGAGTTTATCAGCGGTTGTCATTCCATTAATATCCAACGGGCACGTGCACGGCATGATTGCGTTCAACAGCGAGCAACTAAACGCCTTTAGCAGTATTGACGTCGGCTTAGCCGAAGCGGTAGGCGCGGAATTAATTCGCGCATGGGAGCGTTCTGGTTACCATCAAAGGTTAATGAACCTGATTCAAGCGGGCAGTCAGTTCTCTTCCGTAGTAGACCCAACCTCCACCGCGCGCGACGTCGCCTCGGCGACAAGAGAAATTTTACAAGCGCGTTTTACCTTTGTGCATATTCAATTAGGTCAAGAAAGAAATTTTATTCAGAGCGCCTCATCGGGCAACGCGCCGCACTTATTAAGTTCTTTAGAAAAATCGCTCAATTCCGAAGAGTTGCTTCAAATTATTTTTCAAGCCGTACAACCTTTTCGCATTCGCGATATCCGCAAGTACCCCGCCACAGCGCACCTTTCGATTGATACCCCCAACTTACGCAGTATGCTGGCAATTCCAATTCGCTGGCATCAAGTAAACATCGGGGCGATATTCGCATTCGGCAAACAAAATGAAGTCTTCTTTACGGAAAACGACGAATCGCTCGCCGAATTAATTGCCATTCAAGCCGCCGGCGCGTTTGAAAGCGCGTGGCTGCAACAAGAATTACGTTCCTCATTACGCATTACGTCTTTGCTCTATCGCTTAAGCAACCAAATTATTCAAGCCGAAAACTTAGAAGAAGCGGCTATAGATATTGCCCAAACCGCGCATAAACTTTCCAGAAGCGCCGCCACCGGCATTGTGCTATTGAATATAGACGAAAGCGTCGCCGCCGAAGCAAAAATAGAAGAAGGGCAAATTGTGCAGGGGTCTCGCCACCCAATGAAATTAATTAAAGACGCGATGAACGCAGGTCAATTGATTTACTTCTCTCAAGGGCAGTCGGGAATCCGCAGTTGTATTCCCATCAAAACGCCGATTCGAAACTATGGCGCAATCTGGATGGAATCGCCCGACGACCAAACCGACAACCCCGCCGCCAACCCAAACGATATGCAAGCGCTGGTAAACCAAGCCGCCATTGCCCTAGAGCGCTCATTGTTATTGGCAGAATCTCGCCGCCAAGCCATAGAAATTAAAGCCGCGTACGACACCCTCGAAGAAACCTACGACCAAACCCTCGCCTCCTTAATCTCCGCCCTAGACGCGCGCGATAAAGAAACGGAAGGGCATAGCATTCGCGTTAGTTACATGGCTGTAAAACTTGGCGAAGCGCTTAAATTTTCTAACGAACAATTAAAAGTTTTAGAACGCGGTTCGCTATTACACGACATTGGCAAAATTGGCATCAGCGACGCCATTTTGCATAAGCCCGGCAAACTTACGGATGAAGAATGGAAAATTATGAAACTTCATCCAGATATTGGCGCAAAAATTGTCGAAGGCATTCCATTTTTAGAAGATACCATCCCCCTCATTCGCCATCATCAAGAACGCTGGGATGGAACAGGATACCCCAGCGGATTAAAAGGCGAAGAGATTCCAATTCTGGCGCGCGTCTTTGCCGTGATAGACGCGTTTGACGCGCTCACCAGCAACCGCCCCTATCGTCAAAAAATTTCTACCGAAGAAGCGCTTGCCTACTTACGCGAAAAAGCAGGCATTTTATTTGACCCGCACATTGTGGACGCTTTTGAAAAAATGATTATCGAAGACCCGCAAATCATTGCGGTTTCAGATTAGCCAACGCTAACGCCCCGAAGATTTCTTCAAACCTTCAGGGCGTTCACTACTTCAAAACTTTCTTAAACGCTTCAATTGTTTTTTCCACGCCTGCATCGTCCACCCAATAATGCGTCACCAACCGAAAACGGCGCGGCGACGCCCAATCCACCAACACGCCATATTCTTTCATTGCTTCAATGATTTGATGGTCGGTTAAAGGAACATGATTGGCGATTTTGAAATAAACCATATTCGACTGCGGCTCCGCTTCTAATACCAAACCTGAAACCTGCTTCAACCCCTTATACAGATTCTTCGCCCGAACATGGTCTGCGCTTAAGCGCTTCGTCATCTTCTCCAATGAAATCAACCCCGCCGCCGCAATCACCCCCGCTTGGCGCATCCCCCCGCCCAACATCTTCCTCAAATGCCGCGCCCGAGCGATAAATTTTCTTGAGCCAACCAACACCGAACCAATTGGCGCAACCAACCCCTTGCTTAAACAAAACATCGCCGAATCGGCGGGCTTTACCAATTCTTTTACATCTACGCCTAACGCCGTTGCCGCATTAAAGATTCTTGCTCCGTCAATATGCAGCGCCAAATGATTTTCCTTCGCAATCTTCCCAACTTCATTTGTATATTCCACGCTCAGCGGAACGCCCCCGCACACATTCTGCGTATTTTCAAGGCAAATCAATCTCGTAATTGCATGATGCACATCTTCGCTTTGAATAGCCGCGCGAATATCGTCTAACGCCAACGTCCCGTCTTTTTGATTTGGAACTGGGTGCGGTTGAATGCCGCCCAACGCCGCCATGCCTCCCGCTTCGTTCATATAAATATGCGATTTATCGCCCAAAATCACTTCATCGCCGCGTTGACAATGCGCCATTAACGCAATCAAATTCCCCATCGTGCCTGAAGGAACAAACAACGCTTCTTCTTTACCAAGCATTTCCGCCGCTTTTTCTTGCAATTGATTCACAGTTGGGTCGTCCATATACACATCGTCGCCCACTTCCGCTTCCGCCATCGCTTCGCGCATTTCAGGCGTAGGCTTGGTTACGGTGTCAGAACGTAAATCTATATAATCTTCACTCATACCTCTTCACCTCTTCCAAAACCTTCTTCAATTCTTCTGGCAACTCCGCTTCAAACATTCGCGGAGATGTTTCATTCGGCAAAATTATCTTTAAGCGGTACGCATGCAAAAAATGGCGTTTTATTTCAACGGTTGGGCGTTTCTTCCCATAAACAGAATCGCCCACGATTGGACACCCCAAAAATTGACAATGCAAACGAATTTGATGCGTTCTTCCTGTGAGCGGATGAAATTCCAGCAATGTATGATTTTTAAACGACTCCAACGTCTTATATTCGCTAACGGCTTCGCGCCCTTTCTTTTCTGAAACAATTGCCATTTTTTTTCTATGGCTTGGGTCTCTGCCAATTGCCGCCTCTACCCTACCCGCTGGCGTGGGAGGTTTTCCATCTACCAAAGCGAGATATGTTTTTTCTACAGTTCGCAACCGAAACTGGTCTTGCAGCCAACGATGAGCCTGCTCGTTTTTCGCCAACACAATTAAGCCAGAAGTATCTTTATCCAAACGATGCACAAGCCCAGGTCGCTCTTCGCCGCCGATTCCTTCCAAATCAGGGTCATACCCTAACACGGCATGAACAAGCGTCCCCGACGCATGACCCGCCGCAGGGTGAACCACCATCCCAGCCGGTTTATTAATGACAATCAAATCGTCGTTTTCAAAGATAATATCCAAAGGAATTTGTTCGCCCATCAACCCGCTCGGCGCAGGCGGCGGAATTCGCACTTGAATTTCAAAACCGCTTTCAAGCATTTGCCCCGCTTTTTTTGCAGGCGCATTATTAACCAAGACAAAACCATCGGCAATAAGCCCTTGCACACGCGCGCGAGAAAACTCCGGCAAACAAGTTACTAAAAATTTATCTAATCGCTCAGAGCCTGTTTCGCTAAAATAAAAAGTTTCAACCCGTTCATTATTCACTTTTTCGCTTCTCACTGATGACTATCAACCGACAACTGTTCGCCGTTCTCTACTTGCTTATTGGCTTTTTCTTTCCGTTCCTGAATCCACACCCCAAGCAACAAAATCACAACGCCAATCGAAATAGAAGCGTCGGCGATGTTGAATACAGGGAAAGCGCCGACGGAAATAAAATCGGTCACCTCGTTATTTAACAAACGGTCAATTAAGTTCCCCGTCGCCCCGCCTAATTGCAACCCCAGCGCAAATTTCAAATAGAAACTTTCTTTTTCCACTTGCGGGTAATAATAAATAATCGCGCCAATCACAAGAAACGCCAAAATCTTGAAAACCTGATTGCCGTCCTGAAACATACCAAACGCCGCGCCGCTGTTGCTCCAATGCACAAACCGCGCATACGGCGTTAACCAACTCAACCATTCTGGCATCCATTGGCTTCCAAATGGAATATGCTCGCGCACTAAGGCTTTCGTCCATTGGTCTAAGCCAATAGAAACCCCCGCCACGCCAAATAAAATTAAATAATCTCTCAATTTAGAATTCAACATACACCTCATTATGAATACCGCCTAACAGGTTGATGAAAACATATTAAAGTTACAAAAACCTTCGCAATGTTTCGCATAAACGCTTCCGAAAAACCTGTCAGACGTTTTACGATAGGGCGATAATTTTACCTCACATACACACGCGGCACGCGCGCGCTAATGTTCGTCATAACTTCATATTCATTTGTGCCAGTCCAATCCGCAAAATGTTCAACCGTGATTTGATTGCCCAATAAAATTACATCATCGCCCACTTTTACGTCGTCGCCTTCCACATTGACCATAAACTGATCCATGCAGATTCTGCCAACCTGCCGATAGGGTTTCCCATTAATGATGACTCGCGCTTGATTGGTCATCCGCCGAAAATATCCGTCGCCATATCCGCACGGGATAGTGACAATGCGCTTCGGACTCCCCTCCACTTGATACAACGACCCATAACTAATACTCCGCCCCGGCTGTGTGATTTTGCTATATGCCACTTTAGATTTCCACGTTAGGGCGGGTTTCACATCAATTTTCTTTTCAATGTTCCGCGATGGGTAAACGCCATAAAACAAAACGCCAGGGCGAACCATATCCAAATGCGCATCGGGTAAGTTTAAGATTCCGCCAGAATTGCACACATGACGAAGCGGCGTAGGCAAACTTCGTTTTTCATAAAATCGTAAAACTTCTTGAAAACGTTCGAGTTGAAGCGTTGATTCAACAAAACCGTCATTGCGAGCCGAAGCCCGCGCTAAATGGGTAGGAGTTTGCTTTGCCCCGCCGCTGGATAACTCTGCTTGGGAGGGTGCGGTTTCTGAATTTGCTAAATGGGTGTAAATCCCTTCAATTTGCACAAATTGACTACACGAAAGAGATTGACCCAAGAATTCTTCGGCTTCGTATTCATGCACACCCACGCGCTCCATGCCTGTATCAATTTTCAAATGCACCTTAATCGGCTGACGACGAGAAAATGCCAAATGGTCTGTAGCAGTTAACAGGTCGGGCGATGAAGCGGTAAGCGTTAAGTCATATTCAAAAAAAAGCGGCAGTTGTTCAATTAAAGTTCCGCCCGCAACCAAAATCGGTTTTGTAATGCCAAGTTGGCGAAGATGAATCCCCTCCTCCACAAGCGCAACGCCAAAATAATCGGTATGCGGTTCAATAAACGGCGCAACGCCATCCACGCCATGACCATAGGCATTGGCTTTAACCATCACCATCATTTTCGTTTTGGTGTGCGCGCGAATATTTTGCAGGTTTGTTTTTAGTTGGTTAAGGTTTACTTCGAGAAACGTTGGGCGCATAATAAATAACCGTTGTTACGCGCCTCCCGAAGGTTTTGATTTTCAATAAGGTTACTCTCAAAAGACCTTGAGGGCGCTGTGCGTAAGTGGCTTATAAATAAAACAGACGGTTAACCGTCTGTTTTATTTTACTGCATCATGCCGCATTACAAGCGCAAATTATGTAATGGTTTTACATCGCGCCGTGAATTGCGCCCATCACAAGGAATGTAACGAGATGATTCCCCGCTTCATATAGCCAAGCACGGACCCTATCCGCAAACAGTTTGTTGGTTAAGCTAGATGGAGCAATAAAACCAAGCCACAACCAAAAACCTGTTAGCGCGCCAGATAACCAATTCCCTGCGCCCATAGCGTCGGTTATAAATCCCATAAATATAGCTTGAACAAGAGAAGCGGCTATCACGCCGCCCCATGTCGCCATCATGCCAGCCGAACTTCCTTTAGACATATCTTGCATATCTTTGTCTGTTTTGCCAATAGCTTTCCACCATGTATTAAAAAATACTTTTGGGCTAAACCACACGCTACCTATCGCCATGCTGGCTACAAGGCATAAAACAACCGCCAACCAATTTATTGAACTGAAATCCATTTCTGCCTCCGTTTTATTTCAATTGACGCACGCCAATTTGATAAAAGGATTATACCAGAAAATTTGTTCTAATTTAAGCCTGTTTATTAAAATTAATAAAATGGTCTATTTTTTTTACAAGGAAAAATATTGTGGGGGTAAGCCGAATGATAGATTTGGCTTAGAATATCGCCTTTTCAAGAAAATACCGCCATTTGTTTTTATACAGTCGAACCCAATACATAGGTTGCGAGTCGGTCGCAAACGTGCGTTTGTATGGAGAGTCGCCCGCTAGAAAGTCGTATGTTTTCATGTTTTTTTTAGCGTTATGCAAAATTGCCAAATAATGAGAAACTAAACCTGGGCGATAATGATTATTTTCTTGATATTGAAAGCCGCTTTGATAAAACAGCGCGTCGCCGTTATAAACGAATGAATAAATATAACCAATATCCATTTGGTCGGCGTAAATATGCAAAAGTTGAATTTCATTTTTTGAAAATCTTTTTTTAATCAGGTCTTTGTGAAATTGATATAAATACTCGTTTGCAAACGCGCCTGCCCAACCTCTTTTCTTCCATTCAGCCTGATGATAATGGGCTAATTGGTCGAGAAAGGCAAGCGCTTCTTCTATCGAAGCCGCTTCATGAACATGAATATTTCCATGAGATTGATATTGCTTTAACGAACGGCGGATTTGACTACGCCGATTGGCGCTAAGCGATTTCAAAAAATCCATATTATCGTCGCGGATTTTTTGCAGGTTTACAAAAAAAGAGTTTGTTTCCTCGCTTAATAATATGAAGTAATCTTTTGGCTGTTGGCTAAGAATTTGAAAATCGGATACAAATTTATGAGTGACGCCGGATAAAATCAATTCATCCCAACTAAGGTTAAGCAAATAACGCAAGATGACGTCAAAATTTACAACGGCGGAAGAATCATACAAGATTGAATTGTATTCAATATACAAATTGTCATAATAATGATTCGCGGTGGCGTTTAGGGCAAGCGAAACGGTTGGCAGGAATTTATATTTTCTACTTTTACGCTCGCCCAAAAAAAACGCCGCCACAGGCTGTTGATTTTGGTAACCGACGTGGAAAGTGATTTTAGAATCAGGCGGCAGGCTTTGTAACCAAACGGAAACCCAACCCCATGAAGTGAAATAACCATGCGGCGAGCGTTTTTCTAAATCTAGCCATATTTCTTGGGTTTTCTCAAATTCCGAAAAAGGATTGTGCGTCTGAAAAGTGATTTCGCCTTCAGGTTGGTTGGTCATACCAATATTATATCTTCCCGGCAACGTAATCCAGCACGTCAATCTTGGTGAGTATGCCAATGGGTTTATTTTGCTCCACAACAATCAACGCCAAACCAGCGGTTAACGAAGGCATGGCTTCTTCCAACAATGTTTCAGGCGGAAAGACGGCGCTGGCTTTTTGAATGAGCGAATCAATCGGTTCTTCATGGCTGTGGTCATGTTTTTCTAGCAAATGATTGAGCAAATCTACTTCTTCAATGAGACCTTTCAAATTTCCATCTGCATCCACCACTGGCATTTGCGAGACTGCGTTTTGGTGCATAACATTGACAACTTTGCGAATGGAGTCGCCCAGCGTGGCGGTGAGTAACTGTTTGTTTGGCTTGGCAAGTAAAAGGTCGCCCAGAGCCGTTTCTCCAAACTCCATGCTGAGGAAGCCAAACTCTCGCATCCATTTATCGTCGTAAAATTTTGAAAGATAACGAGAACCCGAATCAGGCAAAATCACAACGGGCAAACGGTCGCCCGATAACTTTTTACAATATTTGATAGCGCCCGCAATCGCCGAGCCAGAAGACCCACCCGCAAAAATGCCCTCTTGGCGCACCAATTGACGCGCCCATAAAAACGATTCTCGGTCGCCGGCGCGTTCAATCGCATCCACATAATTAATATCCATTGTAGAGGGTAAAAAGTCCTCGCCAATGCCTTCCACTTTATACGTTTTCGGGTACGCCCCCGGCGGAATCTTTCCTTTGTTTTGCCAAATTTCCGTAAGGATTGACCCTTCAATATCTACGCCGACAATAGTGATATTGGGGTTTTTTGATTTAAGATAACGCCCCACGCCTGTAATCGTTCCGCCTGTGCCAATGCCAATAATCACATCGGTCACTTTGCCGTCGGTTTGCTCCCAAATTTCAGGACCAGTGGAAAGTTCATGCGTCATTGGGTTATCAGGGTTGTGATATTGATTGGCTAAAATCGCATTAGGGGTTTCGCGCGCAAATTTTTTGGCAACTTCATAATAAGAGCGCGGGTCATCAGGCGCGACCGCCGTAGGCGTGATAACTACTTTTGCCCCATAAGCCCGAAGTAATAAAATCTTCTCATTGCTCATTTTATCGGGCATAACGAAGATAGTTTTATAGCCTTTGAGAGCCGCCGCAATTGCCAAGCCTACGCCTGTGTTGCCCGATGTGGCTTCGACGATTGTTCCGCCTGGTTTAATTTCGCCGCGTTTTTCAGCTTGCTCAATAATATTCGCCCCCACTCTATCTTTAACAGACCCGCCCGGGTTCATAAATTCTAATTTTGCATATAACGCTACGGGTAAATCTTTGCCAATTCTCTCCAGCCGAACGAGCGGCGTGTTCCCCATCGCGCCTAGCACATTACCGAACACTCGTTTTTCTTTTGATTCTGGTAAAACAATCATTCTCTCTCCTTGGGTAGGTTTGAGAATATTTTACCTCACAAGAGAAAGACCTCCGAGATTTTCAAACCTCGGAGGTCTCCAAGTTTAACAATGACAAAATTATTGAATTGTGAAATTAACCGTTGCGCTCAATGCCCCGTTGAAAAAGATTTCAACCTGATAAGTGCCTGCGGGCCAACCGCCATCGGGCGCGGGGAAGAAGAAGTAAATGGTCCCATTAAAGGGCGCATCCGCTTCGCTGACGGTAATATCCGCTTCATCGAGGAAGAAATTCGGCTCTAAGCCCTCGGCGTTCACCGCCGTCCAACGTGAGGTAACCACATTGCCAGCCGCGCCATTGGCTAAATCGCTCACCACATAGACGGTGTCAAACGCGCCAAACGTAGAAGAAGTTTGCAAACCGTCTTGGTCAAACGAAGTGCGAGTATTACTCAAAGACGGCTCGCCAGCCGCGCAGGCTAATTGAGCGGCAATCAACATGACCGCCGCCAAAAAAATTGAAAACTTTTTGATATTCATACAAGCATTCTCCTTTGAAATAATAAGCGGCAATGTACCGCTGATAACCAGATTATACATCACAAGCGAATAAAATCTCTCCCCTATTCGGGCTACTATTCTATTTCCACATAAATTCTTTTATTGACGGACCCTTTGCTTTTATAATCCACCACGCGAATCTTCCCCACCTCAGCCGTATTCCGAACATGCGTGCCGCCGTCCGCTTGCAAATCTAACCCCACAATTTCCACCGTGCGCACTTCAGCGATGCCCTCAGGTAAGAGATTAATTTTTGTGCGGATTAAATCTGGAATTTGGAACGCTTCTGCCCTCGGCAGAATCTTCACCTGCACATCGCTTCCTTTTTGGACCTCGAGATTGATTCTGCTCTCTATTTCTTTGACCAACTCCCCGCGCATCGATTCAAATTCAAAATCCATCCTGCCTTTAAGCGGCTCCATATCGCCGCCAGTCACCTTTGCGCCATAATCCCGCCAGACCACGCCGCATAAGATATGCATAGCGGTATGCGTACGCATCAGTTGGTATCGCCGCGCCCAGTCTAAAGTCCCAAATGAAGCGGCGCCGGGCGCAGGCAACGGTTCACTTCCAGAAATAAAGTGATACACATCATCCCCTTGTTTTTTCACCTTTTCCACAACATACAGAACATCATTAATTTTCAAAGTTCCAAAATCGCAAGGTTGCCCGCCCCCGCCGGGGTAAAATGCAGTTTGGTCTAACACAATGGCGCGGGTTGCCAAATCCACAGAAACTACTTGGGCTGAAAATTCTTTCAGATACGAATCGGCTTGATAAAGTAGTTTAGTCATAAAACTATTTTATACCGATTTAGACAACCTCAAAAGGGCTGGCTGAGAAAATATATAAAATAAACGCTCTCGGCTGGCTTTCACACCGCCGAGCCTATATACTCGACTATAGCGGTTTGCGCGCAAAAAAATTTCCTCAACCCGTTCAAACCGCCACTTAGATTAGGGTTCGATTAGAAGAAACAAGACTGCTTGACTTTCGCTCTTCATTTATTGTATAGTATTGACGGCAGTAAAAAAGGCACCGCCGCAGGGCTGTGTCTTTTCTTTGCGAAAATTTCAGAACAAAATTTTACTTTTGAGGAGAGGCAATGATTAAAGTTAGTGGTCTCACGAAAGACTACGGCGCACGCCGCGCCATCCACAATCTAAATTTCGACGCCCAACAGGGCGAAATTGTGGGCTTTCTCGGTCCAAACGGGGCTGGGAAAACAACGACCATGCGCATCTTAACAGGCTACATGCCGCCCAGCGACGGCGAAGCGATTGTAGCGGGCTACGATGTAGTCGAAGATTCGCTTGAAGTTCGTAAACGCGTAGGGTATTTACCCGAAACCGTGCCTTTGTATACAGATATGGTTGTTTTTGATTATCTGAAATACATGGGCGAACTACGCCAAATCCCCAACGTAGAAGACCGCGTAGACGAAGTTTTAGACATGGTCGGCTTATCAGACCGCGCGCAAGGCTACATTGGTAATTTGTCTAAAGGGATGCGCCAAAGAGTTGGGCTGGCGCAAGCCTTATTGCACAGACCCGAAGTGCTGATTTTAGACGAACCCACCATCGGCTTAGACCCCAACCAAGTTGTAGAAGTGCGCGAATTGATTCGTGAAATCGGCAAAGAAAAAACCGTTTTACTTTCCACCCACCTACTGCACGAAGCCCAAAACTTATGCGACCGCGTCTTAATCATCAACAAAGGCAAAATCGTAGCCGAAGACACAACCGAAAACCTGCAAGCCCGCCTGCTCGGCGCGGAACGCGTAATCGTCAAAGTGCGCGGCGACGGCGATGGCTTGGCTGAAACCATTAAAGAAGTGAAGGGCGTTCGCAAAATTGAAACCCTTGAAGATGGTGTAGTCGAATTTGAGTTTGCATCTGGTAAAGACTTACGCCCCGAAGTCGCCAAACAAGTCATCAAATCTGGTTATGATTTACTTGAACTTCGCCCGCTCGGTATGAGCCTCGAAGAAATCTTTATCGAACTCACCAGCGGCGATAGCAAAAAGAAGTAGAGGGAAGCATGAATAATATTTGGACAATCGCAAAACGCGAATACGATAACTACTTTAACAGCCCATTGGCTTATGTGGTAATGCTTGCCATCCTCTTGCCTTTGGGAATTTACTTCACGCTCATTTTATTATTTAGCTCGCAAAACGCTTATTTCGGCGGAGGCGCCGCGCCAGACACATTACAAATCAACTGGCTATTTGTATTTTTGATGGTGTTCCTCGCCCCGGCAATTACCATGCGCCTCATCTCTGACGAAGCGCGTATTGGCACACTCGAACTCATGCTCACCGCCCCTGTCAAAGATTTTGAATTTGTGGCAGGCAAATGGCTGGGCGCATTGATGTTTGTGCTTTCAACGGCAGTCGTCACATTAATCTTCCCGATTGTGTTAAACAACTTTGTATCGCCCGGGTTAGATTGGATGAAAGTCCTGTCGTCTTACATTGGCTTGATTCTCGTCTCCTCTGCCATGTTGGCATTGGGGGTTGGCATCTCAGCCATATTCAACAATCAATTCGCCGCCTTTTTCGTAACGCTCGGCTTGTTCTTCTTCTTATGGTTTTTCGTGAACATGCCCGTCAACTTATTGCCTACTGGCGGCGAAATTCTAAACTACTTGAGTCTGTCTTATCACTTCTCGCAAAACATCAATCAAGGCAACATGACTCTCGCAGGCATCGTTTACTACTTAAGTCTTACCGCGTTGGGCTTATTCATCGGCACCACCGCAATTGAAATTCGGAGATGGCGCTAATGGCTGGCAAAAAGAAAAATCCTAATGCACAGTACGCATTCATTGGGCTAATCGTCGCTTTAATTGCCTGTATTGCAACAGGTCTGATTGGCTCTGCAAATGTATTAACTGGTATTGGTATGTTCACCTTACCAGAAGAACAACTGGAAGGCTTGAACCTCGCATTCCAAATCAGCATCGGAGTGATTGCACTCGGACTCGCAACATACGCAATTCTCGCACCAGACTCTGTCCGCCGCTTTCTTACGGGCAGGCAGGCTCGCTACGGTTCAAATTCTCTCATCCTCACGCTTGCGTTTCTCGGCATCATCCTTGCCGTAAATTACATTGTCTATAACAACCCAGATTTACTCGGCTCCCCATGGGATTTCACCGAAGACAAATCGAACACGCTTGCCCCAGAAACATTACAAATCCTCGCCACACTGCCAGATAACGTCTCTGCAATTGCATTCTACTCACAAGCCATTAACAGCGAACCCGCAGAAGAACTTTTGCAGAAATTCAAAGAAAACAGCAACGGCAAATTTGATTACACCTTCGAAAACCCCAATACCAACCCCATCCGCGCGCGCGAATTAGGCATTACAGGCGATGGCAAAATCCTATTACAAATGGGCGACCTAAAAGAAATCGCCTCCTCCGCCACAGAAACCGAACTTGCCCGCGCCATGATTCGACTCATCAGCCCCGAACCGCGCGCCATTTACTTCCTTGAAGCGCACGGCGAAGCCACATTCAACCCCGCCGACGAACGCAGTTACTCCGTCGCCAAAAGCACTCTCGAATCAAAAAATTACACGGTTAATACGCTAAACCTCCTAACCAATAATTCCATTCCAGAAGACGCGCAAGTCATTGTCGTGGCAGGTCCACAAAAACCGCTTTCACAAGACGAAGTGGACCTACTCAAAGAATTTGTAGATAGCGGCGGCTCTTTAATCGTCATGCAAGACCCAACGCTCTTAACCGAGTTTGGCGATTCGCGCGACCCGCTTGCCGAATACTTACAAGAAGACTGGGGCATCGCCTTAAATAACGATGTTATCTTAGACTTCAACAGCCAAAACCCATTTGTGGCTATCTCCGATAGCGCCAACGTTCACCCCATTACCCAAAACCTAAGCCAAAACTACGCAATCTACATGCCGAACGCCAGAAGCCTCACCGCCACCCCGCTAGACTCGTTAGATATCGTCACCACGCCGCTCATCCTCACCTCAGAAAACTCATACAGCGAAATCAGTTTGACCGAAGAAGCGGAAAGCGGCTATCAATATACAGACGGCACAGACACCCCCGGCCCCTTAGTGATGGCAGTGGCTGGAGAAAACCTCACCACCAAAGGGCGCGTATTAGTCACAGGCAACTCGCTCTTCGCCATTGACGTAAACTTTGACGTGTATGGCAACGGCAACTTCTTCATCAACTCAGTAGATTGGACTGCCGAACAGGAAAACTTAATCAACCTCACCACTCGCCAACAAACCACACGAGTCTTCATCCCGCCGCAAGGCTGGCGCTTCTTACTTTTAGCGGTTGTTTCCATTGTCGTCATCCCCGGCATGGTCGTATTCTTTGGCGTCTCCTCGTGGATTGCCCGACGAAGAAGAGGTTAAACAATATGGCTCGCAAAACTACAAAACCAACCACACCAAAAACAAGCAAAAAACACACAACGCCTAAAACCAATAAACCGATATTTCGCACAGGCACTTGGGTTGCCATCGGCATCTTCGCCGCATTGGTCGCCGCCGCCTACTTTATCAACCGCAACGCCGAAATTGCCGCGCAAGCGGAAATTACGCCAACGGTAGAAGAACAATTCGTTTTCGACTCAACAAAAATTGTCAAAAGCATTGAAGTACAACCCGCCGAAGGTCAAACCACAGCCATTGAACGCAACGCAGACAATGCTTGGGTGTTGACTCAGCCTGAAGCGGTAGAAGCAGACCCAGCCTTAGCCGAAGCGGCGGCGACGCAAATCACCTCCTTAAAAATCATAGAAACCATCGAAGGCGACCCATCCATCTTCGGCTTCGATTCCCCCGCCTACACCATCACCGTCGCCTTTGACGACGGCTCATCGCACACGCTTGAAGTCGGCGATAACACCCCAATCAACAACGGCTACTATGTGCGCCTCGATAAACAAGGCATGATGATTGTTTCGCTCAGCGGCATCGACTCGCTCACAAACTTAACGGAAGCTCCGCCTTACCTACACACCCCCACCCCCACAGCGACAGCCACGCCTCTCCCCACGCTGACGCCTGCTCCAACAACCGAAGCGACCGCTACGCCCTAACAGCAACCGTCCCGAAGGTTGCACAAAACCTTCGGGACGGTTAATGGATAACGTAATACAAAAACATTGCAAAGCGTCAGAAATGTAAAAAAGTATTGAATTTTATATAAAAACGTTGTATTCTAATTCTAAATTACAAAACAGACAAAAATTGACTAAATAACAAGAACACAAATTGTCATAAAGCGAACGCATCGTCCCGAAGGGTTGACTGGAAAACGCCCCGCTTTACAAAAACCTTCGGGGCGATGCGCGTAAAATGATAGATAAAAAAATTATTGAAAGTTGGATTTGCGAATGGATGTAGAAAAAATTTTAATTGGCGGCGACGACGAAGAAGAATTTCCCGCAATTGCCCGCCTGATTGAACTAGGGCGGCAAAAATCATACGTCACATTAGACGACATCTTGCACTTCTTCCCCGAAGCCGAACAAGATGTAGAACAACTCGAAGAAGCGTTCTCCGCCTTATTAAGCGCGGGCATTCCATTTATGGAAGATACCGTGATGCCCGAGCCTACCGAAGATGAATTAGCGGCGGTAGAAGAAAGCGGCGAAGCCGAACCTGAACCCGACCTCGCGTTAGACGATTACCTCGCCAACATTGACACCGACGACACCATTGGCTTGTACTTAAAAGAAGTCAGCCGAGTGCCGCTGCTCACCGCTACCGAAGAAGTGCAACTCGCCCAGCGCATAGAACGCGGACGCACCGCCCGCGAAGAACTGGCTACGGGAAACGTCACCCCCAAACGCAGGCTTGAACTGCGCCGCTTTATTGAAGACGGCTGGGCGGCGCGCGAACACCTCATCACCGCCAACTCACGCTTGGTGATTTCTGTCGCCAAAAAATATATGGGGCGCGGCGTGCCGTTTTTAGATTTAATTCAAGAAGGCAACATTGGCTTAATCCGCGCTACGAAAAAGTTTGACTACCGCCGCGGGCACAAATTCTCCACCTATGCCACCTGGTGGATTCGCCAAGCCGTCACCCGCGCCATTGCCGACCAAGGGCGCACGATTCGCGTCCCCGTTCACATGGGAGACCAAATCAACAAATTGCTTCGCGTGCAACATCAGCTCACGCAACGCTTAGGGCGCGAACCCAGTGTGGAAGAACTAGCCGACGCGCTAGACGTTCCGCCCAAAAAAGTGGAAAACATGATTCAAGTGGCGCGTCGCCCGCTTTCTTTAGAAACGCCCACCGACGACGAAGAAGACTCTGTGCTTGGCGATTTTATCGAAGACGATGAAGCCCCGCCGCCAGACGACACCGCAACTTATAACCTGCTCAAAGAACATTTGGGCGAGGTGCTAAACAACCTGCCGCCGCGTGAAGTGCGTATTTTACAATTGCGCTACGGTTTGTTAGATGGGCAAGCCTACACGCTCGAAGAAGTCGGGCGCAAAATGGGCGTCACCCGCGAGCGCGTGCGCCAAATCGAAGCGCAAGCGCTGAGTAGATTACGCCACCCGTCTATTCGTAGGAAGTTAAGAGATTATTTGGGCGAGTAGCAAATACAGCCAAACAAAAAGAGGTTATCTTTTTATGAAGATAGCCTCTTTTTATAAATCATAAAAACCAACATCCCCAGCGGCAAAACCCAAGCCAGCCGCATGGCGTTTTCCTGCCAAAAGATGAAGCCTACTATCCATGCGTAGGAAAGTAAAACGAACTGCCACTTAACATCAAATAGCAAAAATAAAACGTAAGAATACACGCCATAAAACGGCGTGGCAATGGCTGAAACTAACAAACCTGCCGTAAGCCTTTCTTTCTTTTCTTTGAAGAGCAATGGCAAAGGCGTGAGGAAGATTCCAAACTTCCAAATATCTAAACTCGCCAAGCGCCATACATGAATCGGTAAATTGGTAGAGGCGTTTTTGACCCAATCCACGAACCATGTTGAACCGAAGATAAAGAGGCTGAGAAACATCGTCGCCGCAGGAACAAGCGCCAACTTAGGCAAGAGGCGCGGAGGTTCTAAAAGCAAAACAAACGCAATGGGAAGAAAAGTCAATTGCGGTTTGGTTAGCGCTAAAATCAACCCTGCGCCGCGCACATAATCGTTTTTAGAAAATAAAAAAACGACCAACCCTATTGCAATTAAAACGTCAATTTGCCCCAGCCAAATTTGCCCAAGCATTGGAAAAGAAAGAAAAAGATAAAGCGGATTAACGCGCGTGACGTAAGCAAGCGTTAAAAACCCAAAAACCGAAATAATAATCCAAACGCCCCAACCGAGCGGATAGTCTGGAAAAAATTTGAACGGAAATAAAAACCATTTTGCAAAATATGGAACATACCCGCAATGCAGGCAGCCTTGCGCAAAGGGAAGATAATAGCGATAATAATCGTCGCCGCCGTAAAATTGAAACGACGCGACGATGAAGCCAACGCCTGCGCCTATTGCCGCAACCCAAGAAAGTTTTTCAAAACGAGAAAAATGATTCAAGATAACTCCCAAAAAACAATTGCAAATTTAGTTTTGTTTGTTTCGCTGGCGCTAATTTTTATTTTACTCACCCGCACGCCGATTGACGCCGATGTATGGTGGCACTTGCGCGCGGGGCAAATTATGTTTGAACAAAAACAAATTTTATTAACGGATATTTTTAGTTACACGCGCAACGGGGCAGAATGGGTCAATGCGTTTTGGATTTCAGAAATTTTATTGTATGCCTTGTATGCAAGCGGCGGGTATTTTGCAATTACGTTTTTTGTATCTATCATCGGCGTTTTTACATTTTACATGATCTCGCGCAGGCTTTCAGGAAATATTTTTATCAATGCGTTTATCTTAATCCTTGCCGCCGTCACAGCCGCGCCCATTTGGGGACCACGCCCGCAAATTCTCTCTTTTCTGCTCATTGCCATATTAGACGATTTCCTCGCAAAAAAACAACCGCGCTGGATTTTAATTCCATTATTTGCATTGTGGTCAAATATTCACGGCGGTTGGATTTGGGGCTTTCTTTTAATCATCGCACACATTGCTGGCAAAGTTATTGAACAATTCACAAGCGAAGAAAAAAATTGGAATGAAATAAAAAACTTAATCGGCTGGTCTGCGTTATCTTCGCTAGCAATTGGCTTAAACCCAAACGGCTTATCCATTTGGGCTTTGCCGTTTCAGCAAATTAACGTCTCGCTTCAAATTCAAGAATGGCTCTCGCCCGATTTTCACCGCATAGATTTTCACCCGTTGTTGTGGATGATTTTTTTGTTATTGCTGTGCGCGCCGTTCGCCAAACAACAAAATTGGCGTCAAATCTTCAAAGCCTTAGGCTTTGCATATCTAACGTTTTTTTCGCAACGCAACATTGCCTTGTTTGCAATTGTCGCCGCGCCGTTGCTCTCGGAATGGGCAAATGCAACGCTTCGACATTTTCAACAAGATACACGCCTCACCCCTCGCGGAGAGTTGGCTCGTCCTCTTCGGCTTTTGATTAACTCCCTGCTTGTTTTTGCTCTCACTGTCACTGCGCTTGGAAACACATACCTCGCTTCGTTACCAGAAAAAGTGGACGAACATTACCCCGTCCATGCGATTCAATGGATAAAAGCAAACCAACCGCCAGGCAATTTATTTAATTCATACAACTGGGGCGGATATCTATTATGGGCTTTACCCGAATACCCCGTCTTTGTTGATGGGCGCGCAGATTTATATGGAAACGAAATTATCAATCAATGGCACGCAGTAGTCAGCGGAAATGAAAACGCCATTCAAATTTTAGACGAGTGGCAAGTTCGCTTCATATTGATTGAACCCTATTGGGACATTATAAAAATTTTAGAAAATAATGGTTGGCAAAAAGTTTATGAAGACGAGCAAGCGGTTATCCTTATCCGATAACCGCGTCTATCATCAGCGCCAAAAAGATGAACGCCAAATACATGCTCGACCAGCGGTACATTGTCCAAGCGTTTTTGTTGCCGCCAAGGCGAAAGACTTTCCACGCGGCATAAAGTAGAAGAGCGCCCAAAACTAAGGCTGAGATTAAGTAGAAAACGCCTGTCAGATTGAATATCGGAAGAAGAAGCGTAACGGCGATTAATTCAATAGTGTAAATCAAAATCTGTTTGCGCGTTTTTTCTTCGCCTTCAACCACTGGCAACATCGGCACGCCGGCGCGGGCGTAATCATTTTTGCGAACGATGGCTAACGCCCAAAAATGAGGCGGAGTCCACATAAAGATAATGGCAAATAAAATCCATGCCGCGAGCGATAACTCGCCAGTTGCCGCCGCCCAGCCCACCATAGGCGGTATTGCCCCCGCGCCGCCGCCAATGACAATATTTTGCACGGTGGCTTTTTTTAGCCAAACGCTGTAAAAAACCACATAGTAAAAAATTCCGGTCAGCGAAAGCAGCGCCGCCAGAAAATTTACATACCCAGCCATGATGTAATAACTCAACAAACATAGCGCTAAGCCATACGATAACCCCTCAGCGGGGGTTAACCTGCCGTCGGCTAAGGGGCGTTTGGCGGTGCGCTGCATATTTTTATCCAGGTCGCGGTCAATGTATTGATTCAACGCGCTAGAACCTGCGGCGGCTAATGCGCCGCCAAACAACGTCCAAAATGTTAAGGAGGCGGATGGAAACGCTTTTCCGCCCATCACTAACCCGCCATACGTTGTGACTAACAACAAAGCCACAATTAACGGTTTCGATAAAATCCAAAAATCTTTAATGCGTTGCCAAAAGCCAAACCGAATTTCAACTTTGCCGTCTTCTTGCAATGTGCCGGCAAAATAAACCAAAAGCGCAAGCGAAACCCACAACGAAACGGCGCTGAGCGAGTGCAACACGGTGAGGTGAAGCGGGTATCCGCGAAGGGCTTGCATTGTTCCCACAAAGGCTTGCCCTAAAAATAAAATCGTCGTCACGGTGGTGAGCGGCAATAAAATTTTATGATGTTTTTGTTCGCGCCACGCTTTGCGCCAAACAAGCCATAAAATTATCAGCGCAATACCCGCCATGAGCACATGCGCAAGTTTTATATAACCCACAGGGTGTGTAGGCAAACAAAACACTGCGCCTTCGCAAAACGCTTGCGCGTTTTCGGCGGCGACCCAATAACCCACAACGCTCAACAACACAATAGCGCCGAATAAAGCCAACGTGAGTTTTGCAAATGATGTTCGTAAAGAATATTTCATAATATTTTCGCTTTCAAACTTCACCGCTAAGATGGGCGATGAAACTTTTAATGTTGTTTCTTCAAATAAAAAGGATACCCAAAAAATAAAATTATGGCAAATGTGAACCACTGAAGCGCATACCCAAAATGCGACCCTTCGGTTAATTCAATTTCAGGCTGATACGCAATAGGCGGCGTCGTATCGCTTTTGTCAACGTCGGGTTGAATAAAAATATTTAATATTGGATAAGGAATTTGCGCCGACATTTTCTGCACATCGAGATTATTCCACACTTCAAGTTTTGAGCCATCCTCAGGCAACGCATCGGGCGCTCCGCCTATGGCTGGTTTGCTCTGCCCCAGCCGAATCAACCCGTGAACGGTGATTTCGCCCGTTTCGTCAAAGTCGCGCCAATCGGCGTCGGCGGGAATCCAGCCGCGGTTGACCCACACCGCCCCCCCGTCGAATCGAAGCGGCGTGATTAGGTGATATCCTAGTTGGTTATCGTAATATTGATTCCGTAGCGCCGTTTGATTTTCAAAATCATATTCGCCAGCGACGACGACTTTTCGCCATTCCATCGTTTCGATATCGTTTGGAATTTCATCGTTTAAGTTTAATGGGGTTGCGGCGCGCATGGCTTCCACTTGCGCGTTAAACGCTCTTCTTTGTTCAAGCCTATCGAATTGCCAAACGCCAAGCCGAACGCAAACTGCCGCGCCGATAAAAACTAAAATGGTTGTGAGCAACCATTTTTTTGAAAACATTGTTTGAACTAGATTCATTTTCATTACGCTCCCACAAAGCCCATAACTTGTGGATGTTTTATAAGACGCAACGGTCGCAAACCGTTTTTGAGCGGATTAGTTTTCTTTTTTCTTTTTTACAATCAAGCCGCTATATACGGCAAACAACATGCCCAATGGAAAGCCCGCATAAAAATAACCGCGCAGGCGGGTTTGCCAGGTGACGGGCTCTTGCACCGTGATGTCTAAAAAGTTAGTAGATTGAAACGAACATTCCATTGTCATGTTTTCAACAGTTTCTAACTTTAGGCTGGCGGATGAGTTGGCGGGGATGTATAACAAACCAAGTTGATGATTTTCGCTATCTTGATTGATAACGCGCAATATATCGCCGACGACAAAGCGCATATCTTGTGGAATGGTGGGCGGCGCTTCTCCCTGACGAATTAACGCGGCAGTGCCAGCGGGGATGATTAACTCAATGGTGGTGGGCGCGCGGTTTTCACGGCGCAAAGAAAGGTAAGCGATTTCGGTGGTCACAGCGCCGAAGATAACGCCTAAAACAAAAGCAAATAAAATTCGGGAGACGTTGTAATTCATTTTGCTAAGTCTAACAATAGTGCAATATCGGCGGCAACATCGCTGTAAGGCGTGCCATAGGCATAGGATAATCTTAAGTTGCCTTCTGCGTCAACCAAATATAAACGGACGGTGTGATTGATGACTGTGCCTAAGGCAGTGGATTGATTGGTCGCTTCGCGGAAGATGGTATAGGCTTGCCAAATCGGTTCAAGTTCGGTTTGCGCGCCGCTTAAACCGATGAAACTTGGGTGAAAGCGATTGACGTATTCTTGAATTTTTTGCGGCGTATCTTTTTCGGGGTCAACGGTTACAAAGACGACTTGCACGTTTTCAGCGTCTTCGCCTAAGGCGTCCATCAATAATTTCATTTCGGCTAAGGTGGTGGGGCAAAAATCGGGGCATGAGGTGTAGCCGAAAAAGATGAGGTGAATTTTTCCTTTTTGTTCGCTTAGCCGAAAAGTTGAACCGTCGGCTTTGGTTAGCGCAATTTCAGGCGCAGGCGGAAAAGGCTCTGCGTATAATGTTCCGCGAAAAGAAGGCGGTTTGGCAAAAATAACTGAAAGGAAAACCCCAACGGCAATTAAGGCTACAATTCCGAGCCCAATGCTAAGCAATTTCTTATCCATCATCGCTCCAGAGGAAACAAATCCGCCGCCTCATCGGCGGCGGAAACTTTTTATTCAATCACCTTGCCGATTAAATACAGCGCAGGGTAGAAGAAAATCCACACCAAGTCAACGAAGTGCCAATATACGGCGGCGGCTTCTACGCCCCAGTGTTTTTCGGCAGTGTAAACGCCTTTGCGGGCGTTATTCCAAACAACCGCTAAGAAAACCAACCCTGTGAAAACGTGAAATGCGTGCATGCCTGTCATCATAAAGAACACGCCTCCCACTGGACCTGTGAGCGGGTTGCCTGTGGCGGCGGTTAATGGCTCTATGCCTGCTGGCTCGCCAAAGAAGTGCAAAATAGGCTCTGCAATGGCTGGAATTCCGCGCCACTCCACCACCACTACGCCGAGTAAAAACCCTAAGCCAAGTAAAAAGGTGATGAGCGTGTTGCGCATAAAGCCCTTTACATCGCCGTGCGCCATTTGCGTTTCGCCGCGATTCATAAAGAAAGATGAGACTAACAGCACAACGGTCACGACCAAGCCTAAAGTCTGATTAAGATGCGGACGGGAAAGCCCAAGCAAGTTGGCGCGCATTACCAATAAACCAGCGAAGACGAAGGCGTCTGAAAGTAAAAACAACCATAAACCGAGCCGATTGGTGACAGTTTTATAAGCGTACGAATCGTGGTTAGGGTCGGTATCGGCTTCGTTTAGTTTGTAAATGTGCATAAAGTAATACAGCACTAAAAAGCCTTTGATAACGGCGACAATAATTAACAATGGAACGGCGTCAAAAGCGACCGCCACAAAATATTCTAAAACGGTTAGCGCGGCTAAATACACGGCAATAATTACGCCCTGCATGAGCGCGGCAGATTTAGTTTGCGTATGAGACATCTAGTTTGCTCCTCACCTTATAAATTAATGTTTGCTTTTGCCTTTAGCGGCTGGAGCGAAACGAATATAGGGCGCATCTTTCAAGCCGTAGTCATAAGGCTCGCCAACCACTTCAATGGGCGTTGGGTAATTATGTAACGACATAGGCGAAGGCACTTGCCATTCTGGCGAGCGCGAACCCCATACATTGCCTTCGGCTTTCTCTCCATGTTTGATGCTGTAGAAGAAGTTGATGAAGAAAATCAAAACCGAGAAGAAGATGGCAAACCCAGCAATGGTTAAGATGAGATGCGCTGTGTCAATGCCGAGCGCGGGGTCGTAATCGGCAATGCGGCGGCGCATACCCATTAAGCCGACATACATCATGCCAAACGTCAGCACAAAGAATGAAGGGGTCATCAGCCAAAAATGGACTTTGCCCCAAAATTCATTCATCCGTCTGCCTGTGGCTTTGGGGAACCAGTAATAAATAGCGGCAAAGAAGGGGAAGACGAACCCGCCAAAAATAGTATCGTGGAAGTGACCGACCACAAAATAGGTATCGTGTAAGTGAAGGTCGGTGGACACGGTAGCGTGCGGAGGACCCGAAAGACCGCCCATGAGAAATACAACGATTGCGCCTAAGACGAATAACATGGGCGTTGGGGTGGAAATTTTACCTTTCCACATGGTAGCCACCCATGAAAAGAATTTCACGCCTGTTGGCACAGATACCAGCAAGGTGCTATACATAAACGGCACGCGCAAGTATTCGTTCATGCTGGAGGTAAACATGTGATGCGCCCACACCACAAACCCCACTAAAGCGATTCCGATGGAAGACATGGCAATCCAACGGTAGCCGTATAACGGTTTGCGAACAAAAACGGGGAGCAATTCTGAAATTACGCCTAAGCCCGGCAGAATGAATACATACACGGCAGGGTGCGAATAGAACCAGAATAAATGTTGAAAGAGAATCGGGTTGCCGCCTTTGGCGGGGTCAAAAAAGCCCATGCCAAAGAGACGTTGGAACATAACCAATTGAAAGGCTAAACCAATGAATTGGGTGGCGGTCATGGCGATGATGGAAGTGGCTAAGCCTGCCCAAACGAAAATGGGCATTTTCATAGCGGTCATACCTTTGGCGCGCATTCGCAAAACGGTTACCACTACGTTCAGTGCGCCCAAAATAGACGACCAACCCGCAATAAACACGCCAAGAAAGAACATTTGCATACCGACAGGAGCGCGCGCTGAAAGCGGAGGATAGCCCGTCCAACCTGTATCGAAACCGCCGAGGAAAAGGCTGGAGATTAAGGTCACTGCGGCGGGAACGGCAATCCAATATGAAAAGGCGTTGAGACGTGGGAACGACATATCCGCCGCGCCGATAAGCAACGGCACTGCATAGTTGATAATGCCAGAAACGCCTAACAAGATTGAGATAATCATCACCATGCCGTGCAACGACATAAGGGTGTTATAAAGTTGCGGTCCGTTCTGACCAAATAATTGCAAGTCGGTGGTGAGGAATTGCAATTCGGAAGCGGCAAGCTCTGTACGGAAAATCATAGCAAACGTGCCGCCAATGGCAATCAACGCCAGCGAAATTAAGGTGTACTGAATGCCAATGACTTTATGGTCAAGCGATACATTGATGTATTTTTCCCAGCCATGCCAGTGTTCTTCATGGTGGTCGGGCGTGTCTATGCCTCTTGCCCATTTAATCCAATCATCGGTAACGCCGCAACCCACTAAAAAGGCAAGGGCGCCAAAAAATGCGCCCAATACCCAAGCGGGTTCGGTGAAAAAGAACGTATCGGTAACGCTTAGCCCCATTAAGGCGCGAATGCCGGTGACAAGCCCCGCTCCAATAAAGAAGCCAATCACTTGCCAAACCAAGCCTTTGAATAATGCGCTGGTAAAAAATTTCTTCATAATCATTTCCTCTATTTCAGAGTCTTGAGATAGGCGATGATGTTTGCCAGTTGTTCGTCTGTAAAACTAAAGGCTGGCATAACGCTCGGCGAGGGAAAGCCCGCCACAATCTTTGCGTTGGGATTCAAAATTGATTCTGTAATATAGGCTTCGTCCACCACAATCGTTGTCCCATCGCTCATTTGCTCTTGCCGCCCAAAAATACCCAGCCATGTCGGTCCGGTTAAAGGCGTGCCGTCTAACGAATGACAGCCTGTGCAACCGTTGGATACGGTTAACAATCTACCTTGACCTTCAGGAGTCTTTAACGCTTCTTCGACTAGGGCAGATTGTTCGGCAATCCAGGCATCATACTCCGCCTGACTTTCTACAATCACAGGGTTTTCCATATAAGCATGAGACGTTCCGCATAATTCGGCGCAACGGACTTTATACTCGCCGACTAATGTGGGCGTAATGCGGTAATCATTCACGCGGCCAGGCACCACATCTTTTTTGAGGCGAAATTCTGGCACCCAAAACGAGTGAATCACATCCGTCGAGGTCATCTTCAAAACCACTTGACGATTGACGGGCAAATGTAATTCGTTGGAAATGATTCCATATTCAGGGTATTCAAACGTCCAAGTAAATTGCTGCCCCTTGACATTAATGACTAAGGCTTGTGGGTCCACTCGGTTTACTTCGCCCAACGACCAGCCCCCCAAATAAGCAAAAATAACCACAATGAAAAGCGGCACTACCGTCCATGTAATTTCAAGGGTGGTGTTGCCTTCCATGTGTTCGCCGTCTTGCATTTCGCCTTTCTTTTGACGAAAGACAATCAGGCTATATACCATTGGAACGACAATTAAAGCAAATAAGAAGGAAATGACAATCATTTCCCAGTGCCACAATTGGTCAATCGAAGCCGATTGTGCGCTTGCCGCAATAGGATGTTGTTGCTTGGCAAGCCCGGCAACATCCAAGCCTAAATAAGTGAGAACGGTCGTCACAATGACCAGAATCCCCACAATTACAAAATGTTGCATAGATTTTCTCCTAAAAAGGATTCAAGCGGGCGAAGCCCGGTTTTTGATTTTATCAAACTGAGCAATTTGTCTCAATTTTCACAAGCCGATTATAACAAACTCCAACCTACTTGTCACTAGGGTTCAAACGGGTTGCACAAGTATTCTCAAGCCTGTTTAACAAATCAACAAAATCTCCGCTATTCATTTATATTGCTAACAGAGATTTGGATAATCTAACATTATCTTAATTCCAGGTCTGCCAGCAATTCCGCGCTATGCTCCGCTGGGCGAACGTTTTCATACACTTTCTTAATAACGCCGTTTTCATCAATTAGAAACGTGGTTCGCAACACGCCTTCGTAGGCTTTGCCTAAAAATTTTTTCGGTCCCCAAACGCCGTATAAATCACAAACTCGATGACCTTCATCGGCTAATAATGGAAAAGGAAGTTGAAATTTCTTTTTGAACTTAACGTGCGCTTCCACAGTATCGGGGCTAACGCCCAAAATCACCACGCCCGCTTTTTCATAAGCGGAATAATCGTCTCGAAAATTGCAGGCTTCTTTGGTGCAACCTGGCGTATCGTCTTTCGGGTAAAAATATAAAATTACATTCTTGCCGCGAAAATCTGAAAGTTTTCGCTTAGCGTTTGTATCGTCTAGCAGTTCAAAATCGGGGGCAGGAATGCCTGCAGGCAGGGGCATTTGTACGTTTCTCCTTTGCAATGGTGAAATAATTATAACTGGAAACTCCGCGCCGACTACTTCCCTGTATTCAGCAAACCTTACGGTATAATAGCCCCGCTTACTTTCGCACGGGGATGTGTTGGAATTGGCAGACAAGCATGACTTAGGATCATGTGCCGCAAGGCGTGTGGGTTCGACTCCCACCATCCCCACTCTATCGTAAGGGCAGCCCTTCAACAATCATCAAGAACGTTTGATAAGATAAAGCGGTTCGCCCTTACTAGTTTTGAAAATCATAAAGAGGTAACTTTGAACATCGAAAAACAATATCAAGACGACCACTCTGTGACGCTGATTGTAGAAGTGAAACCAGAGCAAATGGCAGAGTATAAAAAGAAAGCCGCATCGCGTATTTCATCGCAGGCAAAAATTCCGGGCTTTCGCCCGGGCAAAGCCCCCTACGATGTGGTGCTAAGAACGTATGGCGAAGCCGCCATTACCGAAACTGCGGTAGATATGTTTATTGACAAAGAATATTCCAATATCCTTAAACAGGCGGATGTCACCCCCGGCGCTTCCGGCACATTAGAAAAGATTGAAAGCATGGACCCGCCTAAATTTATTTTCCGCGTCCCGCTTGCGCCAACCGTCGACCTCGGCGACTATCATTCGCTACGCCTCGACTATAACTGGCAAAAACCAGAGCAAAAAGAAATTGACGAAGCGCTTGAAAACTTGCGCCAAATGTACGCCAGCACAGAAACCGTTGAACGAGAAATTCAAAACGGCGATTATGTCTTGTTAGACGTGAAATCGGAAACGCCTGAATTAAACCGCACCGGCTTCGCCACCTTCGTGCGCGAAGAAGGCAGACCTACCGAATGGCCCTACGAAGGCTTCTCCAAAAACTTAATTGGCTTGAAGACTGGCGAAAGCAAAACAATTAAACACAAGTTCCCCAAAGATTGGGAAATTGAAGAATTGCAAGATAAAGAAGTAGAAATGGAAGTCGTCATTAAAACCGTGCGCGGCGTAACCTTGCCCGAAGTGAACGATGACTTTGCAAAGATGACGGGCGCTGGCGAAACAGTGGACGCTTTAATAGAAGCGGTTAAAAAAGACGTGGAAGCCCGCTCACAAGCCCAATATGACGACGTGTATTTTGTAGATTTGATTGAAAAAATTAAAGAACGCGCAACTATTAAATATCACGCGCACACCTTAGAACATGAAGGCGAGCATGTCTTATCCGATTTATCAAACCGCCTTGCGCAACAAGGGATGGATTTGGAAACTTACTTCAAAGCCCGCAACACCACGCGCGAAGAATTTATCAAAAACGAAGTGGAGCCTGTGGCAAAGAAGCGGCTAGAGCGCGGTTTGATTTTAGATGAAATCGTTAAATTAGAAAAAATCGAATTAGATAACGATATGCTACAAGCCGAATATATTAATGCGGTGAATAGTTTAGCCATGCAAGGCGTGGATTTAAGCAAAGGCGGTAAGAAACGACAAAACGAAATATCCCAAGCGATAGCCATGGACGCCGCCAGCCGCGTGATGACGCGCAAAGCGTTAGACATGCTCAAAGATATTGCGACTGGGAATTACAAGTCTATTGAAGAGCGCGAAGCGGAAAGAAAAGCAAAAAAGGAAAGCGAACAAGTAAAAACAGAGGAAGAAAAAGCGTCTGAAGAGTAAAGGGCTGAGGCGCAAAGAGCAAGCCGCCCCTTAGAGAAGAAGCGCTTCGTTTTCCCAGCGCCTATCTATCTCTAATAAAAATCAAATAGTTTTCCTGTATCATTTCCGCTATTAAAAGGAGAAACCATGATTCCAGATTTTAAAAATGTAGTTCCAATGGTTGTCGAAAACACCGGGCGCGGCGAGCGCGCTTATGATATTTACTCGTTGCTGTTGCGAAACAATATTATTTTCCTCGGCACGCCCATTGACGACCAAGTTGCCAATGTGATTGTGGCGCAGTTGTTGTTTTTGAATCACGAAGACCCTGAAAAAGAAATTCGCATGTATATTAATTCGCCAGGCGGCGTCATTTACGCTGGGCTTGCCATTTATGACACCATGCAAATTATCTCAAACCCAATTAGCACAGTGGCGGTTGGCGTCACCGCTTCATTTGGGACGGTGCTGCTGGCGGCTGGCACAAAAGGCAGACGCTACGCCCTGCCCCATGCCACCGTTCACATGCACCAACCGCTTGGCGGCGCGCAAGGACAAGCCACTGATATTGAAATTCAAGCTAAACAAATTTTACGTTTGAAGAGTTTGTTAAACGGCATTTTGGCAAAGCACACCGGTCAACCGCTGGAAGTGTTAGAACGCGACGCCGACCGCGATTTTTATTTAGACGCGCAACAAGCGGTAGATTATGGCATTGTGGACCAGGTGATTGAAAGCCCTGAGAAAGTTGCAAAGTAGGCTAGAGAGTTAGAGAATTAGAGAACGAGACCTCGAGGAGAAATCTTTGAGGTCTTTGTTTTGTAAGTCGGTAAATTAGCGCTCATGTCTCAATTCCAAATCATGACTTGGAAATTGTAAATCAAAATGATTCCTTCAAATATAAAAGCATTAATCTTAGATATGGACGGCGTAATTTGGAAAGCCGATGCGCCGATTGGCGACTTGCCTGTCATCTTTAAGCAAATTCGTGAGCGGGGGTTGAAGTTTGCGTTTGCTACAAACAATGGAACAAAGACTCCTGAAGAATATCAAAAAAAATTATCCGAACTTGGCGTTGAAGTTAACGCTTCGCAGATTGTCACTTCGGCTCTGGCAATTGCGTTTTTGCTCTCGCAGAAATATCCGCGTGGGACGAAGATTTTTATGATTGGCGAAGAGGGAATTAAGAATGCGTTGATAGAAAAGGGGTTTGAAATTGTAGGCGTTGCAAATGCCGAAGAAGCCGAAGCGGTTGTGATGGGCATTGATAGAGGAATTAATTTTCAAAAAATAGCCGAAGCGACTTTGTTAGTGCGGGCAGGCAAGCCATTTTATACAACAAATACCGATCGGACGTTTCCAACGCCGAGGGGAGAAATTCCCGGCTCTGGGGCGTGGGTTTCGGTTATCCAAACGGCTACGGGGGTTGAGCCAGTTGTGGCGGGAAAGCCTTTCCCCTATTTGATGGAACTTGCGCTGGAGCGGCTTGGGGCAAAAAGAGAAGAAACGTTGGTGATTGGCGATAGATTGGAAACGGACATTGCCGCTGGGCAACAGGTAGGTTGCCATGTGGCTTTGGTATTAAGCGGCGTTTCTACAAGAGAAGAAGCCAAAGCATGGCAACCAACAATTGATTTAATTGCAAATGATTTAGCCGAGTTGGTTGAAAGAAAATAAGTAAATCAGAGGCAAATTAAAAAAAACGCTGGCTGTTCAATAGAGAAGCCAGCGTTTTCTTTTTGGTTTTATTTTTATGGCGCAGGAGTTTGAGGGGTTGCGGTTTGCGATGGAGCAACAGTTGGCGTAAAAGTTGCGCTTGGCGCAGGCGCAGTGGTAGATGTGGCCGCGACCGTGGCGGCAGTGGCAGTGGCGGCAGTTCCAGTGGAGGTTGCGCCGCCTACTACAATTTCAACGTAAAACGATGTGCCAAATTGCACGCCGCTGGCGTTTGATAATCTCCAATAGCCAATGGCGGTGCCAGGCGTAGTTGGGGCGATTAAACTAACCGATACATCGCCCGATTGACCTGGTTGAACAGTAACCGTTAAGGGCGTGTTCTTTCCGCTCATTTGATTGCCCGATAAAAACGTCACGCTGTATGAAGTTGTCCACGGGCATGTGCCAGTGTTTTGTAATCTCCAAGTTTTCGTAAACGCTTGCCCAGCGGTCATAGCGGTTTTATCTGGAATGGTTACATCGGCAACGTAGGCTGAATTATCACAACCGACTGCGCCGCTCCCGCCGCCAGTCGTTCCGCCAGTTGAAACGGTTGGGGATACAAGCGCTGGCAATGTATTCGTAACAAATAAAGTAGGAGTGAATGATGGGGTTGGAGTAAACAAGGTGGGCGTTGCGGTTGGCGAGGCGGCTTGCAGAGTCAATTGTTGCGCGGCGACTGTTTCCGCCGCGTTGGTTTGCGCGGCAATCACCGCGTCTTCTTCAGCGTTTCTGCCGCTGAATGAAATAATCAATAAAACGACGCCAAGCAGAATGAGTACGCCAACTCCAATCCATATCATTAAGTTATTTTGTTTTTTCGGCATTGATTTAAGCATAATTCTCCTTTATATGAGTTCTTAGGATATTTGAAAAAAATTAACCGAAAATTAGGATTACCCTACGAAAGCCCTACTTTTTATAAACGATGAATGAGAATCTTAATATTTATACTCAAGCGTATATAAACATCAACAACGATTTTGTTTCCCATTGAACTAATGATATAATTTCGCTTGAAAGGATACCCAGCGAATAATGGACAGCAACCTGTAACCCAATGTATGTAGGGCGCTAACCTGCTGACTTTTCTCGTTTAATCAGCCGAGGCTCGCCCTCGGTTTTCGTTTTAATTACGTAGGGGCAAACCGACAATCTTAATCAGATTTTAGGAAAAACCCTGACGGTTCGCCCCTACAAAGATATTACAGGTATCCTATGCTTAGTATTCACAACCTTTCAAAACATTTCGGGGCGCAACCCGTTTTACAAAACATCAATTTCAACATCAGCGCGGGTGAGCGCATGGGTTTAATCGGCGCAAATGGTTCGGGCAAAACCACGCTCATGCGCATTCTTGCAAAACTTGAAAAACCAGATTCAGGAAACGTAGTTTTGACACGTTCCAATTTAAGAATCGGATATCTCGCGCAAGGCATGGAATTTGATTCCGAGCAAACGCTTCAATCTACGCTTGGAATTGATTCAAAAACCTCAACAGACCCTGTGCTGGAACTTGAGTCGCTGGCGCTGCAACTTGCCTTACATCCTGATAACATCATCCTTCAGCAAAAATATGATTCGGCGTTGACTAAGCTTTCAGCAGTCAGATATCAGCCATCAGCAATGCTTGAAGCGTTGGGTTTATCTCATCTTCCGCCTGAGACTCCTATCACCCACTTAAGTGGCGGACAAAAAACTCGCCTCATGCTTGCAAAAGTTTTGCTTGAAGAACCAAATTTACTTTTGTTAGATGAACCGACGAATCATCTTGATATTGAAATGCTGGAGTGGCTGGAGGATTGGTTAAATCATTTTGATGGCGCGGTTTTAATCGTTTCGCATGACCGTGTGTTTTTAGATAATACAGTCAATAAAATTTTAGAATTAGATATAACTTCTCATAGCGTCAAAATTTACGATGGCAATTACAGTGACTACCTTGAACAAAAAGACCTTGAATTTAATAAACAAATCAAAGCCTATCAAGACCAGCAAGTTGAAATTGCACAACTCAAACGAGCCGCAAAGCATGTGCACAGCCTGACAGTGATGAAGAAAGGCGGCAAAGCGGATAGCGGCGATAAATTTGCAAAAGGTTTTTTTGGAAACAAAGCCACAAAAAGAGTTGCGGCGCGCGCAAAACATATTGAAGCCCGCATTAAAACGCTGCAAACCGATGAAAAAATTGATAAACCGCGTGGAAGTTGGAAACTCAAACTTGACTTGGGCAAACCAGAACACCAGTCGAAAGAGGCGTTGGTGACCGAATCGCTATCAATTGGCTACACGATGGAAAATCCACTCTTGGAAAATATCAACGTATTTATTTTGGCAGGTCAACGAGTGGCGTTGACTGGTCCAAATGGCGCGGGCAAAACATCTTTTATCAAAACGATTGTCGGAAAGATATCCCCACTGAGCGGTTCGTTTCGTTTGGGCGGCGCGACGAAAGTTGGGTATATGTCGCAAGAACAAGAATTGCTCAAACCGAATTTGAACGCCGTGCAAACGATTCAAAATATTTCAGCGATGAATGAAACTGATACGAGAAATTTCTTGCATTACTTTTTATTCAAAGGCGATAACGCTTTGCGGGCTTCAAGCGAATTATCTTTTGGCGAACGCGCGCGTTTACAACTTGCTTTGTTGGTTGCAAGTGGGTGTACCTTTTTGATTTTGGATGAACCGATTAATCATTTAGATATTCCATCGCGCGAACGTTTTGAAGAAGCGCTTGAAAATTTTCAAGGCACGATTCTTGCCGTAGTGCATGACCGAAATTTTATTGAAAAATTCGCAACCGATGTTTGGATTGTGAAAGATAGGAAAATAATAAAGTAAGAGAGTTTATAATCTACTAAATTATCCGTCATTGCGAGGCGGCGATTTTCCGCCGAGGCAATCTTATAGTTAAGTTAGAGATTGCTTCGCCATGAACAAGAGCATGGTTCGCAATGACAGACATATCGAGGAGACAAAATGAAATTTGAAACGCTGGCAATTCATGCAGGGCAAGAACCAGACCCTAACAACGGCGCAGTGATGACGCCCGTGTATTTCACATCTACTTACATGCAAGACGGCATTGGCAAGCCAAGACAAGGGTATGAATATTCTCGCACGCTGAACCCAACCCGCAAGGCGTTGCAAGATTGTTTAGCGGAATTAGAAAGCGGAACATGGGGGCTTGCCTTTGCTTCGGGCATGGCGGCGACCGATACCGTTTTGCGAACGCTTGCAAGCGGCGACCATGTCGTTGCAGGCAATGATGTGTATGGCGGAACGTTTCGCCTGTTTGATAAAGTGCTTCGCCGCTTCGGGCTTGATTTTACATTTGCCGATACCACCGACCCAGAAAACTTAGCCGAAGCGCTGACTCCATCCACAAAAATTGTGTGGTTAGAGACTCCCACAAATCCTTTATTAGCAGTGACCGATATTCGCGCCGTCGCTGAAATGATAAAGAATCACCCAAGCAAACCTTTGCTTGTGGTGGATAATACCTTTGCAACGCCCTACTTACAGCGCCCCTTAGAACTAGGCGCGGATTTAGTCGTTCACTCCATGACGAAGTATTTAGGCGGGCATTCGGATGTGGTGGGCGGCGCCATTATCGGTAAAGATAAAGAACTCGGCGAAAAACTGGCTTATTTACAAAATGCCATTGGCGGCGTGTTAGGTCCAATGGATTCGTTTTTGGTATTGAGAGGCATTAAGACTTTACCCATTCGCATGGATAGGCATTTTGAGAATGCGACAAAAATCGTTCAATTTTTAGAAAAACAAAAAACCATTGAAAAAATAATGTATCCATTTCACGAAAGCCACCCGCAGGCGCAAATTGCAAAAAAACAAATGAAAAACGGCGGAGGGATGATTTCGTTCGTGATGAAAGGCGGCAAAGACGCCGCCATCAAAGTCGCTGAAGCTACAAAGATATTTACATTAGCGGAATCGTTGGGCGGCGTGGAATCATTAATCGAAGTGCCAGCCGCAATGACGCATTTATCTACGCAAGGCTCTCCACTGGAAATAGACGCTGGCTTAGTGCGGTTATCGGTTGGAATTGAAAACGTGGATGATTTGATTGCAGATTTGGAACAGGCTTTGAAATAAAAAAGACCGCCGGCGGCAAACGGCGGTCAAAAAAATTATTTCGCTTTAATGGCCACCAGCGTCACATCATCGTCTTGCTTGGCGCCGTTTTGATAAACTTGCAACGTCTCTAATAATTTATCGCTGACTTGTTGAGCGTTAAGTTTGGTCAACTCGCCCAATAAGTTTTTGATTCTATCTAATCCAAACGCTGCGCCTTCGGGGTTTCGGCAATCGGTCATACCGTCGGTGTACATAATCAAGGTGTCGCCAGAGGCGAGGGTGATTTCTCTTTCATCCACCGTGATAGGGTCCCACAAACCAAGCGCCATGCCAGCGGAATGCGGCAAGCGCTCTACGCTTCCGTCGGGGTGAAGCAAAAGCGGAGGTTCATGACCAGCCCGCGCGTAAGAAAAGAGGCGGGTTTTTAAATCTAAAATGCCGTATAACACGGTGACAAATTGCGTTGATTTTTGTAGTCGCGTAATGTGGTTATTTACTAATTGCAAAACTTCTTTTGCAGAGATGGCGATATCCGCTTCTGCCATGATGAGCGCGTGAGCGCGCGCCATAAACAAAGCGGAGGGGACGCCTTTATCTGCCACATCGCCGATTAAGACTCCAATGCGATTATCTTTTAATTCAAAGACGTCGTAAAAATCGCCTCCGACCTGACGGGCAGGCAGGATTCTCGCTCCGAAACTAAATTCTTCGGTGTCGGGGAGGACGTCGGGCAAAATGCTCAGTTGAATTTCCGCCGCGACTTGCAGTTCGCGTTCCATGCGTTCTTTTTCAATGATTTGGGCTTGCGCTTCTTTTAATTCATCGTAGGCTTTTTGAAGCGCATGATTTTTTGCGACCAAATCATTAAACGCCGCCTCGTTTGACGTATCGAGTCGTTCGCTCATAATTTCAACCATTGAGTAAGCAATTTGCGGGTAACGCTGGAGCAGTTGGTTAAATTTTTCGCGGGTCATTACGCGCACGAGGCTATCTTCTTTCACGCGCGCGCTGGCGGTGCGTATTCCTTCTGGCATAATGAGGCTCATCTCGCCTACGCATTCGCCGGGGTTGCAAACGCGCAATAACATTTCGTCGGGCGTGTTGGGGGCAAGCACAATTTCGAGTTTGCCTTCCATGAGGATAAATAAACTATCGCCGCGTTCGTTTTCACGGAAAATAAAACTGCCCGCTTTGTAAGTTTCAGACGGCAGTTCGTGAATTAATTGGAATAAATCTAATTTAGATAAATTCTTAAATAACGGAATTCTGACAAAAAGAGTTTCGTTCATGCTATTCGCCGCGCAAGTCCATCACTTCTTTGCCTGCCAGTTTATCTTGAATGCGCTGCGCCACTAAATCTAAATGGCTGGGCATGTTGGCGTAATCTAAATTGTTCGTTTGAATGGTTAGCACGGGGCATAAATCAAACGCGCCAAGCCATTCTTCGTAAAACGAATCGAGCAAAGTTAGATACTCCGCCGTAATGCCCGTTTCCATGTTGCGCGCGCGGCGGCGAATACGTTCCATTAAAACCTGCACGGGGGCTTTTAGGTAAATTAATAAGTCGGGGCGGGGCAAGCCTTCTACCACCAAATCGAATAATTTTCGATAGGCTAAATAATCGCGCTCGTTCAAATTGCCTAAATGATGTAAAGCGCGGGCAAAAATGTGCGCGTCTTCGTAAATGCTTCTATCAAGAATAGAAGAGCGAGCGTCATGCGCGGCTTCTAAATATTGGTCGGCGCGGTGACCTAAAAAGAAAATTTGCAAATGAAACGACCATGCGCGCATGTCGCTGTAAAAATCGGAAAGATAAGGGTTATCAGCGACGGATTCATACCCCGTCCACCAACCGAGGCGCGCGCCGATGCGCTCTGTCAGTGTGGTTTTGCCGGCGCCAATATTGCCTGCCACTAACACCAAATGTTTTGCCATAATTCAATTATTTTATCATGTATAATTCCAGTTACGCTCTTAAAGAGTTTGCCGCTCTATAAAAAGCGCGATAAACCGCCTTTCAACGGGGCGCGCAACATCAATCCACAACTTTATTAGGAGAAAACATTACTCATGAAAATTCGAGATGCATCTGGTTGGACGATTTTTGTATTCGGCGCGTTAGCGTTTGCGCTTGGGTTAATGGGTTTAATTCGACCCGAAATTTTATTGTCTATTTTAGGGTTTGAAGTGATAGAGCGCGCTTCGCGCGCGGCGGGCGATTACACCCTTGTATTTATGACCGCTTCCTCTATGGCGTCTTTTAATATGGGCGTGTATTATGTCCTTGCCGCGTTAAACGATGTGAAAATCTTTTATCGTTGGACTGTTCCGTTCCGCACAGTGACGTTCGTGGTTTTTACCGCAGTGGTTTTATTGGGCGTTGCCCCGCAACGATTTTTAGGCGTTGCAATTTGGGAATTGGTCGGCGCCATCGCCACAGGCGTAGCGCTGTATTATGAAAATAAATCAGCGGCGCAACCTGTATCTATCTCCGCAACCAAAGGAAAGAAGAAGAAATAAGGAGGCTGGCATGAAATCTAAATGGATTGAACACAAAGGCAAAAAAATTTTCTATCAAGATTTTTCCAATCACTTCTTCAATGAAAAAGCGGTCATCAACGAATTGAAAGAAGTGCAAGAAATTATCTTAAGCCAGCCAGAAAACTCCGCCTTAGTGCTTTCAAATTTTTCAAACACCGAAATCACATCCGCCGTCATGCCGCTGCTTAACGAAGCCTCTAAAAAAACAAAAGCGCATGTTCGTAAAACCGCCGTGGTCGGCGTTTCGGGCATCAAACGCACGCTAGGCGATTTGCTTTCCAGAATCACGGGGCAGGCGCTGATGTATTTCAACAACGAAAACGAAGCGAAAGATTGGCTTGCCGAAGACTAGCGTAAAATTCAAACATGCAAAATAAAATCTTATATCTGGCGCTGCTAATGGTCATCGGGGCGTTGATATTTTCATGCAGCGCCAACCCAACGGAACAAAATATAGATTTAGACTCAGTTCGTACGCAAGCGGTTTCCACCTTCGCTTCATCCCTAACGCAAACTTTAGCCGCCGCTCCCACGCATTCATCTACCCCAATCATTTTTGAAGAACCGAGCGCCACGCCTACTATCCAAACAGAAACCCCATTCCCCACCGCAACGACAAACCCATGCTACAACTTGCTTTATATTCGCGACGTAACCATTCCCGATGGGACGCAAATGAAAGCGGGAGAAGTATTCACCAAAACATGGGAAGTGCAAAACATTGGCGGGTGCGCTTGGCGAGCAGGCTTTACCTTTCAGCATGTCGGCGGCGACTCGATGCGCGGAAATACCGTCACCCTAACCGAAGCGATTCCCACCGGCGCAAAACGCCAAATTTCGGTTGAACTCGTTGTGCCAAGCGGAATCAACGGCTTGATTCAATCTTCTTGGCGCATGGCAGATGAAAACGGCGTTTTCTTTGGCGATACTTTAAGCGTCAATATTGTGGTTGGAGATATTACCACGCCAGCGGTTACCAATCCGCCGTAATCCTTAATCCATAATTCGTAAGAGACGGCAGGCGATAACCTGTCGTCTTTTTTTAACTCAATATTTCTTTTTCCGCCTGTTCAATTTCTTCATAAATCTTTTTAACTTCCGCTTTCATTTCAGCGGTCGCGGTTGGCGTCATAGAGATAAACTTAATCATATCTTTTGCTTGGCGCAGCAAATCTTTCACATTGGCAACGTAAGACAAATCGCTTTTGCCAAGCCCAGTTGTAGGCGCAGGGTAATCTTTGGCTTTTTGAATCAGTTTTCTAGCGCGGATGAGGCGTTCTGCGGCGGGGATTAATTTTGCCATGCTCTGATTTTATCATTTGATACAATCACACTATGCCAATTTCTTCCATTTATTCAAAAACAATCAAGATTTCAAAATCAGCCATTGACGAAAACGGTCATGCCAACAATGTGGCTTATGTGCAGTGGATGCAAGATATTGCCGTTGAACATTACGCTTCAATGGGCGGCATTGAAGTGCAAGGCAGCGAGTCCACTTGGGTGGTGCGCGAACATAAAGTTGAATATTTTTTGCCTGCATTTATAGATGAAGAAATTGAAATTCGCACTTGGGTTGAAAACATTCGGCGCGTGCGGTCATTACGAAAATATGAATTTGTTAGGAAAAGCGATGGGAAAGTTTTAGTCAGGGGCGAAACAGATTGGGTATTTGTAGATATAAAAACAGGAACGCCAAAGGCTGTGCCTGAAGCGGTGCAAAAGATATTTAACCCCCTCCGCCCTGCGGGCGCCTCCCCTAAATCCACATAATGTTTATAAAATAAAGAGGCTATGTAGAGGTCAATAATTTTTTATACACCTTCACCAACTTCTTCTGTGATTCGTGCCATGTAAACTTTGTCAAAGCGCGTTCGGAAGCGGAAGTTGCAAGCCTTTGCGATAAATCAAAGTTATTTAATAAAGTTAAAGTTTGGCGAGCCAAATCATTGGGGTCATTCGGCGAAAACAATAAACCGTCAACATCTTCACGAACCAACTCACGAACAATGGGCATGTTAGACGCCAGCAAAGGTCTGCCCGCCGCCATGTATTCCAATACTTTGATTGGACAAGCACCTTGAGTCACGTTTCTATCATTGAGCCCAAGTGGCGCGACGCAAATATCTGCTTCCGAAATTAATTGCGGAATTTCATGGTGAGGCACAGCGGGTTGAATCAATACATGTTCTTCTAAACCCAATTTGCGAATTTGTTTTGCCAGCGCTTTTCTTTGGCGAGAGCGCCCACGCCCAACAATTTGTAATTTAACTTGTCTCTGTTCAAGAATTTTCGGCAGCGCTTTAATCAAAACGTCTAAGCCTTGCCAATCCGCCAAAGTGCCGATATAAAGCAAAACAGGGATTCGGTTTTCACGAGTCGGCAAAGGCGATGGGGAAAAGTCTGAAGGGCTGACTCCGTTGGGGATAACAGTCGCCAGCTGTCTATCAAGACCCAATGAAGCGATGTAATCTCTAGTCACCTGTGAAGGGCAGATGATGGCATCGCTTAGGTGTAAAGTCGCCAATTCTTGTTCTTTGATTTTCAATAACAATTCCGCGTCTAAATTTGGATAATGATATTTCAATTCAATAGAAGGAAGCCCGTTCACTTCAAACAATGTTTTATATTTGAATTTATTTTTATTTTGAGTGATTGAAAAGCCATCCCAAATATTTCTGAAATGCACCACGTCGTAATCTTGATTCAAAGCCAGATGCGACATAACCGATTTTCCAAAATGGACAGCGCGCGCTAAAAAATTTTGTGAAAGGTCTTGCGAAATGCGCGTGACTTTTGCGCCTTCAATAGTATCTTCGGTGGGTAGAATGCCGTCGTTGGGCGTGATAAGATGGACGTCGAATTGACTATTGACCAACCCGCGAAGATTATGCAAAATATGAGTAGATGCGCCCTTTGGGCTTGGCACAATATCGAAGGCAGTATAAAGAATTTTTGGCATCGCGTTGGATTATAAACGCTCGGAGGAGTGAATGTTCGTTTTTTGTGGAATTGCAGTTATCGTTGTTGTTTTGTTTTTTTATTTGTTAAATACCGCTCGCAAAAAAGCGCCTGCCCCCAGCCGCGCAGGAAAAAAAGATTACACGCCTGTGTATATTTCGATTGCCGATAAACCTGATGCAATCATTCGCGGTTTGGATGAATTCAAAAGCAAAGTTGAAAAAACAGAAACCGCAGGCGATAAATGGCGTTGGATTCCGATGATTATTTTTTTAGTCGGCGTGGGGCTGGTATTGATTGACGTTGTACTTTTAGTGTGGGGGTATTTCTCTTTAGTCTTTTCAGGCGGCGCATTGCTTTTATGGATTGCTTCATTCGTTATGGCGAGAAATTTACGAAAAAGCGACTCGCATGACTTTTCTCCGCGCTATCAGGGATTAAGAGAAATCTTAAACACGCTTCGCGACGACCTCAAACCTGGTTCTACTTTCCTTGGGCATTTGGATTTAACTGGCGCCATGCTCCCCACCAAAGTTGCGCGAGAGACCAAAGATACGCAAGATAGAATCACACAACATTTTACAGACCAATGGCTGGCATTAAAAGCAAAACTATATGACGGAAATGTTTTACGCCTTTCTGCCATTCAAAAAACAAAAAATCGCAAATCGTATTGGAAGCGTAGCCGCATCAGCGGGAAAATGAAAATGAAGCCAGAAAAGTTCAAAGGCGCAGAACAAGAGTTGAAAGTGCGTATCGTCGTTAACCCTGAAGCGTATATCATCGTGCCAAATAAGGAATTTAAGCAAGGACAAAATATCGGCAAATACACCATTGCAGAATTAAACACCGAAGACGGCATGATTAATATCGTCGCCAAATCTCCATTTGAAGAAGTGGAGCAAGAGCATATTTTGAATTTTCTAAAATCGGCATATTCTCTTTTACAACGCAAGACAGCCTAGCAAGGTAGGTCATGCTTTTAGCATGACAAGCGAAATAAACAATTTTTGCCACAGATTTCACGGAGTACATTAAAAAATCTGTGAAAATCCGCTAAAAAGACTTTTACAAGAGAACTAATAAAATGTCACGCTACAAGCGTGACCTACAAAATACGAAAGGTATATTCATGAATCGAAAAGTTATCCCGTTTGTTATTGCATTTATCTTGGCATGTTTGGTAATGCTCGTCTCTGGTGTGTTCGCCTTTAGCGGAATCGTCACCGCCGAAAAATTTGACAGCGATACAGCCTGGACTCAACCTTATTCCACAGCCGAAAGCATGAAAGCGCTAGACTTTACTGGTGATGGTCAGAACGAATTATTTATTCAAAACACACTTAACGTCACGGTATATGATGGGAGTGGCGAAGTATTATGGTCTTGGAATTATCAACAACCGAAAACCACACTCGGTGATTTCAACGGCGATGGAACAGAAGATATTATCGTTTTTTATAATAACGGCGTAGATGTCATCATCAATGGGCAAGTGACGACGTTGGCAACAAACCTTCCAATTGGCACACCTTCACGCGTAGCATTGATTCGTTTTCCGTCTGGACCGCAAATTATCTTAGGCGATATGTCTAGCAATTTAATATCATTAGACTTAAGTGGTCAACAACTTTGGGCAAAAAATATCGGCAGTGATGAAATTCGCGGCATGGACGATGCGCGGATTAATGGTCAAGTGCACCTTGCGGTGGCGTCTTATGATGGCGGCGTGCATGTGATTGATAGCCATGGCGAGAGCGTTTGGAATGTTGAGCAAAGTCAATTACGCCGTATGCGCGCCTTTGATTTGAATGCCGATGGAAATAGCGAAGTTATCACTGGCAATGAATATGGTGAGTTTTATATTTTTTCTGCAACAGACGGCAGTATTGTTTTCAGCGCCACGCTTGGGCAAGCAGTGAGCGAAGTGCGCGAAGTGGAATTAGATGGCAACCCATCCTCGCGTGAGATTGTGGTCGGCGGAAAAGATGGAGGCGTGTGGGCTTTCTCCTATACAGGAACAAGCGCCACCGAAATCTGGAGCGGTTCTTTATCCGATAAAGTAAATGAAATTGCAGGTTTAGATATTGATGAAGACGGCAAACAAGAAGCGGTCATCGGAGATGATTCGGGCGTTATTGCAGTGTTCACCGCCGATGGTATGCGTCATAATTTACCAAGCCATTCAACGGGCATCACACGGGTTGATATTGGCAAACTTGGGAATGAACGTTATGTGGTGATTGCAGACTATAACGAAGTGCAGACTCAAAAAGTGACCTTGAGCGCGATACCTGGATTCACATACACGCCTCTCATCGTCGGGCTACTTGTTTCTGCTGTGATACTGGTCATTGCGGGGATTCTTGCTTCTATCCCGCCGAAACCTGAGATGAAAGTTTCATTCCAAGATAAAAGTAAAGAAAGTTTAGAAGCCGAACGCCGTATGTTGAAAGAACACATTGCAGACGTGGAACGATTGCGAAAATCCGGTGAAATGGCTGGCGACGCTTACCTCGCGCGCCTCAAACGCCTGCGCGAAAGTTTAGCCGAAAACGAAGCCGCTTTCAAAGCCGCAGGGTATAACATCAAAGCCGAAACTTTCAACTGCCCCAACTGCGGCGGCACATTGGAACTTGGTATGGATAAATGTGAGTATTGTGGTCAGGTGATTCTTTCGTGATGAAGTGAAGAGTGAGTAGTGATAGTGAATAGGTGATAGTGAATAGGTGATAGTGAATAGGTAATAGTGAATAGGTGATAGTAAATAGATGATAGTAAAACTCCCACCAAATTGGCGGGAGTTTTGTTTTGTTCTGTTCAAAGCATTTAATACACCGGCAAATTCGTATCCGCTTCTTTTGCCCAAGCGTTGATTCCGCCTTTGAGGTTTTTTAATTTCTTAAATCCTGCGCTGGAAAGCAATTCAATCGCGCGCATCGAGCGCGTTCCGCTTTTGCAAAAGACAATCATATCTTCAGCGCTATTAAGCTCCGAAAGCCTGCCCGCCAATTGACCGAGCGGGATATTAATAGCGTTTGGAATGGCGGAAATCTCTAACTCGTGAGGTTCGCGCACGTCAAGCAGAATCAGGTTCGGGTTGAGAGAGAGGCGGGATTTTAATTCCAAAGGGAGAATATCTAATGTTGAATTTGTATCCGCAGTTTCATGGTCATGACTTGGCACGCCGCAAAATTCTTCATAGTCTATCAATTCTTTGATGTCTGCATTTGGTCCGCAAACTCTACAATTTGGGTTCTTCTTCAATTTCACAAAATCGAAAGACATATCTAAAGCGTTGTATAAGAGAAGTTTTCCAATGAGCGGTTCGCCGATGCCAAGCAAAATTTTCAACGCCTCGGTGGCTTGCAGGGTGCCGATGGTGCCGGGCAAAACGCCAAGCACGCCGCCCTCTGCGCAAGACGGCACAAGACCAGGCGGAGGCGGCTCAGGGAATAAACAACGATAGCACGGACCTTCTTTTGCATAAAAGACGCTGACTTGCCCATCAAAACGGAAGATAGAAGCATACACATTCGGCTTGCCAAGAAACACAGCCACATCGTTTGTTAAATATCGCGTTGGGAAATTATCCGTGCCGTCTAAAATAATGTCGTAATCTTTGGCGATGCGAAGCGCATTTTCAGAGGTATAGGGTTCGTTATAAATATCAATTTGAATATCGGGGTTCAAATCTAATAATTTGTCTTTGGCGCTTTCGACTTTTAATTTGCCAATGCTTGCAGTTCCATGAATCACTTGGCGTTGTAAGTTAGATGAATCGACGACATCATAATCAACCAAGCCGATTCTTCCAATGCCAGCCGCGGCAAGATATAACGCAACAGGCGAGCCAAGCCCGCCAGTGCCGATAACAAGAGCGGATGAATTTTTTAATTTCTTTTGCCCTTCTAAGCCAACTTCTGGAATGAGAAGATGACGAGAGTAACGAAGAATTTCTTCGCGAGAAAGTTCGGGGAGCATAAGTAGTTCCTATTCGATTCTTAGTTGATAAATGACCGCAGACAGTGGACAGCAGACCGTTTTAAGCCGCTGTCGGCGGTCTGTGGTAAGCAGTCTGTTATCCGCCTGCAATCGACGGAATTAACATCACTTTATCTTCTTCTTTGATTGGCGTATCCACGCCTTGCAAGTCTTTGATATTTGATTCGCCGACAAATAAATTTACAAACGGTCGCAGCGCTCCGTCTTCATTAAAGATGTGCGGTTTAATCGTTGGATATTGATTGGTTAAGTCAGTCAATATTTCTGAAACATTGTTTCCAGCGACATGAACTGCGGCTTGTCCATTGGTGTAAGCGCGCAATGGGGTTGGGATTCGTAATACAGGCATTCAGTTTTCTCCTATTTTTTTGACACAGTAAATGATTTATAAAGTTTGTAATTGTTCTATCAATTTTTCAGCGCGCGCCACGCCGTTGTTAACATAACGCGGCTTGCCTTTTGAGTCTAGCAAAAACGTAGTCGGCACGCTCATCACGCCCCATGACTTCGCAAGGTCGGGGCGTTGGGTGGCGTCAATTTCTAACACTTGCAATGTATCTCCCAACGTAGAAGTCAATTTATCTAGGGCAGGGCGCTGAATCGTTTTGCAAGGAGCGCAATCTGGCGTGGTGAAATAGACAATCACTGGCTTATTTGGGAATGGGCGCAATAATTGATGAATCTGGCGTTCGGCGCGAGATAACGCCCTGCGGTTTATCAACCAATAGGTTGCGAACCCTAAAACTATAATCGCAATTGCAAAACTAAAACGAGTTAATATAACTTCAGCGGTCATACGTTCGCGCTCGCTTTCGGTTTTGCGCCGGGGAATGTGCCTGCCGGCGGTTGTTTGTTAAACCCCGGCGCGCCCAAACGCGCCAACCAGTAATACACTGCGCACCCAACGCAAAAACCGCCAAAGGCATTGAGCGATGCAAGGGCAATTACAATCCAAACCAACGCCCAACCTAAAACGGTTGCGCCCAAAAATAATGCGCTTGAGCCTGCCGCCAAAAAGATAAACCCAACAATTTGCGAAAAACGATGCGGCTCAGGGTTATCGTCTAAAACATCGGGTTTTATCCAGCCGCGCGGCTTGAAGATATAAGTGTAAAAAATACCAAAGCCCGGCGTTTTCAGCGCAGAGCCAATGCCCATGACCAAAGCGACAAACGCCGCGAGAATCGGTTGATTCAAAATATAAGCCAAAAGGCTAATGCCAATAATAAAATATTGATTCGTTCTGAGAATAGCATGGTCAACTTTTTGTAAAGATTGTGCGGTCATTTTATTTTCCTGTTTTTATATTCGGCGGTCGAGTAGCCTGAACGGTCTTTGTGAAGGCATACCAAGACCATAAGTTATTGAAATTATTTTTGCGGCGGTCTCCATACGGCGCTCGTTTCGCTCGCAACGCCTCTGCCGCCAAAACCTATTACCTATTACCTATTACCTATCGCCTATTACCTATTACTTATTATTCTCTCTTCCTCATACTTTGCCCTATCTTCCGCCAAACGCCACGAACGGTGGTGAACGGATTTGCCTTTATCCACACGCGTAATTAGATATGAAAAATTTGGCTGCGCCCATTCACGGTCAAATTCAGAGGGGACGTTCGGACAATCGGGGTGAGAATGAAACACGCCAATTAAACTTAAATTCAATTCGTCGGCTTTTAATTCGGCTTTCAAATAATCTTGCTCCGTAATCAAAAAACGATGATGGCGCGCTTCTTTTTCACGAGCGTTATTCAGCGGCAAAATATCTTTTACTTCATTATTTACGCCAAGCAAAAACCCCGCTCCCTCTTCAGGGTAGGCTTGTTCTACATGTAAATTTATTTTTTCAAGCAAGGCGTTTGAAATTTTTATTTCCATAAGTTTTTATCGCTCAAATATTTATAACCAGCGTCGGGGAATACCGTAACCACTACGCCCTCGTCTAATTGCTGAGCCACATCAAGCGCCGCCGCTGCCGCCGCGCCAGATGAGATTCCTACAAATAGACCTTCTTCTCTCGCCAAGCGACTCACCATCTCGCGCGCCGCTTCAGTCTTCACTTCAAGCGGGTTGCCAGCCAGCGACTCATCATAAATCCCCGGCTTAATTGCCGTTGGCATGTGCTTGAGCCCTTCTAACCCATGAAACGCGGCATCGGGCTGAAAGGCAATCACCTTTACATGCGGCAAGCGCTCTTGCAAATATCTTCCCGTTCCCATCAATGTTCCTGATGTGCCTAAGCCTGCCACAAAATGAGTGACGGTCGCGTTGGTTTGGGTGAGAATTTCAGGTCCAGTAGATAAATAATGCGCTTGCCAATTGGCTGGGTTGTTATATTGATTTGCATACCAATATAAATCGGGGTTCTCTTCGGCAAGTTCACGCGCTTTGAGAATTGCCCCGTCTGAGCCTTCTAAAGGGTCGGTGAGGATAATCTCCGCGCCAAGCGCTTTAAGGATAGCGATTCTTTCGGCGCTGGCGTTAGCAGGCACAGCCAATGTGACGGGAATCCCTAACGCTGCGCCGAAGGTCGCATACGAAATGCCCATATTGCCCGAAGTGGAGTCAAGCAGGCGCTTTCCCTTGCCTAAATCTCCGTTGGCTAACGCGGTTTGAATAATATGCAAAGCGGGTCTATCTTTCACCGAGCCGCCGGGGTTAAACCATTCGGCTTTGGCAAAAATTTTCACGCGGCGGCTCAGGCTGGCGTTAAGTCGGCGAAGCGGAAGTAAAGGCGTAGCGCCGACATGCGCGGGAAGTCCATCGAGCAAAATAGAGTTTGATTCTGTTAATTGAAAGTCTAGTAAAGTCATTTCATCCTGTATCAAGTTAAATCAAAAGCAGTCAACGGACAAACAAAAAGACGGCGAAAACGCCTCGCGCTACACAAAGTTTGCAAGCGGGGGTCGCTCTACCGTCTGAGTCCGTTGACTGCGGAGGGGTCTATCTCAGCGGCGGCTACGAGCCCCGCGATAGACACAAGCAATCTTGAAATAAAGGTTTCATAATTTTCATAGATGCGCGTTATTTTACTTATCTTACGAGATTTGTCAATGTTCACCCGCCTGCCGCGCTGGCGACAAGGACAACTTTATCGTCTTTGTTTAATTTTGTATTCATGCCGTCTAACTCGCGGATATGAACGCCGTTGACAAAAATTTGAAAGTGACGGCGTAAATGGTTTTTTGAATCAAATAAGTGCGGCTGAAGGGCAGGGTAACGCAGTAAGATATTTTCAAACAAATCCGAAACGCTCGCGCCCGGCGCAGAAAATTCATTTTGATTTCCTACATAATATTTCATCAACGGCGGAAATTTTACTTGCGGCATATTGATATTCTACTTGCATTTGATTAAAAAAAACCTATAATGAACGAAGGAGAGCGCCATGAATCAATATAAAATTATCGCAGGTACGTTTCACGTCAAAGGGTTTCAACCTGATGGCGATTCGATACGGTTTCAGGCAAATAAACCTGAACATTGGGATTTTTTCAAATGGGGCAGCGAGAGCGAAAAGAAAAGCCCAAAAAAGCAATTGCGCATTGAAGCCATTGACGCCATGGAAACGCATTATGAGGGGTATCATCAACCGCGCCCCTTTGCCCTAGCGGCTTTAGAGGCGTTATTAGAATTATTGAATATCAAAAATATAGTCTATAGCTTAAGCGTGACGCATATTGTAGACGCCGACGACGGAAAAGCAGGGTTCATTGCTGCCGCCTCCATTGACCGCTTTAGCAGACCGATTAGTTATGTATTTCCAAAATCGGTCAAATTAAAAGACGGCGAGGTGATGGATTCCAATACGTTGCCTGTGGAAAAATCTATCAACTTTCAATTGGCGCGCGAGGGGTTAGCCTACCCAACTTTTTACAAAACAACCGATAGGCTTTTTGCGGAAAAATTTCGCGCGGTTGTGGCAAGGGCAAAAAGCACGCGGCGCGGAATTTGGTCTATTGACAAAACGTCCGATTTTACAATTTGGGACGTGCGTACCTTGCAAGATGATATTCTGCTTATGCCAAAAATTTTTCGCCGCTTGGTTAACTTTTTCGACCACTACTCCGACTTTGGAAAATTACAAGAATATATGGCAAAACAAAAAGACCACTTAGAACTTTGGGATGGAACAAAACACAAATCGCTAGCGGAGTTAATGCAGTTTAACGGTCGGCGTATCCAAATGAAAACGCCCATAGAAGATATTTTATTCAATCCAAAATAAACTACTTCCGCCATGCGCGCGCATGGCATAAAAAATCCTCAAAAACTCTTGAGGATTTTCTTAATCTACTCTTCCTTCTTTGCTTCTAGTTCCTTCTTATGCGCTTCAATGATTGGACCTGCAATATGGCTTGGCACAATCTCGTAATGGTCAAACTCCATTGTGAAATATCCGCGCCCGCCTGTAATCGAACGGATTTGCGTGGTGTAACGCAGCATTTCTGCCATTGGCACATGCGCAATGACGACGGTATTGCCGCGTTCCGATTCGGTGCCTTGCACGCGCCCGCGTCGAGCGCTTAGGTCGCTCATCACATCGCCCATGTGCGCTTCCGGCACGGTGACGCGCACATTCATAATCGGTTCAAACAACACGGGACCTGCGTCTTGCACGGCTAGTTTGAACGCCTCGCGCCCGGCAATTTCAAAAGCCACAGGTTTCGAGTCTACTTCATGTTCTTTTCCGTCAAACACAATCACGCGCACGTTGCTCATCGGATACCCAGCAATTACCCCTTTTTCCATCGTAGCGCGAATAGATTTCTCAATTGGCGGCAAATATGAGCGCGAGAGATTCATACCCACCAGTTCATCCACAAAATCAAAATCGCCGTCAGGGTAGGGTTCAATTCTCAAATGCACCTCGCCAAACTGCCCTGCCCCACCCGATTGTTTTTTGTGACGATATTGCGCGGTGGCTTTTCTGGTAATGCCTTCACGGTATGGAACTTTAGGCTCGTGGGTTTGAATACCCACTTGAAATTTGGTTTGCGCGCGGTGAATCGCCACGTCAATTTGCTGGTCGCCCATGCCTTGTAAAACAGTCTCGTGCGTTACGGGGTCGTTTTGCCAAGTGAGCGTCATATCTTCTTCGCACAAGCGGCTCAATGTAGCCGAAATTTTCGCGGCGTCGGCTTGCGTTTTTGGAGTAACCGCCACACGATACAAAGCGGCGGGGAATTCTGGTTTGGCAATCGTCAGCGGATGCCCCTTATCACAAAACGTATCGCCTGTGGTGGTGGCGTTTAATTTTGAAACGGCGGCAATATCGCCCGCGTGAACTATTTTTGTCGGAATTGCTTCTTTGCCGCGTTGAAAATGCAAACCCGACATCCTTTCATCAGCGTTTTTATTTTGATTCCACACATGCGCATCCGCCGCAACCGAACCTGAGAAAACGCGGAAATAAGTCGTCTTACCAACAAATGGGTCGGCTGTGGTTTTCCAAACATAAGCCGCCAAAGGTTCTGAATCAGAAGGTTTTAATTCTTCTTCGCCGTTTTTCCCTTGCGCTGTGCGTTTGGGGGCATGAGTTGGCGGGGGAAGCAAATCAATAATATCGTTGAGCAAAGCAATGGCGCCCACTTCATGCCCGCCCGCCGCGCAAAAGACTGGCACAAAATTGCCGGCGTAAACCACATCTTCCAGCCCGCGCACCATTTCCGCGTCAGATAATGAACCGTTTTCGAGATATTTCTCCATCAATTCATCTTCGCCTTCTGCCGCCGCCTCCACCAAATCAAAATGAGCCTTATCTGCCGCTTCTTTTAACTCGGCAGGAATATCAGCCGTTGTTTTTCCATCTCCCATGTAAGCCTTCATGCCGATAATATCCACCACGCCTTTGAACTCATGCTTTTCGCCAATGGGCAAATGAACTTTGATGGCGCGCTTACCATGCGCACGGATGAACGCCTCCGCTTCGGCATACGCCTTTTCATAATCCGCATTTTCACGGTCAAGCTTATTGATGACTACAAAACGCGGCAAATTGAATTGGTCTAAATATTTCCATGCTAATTCTGTGCCTACTTCAATGCCAGCCACCGCGTCAATTAATAAAATTGCGCCGTCGGCAACGCTCAATGCCGAAATCATCTCGCCGACAAAATCGGTATACCCTGGCGTATCTAAAATATTAATTTTATGGTCGCGGTGTTCAACAGGAATAACGCTTGTATAAATTGAAATTTTTCTGCGGTGTTCTTCATCGTCATAATCTGAAATCGTTGTCCCCTCCTCCACTTTACCCAAGCGGGTTGAAGCCCCCGTAGCATGTAAAAACGCTTCTGCTAACATTGTCTTACCAGCGCCCCCGTGCGAAACCAAAGCAACGTTGCGTAAAAACTCGGTGGTATACTCTTTCATTGAAAAAGCCCTTCCTCAAGTTATTAGAATGTCTGGCAAGTTGCATGATTGTAAAAGAACTTAAATGAATTGTCAAAGAAATCGGATACTCCTCCTCAGCAAAAGAACTTATGAGTTTCATTCCCGTCGGTTATTCATTTCTTGCCATCGCAATTGGCTTCCTCATTGTCACTGGCATTATCTTGCTCACCAATAAACCCAAATGGAACGATTATGCCGCCTTTGGCATGATTGTTCTGAGTTTAGTGGTCGCTTGGAGCGTTGTTCACCCGCGCCCAACGCAATTAAGAGAAGGCGCGCAAGAAGTGCAATCTTTCATCGGCTCAGGCACGCCCGTACTACTTGAATTTCAATCGCCCTATTGTATGGCTTGCATCGCCATCAAACCCGAAGTGGACGCGCTTGAAAAAGAATTAAACAACGAAACCGTTGGCAAGCAAATTCATATTATCCGCATCAATATTCAAGAAGAAACAGGCATGGACTTAGCGCCGTTGTATGGTTTTCAATTTACGCCCACTTTTATATATTTTGACGAGTTGGGCAATGAACAATGGCGCTTGGTTGGAACATTTGACCCACAACTCGTGCGCGACACGCTAAACCCCTAACGCTTCGCATTCTTCGAGGATAGTTGATTCTTGCTCTTTCGCCTTTTTCTTAACTTGAATGTTTGTTAAATCTACATCAACCCTGCCGAGTTGAAATAATTCGCCTATAATCATTTCATCCCTGTAGAACTTTTCCTAATTAATGAGCGTTGCTTACTTCTTTACATGAAACTACTCTTCTTATTTCTTGATGGAATCGGACTTGGCGAAGATAAACCCGAAATCAACCCATTCGCCAAAGCCAATATGCCGTATCTACAATCGGCGCTTGAAGGGAAAAAACTGCTTCAATCTTCCGCCCCAATAGACAACGACCTTATCAGCCTACGCGCAGTTGACCCAACGCTTGGCGTTGCAGGCTTGCCGCAATCTGCCACAGGTCAAGCGGTTTTACTCACTGGAATCAACATCCCAAAAGCATTGGGCTATCATTACGGTCCTAAACCAAATCCTGAAACCGCCCAATACTTAGAAACAGACACAATTTTTCATAAAGTTATCAAAGCCAATAAAACAACGGCTTTACTGAACGCCTATCCCCCACGTTATTTTGACGGCATTGACTCGGGAAAACGATTATATTCCGCCATTCCTTTGGCGTTGACGAATGCCAACCTCTCATTATTTACCCACGAAGATTACTTCGCAGGCAAAGCGCTATCCGCCGATTTCACTGGGCAAGGTTGGCGTGAATTTCTTGGTTTTCCTAACGCTCCCCTGTTTGCCCCATACACAGCGGGAATTAAACTAGCAGAGCTTGCCAAACAATACGACTTTTCTTTCTTTGAATATTGGGCAAGCGATTATGCAGGTCACAAACAAGATATGGAATCGGCGGTGAGGCAACTTGAAATATTTGACGGCGTGCTGGCAGGGTTAGTGTCTCATTGGCAAAATGAAGACGGGCTTATCTTGTTAACGTCAGACCATGGCAATATGGAAGACGTATCCACAAGAAAGCACACACCGAACCCTGTTCCGCTTTTATTATTTGGGGATAAAAAATTAAGGGCTGAATTTACTGGCGTTAAACAATTAACCGAAATTTCGCCTGCGATTGAAAAAATTCTTAACCTATAAAATTACAAGAACGCCTGCGCTCAGAATTTATCGAAAGGTTTGCGCAATTAAACTTGCAATTAACCCCAGCCAATTGGCAGACGTGTAATAAATAAACAAAGGTTGTTTGCCCTTCTTCCATAAAAGATAAACGGAGAAAAAAGCAAGCAACGCCACCACATATAAATCTAAGCCAATATCTTCAAAACCGAGGTTGGCAAAAATGCCCGCGCCTAAAAATAAAGAATTGATAATCAACAAAGCAATATCCGTTTTGGATATTGCTTCACGATGCGGAAATAAATTTTGAAGAAACAACAAAGCGGCATTCATTAGAATAAAGCCAGCAAAGAAAACCCAATGACTAAATTCATCGTCATTAAAAATAATAATTCGACATAAATCACTCGATGAGTCTTCTAAACAAAAACGCTGATGCAAATAGTTTGTCACTTCATGGTTGCCATATCCAGCCGCGAGTAAATAAATGCCGATGATAAAAGTTAAATTAATAGCAAAATGAACTTTGCCTTCTCTTTGGGGCGAATCATATTCTATGGTTTTCTTCAAGAAATAAAACGCTATCAAACTCATCAACGGCAAAACAAGCATGTTGTTCAAATCCACCCAGCGCAGAAATTCGTTTTCGGCTACATAGCCAAGCGTGAGTGAACTCAAACGATTAATTGAAACCAAAATCGCCACAACCGATTGAACGGCTAGTAAAGCATGAATTCGTTTCATAAAATTTCCAAAGAATCAATCCATTGGGCTATTTTACATGAAAAAGGAGCAGGCTATAATGAAAGCGTCGTTTCAAGGAGAATTGTATGAAATCACAAAAAAGTTCTTTTGCCTTTGTTTTCTTGATTATCGCCATGCTGGCATGTAATTTGCCAGGCGCAGCAAATTCACCCGTCGAGTCTCCTACGCCTATGGCAGAAGCGCCCGTGACAATTATTGTGATAGAAAATACCCCAACCCCCGCCTCGACAGAAACGCCCAGCCCCACTGCTACGCCATCTGCCCCGCCTGAAATTACCTTAACCAAAGACTCAAATTGCCGTTTGGGACCAAGCGCCTTATACAACATTGTTGACCAAATTGCAAAAACAAAAAATAACGCGCCCGTTGTTTTACCTGTGTTTGCGCAAAATGAAGACGGCACATGGTGGCAAGTAGTGAACGCCACAAACCGTGAGTGTTGGATTTTCTATGAAAACGCGGAACCGAATTCCGATTTTAGCGCCTTGCCCATTAAAGAAGGTCCGCCCTTGCCCGGAATCCCCGCTCAATTTTATGTGACTGACCAATTATGCCAACCTGGTCCTAAAAAATTTACAGTCACCTTAAGTTGGTCGGCTGGCAGTGAAACAGACGGGTTTCGCTTGTATCGCGACGGCAACCGCATTGCGGAGTTGAAAGCGGAACGATTAAATTATAAAGACGTCAATGCTCCTTATAATAAAAATATCACCTACGAGATTGAAGCGTATAATGAAAACGGCGTTTCAGATAAAGCAATTCAAATTGTGCCTGCATGTAAATAAACGCCCCCCTGCTAAGTAGTTGAGTTGATACAATATTTTGCGGCTCCCGCCGCCAAGAACGGCGACGGGAGCCTATTTTATTATCCGCCAGCAAAAGTATCTACTAGAGACCTTTAACCATCAAACTAAGGGCAAGAAGCACAAAGCCAAAGAACAAAAGCCAAAACGCTGGCACTGGGATAAGCGTGAAAAGACCAAGCTGCGCGAGCAAACCAAGCGCGCCAAGGGCAATCGAAATCCAAAAAGTAGCCGCTTTAGGGGGGGGTAAGTTTCATCTCATTCTCCTTATAAAAAACAAAAAAATTCTGGCGGATAAGCGGTTTATAGCATAGTTAGGCAGGGTGTCAATATATTTTGGGTTAAAGTTTCAAGTTAAAAATCTAGTTCAAAGGGCGGCATAGCCAGATTCATTGCCTTTTTCCTCTGATATAATCCCAAATAGATAGCCCAAAATCATAACGCCAGCAGACTTTCGGTGTTTTTTTGTAAGCGAAATGAATAAATCCAGCAAATGGAGTTCCATACATAATGAAGAAAGAACAACAACTAGATTTGTATTATCAAATGGTGGTAATACGGCGAGCGGAAGAACGCGGCGCAGAGTTATATCAGGCAGGCAAAATCGGCGGGTTCATGCACCTGTATATCGGTCAAGAAGCGGTTTCGACTGGGTTAATTGCGGCGCGCGAACCAAGAGATAGAGTCATCACCGCCTATCGCGACCATGGCGTGGCAATCAATTGCGGAATTTCCACAAAAGAAATGATGGCGGAATTACTCGGCAAAGCCACTGGAATTTCTAAAGGCAAGGGCGGCTCGATGCACATGGCAAGCGTGGAGCATAACTTTTGGGGCGGGCACGCTATTGTGGGCGGGCATTTACCCATAGCCGCCGGTCTCGCTATCGGCGACCAATATGCCGAAAATGATAACGTCACAATTTGTATGTTTGGCGACGGCGCAACCAACATTGGATATTTCCATGAAGCGTTGAATATCTCAAAAGCATGGAAACTGCGCGTGCTTTGGGTTTGCGAAAATAATCAATACGGCATGGGAACTTCCGTAGAACGCGCGTCAGCCGTTTCAGATATTCGCCAAAAGGCAGACGGCTACGGCATGAAAAGCGCCGAGGTGGACGGCATGGACGTGATAAAAGTCTATGAAGCGGCAAAAGAAGCCATTGAATTTGTACGCAAACAGAGCGAACCGTTTTTCCTCGAAGTTAACACCTATCGCTTCCGCGGGCATTCGATGGGCGACCCCGAACGATACCGTAAAGCGGAAGAAGTAAAAAAATGGCAAGAAAACGACCCCATTGGCATCTTCAACAAATATCTTTTAGATAAAAAAATCGCCACACGCAAGCAACTGGACGAAATTGAAGCGCGCGCTGAACAAGAAGTGAACGAGGCTGTTGAGTTTGCAGAGAACAGCCCAGAACCAAGCATGGACGAATTATTTACGAACGTATATGTAGAAAATTAACCAGAATCGTAAATTGCGAATTGAAAATCGGAACAAAAACCAATTCACAACAACGATTCTCGAATAACGAGGAATTATGCCCAAAATTACAATGCGCGAGGCAATCTCGCAAGCGCTCATGGAAGAAATGGATAGAGACCCAGCCGTCTTCATCATGGGAGAAGAAGTCGGCGTATGGGGCGGAACGTACGCCGTCACCAAAGGCTTTTACGATAAATACGGACCCAAACGAGTCAAAGACACCCCCATTGCAGAAAACGCCATCATCGGCGGCGCTATTGGCGCGGCAATGGTTGGGCAAAGACCTGTAGCCGAATTAATGACCATTAACTTCGCCTTCTCCGCAATGGACTACATGGTCAATCAAGCGCCAAAACTGCATTACATGTTCGGCGGGCAATTCACCTTGCCTTTGGTGATTCGCGCCGTCGGCGGCGGCGGGCGTCAGCTTGGCGCCACCCACTCCCAAACGCCCGACGCCGTATTCGCGCACTTCCCTGGCCTCAAAGTCGTCAGCCCCGGCACCCCAGAAGACGCCAAAGGCTTACTCAAATCCGCCATCCGCTCAAACGACCCCATTTTATTTATCGAACACGCCACCATGTATCAAGTGCGAGGCGAAGTGCCAGAAGGCGAATACACCATCCCCATTGGTAAATCAAAAATACAACGGGCAGGGAAAGATGTAACCATCGTCACCTACTGCAAAGGCTTAGAACTTTCCATGAAAGCCGCCGAAGAATTATCCAAACAAGGCATTGAAGTGGAAATTGTAGATTTACGCACGCTTCGCCCGCTAGATATGGAGCCAGTGATTGAATCGTTCAAAAAAACCAACCGCGCCGTCGTCGTCGAAGAAGGCTGGAAATCTTACGGCGTTGGAAGCGAAATCGTCAGCCGCATATACGAAGAAGCCTTCGATTATGTGGACGCACCCATCATTCGCGTCGCCCAAAAAGAAGTCCCGCTTCCATACAACCGCACCCTCGAACAAGCCGCGCTTCCACAAGTCGCCGATATTATCTCCGCAGTAAAGGAGGTATTGAAATAATGGCAGAAACAATCAACATGCCCAAACTTGGCTTCGACATGGCGGAAGGCACATTAGTCCGCTGGGTCAAACAAGTTGGCGAAAGCATCAACAAAGGCGAAGTGCTAGCCGAAATTGAAACCGACAAAGCCACCGTTGAAGTTGAATCATCCGCAAGCGGCGTTGTGCTTCAACATATTGTTGAGCAAGGCACAGTTGTTCCCGTCAATGCGCCGATAGCAGTTGTAGGAGCGGCTGGTGAAACAGTGAGCGAACAACCATCAGCAAGCCGTAAAAAAATTGAAGATGAAAAACCGCTTCCGACTCAAGGGAAAGTTGATGCTATTCCTCAACCATCTTCTTCACCTGAAACATCAGCGGTCAGCAATCCGCCGTCAGGAGTCAAAGCCAGCCCACTTGCCAAAAAAATCGCCAAAGATAACAACATCAACCTTGCCTCTCTTCAAGGCTCCGGACCAAACGGAAGAATCGTAAAGAAAGATGTTGAGTCAGCGCTTACAAGCAGTCAGCCGTCAGCGGTCAGCCGTCAATTACCAATTACGAATTACGAAAATCAAGTTATCCAAACCACCAAACTCCGCCAAGCCATTGGTCGCAGACTAGTCGAATCAAAACAAACTGTTCCGCATTTCTACGTCACCCACGAGTTCAAAATGGAAGCGTTGATGGACATACGCAAGCAAATCAACGCCTACTTACCCGATAATGAAAAAGTCTCAGTCAACGACTTTATCCTCAAAGCCGTGGCATTAACCCTGCGCCAATTCCCCAATCTAAACGCCTCCATCAAAGGCAATGAAATTATACAATTTGGAAACGTCAATGTAGGCGTAGCCGTCACCGTGCCCGGCGGCTTACTGACCGTCGTCGTCAAAAACACCGACCAAAAATCGCTGCGCCAAATTTCAGCCGAAGTCAAAGCCATGGCAAGCCGCGCCCGCGAAGGCAAAGTCAAACCAGAAGACGTAGATGGCTCCACCTTTTCAACGTCCAACTTAGGCATGTACGATGTTGAAGATTTCATCGCCATCATCAACCCACCCGAAGCCGCGATTTTAGCAATTAGTTCTGCCAGAGAAGTTCCTGTTGTGGAGAATGGTCAAATCAAAGCAGGCTGGCGCATGAAAGCCACCATTTCCGTTGACCATCGCGTCAGCGACGGCGCCGAAGCCGCGCAATTTATGCAAAAACTGGCAGAGTTTTTAGAAAATCCAGTAAGAATGTTGGTATAAAAGCAAACTTCCGAAGCCTTTGAGACTTCGGAAGTTTTTTATTTACCCATACAACTCTTTCCTAAAAAACTCTGGCAAGGCAAATGCCGCTTTGTGGATGTCAGGATTAATATAATTATTCTTCCCCGGCGGGTATGGTTTATTCAAACCATTTTCCCAGGGCGTATCAGAGACGTACATAAATCCAATCCCCCCGCCGGGGTAAGTTGGGATGTTGGCATAATAATAAGCAGGATTCTTCGTCAACCTTTTGGCGGATTGATAAATGGTCTTAATTAATTCGGTATCAAAAAACGGTTGCTCACATTGAGTCGCCGCCGCGCCGCCTGGAGCCAAAGCGCGCACAACCAACTTTTGAAATTCATCCGAAAACAATCTTTCCGCCATACCAATCGGGTCAGTAGTGTCAGAAATGATGACATCAAATTGACCGGGATTCTCTTCAAGGTAGCCGAATGCGTCCCGAACGAGTAGTTTCGCGCGTGTATCCAGCCACGGGTCGCCGAAAGAAGCGGCAAAGTATTGACGAGACAAATCCACCACACGCTGGTCTAATTCGCATACCACCACTTCTTCCACCGATTCATATCGCAAGGCTTGTTGCAAAGAGCCGCCGTCCCCCCCGCCGACGATTAACACCCGCTTCGGGTTTTCAACCGCTAACATCGGCACATGCACAATCATTTCGTGATAGCCCATGTTATCGCGTTCTGTAAGTTGAATAATGCCGTCTAAAATCATGGCATTGCCGAAAAACTCAGCCTCAACAAACTGCAAATGTTGATATTGCGTTTGCTCGTCCGCCAAAATTTTCTTAACGCGAATCCCTTTGCGATAATAAGGGTGCAATTCTTCCGTAAACCAAATGCTCATACTCTCCTCTATATAATAAATAAATTTTACCAAGAAAAAACGCTTTACAAAACATTAGACCGCCAACGGCTGAAGACAATCAGTAGTCGGCGGTCATTATTAAGATTTTTATAATTTATAAACGCAACGTCACATCGCAATCGGCATCTTTGTTTCAATAGACGCTTCACGGTCTAACTTGCGCACGGCGAAATCATCCGCCCCAAACGCCTCTTTAATTCGCATTAACGCGGGCATAAAGTCTTTGCCCAAAGCGCAGGTGAATAAATCAATCGCGCAATAGTTATATTCGGGCCACGCGTGCAAACTCGCATGAGATTCCGCTAACAATAAAAAGCAAGTAAAACCATGCGGGCTAAACTTATAAAACCCTTCATCCACAACCGTCAAGCCGCTGTCGCGCACCGCTTTCGAGAAAAGCGCATAAGCGCGTTCGCTATCCATCAAAATTTCACGGTTGCAATCCGAAAGGTCAAAAATATAATGCTCGCCTAATTTTAAATTTGCGTTCACTCACACCTCCGAGGGTTAAAAAGTAAAGAACCCGCCCAGAAACAAACTCCCAAACGATTCGCAGGATGTATCCCTGCGTAACGCCTGAAACCATTTCCAAGCAGACTCTGTAGTCATATTTATACCCGCTTATTTTGCAATGTCAATCTTTTAAGCCAATGAATATTTTTTACTACAAAGCCCTTTGCAAATCAAAAACTGCATTACAGAGTTTACACAAGTCATTAACATCATACAATCAAATCTTCCGCTGATGATTCAAACAAAGCCAAAAACTATGGTTAAATGTACCCAACGCATGAAACCTGAAACCTCCATCTACATCCACATCCCCTTTTGCAAACATCGCTGCGCCTATTGCGACTTCAACACCTACGCCAACCAAGAAGGCTCAATCCCCGCTTATGTAAATGCCTTGATAAAAGAAATCGAATGGGTTGGAAAGCAAACGGATTCGACGATTAAAACAATCTTCTTCGGCGGAGGAACTCCCTCGCTTCTTTCTTCGGTTCAATTTGCTTCGATTCTTTCGGCATTATTTTCATCTTTCAGCATCCGCCCCGAAGCGGAAATTACCATAGAAGCCAACCCAGTCGCCATCTCAAACGAAAAACTAACCGCCCTGCGCCAAGCAGGCATTAACCGCATCAGTTTCGGCGTGCAATCTGCCAACGCAGAAGAGTTGCGAATGCTCGAACGCGAGCATAATTTTTTTGACGTCATCAAAGCGGTCTCTTCCGCTCGAAAAGCAGGCTTTGATAACTTAAATCTTGACCTAATTTACGGCTTACCCGAACAAACCCTATCTACATGGCAGACCACGGTCAAACGAGTTTTAGATTTGCACCCTGAGCATATCTCTGCTTATGCCCTCACGCTTGAACATGGTACTCCATTTGGCAAATGGGCTGAAAAAGGCTTGCTCCCGCTCCCCAACCCCGACCTAGCCGCAGATATGTATGAATGGGCTTGTGAATATCTAGCCGAAGCAGGCTACGCGCAATATGAAATTTCAAATTGGGCGCTAGACGATAAACCGAAGACCACAGACCGCGATTCACCGCCCCCCGTCCGCCGCCTACCCTCCTACGCTTGTCAGCACAATCTTCAATACTGGAAATCACTTCCCTATCTAGGTTTAGGCGCAGGCGCGCATGGCTATGTAAATGGAATTCGCTATTCAAATGTCTTGCGCATCAAAACATATATTGAACGACTTTCCGATACCGAATTTACCAATGACCAATTCCCATTAACGCCTGCAACCGTCAATCACAAAAAACAAAGCCTGCAAGAAAATATGTCCGACTATATGCTAAACAACCTCAGGCTAGTAGAAGTTGGGGTTGTAGAATCAGAATTCAAGTTAAGATTCGGACGCGGGCTTTTGGATGTGTATCAAAAAGAAATTGAGTCGTTAATCAAAAATGATTTGCTTGAAATAAAAACCTCCGAGTTTTCAGAAAACTCGGAGGTTTATATGCGTCTTACACAACGCGGACGTTTATTAGGTAATCAAGTTTTCATAAAATTTGTTGGGTAATTACCCTGGTGTACAAACGCAATAAGGCCAGTCGGACCATCCCCAAGGGCAATTGCCAGGGTTAGGGCTGCCAATTGCTGTGCAAGCATCAACGCCGGGCGTGTTGGGAATAGGTCCTTCTGCAATAACAGGTTGAACAATCTCTGGGCAGATTTTTGGTTCGAAGCCAGAAGGGGTAAAACCAAACGCTTGAAAACAAGTGTTATCTACAGCAAAGAGGGCTTGAAGTGGATAGTAACTATTACTGCGAACAGGTGAGCCGGCTTCTTGTTGGGTAAAAGCATCTACATAATCTAATTTAGATATGTTTTTTAAGCCGCCATCTGCCATAACACTATACATAAATGTTGAACCAACCCATGATTTTTTTATAGCAAATTGCACGGTAGCATATTCGCCTGCATTAATTCGCACCCAAACAACATCCGGATCTTCACCAACATTCTGGCTAACGCTAGAGATTAATGTATCATATCCATTTCCAGAAAACGGCGCATCGGATTTGCTTGGAGATGCGCCAGCGGTATCTCGGTTTGTGTCTTGATAAATTTGAACGTTGCCAGCAGTCCATTCTTGGGAGTATGGCGGTTGTGCGAGAATAAGGTAGTCGCCGAAACTATCTAAATTTTTGTCTATTTCTACGCCAAAGTTAATACTAATAGAGTTGTTTGGGGCTTTTCCTACCATGCCGATAGAGATGTAATACCAATCAGTGTCTTCGCTAATTGAAAATGAAGCAATGTCTATATCTGGCAGGTAGGTCATATCTTGCAAAAAAGGTCTCTCTAAGCGGTTGATGTCATACGAATCGCCATAAGGTGCGCGTTTTTCTGAGGCGGTATCTATTGAGGTCACATCTGGATATGGTTTTGCTTCTGGAGCAGAAACAGGAAATGTTTGATGAATAGAGGTAGGGGTTTCTGCGGGCGGCTGTGGAGAAGGTTGTTCAGCGCTTGCAGAAAGTAATTCTTCAGTCTCTAGTTGAGCGCTTGGCATGTTACATGCTTGTAAAACGAGCATTAAAATAGCAATAACGAAGTAACTTTTTCTTTTCATGCTATTCATCTCCTTTTGTATATAAAAATTATCATAGATATTGCATGAAACGGCAATATTACAAAAGGGCTATCGGTTAGATGTAAAACAATAGTGAATAAAATTATTTTTTAGGTTTATGTTTCAATGCCGCATGAGCCGCCGCCAACCGCGCCACTGGCACACGGAACGGGGAACACGAAACATAATTATTTCCAATCAGATGACACCATTCAATTGAGTCAGAGTCGCCGCCATGTTCACCACAGATGCCTACTTCAAGGTCAGGTCTAGTTTTACGCCCGCTTTGGATTGTCCAACGCATTAACTCGCCGACGCCTTCGCGGTCTAAAGTTTGAAATGGATTCTTCTCCAAGATACCCTGCTCTTGATATGTGACCAAGAAATTTCTTTCGGCGTCATCACGCGAATAAGCAAACGTCATTTGAGTTAAATCGTTTGTTCCAAACGAAAAAAACTCCGCTTTTTCAGCCACCCGTCTCGCAGTGAGCGCGGCGCGCGGAACTTCAATCATCGTGCCAAATTTATATTTAAACTTGATTCCTTTTTCTTTCATTACTTTTTTCGCAATAGATTCAAGGCGCGGTTGAATCCACTCTAATTCTTTAACAGTTCCCACCAGCGGAATCATTATCTCTGGTTTGACTTTGACGCCGCGTTTCACGCAATCTGCCGCCGCTTCAAAAATGGCGCGCACTTGCATTTCTACAATTTCAGGCATGAAAATGCTCAAACGCACGCCGCGCAAACCTAACATCGGGTTTGATTCGCGCAAAGTGCGAATTGCGTTCAACAAATTTTCTTTTTCTTTCAAGCCTTGCGTTTCGCCTCTCACTCGCAAAGCGACGATTTCTTCAAACAGTTTTTCTTCATCAGGCATAAACTCATGCAGAGGCGGGTCAATTAAGCGGATGATAACGGGATAACCATCCATCGCTTCAAACAAACCGTCAAAATCTTTGCGTTGATACGGGAGCAATTGATTCAAGGCTTTCACTCTCTCTTTAGAGGTTTTTGCCAGAATCATTTGTTGCACAATAGGTAAACGCTGCGCTTCAAAAAACATGTGTTCGGTGCGGCATAAACCAATGCCGACTGCGCCATACGCACGCGCACGTTGAGCGTCTTTTGGATAATCGGCATTTGCCCACACTTGCAAACCTGCGCTTGGATAACCCTTGCGAATATTTTTACGCGCACAAACCTCATCTGCCCATTTGAGCAAAGTCATTAATTCGGTTTGTTCTTCCAAAGTCGGCTCAATGGTTGCGATTTTGCCAACAAACACTTTGCCGCTTCCGCCATCTACAGAAATCCAATCGCCTTCATGGATTGTGATTTCATTCGCCGTCATAGTTTTATTTTCAAGGTCAATATGAATCGCCGAAGCGCCCACCACACATGGAATTCCAAGTTGACGCGCCACCACCGCCGCATGTGAAGTCGCGCCGCCTTCGCTAGTCACCACGCCTTTAGAGGCTATCATGCCATGCACATCATCAGGTTTTGTAAATGGACGTACCATGATGACTTGTTGATGATGTTCCTTCGCCATCTTTTCAGCAGTATCCGCCTCAAAATAGACTTGCCCAACCGCCGCGCCGGGAGAGGCATTCACCCCGCGCGCAAAAAATTTGCCATCCCTCTCCGCTGCTTGCATGGCAGAAAAATCAAATTGAGGGTGAAGCAACGCATCTACATGGTCAGGCGTAATGCGCAAAAGGGCTTGCTCGCGCGTTATCAAACCTTCCTTCGCCATATCCACTGCAATTTTCACGGCGGCTTTGGCGGTTCGCTTACCATTGCGCGTTTGGAGCATCCACAACTTCCCTTGCTCAATGGTAAATTCCACATCTTGCATTTCTTTGTAATGGCGTTCCAACCGTTCCGTTATTTTCATAAATTGCTTGTATGTACGCGGCATATATTTTTTTAGACGCTCAATCGGCTCGGTATTACGAATGCCCGCCACTACATCTTCCCCCTGCGCATTGATTAAGAACTCGCCCATCATTTTCTTCTCGCCAGTAGAGGGGTTGCGCGTAAAAGCCACGCCTGTCGCCGAGTCTTCGCCCATATTGCCGAATACCATCGTACAAATGTTAACAGCCGTACCCAACGAATCAGAAATGCCCTCTTTTCTTCGATACGCTACCGCGCGTTTACCATTCCACGATTTGAAAACCGCTTCAATTGCTAGGTATAGTTGTTTGTATGGGTCTTGGGGAAAGCGCTTGCCTGTTTCTTGCTGATATACTTGCTTATATTCCCCCACAATTTTTTGCCAATCTTCCGCCCTCATTTCCACATCTAACTTATAACCTTTTTTATTTTTATATTCCGCCAGCCGATGTTCAAACGCTTCGTCCGCCACATTCATAACCACCGTGCCAAACATCTCAATCAAGCGGCGATACGAGTCCCATGCAAACCTGGCGTTGCCCGTCGTAGCAATCATTCCTTGCGCCACTTCATCGTTCAAACCGATGTTTAGGATGGTCTCCATCATCCCGGGCATCGAAAACTTAGCGCCCGACCGAGACGAAACCAACAATGGATTCTTCGGGCTACCAAACTTTTTCCCTGTCTTTTTTTCTATCACTTTGAGCGCTCTTAACGTTTGAGCCCATAACCCTGCTGGAAACTTCCCCGCTTTTTGATAAGCAATACATGCTTGCGTAGTGACTGTAAAAAATAAGGGAACTGGTATGCCAGCCCGCGTCATATCTAATAAGCCAGCGCCTTTTCCTCCCACAATTGCCTTAACCTCATCCCACGACCCCCGCGCAAGTTTTTCAACCTTGCTAAACTCGTCATATAAGTAAATCCACTTTTTCATTGGAAACCTCCAAATGTAACGGATTTCACGAGCCTTCAATTCGCATTGTACCAAAAGTTACAAACAAACACAACCGTACAAAAACGTTAAGAAAAATAAACTTGTAAACATATTGCAAAGTTAAAAATGGTACAAATGGGAGATAATAATAGCGTTTAGGAAAAACTATGAACCCAAAAGTATTAGTCATTGACGACGACGTCGCTATCACCGAACTCATGAGCATGTTGCTCAAAACGCATGGTTTTGACGTCACCGCCACCAACAACGGCGCAGACGGCGTAAACCTCGTCAAAATAAAATCGCCCCATGTCATCATCTTAGACTTAATGATGCCCGATATGGACGGCTGGCAAGTGTGCAAAGCCGTGCGCACCTTTAGCAACGCGCCCATTTTGATTCTTTCCGCTATCAACGACCCCCGCTTGGTCGCCAGCATTTTAGACGCAGGCGCAGACGATTTTCTCGTTAAACCTGTGCCAAGCGGCGTGCTGGTCGCTCACATTCGCAAGATGATGAGACGAACCGGCGCCTTACACTTGCCCGCCGATGACGCGCCCGCAGAAAAAAAAATTAGATTGAACAACACCGCGCCTCTCGCTTCCTAACGGGGCGCCTGCTTCCGCTTCGGAGATATGCCCTTCGCCTCAACAGAAGGGCATGTATTTATTTAACGCCCAATCCCCTTCCCTAACGGTAGTCAGTCATTTCATCTCTTCTAACTTGCTTAATTCCTCGCGCGCAAACTCTATTGCCTGCTCGCGCGTTTGAATTTTCCCATCCGCCTGATTTTCTCGAATTACCTCCAACAGTTCGCCTAGCAGGCGGCTTGGCTTGAGATTCAACGCTTTCATCAAATCATTGCCATTCACCAAGCGCGGAGGCGAAACCGCCTCTTGCGGCTTTTCAAAATAATGCTCTAATAAGATTTTTGAAATTTCTAAGTAAATATTCCAAGTCTTCAGGGTCATTTCTTTATGACGTGTGCCGCGCACATCGGCAAGCGCGAGGAAGATTAAATCTACGCCCGCTTTACCAGCGTCGCGGAAGAACCGATAAACCGTCCTGCGGGTCGGGTATTCGTTTTCATTTTCTAATTTGCTGACAAATGAATGAATGCGCATGTGGTTTTTGACGAGGGTTTTCAATCGGTCTATCTCGTCGGCGCTTAAGTGAAAAGAATGCGCTCGTTTTGCGATTACATTAGCGCCTTGTTCGTCGTGATTAAAAAATCGGATGCGACCGTTTTCGTCAATGGTTTTGGTATCGGGCTTGCAAACATCGTGATATAACGCGGCGAAAAATAGTAAGGAACGATGCGTGCGGTCTATATTTAATGATTCGGAAAAATATTGGGCAATTTGCCCGCGGAATTTTCCAAGTTGGGTATGCAGGGCTTCGGCAAATTCGTTTTTGAAGTTTGCCTCGCTCGCGGCGGTTTGGGGGCGTAATAAGTTAGATAAAATTCTTTCTAAATAATCTAAAACGGATAAAGTATGCGTCCACACTTCAAACACATGCGGAGGCGATTGGTTTACGTCTTTCATTTTCAGCAGTTCGGGCATGAGTTGTTCAATGATGCCCAGCATATCTAGCGCTTTGATTGAGTCGCTAACGCGCTTTGAATTTAAGATTTTGAATATTTCATCACGAATTCGTTCAACGGATACAGAACGGATAAGCGGATGCGCTTGGGTCATCCATTCTCGAGTTCGTTTATCTATGGCGAAGTCAAATGTTGCGGCAAGGCGCACGCCGCGCAAAATACGGACGGGGTCGTCTGTCAAAGAGGTCGGTGAACACGCCCGAATGATTTTTGATTCAATATCTTTTACGCCTTCGGTGGGGTCGAGCAAAGTATCGTTTTGCAAGTTGTAAGCGATGGCGTTGATAGTAAAGTCGCGGGCGCGTAAATCTTCTTCTAAGGCTTGTTCTGAGCCTATTGAAGAAGATTTGCCGCGATATTTTGTAAAGTCTAAGAAGATTCTTGTGTTGTTTTCGTGAACGATGACTCGCCCAGTGTCGCGTTCATCATCTAGGGGGACGAAATCGGCTTTGAGGGCGTTGGCGATTTTTCGGGCTAGGGCAATGCCTCCCGAGGGCAGGGCAAAATCAAAGTCAGAAGAGAAGCGCGAGAGAAATACATCCCGCACGGCGCCGCCAACGAGATAGATTTCTTGCCCGGCAGGCAAAATATCTTTTATTTTTTGTATCAATGGCGGGAGTGAAAAATGGATGGGCATGAAAATAATTTCTGGTTTTTCTTTGTGACGCGTGGCTTGCGCCGCAAGCAGGGCTTGTTGCGGCGTGCCGCCTTGCGCGACAATGCGTCCTTTTAGTTTTGCAACCCAACGCCCTGCATACGGATTTTTATTTTCTTCCATTATCCCACCTATTAAGAGTTACTCCGAAGGTTTATATTTATTCAAATCTACAACGCCGATAAAAGGTAAATTACGATAATACTCATCAAGGTCGAGACCATATCCAAACACAAATTTATTTGGAATGGTAAAGCCAAGATAATGAATAGGAACTTCGGCTTCGCGGCGTTCGGGTTTATCCAGCAAAGCGCAGACTTTCAATGTTTTTGGCTGGCGTGTTTCCAGCAATTGCAAAACAGATGAAATTGTATGCCCGCTATCTACAATATCTTCGACAAGGATAACGTTTCTATCAAGAATATCCATTTGCAAATCTAATGTGACTCGCGCCGAGCCGCTTGATTCGCGTTTGCCAATTCCGTACGATGAAACTGCCATAAAATCCATCATGTGCGGAATGGTAATGTGCCTGCTCAAATCAACCATAAATGGCACGCCGCCGCGCAAAATGCAAATGAGAAGCAAATCTTGATTTTGATAATCCGCGCTGATTCGCTGACCGAGTTCTTTCACTCGGGCTTGCAAGGTTTTTTCGTCTATAAGAATTTCGGATAGTACGTCTTTATAGTTTTGCATTAGATGAACATAGCGCCTTATGTTTTAGATATAGTATTTATGTTATTTTAATATAAAGCGCGATTATAGGTTAAGTCCTTTTGGGCAATTCGAAAATCTGTTTTTTTAAAGAGCAAATGTAGATATAGGAAGGCTTACCTCTCTTCCCCCTCCTCCAGCCACTGCTTCTCCTCCTCATCCACATACCCCAGCGGCGCATACGCCGCGACGGGAACTACCCTCCCCATCTCCGCTTCCGCGATGGCAAGGTTGGTGTTGGAATCCGCTCCGCAATGAGCAGACTCCTTCCAGCGTTTTTCCACTTTGGATTGACGCCGCTGGACTTCGGTCGAGCCGTCCTTTTCCCGTTTCCGCTTGCCCGCGGCAACCAATGCAGCAGGGAAAGCGGCGCGGTCAGGTCGGGGTGACGCGCGGAGGATGCGCCGGGCGTCGTCCATGTCCGCGATGAGTCGCTCGCTATGCTGGCAGAATCACCATCCACTGCGGCGGCGGAACTCCCAAACGTCTGTCTCTCGCCGGGCAAGTTAGAGGCTTGCTCTACAGGCGGCGCAAAGGTCGGGAAGGAAATTAAAGCATTGAGCATGGTCGCAATTTTAGCGGAGGTCTAACCCAGCCGCCAGTCCTTTGCTTGGCAGCGCTCATGGCGGAGTTTTTCAGCATCGCTTCCAGCACGGCGTTGCTCGGCAGGTAGTTCTGAATCTTCGCCTGCTCGCGCATCTGCTCTTTTTGGGGTGGCGCAGGGAATTCGACAACGGAAGTCGCCTTGCCATATTCAGCCAAGCGGCTTAAAAGCGTCAGCCCCACAAAAAGACAAAAGCCATTGGCGCTACGCTAAAGATTATTGCCCGGAAAATTAGCCAGCGAAATAGATTCACATCTTGTAGTTTGAACGTTGCTCTAATTGCGTTATAGTGAAAAAGCATGATAATCACATAAAACCCGCCCCATATTAAGCGAGTTGGAGGATATATAGCCAAGCCTACCCATATACAAATAAAAATTATAGTTTTTATGAACGAGCCTTGCAAAGCGTTAAAAACTTCTAAATAGCGAATAACCCACAACAAATCGTTTGAAAAACCATTTTCCAACGCTTTTCTATACCATCTAGCCATCTGATAGAGCCGAACAGGACTTGTGGAAAGATAAAAAGCACCAAAAGACCATGCAAACAATGGATTAGCAGGCTCAAGGTCAACGCATCGTTGATAAAACTCCTCCGCCTTTTTGCCGTTTCTGATTCTCAGGCAAGCAAAACCTGCAAGCCACTGTGCAACAGGGTTGTCGCGATGAGTCTCAGCTAAATCTATGAGATCTCTGTAATCGTTTCTTGATAACGCTGTTATCCACGCAATTAATAGCGACCTCGCGTCATTCATTTCTTCACGGTTCGCAAACACTTCTAAATCAGTAGACTTACCATGAATCGCATTGAGAAAACAGGAAAATAATTGGGCGTCAAACGCAGATGTTCGCTTTTCCTCAATGTCTCTTTGCGCTAAATCAAATTGTCCCTTGAAAATTTTTTTATAGAAATCCATCGGTAATATTCCTTGAGATTCAACATCCAAAAGCTGGGCAAAGCTGTTCTTTCGTTATTGGATACCCTGAAAGAGCAGCCGCTACAGTCAAAACTAAAATCGTGGTCGCAAGCGCTACCTGCAACGGCTTGACTTCCACATACACCCCTTTGCTGATGTTCCCCTTCATCCCTGCGCCGCTGGTTGCTACGTCTGCATAATTCAAGTCTATGGATACAGTGGTATTCCAGCCGTCCCAGTGGGCATACGCATTGAGCGAATAGCCCAGAGAACTAGAAAATCCATCTTGAGTAAATCCAAGTCCGACGGGAAACCTGATACTGCTTGATATTTCAGCCGTGTCAAAATTAACCATGGCAAACGCAGATGGCTTGTCCGACTCATTAATTGTTCCAGCTCCAAACCCATCGGTTCGCAATTCAGCGCCAGGGTTGGCATTCGAGCCGAAGTTCCATGCTGTCACTGTGCCAAAAGAAATCATTTTTCCCGGTGCGAAAATTTTTGCAACAGGAACGGGGTTGCGATTACTTGCCACTTCAACCGAGGGGATTGTTCGAACCAACTGAACGGCTTCTTGAACAGAAAATGAAGGTATCCACCAAGGTTTGGGTTTATCGAAGACGGTAGGCGTGCACACTAGAGCGGGCAGCGCGCTTTGCCCCCGCACCGCCTCCCACGCCCGTTGACCTTCGCCCTCCTCCAGCCACTGCTTCTCCTCCTCATCCACGTACCCCAGCGGCGCATACGGCGCGACGGGAACAACCCTCCCCATCTCCTCCTCCGCGGCAGAGAGGTTGGTGTATTTCTCTTTCGCATTTTGCGCCGCCACCGCCTGACTTAACCCCTGCGCATTGGCAATCGCCACACCAAAACCTTTTGTGCTTGCGCTTGCTTTCAACTTGTCAATCTCCTCTTTGCTTGCGCCTTGACCTTCTAACGCCTTTATCCAAGCCTGTAAAGTCGCTTGACCTTGCAGCCAATTGCGTATTTTCAACTGCTCTATCATCGCTATTCTACCCGCTTCTATCGCCGCGTTTTTCGCTTCCACTTCGGCGGTCACTTCGGCAGCGTTGCGGCGGGCGGCTTGTAATGCCGCGTGATTGCCCATTGCCCATCGCACTTGCATGCGCTTACGCCTGGCAGAATTTAGATTGGTCATTTGCAGCCCTTTACGGGACGACAGGACCATCATTCGTTATGTGCTGCCCGTCCAAATAAACCAATCTGCGCAAGTCGCTGCCATCTTGATTGATGACATATACATAAGACGCTGGATTATCATAAGTTCTACCGACAAACACAATTTCCCCGCTAGAAGAAACAGCAGCTACAACACTACCGGCTGTCAAGCCAGAAACCAAAACTCGATTTTCTGTGCCGTCAATACTTGAAAGTATGATACTAGAAGGGGAATCGATTTTTTTATTATGGCTGTATACAATGTGTTCCATATCTGGAAGAAAGACAGGATAGATATACCAACCTTTTTCACCGTTCAAACATTCAACACTGCGCATTTCTAAATTCACTAATAGGCATACGTGGTCATCCAGCGTCACCATGTTAGTTGCCGCCCATTTGCCGTCAGGAGATACAGTAAGTTCAAAAAAATCGGACTGGAAGCCAACAATGTTCAAAGACTCGACCTTTCCGCTTTCTATATCCACAAGCGCCAAATCCGAATATGCGATTTGATTATCGCCACCCTGAACGTAATAGGAAAAAATGACTTTGTCGTCATTCGGCATAAACGCCATGCCGCCTATCTTTGCGCCAGCAGGCAAATCTTCTCCTGCTTTTGCAAGCCATTTCCTTTCATCCGTTTCCAAATCCCATAGCAAAATCTTCGCCCCGAGAATTGGTCTATAAAGCACGTAACGCTTGTTATGAGAAAATTTTTTGAACACAGCGTTTACCTCATCCTCCAACTGCCTCACCGGGTCATTCTCCATAGCGGGCTTCCCGCTCAGGTAAATCAGACCGTCCTGCCAATAGATTTGCTCGTCTATCAACGACTGGGGAAGTTCTTCAGGCGAGAAAATATCGCGCGCCGCAGGCTGCAACACAACATCTTTCGCAGGCGTCGCGCAGGCCGCCAGAAGAACGAATGCCAAAAACAGCCATAATTGTTTCCTTTTCATATATGCCTCACACTTCCACTCAAGGTATTGCCTGGATGGCTCGCTGAACGAGCGGCGTAGAAGCAAGGGTTTCAAGGGCTGCTCCGACTCCCGCCGATTCCCAAACATAAACAAAAACCCCAGCAATCGCTGCAATCCGAGGCCAGCGATGAATGCTCACCGTCCCCTTCAACTGGAAACTCTCAGAGATGGCAATCGTTTCTCCTGTAGGAAGGGTATTGGTTTTGGTGGTCGAAAACCCGGATGCTTGCGATACCTTTAGGCTTGCCCAATCCTTCCCTAGAATATCTATATCAATTGTGCTCACGTTTACTATTTTCACTTGAGGATCGTCCTTTGTGGGGGGTGACGCTATTTGCCCAACGCTCAAGGCAAACGGCTGAATGAAATAATCCACACGAGAGCCATCTGATTTTTCTTTGCCTTTTAAGGTGAGATGCCCGTTGGAAAAATTGAAATCCAACCATCCCGACGGATTGGATGTAAATTTGGTTGCCGTTTCAACGCTAATGGAAGCGCTTTGATACACCCAGGTTTCAAATCCATTTCTGGCGGAAAACTGGGGATAAATTATCTCGTCTACAAACAGGTTTCTTGAGTCAAAGGGACCTTGATAGGAAACGCTCATCCACGAAAAGGGATGCCGAACAAATCTATCCACTTTATCTTGAATCCACTCCCCTGCCCGCTGCCACCACGATTTCGGCTGTTGGATGTTCTCCGGCGTACAAACGGGGGGCGGCGTAACAACCTCTGCCCGTTCGCCTTGATGGTACACCCGCACCGCCTCCCACGCCCGTTGACCTTCCCCTTCCTCCAGCCACCGCTTCTCCTCCTCATCCACATACCCCAGCGGCGCATACGCCGCGACGGGAACAACCCTCCCCATCTCCTCCTCCGCGGCAGCGAGGTTGTTGTATTTCTCTTTCGCATTGCGTATGGCTTGTCCTTGCAAGCAATTCCGTATCATTTCTCCATCATCGCTATTCTACCCGCTTCTACCGCCGCGTTTTTCGCTTCCGCTTCGGCGGTCACTTCGGCGGCGTTGCGGCGGGCGGCCGGCGCGGGGATGAGGATGCGGGCGGTCTCGCGGCTTTCGTTGCCGGCAAGGTCGCGGGCGGTGACCATCACGTCGTATGTTCCAACGGGGGCAAGCGTGCCGTCGGCAAAGGTTCTATCCCAGGCGATGGAGGTCGTGAAGGAATCGCCATTGGCTTCATACGAGCGGACAACTTTCTGCCATCTGCCCTGCGGGTCGCGGATTTGGATTTCCACGCCGCTCAGCCTGCTTCTTGTCTCGGATTTCCACTGCGCTGCTGCTCTTTCTCCCATACAAATCGTAACAAAATTGGCTTTCCTTCCACTTTTTCCCATTCGCGAATTTTCAGGTAAGACAAGAAGGACGACAGCAAAATGTCAGTAAAGAGTAATCCAAAGACTAATAAAAATATGCCTATCACGATGCCTTCGTGTCCAAACGCCCGGCGAAATGCAATGGCTATACCTGGTATCAGATAATGCAATTTTTCTAACCGCCTAAGCCATTTTACAGCACCTTTCGCCTTCGTTTCATCGCCGGCTTTCTGAATGGCTAACCAAACTCCACTTGCTTTAGCAGGATCATCGTCATAAGTCCAACTCTTCTCATCCAGGTACTGTTTGAGAAACCCTTTGCGCCTTGCTAATTCAAATTGCTGCACGCCTCGCTGATTGCTGCGAAATACCAGAAAAATACTTACTAAAATGAGTACTAAGGCTGAAAAAAGAGAAGAAAATCCTCCACCTGTGAAAATAAGGGCAGAGCCTGTAATAAATGATTGAAGCACAACTGTCACAGAAGCTGTTGCCCTCCAGAGCATAATGTCTCGCCAATACCGCACGCGTAAACTAACACCCAAGTTCAAAAACAAGCCAATCAGAAATATGACAAAAACTAATCGCAGTACACTTTGAGGTATTTCAAAAATCAAAGATATTGCGCTAACTGAAGAAAGAGCAGTAACAGCTAAGGGACCTCCCACTACATATCGTCTTCGTCCTCTGCCAAGCAATTTTGAAAGCAGCTTGGGTTCTTGCCATATTTGCACATTGTTAGAGCCGCGCATTGCCAATCTCCTTAGTCTCGAAAGCAATTATGGTGTAGGCGGTCGAGTTGGACCGGGTGCTGTGGGCATGCTGGTATGACCAGGAACAGGCGTTCCTGATGGCTGCACGTCTGGATTTTGTCCCAATGGAGTGGGCGTTTCTGTCACTTGTGGCGTAGGCGGGGTTGGCACACGTGGATATTTCTCTGTATCAAAGGCTTGCTGCATCGAGTTTATCATGCTTCCCCCAAAAGAGTGGGCACCTTTTTCCAAGTGTTGGCTCAGCCAATCACTCCAACGATAACGCTCGGCAAGATAATCCCATCCTATACTCACGACGCTGTCCACCACGACTTTTGTAGCAAGTATTGCAACAGGATTACCGCCCGTTACGGCGCCGGCCAAAGCTCCTGCCACCCAGCCAGCTATCTCACTCGCAATAAATCCGCCTGTATCCACAATCAGGTCGGCAGTGGTTTGATGCCAGGGATTCTTGTTGCGAATATTCTTGACCAGATTGGGGGTAACCGTCAAGCCCCAGCCAATACCTGTCAGTACGCCAGGACTGAAGTCGTCCAGTATGCGCCCAATCAGACGGATGGTTGTGTCCGTTTTGAGCGTGTATTTCAGGGGACCGGCTACATCATCCATACCAAAACCTTTCAGCATAGGCAGGATGATAGGAATATCAGGAAAACCTTTTGTCTTTTGCATCAATTTGACGGCTTCGTCTTCGGTAGACAAGCCCCACCAAGTAGAAGGGCTGCTTATCCACTCCCCCGCCCACTGCCACCAGGACTTCCGCTGTTCCATCGGCTGCGGATCGGCCCACTCGCCTTGACGGTAGCGCTGGTAAGCCTGCTGCGCCTCCCAGCGCGCGGACTCGGCGTAGTCTTGCTGCTTCCACTTTGCCATATCCCAGCTGGAGCGTGCTTGTTGCTGTGCACTTCGCTCAGCAGCTTCTTCAGCGTGCTGGATTTTTTGCTCCATCGCCTTCCAGGAAGCAACCAGCCTTGCCTGCGCCGCCTGTTTGAGCGAGGCCAGCAATCCCAGCGCCGCGCTGACGCCCTTCGTGCGCGCTTCCGCCTGCACCCGTGTCTGTTCGGCCTGGCTCAACCCCGATTGCGCCAGCGCATTCCGCACCATCGCCTGCCCCATCAGCCAGTTGCGCAGCTTCAGCGCTTCCATCTTCGCCCGCCGCGCTGCTTCCAGGGCGGCATTTTTGGCCTCCACTTCCGCCCGCACGCGCTCGGCTTGCTGATACTTTTCACTTTGACAGGCTTGACTGATTGCGTCAGCGCAGCAGCATTTGACAGCGAAGGTAAACCCAATCCTCATGAAGACACATCGGCAGAAATTTACCCAGTTTCATCTGCCAGCGGTACGGGATAAAACAACAATCCCGTCAACCCATTCTCTTCCACTACACGCTTGAATTCGTCTGAAACAAACAACCGTGAGAGACCCAATTCCGGCAGACGAAAGATATGGATGTCCTCTAATCGCTCCCAGTAAAACGCATATTTTATAACTTCCATAATGCGCCCAGAGCTTTTGAACCGGACGACTTCTGCATGATCTACATCCAAACAATCCACATACTTGACGTGCAAGCCATAGTATGGACCAACAGGGGTTTCAACAGGTAGAAACTCAACTTGAGTGGTGATCAAGGGCTCTAATAATATTCGTGCACGTGGACTGATTGCATCCATCAACAGTCCAGTAGCCATAAAGTCTGCTACAGGCTTCCTTTTCTCTTCTCTCTTTTTTCCTTTCTCCCCTTCCCATAGTTCTAATGATAGCAGTTCCCATTTGTCTGGAAATGGGTAAGTTTTTAGCCTTTCATCAAGCCCCAATGACACGTCCACAGGTAATTGAGTGCGAAACATTCTATATTCGTTGCAATTGACCAAAACATCCCAGAACACTCTTCTCATTATTTACCTCCTGCTGCGTGGATACGTGCCGTCTAGCAATTGCTGACCAATTCTTTGGAGGATTTCAATTACCTCATCTCTGCTGATGGCTTTTGTTAAGTCTTCATATACGGTCTTCATGTAAACCTTATCATTTGCCAGACCATTGTGAATAGGTTTTGGCAAGAATATACCGTTTTCTGCGTCGTTGATACCAATTCCCCATTTTTCCAGTATCTGTCTGGATTTGACAGCATATTCATCGCTATGTCCGCTTGGCACGATGTGATGTGCTTCATACCCTGCTGGTTTGACCTGCCCGGTTGCCTTCGTAATGTTTCGCTCCAGTTTTTTGGCATTGCTTGACGTAGCAGCAGATTTTGCTGAAGCAAACAATGCCTGCCCGCTCCTGACTGCATTGACTATACTCGCTGATGTCACCAGGGCACCATGCGCCGCTAACGCTGCCCCTGCCGCCACTGCTGCGCCGCCTCCGGCAAAGCACAGCACCACCGTCCCGCACGAGACCACCGTGCCACCTGTCGCTGTGGCAACACCGCTTCCCATCTCCCAAAGGCCCTGCACAATTCCTACCAAACTGCCAACAAAGCGCCCCGCCTGATACCAGACCGAACGCCCGCTGTGCAGATTTTCCCAACTGGTCTCGTAGTTTCGCCGTACGTCAGGCGGCATGGGAGCAAGCACGGCCAGAGCATCCAGGTTGTTCTGTACACTTTGGAGAGCAAAGCCGCTGATGAAATCAGCCGCAGCATTCACTGCCGGCTGTCCGTAGCGGAACCAGCCTGCTGCGGTAGCGAGAAGCACCTGTTTTGCGAATGGGCTTTTTTGCCCCAATGCTATCAGGCCATCTGCGATCTTTTCTTCTGCCCGTTGCCATAGCGACTTCGGCTGTGCCATCGGCTGCGGGTCTGCCCGCTCGCCCTGGCGATAGTGCTGATACGCCCGCTGCGCCTCCCACGCCCGTTGACCTTCCCCCTCCTCCAGCCACCGCTTCTCCTCCTCATCCACATACCCCAGCGGCGCATACGGCGCGACGGGAACAACCCTCCCCATCTCCTCCTCCGCGGCAGAGAGGTTGGTGTATTTCTCTTTCGCATTTTGCGCCGCTTGGGCAATGCGCCAATTCCGTATTTTCAACTGCTCTATCAGCGCTATTCTACCCGCTTCCACCGCCGCATTTTTCGCTTCCGCTTCGGCGGTCATCTGGGCGAGTTGCGCCGCTTCTTCCTCTTCGCGTTTCTTTTGCTGTTCCAAAGCATACGCAGTTGCCATACCA
>Ga0209172_10000533_pt1 | contig 103477 bp, 100 predicted proteins | sample LarsenN4metaG_FD_184113 | JGI IMG/M metagenome (GOLD analysis project Ga0209172, IMG submission 184113) | Hot spring sediment bacterial and archeal communities from British Columbia, Canada, to study Microbial Dark Matter (Phase II) - Larsen... ... | reverse complement strand
TCCTCGGCGACCGCCGTCGCGCGCCGCGGAGCCACGCGCTCCTCGGCGACCGCCGTCGCGCGCCGCGGAGCCACGCGCTCCTCGGCGACCGCCGTCGCGCGCCGCGGAGCCACGCGCTCCTCGATCAGGCCACCCACGGCTCGAGCTGCACGCCCACCCGTCGCTACAATGGTGGGGAGGGGAGGATTCGAACCTCCGAAGGTTGGCACCAGCAGATTTACAGTCTGCCCCCTTTGGCCACTTGGGTACCTCCCCGAACCTGCTGGCATGCGTCTCGGAACTCCTCGGAATCCACGAACCCGTGGCCCGGCCCGCCTGTCGCTGTGCCGCGCCCTTCCATGGCGCTGGCGGGAGGATTCGAACCCCCGACCCACTGCTTACAAGGCAGTTGCTCTTCCACTGAGCTACGCCAGCACAGACAAAACTTCACTCTAGTTTCGGTTCATCGATCCGTCAAGGAGTTTGAGAGGTTCTGCGCTGGCGTGCCACCTCGTAGCACAGGACAGCCCCGGCCGCCGATACGCTCAGGGACCTGACCGCCCCCTGCATGGGGATCGTGAGGAGGACGTCGCAGGTGCGACTCACCAGCGGGCGAAGACCCTCCCCCTCGCCTCCGAGCACCAGGCACAGCGGGCCGCGCAGGTCGGCGTTCCAGGGAGGGACCCCGCCCTCCACAGCCGTTCCATACACCCAGATACCAGACTTTTTCATCATTTCAAGCGCAGCGACCAGGTTCGTCTCCCTCGCCACCTGGATCGACTCGAGGGCGCCCATCGCGGTCCTCGCCGCCGCCCCCGTCAGCCCGACCTGGTGGTGCTTGGGGATGACCACCCCGTGAACCCCGAGGGCATCGGCCGACCTCAGGAGAGCCCCCAGGTTCCTCGGGTCCTGGATCTGGTCCAGGGCGAGGAGGAAGGCCGGCTCCCCCCGCTCGGCCGGCACCGCGAGGAGGTCCTCAAGGCCCACGTACTCGGCCGACGCGACCCGGGCGACGATGCCCTGGTGGTGAGGCGACCCGGCGATCGCCGTGAGCTGATCCCGGGTGCGGTAGGACACCTTGACGCCCGCGCGGCGCGCCAGGGCCACGATCTCGGCCAGCGGTCCCCGGGCGCCCGCGAGGACGGCCACCTCGTCGGCGCGGCGGCCGCCCCCCTTCAGGAGGGCCGTCACCGGGTTCCGCCCGTAGACGACGTCGTCGTCCACCACACCTCCTCGAAGGGTCAGCGCGCCGGCGTCAGCCGGGGGCCGGCGGCGGTGTCCTCGACGGTCCACCCGAGCCGTCTGATCTCGTCTCGCAGAGCGTCCGAGCGCTTCCAGTCGCGCAGGCGGCGGGCCTCGGTCCGCTCGGCGACGAGCCGCCGGACCTCCTCCGGAGGCTCGGCCACGCCGCCCTCCTGGAACAGGCCCAGCGCGCCGCCGAGCCGTCTCAGCTCGCCGACGCCGGCGACCGCCGCCGCCCGCGCGCCGGCGTCCCGCGCCGCGCGATCCACGACTTCCCCGAGCGCCCGCCCGAGGTCGAAGAGGACGCCGAGCGCCTGCGGGGTGTTGAAGTCGTCGTCCATCGCGGCCTGGAACCGCTCGGTGTGCGCCCTGGCGTCGTCCGGCAGCGCTTCGGGCCCCGCGCCGACGGCCCCCAGCGCGCGGGCGTCGTGGAACAGGCGGTCGAACCGCTCGAGCGCGCGGCCGCTCTCCTCGATCCGGGCCTCCGCCCACTCGATCGGGCTGCGGTAGTGGGCGCCGAGCAGCCAGAGCCGGAAGGCGTCGGGCCGGTGGCGCTTGACGAGCTCCCGGATCGTCAGCGTGTTGCCCAGCGACTTCGACATCTTCTCGGCGCCGAAGTTCACGAAGGCGTTGTGCAGCCAGTAACGCGCGAAGGGCCGGCGGGTGGCCGCCTCCGACTGGGCGATCTCGCACTCGTGGTGGGGGAAGACGAGATCCTCGCCGCCGCCGTGGATGTCGAAGGTCTCGCCCAGGTACTGCATCGCCATCGCGGAGCACTCGATGTGCCAGCCGGGCCGTCCCGCCCCCCACGGCGTCGGCCACGACGGCTCGCCGGGCTTCGCCGCCTTCCAGAGCGCGAAGTCGCGGGGGTCGCGCTTGCGCTCGTCGATCTCGACGCGCGCGCCGGCGAGCAGCTCGTCGAGGTTCTTGCCGCTGAGCTTGCCGTACTCCGGGAAGCGGCGCACCTCGAAGTAGACGTCGCCGTCGACGGCGTAGGCGAATCCCCCGGCCAGGAGGCGCTCGATCAGCGCCACCATCTGCGGGATGTGCTCGGTCGCCCGCGGCTCGACGTCCGGGGGCATCACGCCGATGGACGCCATGTCGACGCGATCCTCCGCCATGTAGCGCTCGGCGATCACCTTCGCCTCGACGCCCTCCTCGCGGGCGCGGCGGATGATCTTGTCGTCGACGTCGGTGTAGTTCTTCACGAACGTCACGCGGTGGCCCCGGAACAGGAAGTACCGGCGGATCACGTCGAAGGCGATCGCGCTCCGCGCGTGGCCGATGTGGGAGTAGTCGTACGGCGTCACGCCGCACACGTACATCCTGACCTCGCCCGGCACGAGCGGCGTGAACTCCTCCTTGCGTCGGGTCAGCGTGCTGTAGATCCTCACGAGGCCTCCCTCACGTCGTCTCCACGGCCGCCACGGCCATCGCCGCGACGCCCTCCCTCCGGCCGAGGAGCCCCAGCCCCTCGGGGCTCTTGGCCTTCACGCTGACGGCCTCGCCCGCGATCCCCAGGACGTCGGCGAGACGCTTCGCCATCTCGGGGAGGAACGGCGCCAGCCTCGGCGCCTGCGCCAGCACGGTCGCGTCGACGTTCACCACGCGGCCGCCTCGCTGCCTCACGAGCTCCACGACGTGGCCGAGCAGGACGAGGCTCGACACCCCGCGCCACCGCGGGTCGGTGTCGGGGAAGTGCGAGCCCAGATCGCCGAGGGCGAGCGCGCCCAGCAGCGCGTCGGCCACCGCGTGAGCCAGGGCGTCGGCGTCGGAGTGGCCGCCGAGACCGACCTCGGAGGGGACCGTGACGCCGCCCAGCACGAGCGGCCGTCCCCGCACCAGCGGATGGAGGTCGAAGCCGAGGCCGACGCGGGTCACCGGCCCATCCGCCGTCGCGCGCGGCGCAGGTCCTCCGGCGTCGTGATCTTCACGTTGTCCGGCGTCCCCGGCACCACCCGGACCGGGTGGCCGAGGCGCTCCACCAGCGCCGCGTCGTCGGTGCCCGTGAACCCCTCGCGCGCCGCCTTCTCGTGGGCCTCGCGCAGCAGCGCGTGGCCGAACGCCTGGGGCGTCTGGACGGCCCAGAGCCCCGAGCGATCGAGCGTCGCCTCGACGTGGCCGCCGGCGACCCGCTTGACGGTCTCGGTGATCGGCACGGCGCAGATGGCGGCGCCGTCCTCGATCGCCGCCGCCACCACCGCCCGGACGAGGCCGCGGGTGATGAACGGCCGCACGGCGTCGTGCACGACCACGATGCCGGCCGCGGGATCGACCTCCTGGAGCGCCCGCCACACCGACTCCTGGCGGGTCGCGCCCCCCGCCACCAGCCGCGGCGCGGGCCGGAGCCCGCTGCGCTCCACGAGCCTCCGCGCGCGCGCCAGGTGCGCCTCCGGTACCGCGACGACGACCGCCGTCGCGGGCCGGAAGAGCGGCGGCGACAGGAAGTGGGCGAGCGTCGCCTCGAGCAGAGGGCGGCCGCCCACGCGCAGGAACTGCTTCGGCAGCCGCGCTCCGAGCCTCGTCCCGAGCCCACCGGCGGGGACGACGACGGCGACCGCGGGGTCAGCCACGGCGCCGGACGGGGACCGCGGTCCGCTTCCCGTGCCCGGCGACGGCGCTCGTCGCCTCACCTCAGCAGCAGGTCGAGCGCCGCGTGCACGGTCGTGACGCCGTGGGCCTCGAGGGCCAGGCGGGCGCCCTCGCCGAGGTTGCTGCGCGGGACGACCGCCTCCTTGAAGCCGAGGGCGGCGGCCTCGCGGAGCCGCGTCTCCAGGCCGGTGACCGCCCGCACCTCGCCGGTGAGGCCCACCTCCCCGACGACGACGACGTCGCCGCGCACCGGGCGATCCATGTAGCTCGAGGCCGCGGCCACGACGACCCCGAGGTCGGCGGCGGGCTCGACGATGCGCGCGCCGCCGGCGACGTTGACGAAGACGTCCTGGCTCCCCAGCGGGACGCCGGCGCGCTTCTCGAGCACGGCGAGCAGCAGGCACGTCCGGTTGTAGTCGGCTCCGAGCACGGTGCGGCGGGGCGTCCCGAACGAGGCGGGAGCCACCAGGGCCTGCAGCTCGAGCAGCAGCGGACGCGTCCCCTCGAGGCCGGCGACGATCACCGAGCCGGGCGCGTCCTGCGGGCGCTCGGCGAGGAAGAACCCCGAGGGGTTCGGCACCTCCACGAGGCCGCGGTCCGCCATCTGGAAGACGCCGATCTCGTTCGTCGATCCGAAACGGTTCTTGACCGCCCGCAGCACGCGGTAGGCGTGGTGCGGCTCGCCCTCGAAGTAGAGGACGGTGTCGACCAGGTGCTCGAGGACGCGGGGGCCGGCCAGCGTGCCTTCCTTGGTCACGTGGCCGACCAGGAACGTGGCGAGGCCGCGCCCCTTGGCGATCGTCATCAGTCGGGCGCCGCACTCGCGCACCTGGGCCACGCTGCCCGGAGCCGACTCGAGTTCGGGCAGGAAGACGGTCTGGATCGAGTCGACCACGAGGGCCCGCGGCTTGACGGTGTCGAGCTCCGCCTGCACCGCCGAGAGGTCGTTCTCCGACCACAGCAGCAGGCCGTCGCCGGTGATCCCGAGCCGCTCGGCGCGCAGCCTCACCTGGGCCGCCGACTCCTCCCCCGACACGTAGAGCACGGGCGGCGTCGCGGCGGCGAGCGCCCGCGCCGCCTGCAGGAGCAGCGTCGACTTGCCGATCCCCGGATCCCCGCCGATCAGCACCAGCGACCCGGGCACGACGCCGCCGCCGAGCACCCGGTCGAGCTCGCCGATGCCGGTGCGGGCGCGCTCGGTGTGCTCGAGGCCGACGTCGCGCAGCGGGCGCGGCCGGGTGTGCGGGACGGCGCCGCGCCGGGCGGCGGGCCCCCCCGCCTGGCGCTCCTCCACGAGCGCCAGCAGCCCGCCCGTGGCGCGCTTGCAGTCGGGGCACGTCCCGGGCTTCGGGCTGGCGAAGCCGCACTGCTGGCAGCGCCAGACGCTCCGATCCCGGGCGGTCACCGCGTCACTCCTTGCGGTCCTTGTCGTCCTTGCCGAGCCCGCGGATCAGCGACCGGAGCAGGAAGCTGCGCTGCGCCCCGTCGAGGATGGCCGCCAGGCGCTCGTAGATCGTGGGATCGGCGATGAGCGCGCCGAGCGTGCCCTCGCCCTCGTTCACCTTCGCCGTGATCTCCTTGAGGTTCTTGACGGCGACCTGCAGGTCCTCGAGCGCGACGCGGAGCCCGCCGTCGCCGCCCTCGTCCTTCACGAGGCTCCCGAGCGTGCCGCGGCCGCCGACCACCCGGTCCGAGACCTCGCGGAGGTTCCGCGTGACCACGCGCAGGTCCTCGAGCAGCGCCCTGTACTTCGGGTCGAAGAGCAGCGCCGGCAGCAGGCCCTCCTCGGCGTGCGGGGCCTCCGTCAGCCGGGCGAGGCGGTCCATGGCGGCGACGAACCGGCGCGCCGCGTCCCCCGACTGCGCGGTGGTGAGCACGCCGACGGCTCCCTCCCCGCGCTCGATCCGGTCCATCACCTTCTCGGCGCTCGCGATGAGCGAGTCGAGCCGGCGCAGCGCCACCGGCTCGTCGTAGATCAGCGCGTGGGCCCAGCCCCGGCCCTTCTCGATCTGGGTGGTGATGCTGGCCAGCCGGTCGCTCGCCGTCCGGGCCGACCCGGCGGCGGCGGCCAGCTCGGCGACGATCCGGGTCTTGTTGATGGCCTCGGCGGTCTCGCGCAGCGACTCGGCGAGCGCCGCCACGTTCTTCACGGTCGAGGCGCCCTCGTTCACGATCTGGGTGATGTCGGTGGGGTCCCTGGACGGGAGGGTCTCGCCGGCCTTCACGACGGCGGTCCCCGCCGTGCCCACCGTGATCTCGATGATCTTGTCGCCGAGCAGCCCCTGCGTCTCGATCCGCGCCGTCGAGTCCTGCCGGATCCGGTCGGAGAACTGCTTGCCGATCGTGAGGTCGACGCGCACCTTGCCGCCCGGCTGGGGCGGCAGGTGCACGCCGGACACGCGCCCGATCTGGACGCCCGCCAGGCGGACGGTCGCGCCCTCGGCGAGGCCGGCAACCTCCGTGAACTCGGCGTGGATGACGTAGCGCGGCTCGAACAGGCGCGCCCTCGCGCCGAGAGCGTAGATCATCCCGAGGAACGCCGCGAGGGCCACGAGGACGAAGATCCCGACCCGGAGCTGGACTCCGCGACCACGCCGCTCACCGTTCACACCTTCACCTCGCTTCGTCCGGCGAGGAACGCCTGGACCACCGGATCGCCGGACTGCAGCACCGTGTCCAGGGGCCCCAGGGCGGCGAACCGACCGTCGATCAGGATCGCCACCCGGTCCGCCACGGTCTTGGTCAGCTCGAGGTCGTGGGTCACGACGACGGCAGTGTCGCACACGCCGGTGTGGACCTGCGAGATCAGCTCGCCGACGAGGCGGGAGTTGGTCGGGTCGAGCCCCGCCGTCGGCTCGTCGAACAGGAGCACGTCCGGCTCGCCGACGAGGGCCCGCGCGATGCCGACGCGCTTGCGCATGCCGCCCGACAGCTCCGCGGGCAGCAGCGGCAGGATCTCCTCGCTCAGCCCCACGAGCCCCAGGTACTTCACGACCCGCTCGCGGATCTCGTCGTCGCCGAGCCGCGTGTGCTCGCGCAGCGGGTACGCCACGTTCTCGAGCACGGTCAGGGAGTCGAAGAGCGCCGCCCCCTGGAAGACGTAGCCGAGGCGCTTGCGGATCGGCAGCAGCTCCTCCTCGGAGAGCCCCTCGATGCTCCGGCCGAACAGGCGGATCCGGCCGCGATCGGGGCGGAACAGCCCGGCGACCAGGCGCAGCATCACGGTCTTGCCCGAGCCGCTGCCCCCCATGATCACGAACGTCTCGCCGCGCTCCACCGTCAGCGACACGCCGCGCAGGACCGCGTTGCCGTCGAACGACTTCCACACCTCGCCGACCTGGATCAGGGCGTCCGGCATCGCCTCACCAGAACAGCGTCAGGAAGAGCTTCGTGAGGAAGAAGTCGGACACGATCACGCCCATCGTCACGTGCACCACCGTGGCCGTCGTGGCGCGGCCCAGCCCCTCGGTGCCGCCCTCCGTCGTGAGCCCGTTGTAGCAGCCGATCAGCGTCACGATCAGGCCGAAGAAGACGCTCTTGCCGACGCCCATCAGGAAGTCGCGCGGCACGACCCAGTACGTCGTCGTGTTCCAGTAGGCCCACATGTCGGCGCCGCGCTCGAAGAACATCACGACCATGCCGCCGAGGACGCCGAGGGCGTCGGCCAGGATGGTGAGCAGCGGGAACACGAGGAGCGCGGCGAGGATCCGGGGGACGATCAGCCGCTTGACGTAGTTGACGCCCAGGGTGCGGAGGGCGTCGATCTGCTCCGTCACCCGCATGGATCCCAGCTCCGCCGTGATCCCCGACGCCACCTTTCCGCCGACCAGGATCGCGGTCAGCACGGGCCCCAGCTCTCTCAGGATCGCCAGCGCGGTCACGGGACCGACGTAGGTCTCGGCGCCGAAGCGCGCCATGTTCACCGCGCTCTGGAGTGCGAAGACCATGCCGGTGAAGACGGCCGCGGTGAGGGCGACGCCGAGCGAGCGCACCCCCATGGTCTCGATCTCGCGCACGACGTACTGGAAGTACCGGGGCGGCAGGGCCAGGTTGCGGACCACGCTGCCGCCCAGCATCCCGAGCCCGCCGTACCACATCGCCGTCCGTCTCATGTACGCGACCATCCCGCTACTCCCTGACGACGCTCGCGGCGAAGCGCTCGAAGTCGCCGCGCAGCTCGGCGAACGTCCCGGCCGGGGCGGCGAACGCCAGGTCGACGACGCAGCCGGCGTCCACGAACGTCAGCGTCTCGATCCTCACCGGCGCCCCGCCCTCCCGGGGCCGCGCCTCGACCACGGCCCGCGCCGCCGGCCGGCCGGCCACCGTCGCGGTCCCGCGCTCGAGCACGCGCCGGTCCCGAAGCCCCAGCAGCAGCAGGCGGCCGAGCGTCTCCGGCGACCGCCGCCCCGCCCCGCCCTCGCAGCTCGCGTTGACCAGCATGCCCGCCGCCGCGTTCCCGTGGCGCAGCTCGAGGTCCGCGCGGCTCGACTCGACCACGGCCCAGCCGGGGCCGGGCAGCGTGACGCGGTAGCCCTTGGGAGAATGGAACACGCCGTGCTCGATGCGGCGGCCGGCGCCGCAGCCCGCCGCCAGCGCGAGGACGGCCGAGAGTCCCGCCAGGGCGACTCGCGCTCGCGGTCTCACCCGTCAGGCCTTCGGAGCGGTGCGAGCCTGGTGCCTCCGGGCCAGCTCCTCCAGCACGTCGCCCAGCGGGATGCCGCGGGCGCCGAGCAGGACGATCGTATGGAACCACAGATCGGCCACCTCTTCGACCACCCGCCGGTCGCCCTCGCCACCGAGCGCCGCGGTGATGACCTCGCTCGCCTCCTCGCCGATCTTGCGCGAGATCGCCGCCTCGCCCCGGGCGAGCAGCTCCGCCACGTACGATCCGGCCGGCGGGCTCTCCTTCCGCGCCCGGACGATGCGCTCGAGCCGCAGCAGCATGTTGCCGGCGGCGCCGGCGCCGGCGAGCGCGGTGAAGAAGCACGTGCGGTTGCCCGTGTGGCAGGCGACGCCCTCCTGGTGGACCTGCACCAGCAGCACGTCCGCGTCGCAGTCCGCGTAGACGCCGTCCACGTGCTGGACGTGGCCCGACGTCTCCCCCTTCCGCCACGGCCGCTGCCGGGAGCGCGACCAGAAGTGCGCGAGGCCCGTCGTCAGCGTCTTCTCCACGGCCTCGCGGTCCATCCAGGCGACCATGAGGACCTCGCCCGTCTCCGCCTCCTGCACGACGGCCGGGATCAGCCCCTGGGCGTCGAACGCGAGCCCGTCGACGCTCACGGCTCGAGCCGGACCTCGACGCCGCGGTCGCGGAGATAGCGCTTGGCCTCGGCGACCGTGTGCAGGCCGAAGTGGAAGATCGACGCGGCCAGCACGGCGTCGGCGTGGCCCTCCACCAGTCCCTCCCACAGGTGCTCGAGCGACCCGGCCCCGCCGGAGGCGATGACCGGGACGTCGACGGCGTCCGAGACCGCGCGGGTCAGCTCGAGGTCGTAGCCGTCCTTCGTGCCGTCCCGGTCCATGCTCGTGAGCAGGATCTCCCCGGCGCCGAGCGCGGCCGCCTCGCGCGCCCACTGGACGGCGTCGCGCCCGGCCGGTCGCCGGCCGCCGTGGGTGAAGACGTCCCACCCGGCCTCCATGCCCCGGCGCCGCGCGTCGATCGCCACGACGATGCACTGGCTGCCGAAGCGCTCCGCCGCCTCGCGGATCACCGCCGGCCGCTGCAGCGCCGCCGTGTTCAGCGACACCTTGTCGGCGCCGGCCCGCAGGAGCGCCCGGACGTCCTCGATGCCGCGGATCCCGCCGCCGACCGTGAGCGGCATGTAGATGCCGGCCGCCGTCCGCGCGACCACGTCCAGCATGATCTTCCGGTTTTCCGCCGAGGCCGTGATGTCGAGGAAGACCAGCTCGTCGGCGCCCTGGGCGTCGTACGCGCGGGCCGCCTCCACCGGATCGCCGGCATCCCGGAGGTCGACGAATTTCACCCCCTTGACCACCCGGCCGTCCTTGACGTCGAGGCACGGGATCACGCGCTTGGCGAGCACGTCATCCCCGGACCGGGCCCGGGACCGGGCCCGCGCTCGAGCCGTGCGGGCGGAGCGCGGCGATCGCCTCGCCCAGGTCGATGGCGCCGGTGTAGAGCGCGCGGCCGACGACCGTGCCGATCACGCCGCGGATGCGCGCCAGGGCGCGGAGGTCGTCCACGGAACTCACGCCGCCGGAGGCGAGGACGGGGATCGGCACCGCGGCCGCGAGCGCCGCGGTGTCGGCGACGTTCGGCCCCGCCCCGGTGCCGTCGCGGCTCACGTCCGTGTAGAGCACGGCGGCGGCCCCCGCGCCGCCGGCCCGCCGCGCGACGTCGACGACGGTCTCCGGGGCGACCTCGGTCCAGCCCCTGATCGCCACGCGCGGGCCGCGCCCGTCGACGGCGACGACGATGCGGTCGGGGAACCGCCGGCAGACGTCCGCGAGGAACGCGGGGTCGAGCGCCGCCCGCGTGCCGACGACGGCCCAGCGCGCGCCGGTCTCCAGCGCGGCCTCGACGGCGGCGGCATCGCGGAGGCCCCCGCCGACCTCGACGGGAACGGGGGCGACCGCCGCGATCAGCTTCGCGATGACGGCGGACTGCCGGGGAGCGCCGGCGAACGCGCCGTCGAGATCGACCACGTGCAGCCGCTCGGCGCCCTGGTCCGCCCATCGGCGCGCCATCGCGACCGGATCGCCGGAGAAGACCGTCTCCTGGTCCGCCCGTCCCTCCCGGAGACGGACGCAGCGCCCGTCGCGGATGTCGACGGCGGGGACGACGATCACGTCCCGGCCTTCACGATCGCGGCGAAGTTCTCCAGCAGCCGCGTCCCCCACCGCTGGCTCTTCTCGGGGTGGAACTGCGTGGCGAAGACGCGGCCGCGCTCGAGCGCGGCGGCGAACCGCACCCCGTACTCGCACCACGCGACCGCCGGCGCCTCGCCGCCGCCGGCCGCCGGCTCGGCGACGACCGGGTAGTACGAGTGGACGAAGTAGAAGTGGGCGCCCTCCGGGACGTCGGCGAACAGGCGGAGCGCGCCGCCGTGGAAGACGCGGTTCCAGCCCATGTGCGGCACCTTGCGCCCGGGCGGGAACCGCCTGACGACGCCGGGGACGACGTCGAGCCCGCGGCCCGAGCCGAACTCCTCGCTCTCGGAGAAGAGGAGCTGGTAGCCGAGGCAGATGCCGAGGAAGGGACGGCGCCCGTCGAGCGCGCGGCGCAGCGCCGCGACGAGCCCCAGCCGCTCCAGGGTGGCCATCGCGTCGTGGAACGCGCCGTCGCCGGGCAGCACGACCGCGTCGGCGTCGTCCACGACCCGGGGGTCCGCGGTGACGGCCGCGGGCACGCCGACGCGCGCGAAGGCCTGCTCCACCGAGCCGAGGTTGCCGCGCCCGTAGTCGACGACGGCGATCACAGCACGCCCTTCGTGGACGGCAGGATGCCGGCGATCCGCGGATCGATCCGGGTCGCCTGCGCCAGCGCCCGCCCCACGGACTTGAACACCGCCTCCGCGATGTGGTGCAGGTTGTGGCCGTAGTGCATCGTGACGTGGAGCGTGATCTCCGCGTTGAAGGCGAAGGCGCGGAAGTACTCCTGCAGCATGTCCAGGTCGAAGTTGGACACGCGCGTGCGCGCCACCGGGACGTTGAAGACCAGGAAGGGGCGCCCGGAGACGTCGACGGACGCCGCGACGAGCGCCTCGTCCATGGGGACGAAGGCGGCGCCGAAGCGCACGATCCCGCGCCTGTCGCCCAGCGCCCGGCGGAGCGCCTGCCCCAGCACGATGCCGACGTCCTCCACGGTGTGGTGGATGTCGACCTCCACGTCGCCGGTGGCGTCGACGGCGAGGTCCATGAGCCCGTGCCTGGCCCACGCCTCCAGCATGTGGCTGAAGAACGGGATGGGCGTCTGCACCTTCGCGGCGCCGGTGCCGTCGATGTTGAGCGTGACGGCGACCTCCGTCTCCTTCGTCTTGCGCTCGACGCGCGCCTGCCGGGCCCCCTGCTCCGTCATCGCGTCTCCCCCCGGGTGCGGACCTCGGCGGCCGCACGGTGGCCGCCCAGCCCCTCGACCTCCGCCAGCGTCCTCAGGTGCGGCAGCGCCGCGGCGAGCCCGGCGCTCGAGTACTCGATCACGCTCGACCGCTTCACGAAGTCCTCCACGCCCAGGGGCGAGGAGAAGCGCGCCGTGCCCGCGGTCGGCAGCACGTGGCTCGGGCCGGCCACGTAGTCGCCCACCACCTCGGGCGTCCGCCCGCCCACGAAGACGGCGCCCGCGTGACGGACCCGGGGCAGCAGCGCCTGGGGAGCGGCGACGAGGAGCTCCAGGTGCTCGGGCGCCAGCCGGTTGGCGAGGTCGACCGCCTCGTCGAGCCCCGGAGCCAGCACGAGCGCCCCGTGGAGTCGCAGCGCCTCGGCGGCGATCTCGCGGCGGGGCAGCGAGGCGAGGCGGCGCTCGAGCGCCGCCGCCACCGCGCGGAGCAGGGCGTCCGAGTCGGTGACGAGCACGGCGCGCGCCATCGTGTCGTGCTCGGCCTGCGCCAGCAGGTCGGCGGCGACCCATTCGGGGTCGGCGGCGCCGTCGGCCACGACGACCACCTCGCTCGGTCCCGCCACCATGTCGATGCCGACGTCGCCGAACACGCGGCTCTTGGCCAGCGCGACGTAGATGTTGCCGGGGCCGACGATCTTGTCCACGCGGCGGATCGTCGCCGTGCCGAAGGCGAGCGCCGCGACCGCCTGGGCGCCGCCGAGGCGGTAGCCCTCGGTCACGCCCGCGATCCGCGCCGCCGCCAGGACCGTCGTGTCGACGGCGCCGTCGCGCCCCGGCGGGCTCACCAGCACGATCTCGGAGACGCCCGCCACGCGCGCCGGCACCACGGTCATCAGCACGGTCGACGGGTACGCGGCGCGGCCGCCGGGCACGTAGACGCCGACGCGGTCCAGCGGGCGGACCTCCTGGCCCAGCACCGAGCCGTGCTCGTCGGTGATCCGCCACGACTTCGGCAGGGCGGCGGCGTGGTAGCGCTCGATGCGCTCGGCGGCGTAGGCCAGCGCCGCGCGGACCTCCGGCGCGAGCGCGCGCTCGGCCGCCTCCATCTCCCCGGGCGCGATCGCGAGGTCGCTGGCCGAGCGCGCCTGGAAGCCGTCGTAGCGGGCCGTCGCCGCGATGAGCGCGTCGTCGCCGCGCTCGCGGACGTTCCGGAGGATCTCCTCCACCGTCCGGCGCTGCTCCGGCGCCACGGCCGCGGGCGGGCGCTCGAGCGCCGCGACGACGGCGGCGACGCCGGCGGCGGCGAGGTCGAGCACCCGCGTGACGCTCACCGCGCGGCTCTCGCCGGCCGCGCCCGCAGCTCCTCCACGAGCGCCGTCACGGCCCGGTACTCGGTCTTCATCGACGCGCGGTTCACGATGAGCCGCGCCGTGGAGCGGGCGATCTCGGCCACCTCCACGAGCCCGTTGGCTCGCAGCGTCTCGCCGGACTGGACCAGGTCGACGATCCGGTCGGCCAGCCCGACGAGCGGCGCCAGCTCGATCGAGCCGTCCAGGCGGACGATCTCGACCTGCACGCCGCGCTCGGAGAAGTACCGCTCGGTCATCCGCGGGTACTTCGTCGCGACCCGCACCCACGACCACTTCGAGGGATCGTCGCGCTCCCACAGCTCCCGCGGCTCGGCGACCACGAGCCGGCAGAACCCGAAGCCGAGGTCGAGCGGCTCGTAGACGTCCGGCTCCTGCTCCAGCAGGATGTCCTTGCCGACGATCCCGCAGTCGGCGGCGCCGTACGTGACGTACGCCGGGATGTCGGCCGGCTTCAGGAAGAGCAGCCGCAGCCCGCGCCCGGGATCGACGTGGATCAGCTTGCGGGAGCCGGCGTCGACGCCCTCGACCCCCAGCTCGCGCATCAGCTCGAGGGCGCCGTCGAGGAGGCGCCCCTTCGGCAGGGCGAGCGTGAGGCGGTCCTTCATGCGCGCCGCTCGATGCGCGCGCCCAGGGCCGCGAGCTTCGCCTCCATGCGCTCGTAGCCGCGGTCGAGGTGGTACACCCGCGAGACCTCGGTGCGCCCCCGCGCCGCCAGGCCCGCCAGCACGAGCGCGGCGGAGGCGCGGAGGTCGGACGCCATCACCGGCGCCCCCTGGTAGGCCGGCACGCCGCGGATGATGGCCGTCGAGCCCTCGGTCTCGATCGAGGCGCCCATGCGCACCAGCTCGGCCGCGTGCATGAAGCGGTTCTCGAAGATCGTCTCGGTCACCCGCGACTGGCCGTCGGCCAGGCCGAGCAGCGCCATGAGCTGGGCCTGCATGTCCGTGGGGAAGCCGGGGAACGGGCTCGTCGTCACGTCGGCCGGCCGCGGCCGCCCCGGGCACGTGACCCGGACGGAGTCGGCGCCCACGTCCAGCTCGACGCCGCACTCCTCGAGCTTCGCGAGGAGGGCGGTGAGGTGGTCGGGGACGAGACCCGTGACCTTCACGTCGCCGCGCGTGATGGCCCCGGCGACGATCAGCGTCCCGGCCTCGATCCGGTCGGCGACGATCGTGTGGGTCGCGCCCCCCAGCTCGGGCACGCCCTCGACCTCGATCCGCGCGGTGCCGGCGCCGTGGATCCTGGCGCCCATGGCGTTCAGGAGGTCGGCGAGGTCGATGACCTCGGGCTCGCGCGCCGCGTTCTCGATGACGCTCGTCCCCTGGGCGAGCGCCGCCGCCATCATGAGGTTCTCGGTGCCCGTCACCGTCACCAGGTCCGTCGCGATCCGGGCGCCCTTCAGCCGGCTCGCGCGCGCGACGACGTAGCCGCTCTCCACCGCGATCTCGGCGCCGAGCCGCGCCAGGCCCTTGAGGTGCTGGTCGATCGGGCGCACGCCGATGGCGCAGCCGCCCGGCAGGGCGACGCGGGCGGAGCCGTGGCGGGCGACGAGCGGGCCGAGGACGAGGACCGAGGCCCGCATGGTCGACACCAGCTCGTAGGCCGCGAGGTCGCTCGTGACCCGCTCGACCCGGACCGTCGCGCGCCGCCCGTCGCGGTCGACCTTGGCCCCGAGGGTCTCCAGCAGGCGGATCATCGTCCGCACGTCCATGAGCTCGGGGACGTTCGTGAGCGCCACGGGCTCGGCCGTGAGGAGGCCGGCGGCCAGCGCGGGCAGCGCCGCGTTCTTGGCCGCGCTCACCTGCACCACGCCCCGGAGCGGAACGCCTCCCTCGATCACCAGCCTCGCCGGCATCAGCGCCCCTCCCGCGCGCCGGCGCCGGCGCGCCCGGACACCAGGCGCCGGACCCCGGCGAGATCCGCCTGCACCGCCACGTCGACGAACCCGGCCGCCTCCACGAGCGACGCGACCTCCCCGGCCTGGGCGCCGCCCGCGGTCTCGACGGCGAGCGCGCCGCCAGGGCAGAGCGCGCGCGCGGCGTCGCGGACGAGCCGGCGGACGATCGCGAGGCCATCGGGGCCGCCGTCGAGCGCCAGCCGCGGCTCGTGGCGGGACACCTCCGGCATCAGCGACGGCAGCAGCCCGCCCGGCAGGTACGGCGGATTCGACACCACGAGGTCGAGCCGCGCCGTGCCGAGCGAGGACAGGAGGTCGCCTGCGACGACGCTCACCCGCCCGCCGAGGCCGAGCGCCCGGACGTTGTCCCGCGCCACCGCGAGCGCCGCGGCCGACCGCTCGACGGCGACGACCCGGACGTCGCTCCGCTCGTGGGCGATCGCGCAGGCGATGCAGCCGGAGCCGGCGCCGACGTCGGCGACGACCGGCACCCGCCGCCCCGGCGGCGGCAGCAGCGCGAGCGCCCGCTCCACGAGCGCCTCGGTCTCGGGCCGGGGGACGAGGACGTCCGGCGTCACGCGGACGCGGAGCCCGCAGAACTCCTCCCAGCCGAGCACCTGCTGGAGGGGCTCGCGGCCCTCGCGCCGGGCCAGCGCGCGCTCGAAGCGCGCGTCCGCCGCGGCGTCGAGCGGGCGGTCGAGGTCGAGCCACAGCTCGCCCCGGCGCACGCCCAGCGCGCCGGCCAGCAGCCACTCGGCGTCCACCCGGGGCGTCTCGACGCCGGCGGCGGCGAGGCGGGCTGCGGCGGCGTCGAGGCGCTCGCGGACCGTCGCCGCGGCTGCGCGGGCGGCGGTCACCGGGTCACCCGCTCGAGCCGCTCCGCCTGCTCGTGGGCCGCGAGCGCGTCGATCATCTCGTCGAGATCGCCGTCGAGGACGGCGGGGAGCCGGTGGAGGGTCAGGCCGATGCGGTGGTCGGTCACCCGGGCCTGCGGGAAGTTGTAGGTCCTGATCTTCTCGCTCCGCTCGCCGGTCCCGACCTGGCTGCGCCGGTCGGCGGCGATCGCCGCCTGCTGCTCCTGCTGTGCCCGCTCGAGCAGCCGCGCCTTGAGCACCCGCATCGCCTTCGCCCGGTTCTTGATCTGTGAGCGCTCGTCCTGGCACGTCACCACGAGCCCCGTGGGCAGGTGGGTGATGCGCACCGCGGAGTCCGTGGTGTTGACGCCCTGGCCGCCCGGGCCGGACGACCGGTAGACGTCGACCTTCAGGTCCTTCTCGTCGACCTTGACGTCGACGTCCTCCGCCTCGAGGAGCACCGCCACGGTCACGGTCGAGGTGTGGATCCGACCCGCCGACTCGGTGACCGGCACGCGCTGCACGCGATGGACGCCGCGCTCGAACTTGAGCCGGCTCCAGGCGCCGCGGCCCTGGACGAACAGGATCAGGTCCTTGTAGCCGCCGACCCCGGTGGGGCTGGCGTCCATGACCTCGACCTTCCAGCGCTGGCGCTCGGCGTACTTGGTGTACATCCGCGCCAGGTCGGCGGCGAAGAGCGCCGCCTCCTCGCCGCCGGCGCCAGCGCGGATCTCCACGAAGACGTTCTTGTCGTCGTTGGGGTCGCGCGGCACGAGCAGGCGCTTGAGCTCGCCCTCGAGGGCCGCCTCGCGGGCCTCCAGCTCGGCGACCTCCGCCTCGGCCAGCTCCATCAGCTCGCGGTCGCCGCCCTCGGCGAGGATGTGCCGGGCCTCGCCGAGCCTCCGCAGCACCTCGCGGTACTCCCGGAAGCGCTCGACGACCTCGAGGCTCTCGGCGTGCTCCTTGCTGAGCCGCGCGAACTCGGCCGGCTGGGAGTGGATGCGAGGATCGGCCAGCGCCTGCGCCAGCGCTTCCGAGCGCTCCTCGATCTGCCGCAGCTTGTCAAACAGCATCGTGGATCACCCGGCCCCGGCGAGGCGCGGCCGGAGAGTCAGCCCGCGGTCGTCGTCTGGCGCTTGTACTTGCGCTGGAACCGCTCGACCCGGCCGGCGGTGTCGACGAGCTTCTGCTTGCCGGTGTAGAAGGGGTGGCACTTCGAGCAGACCTCCACCCGGATGTCCGGCTTCGTGGAGCGCGTCCGGATGACCTCGCCGCACGCGCAGGTGATCGTCGTGTCCACATACTCGGGATGGATGCCAGCCCTCACGGCCTACCTCCTTGCGAGGACCCAAGGATAGCAGCGGGCCGGCAAAAACGCAAAAACCTCGGCGATTTCGCCGGTTTCGAGCGCGGCTCCGCCCGCGCGGCGGGGGCGCGGGCGGAGGCCGGCGGGGGCCGTCGGCCCCCGCCGGGGGACTACCCCATCGAGTGCATCGCGGCGAGGAACTCCTTGTTGGTCTTCGTCTGCTTCAGCTTGTCGAGCAGCAGCTCCATCGCCTCGACGGGATTGAGCTGGCTCAGGGCCTTGCGCAGCAGCCAGACCTTCTGCAGCTCGTCCTTCTCGAGCAGCAGCTCCTCCTTGCGGGTGCCGGACTGCTCGATGTTGATCGTCGGGAAGATCCGTTTGTCCATCAGCCGGCGGTCCAGGTGGACCTCCATGTTGCCGGTGCCCTTGAACTCCTCGAAGATCACGTCGTCCATCCGGCTGCCGGTGTCGACGAGCGCCGTGGCGATGATCGTCAGCGACCCGCCCTCCTCGATGTTGCGCGCCGTGGCGAAGAAGCGCCGCGGCCGCTGGAGCGCGTTGGCGTCGAGACCGCCGGACAGCACCTTGCCGGACGAGGGGATGATCGCGTTGTGGGCGCGGGCGAAGCGGGTGATGGAGTCCAGCAGGATCACCACGTCGCGCTTGTGCTCGACCAGGCGCTTGGCCTTCTCGATGACCATGTCCGCGACCTGCACGTGGCGCTGCGGCGGCTCGTCGAACGTCGACGAGACCACCTCGCCCCGCACCGACCGCTGCATGTCGGTGACTTCCTCGGGCCGCTCATCGATGAGCAGCACGATCAGGTAGACCTCCGGGTGGTTGTGCGCGATCGCGTGGGCGATCGACTGCAGCATCATGGTCTTGCCGGTGCGCGGCGCCGCGACGATCATGCCGCGCTGCCCCTTGCCGATGGGCGAGAGCAGGTCCATCACCCGGGTGGTGAGGTTCTCCGGGTCGTGCTCGAGCCGCAGCCGCTCCATCGGGTAGAGCGGGGTGAGGTTGTCGAAGAAGATCTTCTCCCGCGCCTGCTCCGGGGTCTCGAAGTTGATCGCCTCCACCTTGAGCAGCGCGAAGTAGCGCTCGGAGTCCTTCGGCGGCCGCACCTGGCCCGAGATGGTGTCGCCGGTCCGGAGATCGAAGCGGCGGATCTGGGACGGCGAGACGTAGATGTCGTCGGGGCCCGGCAGGTAGTTGTAGTCGGGCGCCCGCAGGAAGCCGAAGCCGTCGGGGAGAACCTCGAGCACGCCCTCCGCGTAGATGAGCCCGTCCTTCTCCGCCTGGGACTGGAGGATCTTGAAGATCAGTTCCTGCTTCCGCAGGCCGCCGGTCGCCTGGACGTTCATGTCCCGCGCGATGGCGTTGAGCTCGGAGATCGTCTTCTCCTTGAGCTCGGAGAGGTTCATGCCGCCCGACGGCGGGGCGGGGGTCTCGGCGGTCGGATTGGGCTGGCCTCGTTCTCGGCGGGCAGTCATCACACGACTCCGGGCGCGGCGTCTGATGCCGGCGTGACGTTGGTTAGTACTGGTTGCACGCTGTACGCAGGTCTGCTGCGAGGTCGGAATGCCGACAGCGACTCAATACTTGCACCAGGCCCTCGCGCTTGTCAACGTTCTTGTTCTCGCGCCGCTCACATCCGGACCTCGATGATGGCGCGCTGCTTCATCTCGCGCACCCAGGCCTCGAAGCGCGCCTCGTACTTCTGCCTGAACAGGATCTCCCGCACCTGCTGGCGCGCGCGGGCGAGCGCGTCCCCCTCGAGGACCTCCTTCGAGTCCAGCCGGAACAGGTGGTACCCCAGCGCCGACCGGTAGGGCCGCGACAGCTCCCCCTCGTTCAGGGCCAGGATCCGGGCCTCGATCTCCGGCGCCAGCTCGCCCCGCTTCAGGGTGCCCAGGTCGCCGCCCGAGCGGGCGCTGGCGTCGCGCGAGTGCTGCCGCGCCATCTCGGCGAAGTCGGCGCCCTCGAGCAGCTGGCTGCGGACGAGATCGGCCTTGATCCTGGCGGCCTCCCAGGCGGCGTCCGAGTCGCCCGCCGGGGCGATCAGGATGTGCCGCGCGTGGTACGAGAGCCCCGTCTCGAGCTTGTCGCGGTTCTCGGCGAGGTACCGCTCGATCTCGGCCTCGGTGACCGACACCCTCAGCGCGACCTTGCGCCGGACCACCCGGGCCACCCGCAGCGACTCGCGGACGCGGCGCCGCACGTGCTCCATCGACACGCCCTGCGCCTTCACCATCTCCTCGAACTGCTGCATCGTCGCCGCCCCGAAGCGCTTCATGCGCTCGCGGAGCTCCTCGTCCACCTCGCCCTCGTCGACGACGATCTTCTCCCGCTCGGCCTCCTGGAGCTGCAGGCGCGTCTCGATCAGCCGCGAGAGGAACTGGCGCGCCAGCTCCTCGTCGGAAGGCGTGCGCCCGCGGGCCTCCTGCCGGTAGGCCGCGATGGTCTCCTGCAGCTCGGCCAGCGTGATCGCGTCGTTGTTCACGACCGCGACGACGCGGTCCGCGACGTCGTCGCCGGCGGCCACCGGCGGCCGGGGCGGCGCCGGCGCCTCGGCCGGCTTGGGCGGCTCGGCGGGCGGCGGCGCCATGCGCGCCGCCCGCGGATCCGAGCCCTTGTCGCCGACGAACGGGACCCATCCGGGCACCCGCAGGGCGCACCCCCCGGCCGCCAGGACGAGGACCGCGAGCGCCGCCGCGCGCCTCATGCCGCCGCGAGGTCTCCGAGCAGGCGCAGGAGGGAGTCGCGGACGACCGGCCACGGGCCGCGGTCGATCGCCGCCTCCAGCGCGAACTCGCGCTTCATCGCCAGCCGGCCGCGGCTCCGGGCGATCGCCGCCACGAGCCGGCCGGGGTCGAGCGGCGTCGACGGGGCGAAGGTGAGGAGGGCCCGGCCGTCGCCGGCCTCGACCCGCTCGGCGCCGATCGCCCGCGCCGCGACCCGGATCCGCACGATGTCGAGCAGCTGCTCGGCGGGCTCGGGGAGCGGCCCGAACCGGTCCGCCAGCTCGGCGCCGAGATCGGCCACCTCGGCGTCGTCGCGGGCGCCGGCCAGGCGCTTGTAGAGCGCCAGGCGCTGGTTCACCTCGGGGACGTAGTCGTCGGGCAAGAATCCTTCCGCCTTCACGCTGATCACCGGCTCGACGGTTGCGGCGGCGGGCTCGCCCTTCAATTCTCGCACGGCCTCCGCCAGCAGCTTCGTATAAAGATCGAACCCCACCGCGGCGATGTGGCCGTGCTGCTGGGCTCCCAGCAGGTTGCCCGCCCCCCGGATCTCGAGGTCGCGGAGGGCAAGCTTGAACCCGGAGCCGAGCTCGGTCAACTCCTGGAGGACCCGGAGACGGCGCTGCGCCTGCTCGTCGACCCGGCCGTCGGCGGGGACCAGCAGGTAGCAGTACGCCTGCTGGCGCTCCCGGCCGACACGGCCGCGGAGCTGGTAGAGCTGGGCGAGGCCGAAGCGGTCGGCCCGGTTCACCACGATGGTGTTCGACGCCGGGATGTCGAGGCCCGACTCGATGATCGCCGTCGACACGAGGACGTCGGCCTGGCCGCTGACGAACTTCACCATCGCGGCCTCGAGCTCCCGCTCCCGCATCTGGCCGTGGCCCACGACGATGCGGGCGTCGGGGACCAGCTCCTGGACCAGGCGGGCCATCGAGGGCAGCGACTGCACGCGGTTGTGGACGAAGAAGACCTGGCCGCCGCGGCGCAGCTCCCGCTCGATCGCCTCCCTGATCACCGCCTTGCTGAACCGACGGATCATCGTCTCGACGGGCAGGCGCTCGAGCGGCGGCGTCTCGATCACCGACATGTCGCGCACGCCGGAGAGCGACATGTAGAGCGTGCGGGGGATGGGGGTCGCCGTCAGCGCGAGCACGTCGACCGAGGCGCGGAACTGCTTGAGGCGCTCCTTGTGGGCCACGCCGAACCGGTGCTCCTCGTCGATGACGAGCAGCCCCAGGTTCTTGAAGCTCACGTCCTCCGAGAGCAGCCGGTGGGTGCCGATCACGACGTCCACGGCGCCGCTCTTGAGGCCCTCCACGACGGCCTTCTGCTCCGCCGGCGAGCGGAAGCGCGAGAGCAGCTCGACCCGCGCCGGGAACGGCGCGAAGCGGTCGGCGAAGGTCGCGTAGTGCTGCTGGGCCAGGACGGTGGTCGGCACGAGGACGGCGACCTGCATGCCGTCGGCGACCGCCTTGAACGCCGCGCGCAGCGCGACCTCGGTCTTGCCGTAGCCCACGTCGCCGGCGACCAGGCGGTCCATGGGCCGGGGAGACTCCATGTCCCCCTTCACCTCGGTGATCGCCCGCAGCTGGTCGGGGGTCTCCTCGAAGCGGAACGCGGCCTCGAACTCCCGCTGCCACGGCACGTCGGCGGAGAACGCGTGCCCCTCGGCCACGGCGCGGCGCGCATACAGCTCGAGCAGCCCCTCCGCCATCTCGCGGAGCGCCGCCCGGACCGACTCCTTGACCCGCTGCCACGACGCGCCGCCGAGCCGGTCGAGCCGCGCGGCGCCGGCGTCCCCGCCCAGGTACTTCGAGATCAGGTCGAGCCGCTCCACCGGCAGGTAGAGCTGGTTGCCCTCCGCGTACTCGAGCAGCAGGAAGTCGCCGGTGCGGTCGCCGACCTGCATGGTCCTGAGGCCGAGGTAGCGTCCGATCCCGTGGTCCTCGTGGACGACCAGGTCGCCGACGGCGAGGTCGGTGAACGCGGTGATCGGCGAGCCGCGCTCGTACTTCGGCCGCTTCAGCGAGCGCCGCCGCCCGCCGAAGACCTCGTGCTCGGTGAGCACGATCAGGCCCAGCGCCGGGATGCTGAAGCCCGAGGAGCACTCCCCGACCACGACCCCGACGCCCTCCACGGCGTCGAGCGAGGCGGCCGCCGCGGCCTCCACCCCGTGCTCGCGGAGGATCTGCCGGAGGTGCTCCGCCTGGCCGCCGTCGGCGGCGACCAGCGCGATCCGGAACCCCTCGCGCCTCCACGACGCCAGGTCCTCGGTCAGCCGGCCGAACTTCCCCGAGTAGCGCTCCACGGAGTGCGTGTCGAGGACGATCCCCGGCTCGCCGGCGGCGCCCGGCAGCAGCTCCAGCTCCACCCGCGGGCGTCCCGCGAGGCGCTCGGCGAGCGGCGGGCGCTCCGGCGCCTCCTCCGGGCGCTCGTCGAGCACCGACGCGGCGGCGAGGACCACCGGCGCCGACGCCGGCAGGTAGTCGAGCAGCGTCGCGGCGGCGGCGCCGCGCGCCTCCGCGGTCGCCGTGTCCAGCGGGACGACGAGCAGCTCGTCGATGGCCTGCTGCGAGCGCTGGGACGTCGGGTCGAAGAGCCGGATCGACTCGATCTCGTCGCCGAACAGCTCGACCCGCGCGGGGAAGGCGTGGCCGGGCGAGAACACGTCGACGATCCCGCCGCGGACGCTCCACTGGCCGACCTCGACGACGGTCTCGGCCCGCTCGTAGCCCGCCGACTCCAGCGCCTCCAGGAGGAGCTCCCGGTCGAGGCTGTCGCCGGTGGAGAGCCGCAGCGTCCCGGCGCCGAACTCGCCGGGCGCCGGCAGGGGCGTGTCGAGCCCCGCGGGGGTCGTGACGACGGCCAGCGGCTCGCCGGTCAGCAGGCGGCGGCAGACGAGGGCGCGCTCGGCGTCGGCCTCGCGCTGGCGTCCGCCGCGCCACAACCTCGGCTCACGCTCGAGGAACTCGACGGCGGGCGCCCCGAAGAACTCGAGGTCCTGGACCCACTGGTGGGCCTCGACGAGCGCGGGGACGAGGACGAGCGCCGGCCGCGGGTGCGCCTGGAGCAGCTCGGCGATGGCGAGCGCGCGCGCCGAGCCGGCGAGCCCGCCCACGCGCACGCAGACCTCTCCCTCGGCGAAGGCCTTCGCCACGGTCTGGAACGCGGGCCACTCACTCAGCATGGATCTCGTCGGGCGCCCGGCGGCGCGCCCCGGGGCCTGGTCGGCCGCCGGCGCGTGCGCCTCCCTACCCTACCGTGAGGACTTCGCCAGGTAAAAGGAGAGCGTCTCCAGCTCGATCGACAGGTCGACGTCCTTGAGACGCACGTCGCGCGGCACGCGGATGCGGGTCGGGGCGAAGTTCAGGATCGCCTTGATGCCCGCGGCCACCAGCCGGTCCGTCACGGCCTGGGCGCCCTCGGCCGGCACCGCGACGATCCCGATCTGGATGCCCCGCGCCTTCGCCTCGCGCGCCAGCTCGCTCGTGGGAAAGATCGGGACGCCGAGGACGTCGCGGCCGACCTTGGCCGGGTCGTCGTCGAAGATCGCCGCGATGCGGAACCCCTGGCGGCCGAAGCCCTTGTAATGGAACAGCGCGGAGCCCAGGTTGCCGAAGCCCACCAGCGCGACGGTCCACTCGCGGTCGAGGCCGAGGATCCTCTGGAGCTCGGCCTTGAGCCCGGAGACGTAGTAGCCGATGCCCCGCACCCCGAACTCGCCGAAGTACGCCAGGTCCTTGCGCACCTGGGCGGAGTTGAGGTTGAAGCGCTCCGCCAGCTCCTGCGACGACACCGTCTTCACGCCGTCCTCCTCGAGCTGGAGGAGGCACCGCGTGTAGACGGAGAGCCGACGGACGGTCATCTCCGGGATCTTCGGGAGCCGGTAACCCTGGCGCCGGGGCATCTGATCCTGTGGCGACGAGCGCGCCGCCGGGCGCGCCCGCCGCCGGGGGACGTCTCTACCTGATCGGCTGCACGAACAGGAGGATCATCGCCACGACCAGGACGTAGATGGCCAGCGACTCGATCAGCGCCAGACCGATGATCATCGCGGTCTGGATCCGGGCCGCCGCGCCGGGCTGCCGCGCCATCGCCTCGACGGCCGCCGCGATCGCCCGGCCCTGCCCGAGGGCGCAGAGCCCCGCCGCGAAGGCCATCGCGAAGCCGGCCACGAGGACGCCGAACGGCCCGACCCACCCCGACGCCGGCGTGGCCGCCTGCTGGGCCAGCGCGAGGCCCGGGAACGCGAGGACTGCCGCACCTGCCAGGAACAGTGAACGTCGCACGAACCGCCCTCCTCTGTACGTGTGGTGTCTGCTAGTGGTGCCCGGAATGGTGCTCGGCGTGCTCGATGGCGCCGGCGATGTACAGCATGGTCAGCATCACGAAGATGAAGGCCTGGAGGAACGACACCAGGATCTTCAGCGGGAACAGGAACCCGACCGTGAAGACGATCATGACGAGCGCACCGATGCCGCCGACGATCGCGCCGGGCGCGCTTCCCGAGAGCGCCCACCCGATCAGGCCGTCGAGCCCCATCAGGAAGAAGATGATCGCCAGCAGGATGTGGCCGCCCGTCATGTTGCCGAAGAGCCTCAGCGACAGCGACAGCGGCCGGGCCAGGTGCGAGATCAGCTCGATCGGGATCATCAGCGGCGCCAGCGCGGGCACGGGGCCCATGAAGTGCTTCAGGTAGTTGCCGAACCCCTGCGCCCGGATGCCGATGACGTGGTAGGCGAAGAACACGACGAGCGCGCAGGCGGCGGTCGTGTTGAGGTTGGCGGTGGGGCCGGCGAGGCCCGGCACCAGCGAGATCAGGTTGCCCACCAGGATGAAGAGGCCGAGCGTGGCGATCAGCGGCAGGAAGCGCCGACCCTCGTGGCCGATGACGTCGTCGATCATGCCGAGGAACTGCTCGAGCACGACCTCCATGAAGTTCTGGACGCCGCGCGGCACGAGCGCCACGTTTCGCGAGGCGGCGAAGGCCGCCACGGTGAGCACGATCATCACGAGCCACGTGTAGGTCACGTGGTCGGGGATGCCCGGCAGCGTGAAGATCGGGGGATGCTCGATGGCTTCCATGGGTCCTCAGGGCTCCGCGGAGGCGCGCGCGACGCGCAGGGCGCGGACCACGATCACGCACGGCAGGACCGTCAGCCCGACGACGACGCCGACGGCGTCCACCAGCCCCGACGCCAGCAGCACGCCGAGCGCGGCCACCAGCGCGAGGAACCGGAGGCCGGCCGAGACGCCGAGCACGGCGAGCGCCCCGCGGCGGTCCTGCCCGGCGGCGAGCGCCGCCCCGCGCGCGAGCCAGCGGAAGTTCGTGACGGCGATCGCCCCGCCGGCCGCGACGCCGACGGCGGCGTCCGCCCCGCCGAGGGCCAGCGCCACCGCGGCGAGCACGGCGGTGACCACCGCGCTCTCCACCGTCGCGCGCGCCGTCAGCTCAGTCGTCGTCATCGAGGTTCCGCTCGGCGGTCTTCACCGATCGAAAGAGAGTCACGAAGCTTGCGGCGATGCCGAGCGCGAGCCCCGCGAGCGTGAGCCACGGGCTCGTCCCCAGCCAGCGATCCGCGTAGTACCCGGCGCCGAGACCGATGACGGTCGCCAGCACCATGGCCATGCCGATCGAGGCCAGCTCGCCGACCGATCTCCAGGCGGGCTCGCTGCCCCCGGCCATGTGAACAAGGACACTAGCACATCGGACGCGGCCGGACAAGCGGTCTCAAGTGCCCGATTTTGCGGGCGTCGGCCGCGTCGCCGCCGGTGCAGTCAGGTACAACGTCTACCCGAACATCCCGCCCATGCGGCTGCCCGCCACGCGGTTGATCGCCACGATGCTGACGGTGGCGACGGCGATCAGGATCACGCCCAGCGCCGCGGCCTCGTTGGCGCTGCCCGCGATGTAGAAGGAGAAGATGCCGACGGTCATCGTCTCCCAGCCCCCCAGCGACAGGAACAGGACGGCCGACGCCTCCTGCAGCGACGTCATGAACGAGAACAGCGCGCCGACGAGGACGCCGCGCCAGATCAGCGGCAGCGTCACGTCGCGGAACGAGCGCAGCCCGCTGGCCCCGACGCTGGCCGCGGCCTCCTCCATCGAGCGGTGCACGAGCAGCAGCGAGGCGTACGAGCCGCGCACCGTGTACGGCAGCCGCCGCACGGCGAGCACGATGGGCAGGATGATCCACAGGCTCGTCAGCGGCCGGTCGAGGAACGGCAGCTCGACGTGGAAGGCGCGGATGTAGGCGATGCCGATGGCCGTGCCCGGGATCGCGAGGATCAGGGTGTTCAGGGCGTCCAGCGTGTCGCGGCCGGGGACGCGCGTGCGGGCGAGCAGCCACGCGATCGGCACGCCGACCGCGACGCAGAGCGCCACCGCGAGCCCCGAGTAGAGGAAGCTGTTGACGATGTACTTCGGCGTCTCCACGATCACGCGCTCGAAGTAGAGCAGCGTGTACTGCTCGGGGAACGGCGTCAGCGACCATCCCCGGCCCACCGAGGCGAGCGCGACGCCGAGGTACGGGATGAACGAGGCGAGCATCACCCCCGAGAGGAACGCGATCACCGCCGCCTGGCGCCAGCCCGAGAGGCGGCGCCGCGGGATCCGCGAGTACGAGAGCGAGGAGTAGTCCTTGATGGCGACGTAGCGGCGGGCCGCGGCCAGGAAGACCAGGGCGAGGATGACCATCAGCGCCGAGATCACGATCCCCATCCGGAACAGGCGGCGGTCGACGAACTGGACGATGTTCAGGTAGGCCTGCGCGGCCAGCAGGTCGTGGACGCCGAGGACGAGCGGCGTCGCGAAGTCCGAGAAGGTCCAGATGAAGACCAGCAGCGCGCCGGCGACGTAGCCCGGCGTCGTCAGCGGCAGCGTGATCGTCCTGAGCTTCCGCCACCCGCGCGCGCCGACGCTCTCCGCCGCCTCCTCGAGCGCCGGGTCGATCTTGCCGAGGGCGTCCACGACGTTGAGCGTGATCATCGGGAAGAGATGGAGCGTCTCGACCAGCACGACCCCGTGGACGCCGTAGACGAAGTTGACGGGCTGGAGGACGCCGAGCCAGTCGTGCAGGAGGATGTTCACGGTCCCCGCCCGCCCCAGGATGAAGGTCACCCCGAGGACGCCGACGAGCGGGGGCGAGATGATGGGGATCAGCGTCAGGTAGCCGAACAGGTCGCGGCCGGCGAAGTCGTAGCGGACGAGCAGGAACGCGATGGCGAACCCCAGCGCGGAGCACGCGGCGACGGTGGCGACCCCGAGCACCAGCGAGTTCACCAGCGAGCGCCGGTAGAACGCGTCGCCCGCGAACTCCACGAAGTGCATCAGCGTCAGCCGGCCGGCCTCGTCCGTGACGGCGTCGTAGAAGATCCGCAGCAGCGGGTAGACGAGGAAGACGACCAGGAACAGCCAGATCGCCGCCACGCCGAGCGCCGGGACGAGGCCGGAGGCGCGCCCCCGCGCGCGCGCCCCGCCGCGCTCGATCGTCGCCGCGGCGCCCTCAGTCATCGACGAGGGTCAGCGCGGTCGAGGCGGGGAAGCTCACCGTCACCGCCGTCCCCGGCGCGAGCGGCTCGTGGTGCCACGGGTCGCGGATGTCGAGCTTCACGACCGCGCCGCGCGCCTCGACGTCGTAGCGCAGCGTGCTGCCCAGGTACGAGGCGAGCGCGATGCGCCCCTCGAACGAGTTCTCGCCGCCGGCGCCGAGCGTGAGGTTCTCCGGCCGCACGGCGACGACGCACCGCTCGCCGGGCTTCACGCCGGCCGCGCGGCGCCCGCGGATGGGGCCGAGCGCGGTCTCCACCACGACCCCGCCGTCGGCGGCCTCCCGGCAGACGCCGGGGACGATGTTGTTGACGCCGACGAAGTCGGCGACGAAGCGGGTGGCCGGCCGCTCGTACAGCTCGCGCGGGGTGGCGACCTGGAGCGCCCGGCCGTCGCGCATGACCGCGACGCGGTCGGAGAGCGAGAGCGCCTCCTCCTGGTCGTGGGTCACGTAGAGCGTCGTGATCCCCAGCTCCTGCTGGAGCCGGCGGATCTCGGCGCGCACCTGCACCCGGATCTTGGCGTCCAGGTTCGACAGCGGCTCGTCGAGCAGGAGGATGTCGGGGCTCAGCACGAGCGCCCGGGCGAGCGCGACGCGCTGCTGCTGGCCGCCGGAGAGCTGGCCGGGGTAGCGGTCCTCGAGGCCCGCGAGGTTGACCTTGCGCAGGACCTCCGCCAGCCGGCGCGAGATCTCGGCCGCCGGCAGCTTGCGCAGCCGGAGCCCGTACGTCACGTTGCCGCGCACGGTCATGTGGGGCCAGAGCGCGTAGTTCTGGAACACCATGCCGATGTTCCGCTCGTACGGCGCGAGCCCGTCGACGCGGCGGTCGCCGAAGCGGATCTCCCCGGCATCCGGCGCGTAGAAGCCCGCCACGAGCCGGAGCAGCGTCGTCTTGCCGCACCCCGAGGGGCCCAGCAGCGTGAACAGCTCGCCGTCGCCGACGTCGAGGGTGACGCCGTCGACGGCCGCCACGGGGCCGAAGCGCTTGACGACGCCGCGGATCGCGATGTTCACCGCGACCGCGGGGCGCCGGCATCCGGCGCGGCGGCGGCGCCCGCCCCCGCCGCCATCCGCGCGGCGAGGCCGAGGGCGGCGACCATCGCCCCCGGGTCGGCGACGCCCCGCGCGGCGATGTCGTGCGCGGTGCCGTGGGCGGGCGTCGTCACCGGGAACGGCAGGCCGGCGCCGATGGTGACGCCGCGCTCGAAGCCCAGGAGCTTCATGGCGATCTGGCCCTGGTCGTGGTACATGGTCACGACCGCGTCGAACTCGCCCCGGCTGGCGCGCACGAACACGGTGTCGGCGGGGATCGGCCCGTGGACCTCGGCGCCCGCCGCCCGCGCGGCCTCGACCGCCGGGGCGATCACGCGGATCTCCTCGTCGCCGAAGAGGCCGTGCTCGCCGCCGTGGGGGTTGAGCGCGGCGACCGCGATGCGGGGCCGCGCCCACCCGGCCGCCCGCTGCGCTCCCTCCACCAGCCGGATGGCCCGGAGGACCGCGGGCACCGTCAGCGCCGCCGGAACCTTCGCGAGCCCGATGTGCGAGGTCACCCGCGCCGTCCACAGCCGGTCCAGCGCGTTGATCTCGCCGACGTCCCGCGCGCCCGTCCAGTGGGCGAACAGGTGCAGCTCGTCCTCGAACGCGTAGCCGGCGTCGTGGAGAGCGCGCTTGTGGAGGGGCGCGTAGCAGACGGCATCGACCCGGCCCTCGCGCGCCATCGCGAACGCGCGCTGGAGCGCCTCGCCCGCCGCGCGGCCGCCGCGGACCGACGGCGCGCCGAGCGGGACGTCGTCGGGCGCGCAGTGGCCCAGGTCCTCGACCGCCACGCCGTCGGGCAGCGCGGCCCCGGCGAGGCGCGCGCCCCGCTCGAGCACCCGGCGATCGCCGACGACGACGGCCTCGAAAGCGTCCGCGCCCGCGCGGGCCAGCGCGCGGACGAGGACCTCCGGGCCGATCCCCGTGGGATCCCCCATGACGACGGCCAGCCGCGGCCGCTTCAGGGCTTCTTCCAGACCGCCTCGATGTCCGAGCGGAACCGCGTCTTCAGCGCCTCGGAGCGCCTGGCCGCCACGGCCTCGTCGTAGACGTTCGCGACCTCGGCGTCGAAGTACGACCGGATCCCTCCCGTGAACTCCACGGCCATCTCGGCGGTCGAGCCGGGCGGCCCCTGGACCCTGTACCTCGGCGTGATCGGGAACAGGCCGCGCTCCATGAAGACGCGCTGGCCGCGCTCGGTCAGCAGGAACTCGATGAACGCGCGGGCGGCCCGGGGATTGCGGGCGCCGGCGAGGATCGCCATCGGCTCCGGCGTGACGAACGCGTTGCGCGGGGCGACGAACTTGATGTCGAAGCCCGCGAGCTTCTCCTCGAACGCCATGTACGACGGCACGGCGAAGCCGGCCGCGTACTCGCCCTTGGCCACGACCGTCGGCACGTCGCGGCTCCGGGCCGTGAAGTGGCCGGTGTTCTGGGCGAGGCGCTTGAGCCACTCCCAGCCCTTCTCCTCGCCGTGGAGCGACAGGATCACCTCGTACGTCGCGTTCGAGGACGACGAGCGGGTCGGCGCGCACTGCGCCACCTCGCCCTTCAGCTTCGGCTGGAGCAGGTCGTCCCAGTCCTTCGGCGGCGTGGCGCCCAGCCGCTGGATCTTCTTCGGGTGATAGACGAGCCCGTACGGCTCGAGCGCGGTGCCGACCCAGAAGCCGTCCCGGTCCTTGAGGGGGATCGGCCTGGGCTTGCCGATCGAGGCGGGGATCGAGTCCCACGCCTCCTTCGAGATCTCGACCTTCTGGAGCAGCTTCTGCTCGGCCAGCTTCTCGAAGAGCGCCGACTCACCGCCCCAGAAGATGTCGGCCTCGGGCTTGCCCTTCCACTCCACGATGCGGCCGTACGCGACCGGCGTGCCGGCGGGGATCGCGTTGACCCGCACGGTCACGCCGTACTTCTCCCGCGCGAACTCGGCGAACGCCTTGAGCGCCGCGTCGTGGATGAACTTCGACACCGGCGTGATCAGCGTCAGCTCGCTCTCGATCGGCGCCTGCGCCGCCGCCGGCGCCGCCAGCGCCAGGCCCATCACCACCGCCAGCAGGAGCGCTCCCGCTCGTCGCATGGTCCCTCCCGTCCGGGGACGTCGGGGACCCCGAAACGGCCCCCGACACCCCCAGCGCTCGGAGCGCGCCGGCGCAGCCGGACCCGCTCCTGGCCCACTGTTGGTCGGACACGTCCTCACGGCTCGACCCATCCCCTCGCCCGCTCCACCGCCCGCCGCCAGCCGGCGTACCGCCGGGCGCGGGTCTCCTCGTCCATCGCCGGCGTGAACTCCCGCTCGACCGCCGCCCGCCCGGCGACGGCGTCGAGCGAGCGCCAGACGCCCGCGCCGAGCCCCGCCAGGCACGCCGCGCCGAGGGCCGTGGTCTCGATCACCGCCGGCCGCAGCACCGGCACGTTCGTGATGTCCGCCTGGAACTGGCACAGCAGGTCGTTGGCGGCGGCGCCGCCGTCCACCCGCAGCGCCCGCGGCGCCATCCCGGCGTCGGCCGCCATCGCATCGAGGACGTCGCGGCTCTGGTACGCGATCGCCTCCAGCGCCGCGCGCGCCAGGTGCGCCGCCCCCGTGCCGCGCGTCAGCCCGACGACGGTCCCGCGCGCGTACATGTCCCAGTACGGGGCGCCCAGACCCACGAACGCGGGCACGAAGTAGACGCCGCCCGTGTCCGGGACCGACCCGGCCAGCGCCTCGCTCTCGGCCGCCGTGCGGATCAGCCCGAGCCCGTCGCGCAGCCACTGCACCGCCGCCCCGGCGATGAAGACGCTGCCCTCGAGAGCATACGTCGTGCGGGACCCGATGCGCCACGCGATGGTGGTGAGGAGCCCGTGGCGCGACGCGACCGGCGTCTCGCCCGTGTTGAGCAGCAGGAAGCCCCCCGTCCCGTACGTGTTCTTCGCCGAGCCCGGCGCGTGGCACGCCTGGCCGAAGAGCGCGGCCTGCTGGTCGCCCGCGATCCCGGCGATCGGGATGCCGCGCGGGAGCCAGCCGTGATCGACCGTCTCGCCGAAGACGCCCGACGAGGGCAGGACGGCCGGCAGGATCTCGCGCGGCACGTCGAGCATCGCGAGCATCTCGGCGTCCCAGTCGACGCTCCGGAGCCCCAGCAGCAGCGTCCGCGACGCGTTCGAGACGTCGGTGGCGTGGACCCGCCCGCCCGAGAGCTTCCACAGCAGCCAGGAGTCGACGGTGCCGAACGCGATCTCGCCCCGGCGCGCGCGCCGCCCGGCGCCGGGCACCGTGTCGAGCAGCCAGCGGATCTTGGTCCCGGAGAAGTACGCGTCGAGCACGAGGCCGGTGCGCTCGCGGACGAGCGGCTCGCGGCCCTCGGCGCGGAGCCGGTCGCAGGTCCCCGCCGTGCGGCGGTCCTGCCAGACGATGGCCCGGTGGATCGGCGCCCCCGTCGCCCGCTCCCACAGCACGGTCGTCTCGCGCTGGTTGGTGATGCCCACGGCGGCGACGTCGCCGCCCGCGACGCCCGCCTCCTTCAGGGCCGCCGCCGCCGACCGGCCGACCGTGGCCCAGATCTCCTCCGGATCGTGCTCGACCCATCCCGGACGCGGGAAGTGCTGGGGCAGCTCGGCGTAGCCGCGCCCGAGGATGCGGCCGTCGGGGTCGACGACGAGGGCCGTCGAGCCCGTCGTCCCCTGGTCGAGGGCGAGGACGTGGCGACTCATCGGGGCGCGGCGGCGAGCCGCTGCGCGAGGTCGGGCCGGTCGCTGATCACGACGTCGACCCCGAGGTCGATCACGCGGCGGATGTCGGCCTCCTCGTTCACGGTCCACGCCGCGACCCGGAGCCCCGCCCGCCGCGCGGCGGCGACGACGCCGGCGTCGACCAGCCGGTGCTGGATCCCGACGGCCGCGGCGCCGAGCGCGCGCGCCCGCGTCACGCCCTCCGCGGCGCTCGCGCCGCCGAGCTGCCTGCGGCCGATCAGCAGCACCGTCGGCGCGGCGGGATCGAGCTCGCGGATGCGCTCGACGGTCTCCGGCTCGAACGCCATGACGAGCGTCCGCGACGCCAGGCCGCGGTCGCGGACCGATGCGAGCACCTTCTCCTCGATTCCCGGATAGCGCCGCCCCCGATCGTCGACCTTGATCTCGAGCAGCAGGCCGGCCCGCGACGGCGCCAGCAGGTCGAGGAGCCTGGCGAGCGTGGGCACGGGCTCGCCGGTGACCGCGCCGTCGCCGCCCTTGAGGCGTACCGGCGCGAGGTCGGCCAGGGTGCGCTCGCGGAGGGCGCCGAGGCCCGTGCTCGTGCGCTCGAGGGTCGGGTCGTGCATCACCACGACCTCGCCGTCGGCCGTCAGGTGCACGTCGGTCTCGACGTACTCGACGCCGAGGTCGAGCGCGTTCCGGAACGCGAGCAGGCTGTTCTCCGGCCAGAGCAGCGCGCCGCCGCGGTGGGCGGCGACGGCCGGCCGGCCCGGTGCCGGAGCGGCGCCGGCCGCCGCCATCAGCGCCAGCCCGAGCGCGGCGAGACCGGCCCCACGCCTCACGCGGTCTCCGCGCCGAGGCGCTGGACGAGGTCGGCGCGGTCGCTGATGATCACGTCGACCCCGAGCCCGGCGAGGCGGCGCATCTCGTCCTCGTCGTTCACCGTGAAGACGCCCAGGGCGATGCCGGCCGCCCGCGCGGCCTCCACGACCCCGGCGTCGCAGAGCGCGTGGTGCATGCCGAGGAAGCGGGCGCCGGCCTCGCACGCCCAGGAGACGGCCGCGGACGGCGGCGCCCCCGCGGCCTGGACGTGGGCGCGGTCGACGAGCAGCGCCGTGGGCTGGGCGGGCGCGAGCGCGCGCACCTCGGCGAGCACGGCGGGGTTGAACGTCAGCAGGAACGCCCGGCCCTCCATCCCGGCCCGGGCGAGGGCCTCGAGCACCCTGGCCTCGAGCCCGGGGTAGCGCGCGCCCGGCACCGGACGGACGGCGCCGCCCGAGCGCTCGTAGGCGACGGCCGGCCCCGGCGTCTTCACCTCGACCAGCAGCATGCCGCCGGCGGGCGCCACGACGTCGAGCACCTCCTCGAGCGCCGGCACCCACTCGTCGGTGAGCCGGCCGTCGGGGCCGCGGAGCCTCACGCGGCGCAGGTCGGCCCGGGTGCGCTCGACGACGGGGCCGGTCGCGTCCGTGGTGCGGTCGAGGGTCGGGTCGTGGATGACCGCGACGCCGGCGTCGGCGGTGGCGTGGACGTCGAGCTCCAGCAGGCGCGCCCCCAGCGCGACGGCGTTGCGGAAGGCCAGCAGGCTGTTCTCGGGCCAGAGGGCGGCCCCGCCCCGGTGGACGACGAGGCGCGATCTCACTTCTCGCTCTCGACGAGCCCCTTCACGAACCACCGCTGCATGAAGAGGATGACCGCCAGCGGCGGCAGCAGGGCCATCATGGCGCCCGCCATGATGAGGTTCCACGTCGGCAGCTCGGTCCCGGTCCGCGGGATGAGCCGCTCGAGGCCGATGACGACCGTGCGCATCTCGTCGGAGGTGGTGATCAGCAGGGGCCAGAAGTACTCGTTCCAGCCGTAGATGAACAGCACGACGAAGAGCGCGCCGATGTTCGCCCACGACAGCGGCAGCAGGAAGGAGCCGAGGAACCGGAGCGGGCCGCACCCGTCGATCTGCGCGGCCTCGCACAGCTCGTCGGGGACGGTCAGGTAGAACTGGCGGAACAGGAACGTCGCCGTGGCCGACGCCATGAGCGGCACCGTGAGGCCCGCGTACGTGTTCAGCCAGCCCAGGTCGCCGATGACCTCGTACGTCGGCAGGATCCGCACGGGGATCGGCAGCATCAGGGTGACGAAGATCATCCAGAACACGACCTGGCGGCCGCGAAATCTGAAGTAGACGATCGCGAACGCCGACAGCATCGAGATCGCGATCTTCCCGACCGCCACGGTGACGGCCACGATCGTCGAGTTGAGGAGCAGCCGCCCCATGCCCGAGCGCCGCCACGCCTCCGCGTAGTTCTCGACGAGGTGCCCGGACGGCAGGAGCCGGGGCGGCCGCTGGACGACCTCGTCCAGCGTCTGGGTGGAGATCACGAACGCGTAGTAGAGCGGGAAGGCGATCACCGCGACGCAGGCGAGCAGGAGGACGTGGACGACGAGGCTCCGCCACGGCCACCGGCGGCGCCGGGCGGCCGCGACGCGCGGGGCGGCGCGGGCCCGCTCCAGGGCGATCGACGCGCCGGCGCTCGGCGTCGCGGGGCTAATAGGTGACCCGCTTCTCGGCGAAGCGGAACTGCAGCATCGTGAGCCCGATGACGACCGCCATCAGGATCACGGACTGCGCCGCCGACGAGCCGAGGTTGAGCCCGATGAAGCCGTCGCTCCACAGCTTGTAGACCATGATCTCCGTCGCGTTGCCCGGCCCGCCGCGCGTGACCGCGTGGATCACGCCGAAGGACCCGAAGAACGCGAAGACCATGTTGACGACGATCAGGTAGAACGTCACCGGTGACACCAGCGGGAACACGATGGCCGTGAAGGCGCGGATCGAGCCGGCGCCGTCCACGGCGGCCGCCTCGAGCACCGACCGCGGGATCGCCTGCAGCCCCGCCAGGTAGAACGCGATGTTGTAGCCGAGGTGGGTCCACGCGGTGGCGCTGATGACCAGCGCCATCGCCACCCAGCCCTTCAGCAGCCAGTTGAACTCGTACGCGGTCACGAACGAGAGCGCGTAGGGCAGCACGCCGTACGCCGGGTGGAAGATGAACAGGAAGATGATCCCCGCCACCGCCGGCGCGATGCCGTACGGCCACAGGACGGCGGTCCGGTAGAGCGCGAGCCCCCGGATCCTCTCGTTCGCCAGCGCGGCCACCGCGAGGCCGCCGAACACGCTGAGCAGCGTCACGCCGCCGGCGAAGACGAACGAGTTCACGACGCTGTCGTAGTACTCCGCCGACGACAGCAGCTCCCGGAAGTTGTCGAGCCCGACGAAGATGTCCCGGCCGCCGAACGGCGGCGACTTGAACAGCGCCAGGTAGAGCGACTTGGCGGCCGGCCAGAAGAAGAACACGAGCGTCACCGCCACCTGCGGCAGCACCAGCAGGTAGGGCAGCCAGCGGTCGGCGAAGACGGTGCGCTTCACGGCCTCAGCGCTTGTAGGTCGCGGCGAACTCCTTCAGGAGCGCGTTGGAGCGGGCCACGGCGTCGTCCAGCCCCTGCCTGGCCGTCTTCTTGCCCGCGAAGATGTTCTCCATCTCGCTCTCGATCACGTCGCGGATCTGGACGAAGTTGCCGAGGCGCAGCCCCTGGCTGTTCGGCGTGACCACCCGCTCCGGCTTCGGCGCCGCGCCCTTGCCCTTGAGCGCGGCCGGCGGCGTCGGCGGCAGCCCGGTGAGCTGGGCGAACGCCGTGTACTGCTTGGGGTTCCGCACGAAGTGGTAGCCCTGCTCGAGGTTCCGGAGCGCCGTGTTGGAGATCGCGAGGTAGCCCGTGTTCACGTGCCACCACATCTGCTGCTCGGGCTTCGCCAGGAACTCGAGGAACCGCGCGACCCCGCGGTACTCCGCCGCCTGCCGGCCCTTCAGCACCCAGAGCGTCGCGCCGCCGATGATCGAGGTCGCCTTCCGGTACGGCGGGCCCCAGTGCGGCAGCTCGGCGGTGCCCCAGTCGAACTTCACCGCGCGGGTGAAGCCCCCGATCAGCGCCGACGAGGCGAACTGCATCGCGCAGTCGCCGTTGATGAACTTGGGCTCCGAGGTGCCCGTGCGCCCGCCGTAGGAGAAGACGTTGTCCTTCTGCCACGCGGCGAGCTGGCCGATGTGCTTCTCCCCGAACTCCCGGTTGATGAGCAGCTCGACGCCCTCGATCCCGCCGAAGCCGTTGTTCTTCGTGGCGAACGGCTGGTCGTGGGTGGCGTGCATGTTCTCGACCTGGATCCACGACGGCCAGCTCGTCGAAAAGCCGCACTTGGCGGCGCCCGCGGCGAGCAGCTTGCGCGCGGCCGCCTCGAGGTCCTTCCACGTCTTCGGCGGCTTCTCGGGGTCGAGGCCGGCCTTCCGGAACGCGTCCTTGTTGTAGAACAGGATCGGCGTCGACGAGTTGTACGGCATCGAGTACAGCTTGCCGTCCTTCGAGTAGTAGCCGACGACGGGCTTGATGAAGTCGTCCCAGTCGATCCGGATGCCGTGCTCCTGCATAAGCTCGAACACGGGATAGACGGCGCCGGAGAGCAGCATGGTCTGCGTGCCGACCTCGAAGACCTGCACGATGTGGGGCGGGTTCTTCTGGCGGTACGCCGCGATGGCCGCCGTGAGCGCCTCGGAGTAGGTGCCCTTGCGGACGACCTTCACCTCGTAGTCCGCCTGGCTCTGGTTGAACTCCTTCGCCTGCGTCTCCACCGACTCCGCGAGCTGGCCGGCGATGCCGATCCAGAACTGGATCTCGGTCTTCGCCAGCGCGGGCGCCGGGCCCGCGGCGAGGAGGGACGCCAGCGTCCCGACGAGCGTCAGCAGCTTCACGAGGCCACCCATGAGATCCTCCTGGCGCACGAGGTGAGTGCGGCGACTATAGCACGCCCGTTCACGCTCTGAAGCGGTGCGAGCGCGCCACGTGCGCGCGGTACGCGTCGACCTCGGCCTGCAGCCGCCGCGGGCTCCAGCCGAGGAGGTGCCCCATCCGCTCCGCGATCGACCCGGCGCAGTCCATGCCCTGGCACGCGCTCGTGCCGATGCCCGTCCGCCGCAGCAGGAAGTCCTGGAGCGAGACGGCGAGCTCGTCCTGCACGGCCAGGTGGAGCTGGGCGACGATGTCCGGGTTCGCCGGGCAGAGGGGCTCGCTGCCGCCGGCGACCTTGCCGGCCAGGTCCACCACGCGCCGGAACCCGCGCCCGTACAGCGCCACGAGCGTCTCGAGGGTCTCGCGCCCGAGGCCCGACGCCGCCATCTCGGGCGACACGTCGAGCCACGTCCTGGCCTCCACGCGCCCGGCCTCCTCGTCGGCGCCGTCCAGCGTGAGCCGGTCGGTGCGGCTGGGCGCCGACCGCCCCAGCGCCCTCATCACCCGGTCGCCCACGTCGGCGGCGAGGCTGCGGTAGCACGTGAGCTTCGTCCCCGTGATGGACAGGAACGAGCCGCCCGCCTCGGGCACGACCTTGTGGGCGCGCGACACGTCGGACGCGCGCTTGCCCTCCTCCCACGACAGCGGCCGCACGCCGGCGTAGGTGTAGGCGACGTGGTCGAGGGCCACGCGGGGGTCGGGCACGGCCCTGCGCGCCTCGTCCAGCAGGTACGTGACCTCGTCGCGCGTGGCGTGCAGCCGGTCCAGGTCGCCGTCGAAGTCGGTGTCGGTCGCGCCCACCAGCGAGAACCCGCGCCACGGGATGATGAAGATCATCCGGTCGTCGCCGGTGCTGTGGTACACGGCGCGCTCGGTGAGCCGGGGGAGCAGGCAGTGGATCCCCTTCGTGCGCCGCACGATGCGCGCGCCGCGATCGGCGATCCTCGCGCGCTCCCGGACGAGGTCCACCCACGGCCCCGTCGCGTTCACGACGACGCGCGCGCCGAGCGTCGCCACGTGGCCCGTCAGCAGGTCGCGCGCCTTCACGCCCGTGACGTGCCCGCGGCGGTCGCGCAGGATCTCCTCCACCTCGGCGTAGTTGAAGGCCCGGGCGCCGTGGCGGCACGCGGAGAGCACGTTCTCCAGGCACAGCCGCTCGGGGAACAGCAGCAGGTCGTCGAAGTAGTAGCCGGCGCCCCGCAGGTCGCGGGCGCGGAGCGCGGGCTCCAGGCTCAGCGCGTCGACGGGCGGCAGCACGCGATACCGCGCGCGGTCGCGGCCCGGCGTCAACCAGTCGTAGAGCGCGAGGCCGACGCGGACCTTCACCAGCCCGCGCGACGACTCGCGGTACACGGGCACGACGAACGGCAGCGGGCGCACGAGGTGCGGGGCCAGGCGGCGCAGCGTGTCGCGCTCGCGGAGCGACTCGCGGACCAGCCGGAAGTCGAACAGCTCCAGGTAGCGAAGGCCGCCGTGGACCAGCTTCGAGGAGCGCGACGTCGTGCCGGACGCGAAGTCACCCTTCTCCAGCAGGGCGACGGAGACGCCGCGCAGCGCGAGGTCGCGGGCGACGCCGGCGCCCGCCATGCCGCCGCCCAGCACGACCACGTCGAAGGCGGCGTCGGCGAGCGGCCACGGGCGGCCGCCGCTCACGACGGCGTCCGCCCGCGACGCCCGGCGCACAGCATCGTCATGCCGGCTCCGTCGCGGCTGCGGCGCATCCCGCGTTCACGATAATCCCCCGGCCGCGCGTTGCCAAGGGCGCCGATCACGCCGGCGCGCACAGCGCCGCGATGGAGTCGACGACGAGGTCGGGCCCGATCTCGGCGATGCGCGGGTCGCCGGGGCGCGTGACGCCGGACAGCACGAGCACCGTGGCCAGGCCGAGGCGCTTGCCCATCACGATGTCCGTCTCGATCCGGTCGCCGACCATCACGGCGTCGGCGGCGGGCACGCGCAGCGCCGCCAGCGCGACCTCGAGAATGATCGGCGACGGCTTGCCGACGACGACCTCGACGCTCCGGCCCGTGACCGCCTCCACCGCGGCGATCATGCCGGCGCAGTCGGGGATCTCCCCGTCCTCGGTGGGGCACGTCCGGTCGGGGTTCGTCGCGATCAGCCGCGCGCCGCTCCGCCGGACGGCCTGGAGCGCGGTGTCGAGCTTCGCGTAGTCGAACGTCCGGTCGAACGCGATCACGACCCAGCGCACGCGGTGGTCGGGGCGGACCTCGAAGCCGTGCGCGCGGAGCTCGGCGACGAGCGGCGGCTCGCCGATGACGAACACCGGCGCCCCCGGGTCGAGCGTCGCCAGGTGGCGGGCGAGCACCAGCGAGGAGTTGATCACCTCGTCGGCCGCGGTGGGGATGCCGAGCCGCGTCAGCTTGCGGGCGTAGTCGTCGCGCGTCTCCAGCGGCTTGTTGGAGAGGAAGGCCACCCGGCGGCCCCCGGCGCGGAGGGCGGCGACGGTCGCGCCGGCGCCGGGGACGAGCGCGTCGCCCCGGTACACGGTCCCGTCGAGGTCGAGGAGCCAGCCGCGGTGGGGCAGGACGATCCGCGCGGTCACGTGCTCCGCGCCACGGCCGGCGAGCCTCGTGCGCCGGCGTGACGCCCGGGGCCCCCGCGCCCGGCGTCCGGGGCGTGACGACGTCCCGCGAGCCTCATCAGCGCAGGAGCGGCGCCACCGCCGCCTGGGCGAGGTCGGCGAACGGCGCCGGCATCACCCCCAGCAGCACGATCCCGACGAGCGCGATCGCCAGTGCGAGGCCGCCGGCGAACGAGGGCGCCCAGGCGGCCGGGGGTCCCGCGGGCTCCTGCATGTACATGGCGACGATCACGCGCAGGTAGTAGTAGGCGGCGACGGCCGAGTTCAGGACCGCGATGACGGCGAGCCAGACGAACCCCGCGCGGACGGCGGCGCCGAACAGGTAGAACTTTCCGATGAACCCCGCCAGCGGCGGGATGCCGACGAGCGACAGGAGGAACAGGCTGAGCGCGAGCGCGAGCGTGGGGTGGCGGCGCCCGAGGCCGGCGTAGTCCCGCACGTCGACGGCCTCCACGCCGGCCCGCTCGCAGAGCGTGATGACGCCGAACGTCCCCGCCGTCGTGAACGTGTAGGCGAGCAGGTAGAACAGGACGCCGCTCGCCCCCGCGGTGCCGCCGGCCACCACGCCGATCAGCATGTAGCCCACGTGCGCGATCGACGAGTAGGCGAGCATGCGCTTGAGGTTCGACTGGGCGATGGCGACGACGTTGCCGACCGTCATGGTCGCGACCGAGAGCGCCCACAGCAGCGCCGTCCAGTCCGGCTGCGTCGGCCGGAGACCCGCGACCACCAGGCGGATGAGCGCCGCGAACACGGCGGCCTTGGAGCCGGTCGCGATGAAGGCCGTCACGCTCGTCGGCGCGCCCTCGTAGACGTCGGGGGCCCACATGTGGAACGGCACCGACGAGATCTTGAAGCCGAACCCGACCAGGACGAGGCCGAGCCCGATCACGGCGATCGGGTCGCGGGGGTCCGCGGCCACGGCGGCGGCGAGGCGGTCGAAGTTCGTGGAGCCGGTCGCCCCGTAGACCAGCGCGATGCCGTAGAGCAGGAACGCCGAGGCGAAGACGCCCAGCAGGAAGTACTTCATGGACGCCTCGCCCGCCTCGCGGCGCCGCTTGAAGAGCCCCGAGAGCACGTACAGCGACAGCGACATCAGCTCGATCGCCAGGAACATGACGATGAGGTCGTTGGCGGACGCCAGCAGCAGCATGCCGGACGTCGAGAACAGCACCAGCGCGTAGTACTCGCCGGACTCGGCGCCGGCGCGGCGCAGGTAGTCGACGGAGAGCAGGACCACCAGCGCGGCCGCGTAGCACACGACGATGTGGAAGAACAGCGCGTAGTTGTCGAGGACGATCATGTCGCGGAAGGCGCGCCCCGCGCCTCCCCAGGCCGCGATCGTCGTGAAGAGCGCCGCGACCAGGCCGGCCAGCGTGACCACGCCCAGGTGCGTCTTGCGCTCGCGCGGCGGGAGCAGGTCGAGGACCAGGATCGCGAGCGCCGTCCCCACGACGATGAGGACGGGCGCGAGCGCGCCCAGCGCGACCGGCGGCGCCGCGACGGGCGTCATCGGGTCGCGACGCCGGCGACGTCCACGCCGGCCTTGGTCTGGACCTGGAGGATGAGCGCCTCCACGGTCGCCTCGGTCGGCCGCGTGAAGCTGACCGGGTAGACGCCGATCCAGACGATCAGGACGACGACGGGCGCCATGAGCGCCCACTCCCGCGGGGTCAGGTCGGTCAGGCGCCGGTTCTCCTCGCGGGTGACCTCGCCGAAGGCGACCCGCTGGTACATCCACAGCAGGTAGACCGCCGCGAAGATGATGCCGGTGGTGGCGATGGCGGCGAGCCCGGCGTCGACCTGGAAGGCGCCGACCAGCACGAGGAACTCGCCCACGAAGCCGTTCAGCCCCGGCAGCCCGAGCGAGGACAGCGCGACCACGAGGAACAGGGCCGAGAACGCCGGCACGACCTTCCACAGCCCGCCGAAGTCCGCGATCATCCGCGTGTGCCGGCGCTCGTAGAGCATGCCGACCATGAGGAAGAGCGCGCCGGTGCTGAGGCCGTGGTTCACCATCTGGAGCACGCCGCCCACGAGCCCCTGCTGGTTCAGCGTGAAGATCCCCAGCATCACGAACCCCAGGTGGCTCACGCTCGAGTAGGCGACGAGCTTCTTGAGGTCGGGCTGCACGGTGGACACCCAGGCGCCGTACACGATGCCGACGACCGACAGGGCGAGCACCAGCGGCCCGAAGGCGAGGCTCGCGTCCGGGAACAGCGGCAGGCAGAAGCGGAGGAAGCCGTACGTCCCCATCTTCAGCAGCACGCCGGCCAGGATCACCGAGCCCGCCGTCGGCGCCTCGACGTGCGCGTCGGGCAGCCACGTGTGGAAGGGGAACAGCGGGACCTTGATGGCGAAGGCCAGCGCGAAGGCGAGGAACATCAGCGTCTGGGGCAGGCCCGGCGGCATGATCCAGCGGGCGAGCGTCGGCAGGTCGAACGTGTGGACGCCCGTCGCCGCCCCGTGCTGGAAGTAGAGGGCCAGGATCGCGACCAGCATCAGGACCGAGCCGACCATCGTGTACAGGACGAACTTCACCGCCGCGTAGATGCGGTTGCCGCCGCCCCACACCCCGATCAGCACGTACATCGGGATCAGCATCGCCTCCCAGAAGACGTAGAAGAGGAACAGGTCGAGGCTCACGAAGACCCCGATCATCCCCGTCTCCAGGAGCAGCATGACGACGACGAACTCCTTGGTCCGGTCCTCGATGGCGCGCCAGGCCGACGCGAGCGCGATGGGCGTCAGGAACGTCGTGAGCAGCACCAGCAGCAGGCTGATGCCGTCGATCCCCACGTGATAGCCGATGCCCGCCGACGGCATCCACCCCGCGAACTCGACGAACTGGTAGTCCGCGGAGCCGGCGTCGAAGCGGATGTAGAGCGGCACCGACAGCGCGAACGCCGCCAGCGCGACTGCGAGCGCGCCGCCCCGCAGCGCCTGCTCCGCCCGCCGGGGGACGAGCAGCAGGGCCAGCGCCCCGGCCGCGGGCAGGAACGTCACCAGGGTCAGGAGCCCGGGCGTCATCGCACGAGCAGGTAGCCGACGACGACGACGGCGCCGACCAGCATCGTGAGCGCGTAGTTCACGACGTAGCCGGTCTGCAGCCGCCGGAAGGCCGCGGCCCACTCGACCACGCCCCGCCCCGTGGCGTTCACCGCCCCGTCGATGGCGCCCAGGTCCACCACCCGCGCCAGGAAGACCGACAGCGCGTGCAGCGGCCGCACGATGGCGCGGTCGTAGAGCCAGTCGACGTGGTAGGCGCCGAGCAGCAGCGCGTGGACGGGGGTGCGCGCCCGCCCGACGGTGTCCGGTCGCACCGGCGTCGACACGTAGAAGAACCACGCGAGCGTGATGCCGGCGGCCGCGACGACGACGTTGAGGATCAGCAGCATGTAGCCGACGAAGCCGCCGTGCGGGGCGTCGTGGGGCGGGAAGACCGGCGCCAGGAAGCGCGCGAAGCGGGTGCCGTGCTCGGACGGCACGCCCACCGCCCAGCCCGCCACGACGGCCAGCGCCGCCAGCACGACGAGCGGCCCCGTCATCACCGCGGGCGACTCGTGGACGTGGTGGGCCACCTCGCGCGGCATGCGCGGGCCGCCGAGGAACGTGAGGAACAGCAGCCGGAAGGAGTAGAACGCCGTCAGGAACGCGCCCAGCAGCAGCAGCGCCCACTGCAGGCGATGGCCGCCCGCGAAGGCGGCGATCAGGATCTCGTCCTTCGAGAAGAAGCCCGCGAGCCCGGGCACGCCGGCCAGCGCCGCCGCCCCCACCGCCATCGTGATCGTCGTCGTCACCATCTTCGGGGCGAGTCCGCCCATCCGCCGCATGTCCTGCTCGCCCCGGAGGCCGTGGATGACGCTGCCGGCCCCGAGGAACAGCAGCGCCTTGAAGAACGCGTGCGTGACCAGGTGGAAGATGCCGGCCGCGTAGGCGCCGAGGCCCACCGCGGCGAACATGTAGCCGAGCTGGCTCACGGTCGAGTAGGCGAGCACGCGCTTGATGTCCGTCTGGACGAGGCCGATCGTCGCCGCGAACAGCGCGGTGGCGACGCCCACCCAGGCGACGACCTCCAGCGCGACGCCGGACCGCTCGAAGAGCGCGTGGCTGCGCGCCACCATGTAGACCCCCGCCGTCACCATCGTGGCGGCGTGGATGAGGGCCGAGACCGGCGTCGGGCCCTCCATGGCGTCGGGCAGCCAGGTGTGGAGCGGCAGCTGGGCCGACTTGCCGCAGGCGCCCATGAAGAGCAGGAGCGCGATCCCGGTCGCGGTCGCGGGCGGGAGCTCGCCGACGCGCGCGAAGACGTCGCGGTAGTCGAGCGTGCCCAGCGCCGTCCACAGCCACATGACGCCCAGGCCGAAGCCGAAGTCGCCCACCCGGTTGACGACGAACGCCTTCTTGCCGGCGGCGGCCGCAGCCGGCCGCGTGTACCAGAAGCCGATCAGCAGGTAGGAGCAGAGGCCGACCGCCTCCCAGAAGACGTAGAGCAGGAGGAAGTTGCCGGCCAGCACCAGCATGGTCATCGAGAAGACGAACAGGTTCAGGTACGCGAAGAAGCGCGCGTAGCCGGGGTCGCCGTGCATGTAGCCGACCGAGTAGAGGTGGATCAGGAACCCCACCCCGGTGACGACCAGCAGCATGACCCCGGTGAGGGGGTCGACGTGCGCCGTCACCCACGTCTGGAAGTCGCCCGCGACGATCCAGGGAAACAGGCGGGCCTCGATGCGCTCGCCGCGCCACACCCGCGCGAAGACGGTGCACGCGGCGACGAAGGAGCCGAGCAGCGCGGGGACGGCGATCCAGTGGGCGCGCCGGCCGATGACCCGGCCGAGCAGCATGTTGGCGAGAGCTCCGGCGAGCGGGAACGCGGGGATCAGCCAGACGCCGGTGGACACTCGCGACATGCTAGCGAAGCGCTCCGAGAGGTGTCAAGCAAGCCCGCGCGAATGCGCGCGTTCGCGGGCGGCGGCGCTCGCGACGGAACGTTTGGAGGGCGCCCGGGGAGCGCGTGGTATGATCCGCTCCGTGCCTCGGCGGTCCCGGACGAGAGTGTTCGTCCTCCTGGTCCTCCTGCTGCTCCTCGTCGTGGTGGGCGGCGTCTCGTACCTCGGCTGGCGTCAGTCCGTCGCCGGCGTCCGCGTCTCGGCGTCGCCGCCGCGGCTCGTCGGCCGCAACACGCCCCTCACCTTCGCGCTCGAGGCCACCCGCGGCAACGTCACCACCGCCGAGGTCCGGCTGGCTCAGGGCGGCGCGCCGGTCGTCCTCGCCCGCCACGACGGCGGCCCCGCGCCGCGCGTCGAGCTGAAGGCGACGCTCGCGCCGCTCGGCAGCGGGCTCAGGGAGGGCGCGGCGACCGTCGAGGTGTGGGCGCGCGACGACTTCTGGCGCCCGATGCGCCGCGAGGACCGGGCGATCGAGAAGTTCCAGGTGACGATCGACGTCACGCCGCCCAAGGTGGAGGTGCTGTCGACGACGCCCTACGTCGCGCCCGGCGGGGCGGGGCTCGTCGTCTTCCGCGCGCTCGACGCGTCGGCCGCCGAGGCGCGCGTGGGCCAGCAGACGTACCCGACGTTCCCCCTCGGGCCCGAGGGCACGCGCGTGGGGCTCTTCGCGCTGCCGTACGACTTCGCGGGCGGCACGGCCATCTCGGTCACCGCCCGGGACGAGGCGGGCAACGCCGCGTCCCGGGGCATCGCCACCGAGGTCCTGCCGCGGAAGTTCCGCCGCGACCGCATCGAGATCAGGGACCCGTTCCTCCAGGCAAAGGTCCCGGAGCTGCTGCCGCAGCACCCGCCCTCGCAGCCGCTCGTCGAGGGCTTCCTCGTCATCAATCGCGACCAGCGGCGCCAAGCGGAGGAGGAGAAGCGCCGGGTCGCGGCGAGGACGGCGCCCCGGCCGCTCTGGGAGGGCGCCTTCCTCCAGCCGCGCAACACCAAGGTGTTCTCGAACTTCGCCGAGACCCGCACGTACGTCTACCAGGGCCGCGAGATCGACACCCAGGTGCACTTCGGCTACGACCTGGCGTCGACGCGCCAGGCGCCCGTCCCCGCCGCGAACAAGGGCGTCGTGGTCTTCGCGGGGCCGCTCACGATCTACGGCCACACCGTCATCCTCGACCACGGCCTCGGCCTCATGACGCTCTACGGCCACCTGTCGTCGATCGCGGCGAAGGTCGGCGACGCCGTCGAGCGCGGCCAGGAGCTGGGGCGGACGGGGTCGACGGGGCTCGCCATCGGCGACCACCTGCACTACGAGGTGCTGGTCCACGGCGTGTCGGTCACGCCCCTCGAGTGGTGGGACGCGAAGTGGATCCGGGACCGCATCGCCGGCCCGCTGCGCGCGGCGGGGCTGGGCGACCTCGCCGGCGCCGAGGTCAGCGTCGAGAAGCCCAGGGCCGAGCCGGCCGCCAGCCGCTGATCCGGCCGTGACGGCGCGTGGGCCTCGCGGCCGCCGCGCCGCGCGCACCCTCAGAACACGTTGAACTTCTCGTAGGCCTGGAGCGGGGTCAGCCCGCGGCGGATCGCGACGCGGACCTTGCTCTCCGTCCCGGCGAGGCGCTCGCAGCGGACGAGCGCCTCGTGGGCGAGGCGGCGCGGCACGACGACCACGCCGTCCAGATCCGCCACGACGACGTCCCCCAGCGCGACCCGCACGCCCCCGATCGTCACCGGCTGCCCCCAGTCGGTCACCCGCCAGCGCGGCACCGAGTCCTGCGGGCTGCGGTACCTGACGAACGTGGGAAAGCGCATGCGGACGAGGGCGGCGGCGTCCCGCGTGGCCCCGTCGATGACGGCGCCCCGTACGCGGCGCCGCCGACACCACTCGGCGCTCAGTTCCCCGAAGTGCGCCGCCGCGCTGTCGCCGGTCGCCATGACGACCACGGAGTCGGGCGGGATCGCCGACAGCATCCGGAGGAACTGGCGGAGCGTGGCGTCGCGCTCGCGCGGGCGGCTGATGCGGGCGCGCCCGCGCACCGTGAACGCGTAGCCGGCGACCCGCATCTCCGGGTCGAGGGGCTGGAGCGAGGACGGCAGCGTCTGGCGCTCGTGCCCCATCTGGTCGAGGACGTCGGTGACGGCGGCGGTGGGGATCCTGGCGAACCTCCGCGGCAGGCTGTCGGCGCGGCTGGCCATCGTCGGCTCCTCCGGAGGAATTGACGGCGGCCCCAGCTTAGAGCCTCGGCGCCGCCGCCGCGAAGCTTCAGCGGGCGGCGAGGCCCCGGAGCAGCGCGCGCGGCGGGACATAGTCGCCCGCGACACCGAGGAGCAGGTCGACGAGCGCCGGCCGGCGCGCGAGCACGCGGGCGGCGACGTTCGCCAGCCGGCGGCGGCGGACGAGGAACTGGAGCGCGCGGGTGAAGCGCTCCTTGTCGGCGAAGGCGGCGCGGCGCGCGCGCTCGTACGGCGCCAGCCCCGCCGCCGAGCAGTCGCCGGCCCGCAGCGCCGCCGCCGCGACCTCGGCGGCGAGCTCCGCGCCCCTGAGCGCGGTGAAGACGCCCTCGCCGGTGAACGGATCGTAGAAGCCGGCCGCGTCGCCGACGAGGAGCACGCCGCCCTCGCGCGGCGGTTTGACGTCCCAGGCGAGCGGTCCCATGGCCTGCACCGGCGCGACGCGACGGGCCCCCGCCAGGCGCCGCCCGAGGTGCGGCATCTGTCGGACCCGCGCCGCCAGGAAGGTCTCGAGCCGGTCGCTCCACCGCGCGCCGTCGGCCAGCGGCACGACCAGGCTCATGTTCACCCGGTCGGCGGCGAGCGGGTTCAGGATCGCGTAGTCGGGCGGGTCGACGAAGATCTCCCCGGCCCCGCCGGCGCCGGGCACGTCCGCCACGTACGTCACGAGCGCCATGCGCCGCAGCCGGTGGGGACGGCGGCAGCCGAGCCGCTGGGCGACGACCGAGGCGCGCCCGTCGGCGCCGACCACGAGCCGCGCGCCGAAGCGCACGGGGCGGCCGCCGGCATCGACGGCCTCGACCGAGGCGACGCGGCCGCCCTCGAGGCCGACGCCGGTCACGCGGGTCTCCTCGCGGAAGTCGAGCGGCAGCGCGCGCAGCCGGTCGGCCAGCACGCCGTCGAGCGTCGCGCGCGCCACGCCCATCGCGTGCTCGCGGTACGGCCGCCAGTCGCCGACGGCGCGGTAGACGCCCTGGACGACGGTGCCGTCGGGCGCGGTGATCCGCATCCCGAGCAGCGGCACGGCGCCGGCGGCGTCGACCGCCTTGAGCGCGCCGAGGCGGTCCAGGATGCGCGCCGCCTCGGGACTCAGGTACTCGCCGCAGAGCTTCGGGCGCGGGAACCGGGCGCGATCGAGCACCAGCACCTCGAGGCCCCGCTCGGCGAGCAGGATCGCCGTCGCGGCGCCGGCGGGGCCCGCGCCGACGACGATCGCGTCGTACCGGCCGGGGGCGGCGGTCACGGGGCGTCGCTCACCGCCGCGACGGCGACGACCCGGCCGAGCAGGCGGTGGCGCCGCACGACGAGCCGCCCGATCCCCGCCTTCCCGGCGAGCACGGTCAGCTCGCGGGGCGAGTAGGCGCGGCGCACCGACAGGGGGCCGTCGTGCCGCGAGAAGCGGTGGCGCGCGAAGAGCCGCGTGACCAGCGTGACGAGGACGAGCGTCAGCCGGGAGCGCAGCAGGTCGTTCACGACGACGCCGCGACGCGCGGCCGCCCGCATCTCGCCGAGGCAGCGCGCGGCGGCGTCCGGGTCCAGGTGGTGGAGCAGCAGCGAGGCGGTGACGACGTCGACCGCGCCCTCGCGGAACGGCAGCGCCGTCGCGTCGGCGCGGACCGCGAGGACGCCGCCGCCGGACGCCGGCGGCGCGTCCCGGTCGACGACGATCACGCGGGCGCGGCGCCCGTCGCGGGCCAGCGCGGCGACCAGCCGCGCGGCGAGCCCGCCGCGGCCGCCTCCGACGTCGGCGACGAGCACCTCCCCCTCGGGGGCCAGGCCGCGCACCGCGCGGACCGTGAGCCGGTAGCCTCCGAACCACGCGTTCAGGCGGTCGACGTCCCGGAGCGACGCGTCGCGGTCGGCCGCGGGGACGGGCCGGTCGAGGAGCTCCAGGGCGTGCCCGGCGCGCTTCATGACGCCGCGGTCACCAGCGGAGGAGCGCCCCCTCGGCGGCGAAGCCGGGGCCGAGGCCGATCATCACGCCCCAGTCGCCGTCCACCGGCGACTCCGCCCGCAGCGTCTCGTCGAGCACGAAGAGGATCGTCGCGGACGACATGTTGCCGAAGCGGCGCAGCACGCCGCGCGCGTGGGCCATCTGGCCGTCGTCGAGATCGAGGAGCGCGGCCGCGCGGTCCAGCACCCGCCGCCCCGCGGAGTGCAGGACCCAGTACCGCACGTCCTCGCGCTTGAGCCCCTGCAGCGCCATCAGCGCGCCCGCCATCTCCTTCAGCATCCCGGCGCCGATCCGCCGCACGTCCTTGGAGAGGATGACGCGGGGCCGCCCCCCGGGATACTCGAAGCCCATGGCGTCCAGGTGCTCGGGCCTGAACAGCGTGCGGTGGCCGACGATCGCCGGCCCCGGCCCCGCGTCGGACAGCGCCACGGCGCCCGCCCCGTCGGCGAAGATCGCGTGGGCGACGGCGGACTCCAGGCGCTCGTCGAGGAAGTAGCACGCCGAGCAGATCTCGACGGCCACGACCAGCGCGCGGTGCCCCGGGAACGCGTGGAGGTGGTTCCACGCCTGCTGCAGCGCCACCATCGCCGAGGCGCAGCCGGTGTCGCCCACGTGGACGCGCTGGACGTCCGGCCGGCAGCCGAGGCGGGCGACGAGGTTGGCGTCGAGGCTCGGCGTGAGCCGCGCCGTGCACGTCGTGGTGGCGACGAAGTCGACGTCGTCCGCGGCCCACCCCGCGCGCTCGAGCGCGCGGCGCGCCGCCTCCTCGCCGAGCGCCAGCGCGCCGGCGCGCGCGCGGTCGGCCAGCTCGTCCACCGTCTCGTCGGGACGCAGGCGGTCGGGCGTGATCCACAGGTGCCGGCTCTCGATGTCGCTGCGCTCGAAGAAGCCCCGGCGCAGCGGGTCGGTGTAGCCCGCCGCGCGGAGCACGTCGTCCTGGCCGTAACGGTGCGGCGGCGTCGCGGTGGCGACGGCGGTGATCCTCGGAACGGGCATGCGCGCGCCTCCGTCCCGCGATGATCTCGCGTAAGATAGTGGCGGTTCCGAGCATACTGCGAGGGCTCGCCCCATGCCACTGTTCAGCTTCGAGGGAAAACGCCCGAGCGTCCACCCCACCGCGTTCGTCGCGCCGACGGCGGTGCTTATCGGCGACGTGACCGTGGAGGAGAACGCGTCGGTCTGGTACAACGCCGTGCTGCGCGCCGACTTCGGCCCGATCGTCGTCCGCCGCGGGGCGAACGTGCAGGACTGCGCGGTCATTCACGTCACGCCGGTCAACGCCGTCGAGATCGGCCCCGGCGCGACGATCGGCCACACGTGCGTCGTGCACGGCGCGACGCTCGGCGAGGACGCGCTGGTGGGCAACGGGGCGACCGTGCTCGACGGCGCGCGCGTGGGCGCGCGCGCCATGGTGGGCGCCGGCGCGCTCGTCACCCCGGGCACGGAGATCCCCGACGGCATGCTCGCGCTCGGCGCCCCGGCGAAGGTGAAGGGACCGCTGGCCGGCACGCCGGCGGAGTTCTGGGTGCGCGCCAACCCGACGGCCTACCAGGCGCTGGCCCGGCGGCACCGGGACGGCGTCGAGCCGGCGTGACGGGACTCGCGGAGGAAGGGGCTAGCCGACCCGCGACGGCTCGCGGCGGTGGCGGTCGGTCAGCAGCATCGCGAAGATGCGGCCGAGCAGCTCCTCGTGGTCGCGGACGTTGTGCTCGAAGATCCCGAACTCCCCCGCCCCGGTGAGGTCCACCGTGCGCAGCACGGCCTCGGCGCGGAGGTCGCCCACCACGACCGCCTGGAAGCAGGAGCGGCCGGGCTCGGGGTGGTCGGTGACGAGCACCGAGCGCAGCTCCGGCCAGTGTCGCCGTGCCAGCACGAAGATGGACGAGCCGCGGCGCTGGTTCTCGAGCGCGACGAACTGCTCGACGAAGGGCCGGTACGCCACGTCGATGAGGAAGCGGCGCTCGGCGCCGTCGGCCGCCTGCACCGTCGCGGAGAACGTCGGCAGGAAGTCCTCGCGGACGAAGCGGCCGCCGGAGGGCTCCGGATGGTACGGCTGGACGCGGTAGCGCGCCCGCCGGAAGATCGACTCCACCAGCGCCACCGCCACCCGGTCCTTCGCCTCGTAGAGGTCCACCGGCGCGGTGACGGAGCAAGACCGGGGCCACGCCTCCGGCTCGCGCCGGACGGCCGGAATTCAAGCCCTTACCGGCGCGCCGGGACGGGCGTCCGTGTCAGCGTGGCGCGCGGTGACGCGGGACCGACGCGGTCCGTCCCCCTCACCGGCCGCGGAACCGCGGCGCCCGCTTCTCCTTGAAGGCCGCCACGCCCTCGGCGTGGTCCGCCGTCTGGCGCACGATCGCCATGTGGGACGAGACCAGGTCGAGGTGGGTGCGGAGGTCGAGCCTGAGGCTCTGGTAGACGAGGCGCTTGATCATCCTGATGGGGATCTGGGGCCCGTCGGCGACCTGGCGCGCGAACGCGTACGTCGCCTCGCGCAGCTCGGCCGCCGGCACCACGCGGTTGACGATGCCGAGCCGCAGCGCCTCCGGCGCGTCGATGAAGTCGGCGGTCCACAGCAGCTCGAGCGCCTTCGCCGGCCCCACGAGCCGCGGCAGGAAGTAGGTGTCCCCGTCGCCGGGGACCAGGCCGACCTTGACGTAGCCGGTCGAGAAGCGCGCGTCGTCCGCGGCGAAGCGGACGTCGCACATCACGCACATCCCCATGCCGGCGCCGACGGCGAGGCCGTTGACCATCGCGATCACCGGCTTGTCCATCGCCTCGAGCGTCTTCGGCACCCGGTGGATGTTCTCCCACAGCTGGTTCTTGTGCTCGAGCGGCGACGGCGCGCCCTCGCCCATGCGCCCCACGTCGCCCCCGGCGCAGAACGCGCGGCCCGCGCCCGTCACCACGACGACGTGCACGCCGTCGTCGCGCTGGGCCTCCGCGAGCGACGCCGCCCACGCGTCGATCATCGGCCCCGTGAACGCGTTCAGCTTGTCGGGACGGTTCAGCGTGATGGTGGCGACGCGGTCCTTCACCTCGTAGGTCAGGTCGCTCATGGATCGGGGCCTCTCAGTCCTTCGGCAGGCCGAGCACGCGCTCGCCCAGGATGTTCCTCAGGATCTCCGACGTGCCGGCCCGGATGCCGCTGCCGCGCGCCAGCAGCTCGTAGAACTCCCACTGTCCGTCGTCCGGGGCCCACGGCGAGCCGTGCTCGATCTGCGAGTAGGGCCCGATGACCTCGGTGCCGAGCTGGGCCAGGTCCTGGTCGAGCTGGCTCCAGAAGAGCTTCGACGTGGACCCCTCGGGGCCGGGCTGCCCGCCGGCGAGGATGCGCGTGAGGCTCCGGTAGGCGTTGAGCTGGAGGGCCTGCTCGCCGATCCAGAGCGCGGCCACCTTCTGGCGCACGATCGGGTCGGCGCTGCGCCCGCGGTCCCGGACGACCTTGACGAGCCGGTGCAGCGCGTTCCGCAGCGAGATGTGGCGGATGAACGTCAGCACGTCGCGCTCGTACGCCAGCGTCGTGAGCGCCACGCCCCAGCCCTCGTTGAGCCGGCCGACGAGGTTCTCCGCGGGGATCCGCACGTTGTCGAGGAACATCTCGTTGAACTCGGCCTCGCCGGTGATCTGGCGCAGCGGCCGCACGGTGACGCCGGGGGACTTCATGTCCATCAGCAGGAAGCTGATGCCCCTGTGCCTGGGCGCGTCGGGGTCGGTGCGCACGAGCACGAAGCACCAGTCGGCGACGTGGCCCATGCTCGTCCACACCTTCTGGCCGTTCACCACGAAGTGGTCGCCGTCCAGCACCGCCCGGGTCTGGAGGTTGGCGAGGTCGGAGCCGGCGTTGGGCTCCGAGAACCCCTGGCACCACAGCTCGTCGGCGCTCAGGATCCCGGGCAGGAACCGCTTCTGCTGGGCCGGCGTGCCGTGCTTCATGAGCGTCGGCCCGAGCATGCTCAGACCGCCGCGGTTCACGAACTGCGGCGACTCGGCCCGGGCCATCTCCTGGTAGAGGATGATGACCTCCACGATCGACGCGCCCCGGCCACCGAACTCTCGCGGCCAGTCGATGCCCACGTACCCCGCCTCGTACATCCGCCGCTGCCAGGCGCGCAGGCGGCGGACCTCCTCGCGGTCGGCGCGCGAGGCGGCGAAGGATCTCCCGCGGAGGTCGTCGGGGAGGTTCCGCTCCAGCCACGAGCGGACCTCCTTGCGGAACGCCTCCTGCTCCTCGGTGAAGTCGAAGTCCATCGCTATCTCGCGAGCCCGGTCGCCGGGGCGGTCACCACATCACGCAGCCGCCGTCGACCATCAGGGCCTGGCCGGTGATGTAGCGGGCCTCGTCGGAGGCCAGGAACACCGCCGCCCAGCCGATGTCCTCGGGCGTCTGCTCGCACTTCATGGGGACGATGTCGTTCACGCGCCTCTCGAAGACCTCGCGCGGCGTCATGCCGGCGAACGCCGGGTTCGTCTGGGCGATGTGCGCGGCCAGCTTCTCCCAGAACGCCGTGTAGAGGACGCCGGGACAGATGGCGTTCACCGTGATCCGGTGCTGGGCCAGCTCCTTGGCCACGATGCGGGTGAAGGTGATCACGCCCTGCTTGGCGACGCTGTAGGGCGGCATCGTCAGCGCCGACAGGGGGCCGGCGATCGAGGCGATGTTGATGATGCGCCCGGCCTTGCGCTCGATGAAGTAGGGGGCGATCGCCTTGCAGGTGAGGAACACGGATTTCGTGTTGACCGCGAACGTCCGGTCCCAGTCCTCCTCGGTGTTGTTCGTGAACGGCATCCCCGGCGCCGACGCCATGCCGGCGTTGTTCACCAGGATGTCGACGTGGCCCAGCGCCTCCCGCGTCCGCTCGATCATCGCCTTGACGTCGGCGGAGCTGGTGACGTCGGTCTTCATGGCGACCACGCGCCGCCCCAGCTCCTTCACCTCGCCGGCCACCTTCTCGGCGTTCAGCACCTGGATGTCGGGGATCGCGATGTCGGCGCCCTCGCGCGCCATCGCCAGCACGATCCCGCGGCCGATGCCGCTGCCGCCGCCCGTCACGATCGCCACCTTTCCCTCGAGCCGCATCAGGACCTCCGATCGCGTCGCTCCTCTATATAATCAGCGCCCCGGGAGGGCCCCATGACAGCACAGCCGCTCAGAAGTCGCAACTGGTTCGGCCGCACGGATCTCGACGGATTCGCGCACCGCTCGTGGCTCAAGACCGAGGGGTTCAGCGACCTGGTCTTCGACGGCCGCCCGGTGGTCGGCATCGCGAACTCGTGGTCCGAGCTGACGAACTGCAACGCCCACCTGCGGCAGGTCGCCGACGCCGTGAAGCGCGGCGTGTGGTCGGCCGGCGGCTTGCCCCTCGAGTTCCCCACGATCTCGCTCGGCGAGGTCCTGATGAAGCCGACCGCGATGCTCTTCCGCAACCTGATGGCGATGGACGTGGAGGAGTGCATCCGCGCCTACCCGCTCGACGCCGTCGTGCTCCTCTCCGGCTGCGACAAGACCACGCCGGCGATGCTCATGGGCGCCGCCTCCGCCGACGCCCCGGCCATCATGGTCACCGGCGGGCCGATGCTGCGCGGCCGCTGGCGCACGGAGGAACTGGGCTCCGGCACCGACCTCTGGCGGCTCTGGGCGGAGCGCCGCGCCGGCCGCCTGACCGACGAGGAGCTGTGCGAGGCGGAGTCGTGCATGTCGCGCTCCGCCGGCCACTGCATGGTCATGGGCACCGCGTCGACGATGGCGTCGATGGCGGAGGCGCTCGGCCTGACGCTGCCGGGCAACGCCGCGATCCCCGCGCCCGACTCCCGGCGCCTGGCCCTCGCCGAGCTGTCCGGGCGCCGCGCCGTCGAGATGGCGCGCGAGGGCGGCCCCCGTCCCTCGCAGATCCTCACCGCCGCCGCCTTCGACAACGCGATCCGCGCCGACATGGCCATCGGCGGCAGCACGAACGCGATCATCCACCTGGTCGCCATCGCCGGGCGGGCCGGCGTGCGGCTGCCGCTGTCACGCTTCGACGAGCTGTCGCGGACGACCCCGCTGCTAGCCAACCTGCGGCCCTCGGGGAAGTACCTGATGGAGGACTTCTTCTACGCCGGCGGGCTGCCCGCGGTCATGCGCGAGCTGCTGCCCCTGCTCCACGCCGACGCCGTCGCCGTCAACGGCCGCACGGTGCGCGACAACGTCGCGGACGCCCGCTGCTGGAACGAGGACGTGATCCGCCCGCTCGGGGTGCCCCTCGCGAAGGAGGGCGGCACGGTGATCCTCACCGGCAACCTCTGCCCCGACGGCGCGGTGCTGAAGCAGTCGGCGGCGTCGCCCCACCTGCTCACGCACCGCGGGCGCGCCGTCGTCTTCGAGGACCACGAGGACCTGCACCGGCGCATCGAGGATCCCTCGCTGCCGATCGACGAGACGTCGGTCCTCGTCCTCAAGCACGTCGGGCCGCGCGGGGCGCCGGGCATGCCGGAGTGGGGCGCCGCGCCGATCCCCGCGCGGCTGCTCCGCCGGGGCGTGAAGGACATGGTCCGCATCTCGGACGCCCGCATGAGCGGCACCTCGTACGGCACCGTCGTGCTCCACGTCGCGCCCGAGTCGGCCGTGGGCGGGCCGCTGGCCCTCGTCCGGGACGGCGACGAGATCGATCTGGACGTGCCCCGTCGCACGCTGACCCTCCGTGTCCCCGACGAGGAGCTGGCCCGGCGGCGGGCGCGGTGGCGGCCACGGCCGCCGAGGTTCGAGCGGGGCTACGGCCGGCTGTTCCTCGACCACGTGCTGCAGGCGAACGAGGGCTGCGACTTCGACTTCCTCCGCGGCGCGACCCCGGTCCGCTTCGAGGACACGCTGGGCCCCTCGCACGCGTAGGAGAGGCCTATGGCGCCTGGACCGGGGGCGGAGCGAGGCCGGACGCACGCTGCTCGGTGACGAGAGCCAGGGCCCGCCTGGTCGAGCCGGCGACGGCGACCGGCCGCGGATCGAGAGCGGCGGGCGGCGGCTCGAAGGCGGCGAGCGGCACCTCCACGAGGCCGGTGATCGGGGCCGGGCGCGCCGCCGGCGCAGCCCTCGGTGGAGCGACCGGGCTCACCGGCCGCGACGGTCGCTCCGCCACGACCCGATCGGCCGGAGCCGGCTCCGGTCGCTCGTGGACGCGAGACGGCTGGTCGAGCGGGTTGGCCACGAAGAGCACGGCCGCGAGCGCGATCGAGGCAAGCGCGAGCGGCGGGACCGGCAGCGGGTCGGTCGGCGCCGGAGGATCGGCTCGCCACGGTGTCGCCGGCGCGCGGAGGTCTGAGCGCAACCGACCCGCGCACCCTCTGCAGATCCCTTCGACGATTCCGATGCGCAGTCCCCGCCAGCCGGCGATCCCGTACACCAGCCCGTAGCCGCGATAGCGGCGATGCCACGCGCAGCGGCGCAACAACACGGGATCCGTTCGAGCAAGACGTGTGCCCCGCCTGGATGTCGCCGATCGATGGACCCGCGCCCGGAGGCGCGGCGTCGCGACGTCAGGGCGCCTGGGCGCTGAGGGCGGAGAGCGGTGAAGCGGGGTCCTGGTAGTGCGTGATCGCGAGTCGCGTGAACGGCGGCGCGCTCGCCGTCCTCTCGCGCGCGGCCGGGTTCACGACGCGCCTCGGCGGCTCCGCCACGGGGGCGGCGGCCGCCAGCGGCGCTCTCGCCACGACGGCCCGGCTCACGGGACGCGACGGCGGCGCCGGGCGGATCGCGACGCGTGGCGGCTCCTCGGCCTCGGCCGCCGGCACCGAGAGCGTCGCCGGGACGGGATTCCGCCGGGCGTGCGCCTGGTTCTCGTCGGTCACGACCGACTGGGGCGAGAGCACCAGGAGGACGGTGGCGGCGGCCACGAACGCCGGGCTCACGCCGAACCCCCTCCGCGCCGACGGGCGGAAGTCGTCCTCGTCGGCCTTGACCCGCGCTGCGCAGAAGCGGCAGAGCCCGTCGGTGAACCTGACGCGGGACATCCGCCAGGACGCCACCCCGTACACGAGGGGGTAGCCGTAGAACTCGGGGTGCCAGGCGCAGCGACGGATCAGCACGGCCCACGTCCCAGCAAGGGTCGTGCCCCGTTTTTCAATCGCAATGAAGACGTGCGGTTACGTGCCACGCGGCCAGCCGGTGTCCGTCGCCGAGACGTCGGACCGTCGGCCGACTGTACGCTTGGAGACGGTCTCGGGGGCCCTGGATCAGCCCAGGAACGGCCTCAGCGACCCTCCGGCTCGCCTCAGCTCGCTCCGCGCGCGCGCCACCGGCCACCCCGTCCGGGCCACCACCACGGCCAGCCGGACGCTCCCTCCCGCAGCGGCGAGCGCGCGGGCGGCGTCACGACGCCGCACCCCGGCCAGCTCCCCGACGAGCCGGAGCGCCCGCTCCCTCAGCTTCCGCGAGCGCGGCTGGACGTCGACCATCCGGTTGCCGTGGATCCTGCCGAGTCGCGCCATGGCCGCGGTCGTCAGCGTGTTGAGGACGAGCTTGGTGACCGTGCCGGCCTTGAGCCGCGTCGAGCCGGCGACGACCTCCGGCCCCGGGTCCAGGGCCACGACGACGGTGCCGCGGGGCAGCCGCGCCGTCGCCGCCGCGGGATTGCAGCAGACGAGGACGGTCGCCGCCCCCGCCCGCGCCGCCCCCTCGAGCGCCGAGCGCACGAACGGAGTCACCGCGCTCGCCGACACGCCGACGACGACGTCGCCCCGCCTCACGCGCGACCCGACGGCGCGGCGCGCCGCTCTCGCGTCGTCCTCGGCGCCCTCGCGCGAGCGGAAGACCGAGGCGCGACCGCCGGCCATGATGGCCTGGACGAGCGACGGCGGCGTCCCGAACGTCGGCGGGCACTCGGCGGCCTCGAGCACGCCGAGCCTGCCGCTGGTGCCGGCGCCCACGAAGAACAGCCGGCCTCGGTCGCGCAGCCGCCCCACGATCGTGTCCACGGCCCGCGCGATCCGGGGCAGCGCACGCGCCACGGCCCGGACGGCGCGCGCGTCCTCGCGGTTCATGAGCCGCGCGATCCCGGCCGCGGTCATCCGGTCGAGGTCGCGGCTCCTGGGGTTGGCCCGCTCCGTGGGAAGGCGCGCGTAGCGGGGCCGGGCCGGCATGCTGACCGCATGCTACTACGCCCGCTGCTACACTCGTGCGCGTGCCGCGCGTCGAGTCGGGCCTGGAGGTGCTCGTCCGCCGGCGCGCCTCCCTCCTCCGGGGCCGCCGTCTCGGCCTGATCGCTCACCAGGCATCGGTCGACGGCCGCCTCGAGCACGCCGCGACGCTCCTCGCCGACGTTCCGCGCGCGCGGCTCGTGCGGCTCATGGCGCCGGAGCACGGCCTCTGGGGGGCCGCCCAGGATCACGCCCGCATCGCGGCGACGCGCGACCCCGTCACCGGGCTGCCGGTCGAGAGCCTCTACGGCGCCCGCCGCGAGCCGACGCCGGCGATGCTGCGCGGGCTCGACGCCGTCGTCGTCGATCTCCAGGACGTGGGCGCGCGCTACTACACGTTCGTGTGGACCGCGGCGCTCGCGATGTCGGCCTGCGCCCGCGAAGGCGTCGAGGTCATCGTCCTCGACCGCCCCAACCCCCTCGGCGGCGTCGCCGTCGAGGGCAACGTCCCCGATCCGGCCTACCGCTCGTTCGTCGGGCTCTACCCGCTGCCCGTCCGCCACGGCATGACGATCGGCGAGCTGGCCGCATACCTGAACCGCGAGCACCGGCTCGGCTGCCGTCTCACGGTCGTGCCCATGCGGGGCTGGCGCCGCCGCATGGCGTGGGAAGAGACGGGACTGCCGTGGGTCGCGCCGTCACCGAACATGCCGACCCCCGACACGGCACGGGTCTACCCCGGCGGCTGCCTCATCGAGGGCACCAACCTCTCGGAAGGACGGGGGACGACGCGGCCGTTCGAGTGGGTCGGCGCCCCGTTCCTCGACGCCCATCGCTACGCGGCGGCGCTGAACGGGATGGGGCTGCCCGGCGTCCGCTTCCGGCCCGCGCGCTTCCGGCCGACGTTCCACAAGTGGGCGGGCCGTCTCTGCGGCGGCGTGCAGCTGCACGTCACCGACGCCCGGCGCTTCACGCCGTTCGTCGCGGGCCTCGCCCAGATCGCCGCCGCCCGCCGGCTCGCGCCGCGCGCGTTCAGGTGGAGGCGGCCGCCCTACGAGTTCGAGCGCCGCCGGCTCCCCATCGACATCCTCTGCGGGACCGATGCGATCCGGCGCGCTCTCGAGCGCGGCGAACCGCCAGCCCGGATCGCCGAGCGGTGGCGCCCCGACCTCCAGCGCTGGCTCCGACGTCGCGCGCCCTACCTGCTCTACCGTTGACGCCGCTCACCCGGCTCTTCGCGCTCGCCGGGCTCACCTCGCTCGACACCCGGATCATGGTGCCCGTGCTGCCGGCGATCACCGCGTCGCTCGGCGTGAGCCCGGGCGAGGCGGCCTGGGCGGTGACGGCCTACACGGTCGCGTACGGCGCCATGCAGATCGTCTACGGCCCGCTCTCCGACCGGCTGGGCCGGATCCGGGTCATCAGAGCCACCGGGCTCCTGTTCGCCGTGGGCACGACACTCAGCGCCTTCGCGACCTCGACGTGGGGGCTGGTCGGCGCGCGGCTCGCGACGGGGATCTTCGCGGCAGCGACCATTCCGACCACCTTCGCCTACATCGGCGACACCGTTCCGTACGCGGCGCGACCGAAGGTCATCGGCCGGTTCAACGCCGTGATGTCGACGGCCCAGGCCCTCTCGGCTGCGCTTGCCGGCGCGCTGACCCACGTGGTTTCCTGGCGGCTCATGTTCGGGACGTATGCCGCCCTCGCCGTGCTCCCGTCGCTGTCGCTCTTCGGCATCCGCGAGGCGCCCCGCGCCGGCGACGCCGCGGCCGAGCGCGTGAGCTACGCGACGATCTTCGCCCAGGCGCGGGCGCGACGGGTCTACCTGGCGGCCTGTCTCGAGGGCTTCTTCGTGTGGGGCGGCACGACCTACCTGGGAGTCCTGGCCAGCGGCCGCTTCGGCTTCAACGACCTGCAGGTCGGGCTGCTGATCGCCTGCTATGGCGTCGGCACGGTGGCGGGAGGGTTCAGCTTCGCCCGCGCGGCCACGATCCTCGGCGACCGCGGCGTGCCGGCGCGGGGCGGCCTGCTCCTGGGGGCCGCGTGGCTCGCCCTGATCCCGGCGCTGCCGTGGCCGCTGTTCGGCGTCGCGCTCGTCGCCCTCGGCCTGGGCTTCGCCTGGCTCCACGCGACGCTCCAGACCCGGGCGACCGAGCTTTTCCCCGCGGCGCGGGCGAAGGCGTTCTCGCTGTTCCCGCTCAGCGTCTTCTTCGGCGGCGCGACCGGGACCGCGGCGCTCGGCCAGCTTGTCGACGCCGGACTCATGGAGCTCGCGCTTGCGATCTGCGCCCTCGGACTGGCCGGGGTGGGCCAGTACGCAGCCCGTCGCTAGCTCGGGGGGATCAGGGGGCCCGCCGAGGCCCCCCATCAATCAATCGGGATCAGGGGGGCCGCCGAGGCCCCCCATCAATCAACCGGGATCAGGGGGACCGCCGAGGCCCGCCGATCGACAGGTCCGGAGCCCGGCGCCGCCGCTCAGTTCGAGAACAGCCGCGAGAAGAAGCTCTTGACGCTGCCGCCGAACGCGTTGGCGCTGTCCTTGAAGTTCTCCCAGGCGCTCTTGGCCTTGGGCTCGGCGGCCTTGCCGGCCTCCTCGAGCTTCTTGCCGCTGAACTTGGCGCCCTCGACGACCGTCTTGCCGATGCCCTTGGCCGTCTCCTCGACGCCCTCGCCGACCTTGCCCTCTCCGATCTTCTTGGCGCCGGACTCGACCTTCCCGGTCGCGGCCTTGACCTTGCTGTCGTCGGCCGCCCAGACCCCGTGGACACCCAGCATCACAGCGATCACCGCGATCACGAGCGCTTTCATGGCTGACCTCCCGTTACCGCCGGCTGGGGACTGCATCGATCATACCAGCGGGGAAGGTCGCGTCTCGGCGGATGGGGGCAGGCTCGGGGAGCGCCGGCATGACATGCCGGCACTCCCCGAGAGGGGGGTCCTACCCCGCATGGCCCCGGGAGCGCATGCAGGCGGCGTACGCTTCCCGGTATCTCTCGTCGGTCTTCCGGTTCTCGTTGAGGCCGTAGAGCGTCCCGGCTCCGGCCCCGAGGACGCCGCCGATCGCGGCCCCCTTGCCGGCGCCCTTGCCGCCGTCGGCGATCGCGCCGCCGGCGGCGCCGACGGCCGCGCCGATCACGGCGCCCACCGCCGTGTCCTTGACGACGTCCATCGCCTTGTCGCGCTCGCCCACCTGGGCGGCCGCTTGACGGTTGCAGGCCTCGATGGTCGCCTGCGAGGGGATCGCGGGACTCGTCGCGGGCGTCGGCGCGACCCGCGGGCCCGGCGCGGCGCTCTTCGGCGACGCCGTCCTCGGCGCCGGGGTCGTCTGTGGCGCCCCGGCCTTCTCGGGCGCGGCGTCGGTCCGCAACCCGTTCGAGCGCGGAGCGAGGCCGGCGACGACCAGACCGGTGACGACGGCCGTCACGATCACGGCCGCCAGGACGATGGTGGTGAGCTTCCAGGGATTCACGCGGGACTCCGTCATCTTCTTCCTCTCCTCCTACGCGGCCGGCGCGGTTGCAGCGGCCGTGCCACGCCGCGGGAAGCGAGCAGCGACCGGAAATCCGCGCACTTCGCCGGCGGGGCGTCCGGACGCCGCCGTGTCGGGTGTCACGCCGCCGACGAGAGGGAATCACGACGGTGACGGGCGGGCGCGCCGGTAGAATCGCAGCGTGAGCGACTACGAGGACCTCGTCGGCGAGCGACTCATGATCGGCCTCGCGGGGCCGACGCTGCGCGACGCCGACATCGCCCTCTTCAGGGACACGCGCGCCGCCGGGCTGATCCTCTACCGCCGCAACTTCGAGAGCCCCGAGCAGCTCGTCGCGCTGCTCGCGCGCCTCGAGTCGGCGCTCGGCCGCCGCCTCCTGGTCGCCACGGACCACGAGGGCGGGCGCATCGTCATGCTGGGGCGCGGCACCACGATCTTCCCCGACAACCTGGCGGTCGCCTCCGCCGGCGACGACGTGTTCCCGGCACGCCAGGGCCTCCTCGAGGCGCGCGAGCTCCGCCGTCTCGGCGTCGACCTGAACCTCGGCCCGTGTCTCGACGTCCTCACCGACCGCTACAGCCCGAACATCGGCATCCGCTCGTACGGGAAGGACCCGGCGGTCGTGGCCCGCCTGGGCGTGGCGCGCATCCGCGGCATGGCGCGCGGAGGACTGTCGGCGTGCGCCAAGCACTTCCCCGGCAAGGGCCACTCGCCGCTGGACGCCCACCTCAGGCTGCCGCGCATCGACTCCACGTGGGACGAGATGCACGCGGTGCACCTGCCGCCGTTCATCGAGGCGATCGCCGCCGGCGTGGAATGCGTCATGACGTCGCACCCGGTCTACCCGAACCTCGACCCGTCCGGCGTGCCGGCGACGTTCTCGCGGCTGGTCGTCGCCGAGTACCTGCGCGGGCAGCTCGGCTTCCGCGGCGTGATCGTCTCCGACGATCTCGAGATGGGCGCAGTCGCCGAGACGTGCCCGATCGGCGAGGCGACCGTGCGGGCCGCCGACGCCGGCCACGACCTGCTGCTCGTCTGCCACACCGAGCCGGCCCAGCGCGCGGCCTTCGAGGCCCTGGTGGACGCCTACCGGACGGGCAGGCTGCCGCGACGCGAGCTGGAGGCCGCGGCCGAGCGCGTCCGCCGGCTGCGGCTCGCGCGCCCGGCGCGCTTCGAGGGCGGGCCGCCCGCCCCGGAGCCCGAGGGCGATCGCCTCGCCATGGCGATCGCCACCCGCGCGGTGACCCAGGTCTCGCCGGGCGGCCCCGGTCTCGGGCGGGCGCTGAACGGCCGCGTGGTGGTGATCTTCCCGCGCTTCTCGGATCTCGCCCCGCGGATCACCATCGAGCCGGAGGTCGCCGACGAGAAGGGCTACGTGAGCCGCGCCTTCGGCCTGGCCGGCGTCTCACCGGACACGGTGCTCGTCGGCATCGAGCCGGCGGAGTCCGAGATCGCCGACGCCGCCGCGCGCGCCGCCGAGGCCGACGCCACCGTGCTGTTCCTCTTCGACGCGCACCTCTACGCGTCGAACCAGGCGCTGCTGGACGCGCTCCAGGCGCGCGCCAGGGCGCTCGCGGTGGTCCTGCTCCGTGATCCCTACGACGCCGCGCTGCTCCGCCCCGGGGTCCTGGGCCTCACCGCCTACGGCTTCCGCCGCTGCCAGCTCGACGCCGTCATCGCCCGCCTCCTCCACTGAGCGATCAGGACACCGCCTCGCGCGAGCGCGCCGGCGTCCGTGCGACCGCCGAGAGCGCGACCGCCAGCAGCATCGTGCCGGCGGTGCCGAGGATGACGAGCCACGACCACGCGAACACGAGCACCTTCGTCTCGGAGAGGACCAGCAGCGTCAGGTTCACGAGGGCCATCGCGATCATCGCCGCCACGTTGGCCCCGTCGGCGATGCGGCGGCGCGTCAGGAGGCCCAGCAGGAACACGCCCAGGAGCGAGCCGAACGTCACGCCGGCGATCTTGAAGGCGAGCCACAGGATGCCGCTGAAGGCCGAGAACGCGTGGGCGAGCCCGCCCAGCACGAGGCCGAAGACCACCACGCTCATCCGCGACACCGCGAGGTAGTGACGCTCCGGCCGGCCGCGGACGAGCAGCGGCCGGTAGATGTCGGTGACGAACGACGCGGCGAGCGACCCGAGCGGCGAGTCGATCGAGGCGAGCACGATCGCGCTCAGCATCAGGCCGCGGAGCGCGGCCGGCATTACCTGCTGCACGAAGTGGGGCAGGATCTCGTCGGGCCGCGAGACGGGCAGCCCGGGGTTCTGCGCGTAGAACGTGAACAGGGCGGCGCCGAGCCCCAGGTAGATCGCCAGCGTCACCAGCGTGCCCAGCGGGGTGAGCGACAGCGTCACCTGGCTCTCGCGCCGCGTCTCCACGGTCAGCAGCCGCTGCATGAGGTCGTGGTCGGTGCCGAAGGCCGCCATGGAGCCGACGAGACCGTTCAGCACGGCCACCCAGACGATGTTCGGCTCGGTGAAGACCCGCCGCCAGAAGTCCGGGTCGCCGGGGACCGGCCCCCAGTCGACGACGTCGAGCCTCCCGGCGGCGCCCGCGACGTCGATGACGGCGGCGACGCCGCCGTCGATCCGCGACAGCAGGTAGCCGAGCGTCACGCCCCCGGCCAGCAGGAACAGCAGCGCCTGGAACACGTTGGTCCACACGACGGCCTTCACGCCGCCCGTGGCGATGTAGACGATCGACACCACGATGAACACCGCGATCGTCGGCGCGAGCGGCGTGCCGAGCAGGATCGACACGGCGAGCGCCGCGGCCATCAGCCGGACCGCCGAGCCGAGGAGCCGCGTGACGAAGAAGAAGATCGAGGCGGTCACCTGGCTGGCGCGGCCGAAGCGGTGCAGGAGGAACTCGTAGATCGTGACGACCTGGAGCCGGTAGAAGGCCGGGATGAAGAGGAACGCCACCGCCAGCTTCGCCAGGCTCGAGCCGACGAAGAACTGGACGTACTGCCAGTTCTCGCTGTACGCGGTCGCCGGGACGGAGATGATCGTGACCGCGCTGATCTCGGTGGCGAGGAACGACAGGCAGGCGGCCCACCAGGGGATGCGGCGGCGCGCGAGGAAGAAGTCGACGGTGTCGCGCTGGTCGCGCCTCAGCGCGAGGCCGATGGCGAGGAGGATCGCGAGAGCGGCGGCGAGGACGAGGTAGTCGGGCCAGGTGAGACCGCGGGGCGTGCCGGGCACGCCCCATCATACCCCTCAGCTCTGCGTGCGCTCGACCACCGTGATGCGCTTCTTGCGCAGCCGATCCATCAGCTCGTCCCAGGAGTGGGACTGGATCACGCGGTTGAACTCGCTCCGGTACGTGGAGACGAAGCTGACCCCGTCGATGACGACGTCGTACACCTTCCAGCGGCCGCCGGCCCTGTGCAGCCGGTAGTCCAGGGCCATCTCGGTCTTCCGGCGGGTGACGACGCGCGAGCGGACCGTCGCGTAGTCCCCGTCGACCAGCTCGCCCGTGTAGACGATCTTCTCGCCGGAGTACGACTCGATCCGGCCGATGTAGGTGCGCTCGAGCAGGTCGGTGAACAGCGCCGTGAACTCGGCCTGCTCGGCGGGCGTCCGGCCGGCCCAGTGGCGGGACAGCGCCCGGCGCGAGATCTCGTCGAAGTCGAACAGCTCGGCGGCGATCCGGCGGATCTCCTGCCGGACCTTCTCGTTCGAGGGACGCGCCGCGTGCTGGGCCTCGGGACCCTTCTGGTTCGACTCCTCGATCGTCTGGATCACGCGAACCACCGCGGACTGGACGACGTCCCGGGGCGCCATGGACGTCGACGCCGCCGCGGCGGTGACCAGCAGCCAGGTGGCAAGTGCCTTACCCATTGCGCATCCCCTTTCGGCGCCTGAACGGGAGCATCTAACGTGCCAGCCCGGGGGGTCGGGTAAGCGCCTGATTTCGGGGGCCTGGAATGGGTGTCGCTGGCGGACAATCGGGGCCAGGGAGTCACGCTGATGTCCGCGATTCGACACAGTGGCCAGGGGCTGGCCGTGGGGGTCGACCTGGGCGGGACCTGGGTCCGGATCGCCGCCGCGCGCCCATCCGGGCGTGGCGTCGAGTGGCGTGAGGCAGCACCGCGCCCGGCACAACTGGACAAAGTTTTTCGCACGATGTGGCGGCGCCGGGGCTGGCGACGCGACGACGTCGCCGCGCTCGTCGTCGCGTCGCGCGGCGTGTGGACGTCGCGCGAGCGGGCGGCGCTCGCCCGTCGCCTGCGTCCGCTCGCGCGTCGCGTGCGCGTGCTCTCCGATGCCGAGGCCGCCCTCCTCGGCGCGCTGGACGGCGGCCCCGGGCTGCTCGTCGTGGCGGGCACCGGGTCGATCGTCCTCGGCCGCGACGCGCGGGGACGCGTCCGGCGCGCGGGCGGGCTCGGGCCGCTGATCGGCGACGAGGGCTCCGCGTTCTGGCTGGGCCGCGAGTGGGTGCGCGCCACGGCGCGGGGCGACGACGTGGCGGCCTGGCGCGGTCTCGCCCGCTCTCCCGACGCCGTGGCGCGCATCGCCGCGCTGGCGCCCGCCGTCCTCCGCCGGGCCCGGGCGGGCGACCGGACGGCGCGGGCGATCGCGGCCGGCGCCCAGGCGAGGCTCGCGGCGGACGCGCGGGACGTGGCGCGCCGACTCGCGCTCGGGGAGCCGGTCACGGTGAGCTGGGCCGGCGCCGTCATGGGCGACGCCTGGTTCCGCGCCGGGGTGCGGCGCGCGCTCGGGCGCGCCCGCCTGCGAGCACGCTGGCGTCCCCCCGCCGAGAGCCCGGTGAGAGCGGCGCTGCGGATCGCGGCGGCCCTCGCGGAGGGCCGGGAGCCGGGCCCGTGAGGGCGCGCCGGCGCCTGGTGATCACCGTCTGTCCGCTCGAGCCCGGGCGCGTGTCGCTGCCCGTCCGTCCCGGCGACCGCCCGCGGCGGCTCGACGCCGCGGCCATCGCCCGCCACCTGGAGGCGCTGGCCGCCGACCGCGGCCTGGGCGACCTCGTGCGCGTCCGGCAGGCGTGCGCCGGCGGCTGCGCGGGGCGCGGCCCCAACGTGAGCGTCAGCATCCATCCCGTCCCGCGTCCGGGCGAGCGCCCGGACGAGGTGGCGATCGCCTGGCGCAGCTACGTCCAGTCGATCGACACGCTGCCCTGCCTGGCCGCCGTCATCGACGACAACCTGCGCTGATCGGCGTCAGATCCAGCCGGCGCGGCGGAACTTGTAGTACAGGAACCCGCAGGCGCCGATCATCACGGCCATCACGACCGGGTAGCCCCAGCGCCACGCCAGCTCCGGCATCCACTGGAAGTTCATCCCGTAGACGCCCGCGATCATCGTCGGCACCGCGAAGATCGCGGCCCAGCCCGCCAGCCGCTTCGTGGCCTCGTTCTGCGACACCGAGATCAGCGAGAGGTTCGCCTCGAGCGCCGTCGTCAGCAGCTCGCGGAGGCCGTCGACCATCTCGTTGATGCGGATCACGTGGTCGTACACGTCGCGGAAGTACGGGCGCGTGTCCTCGGGCACGAGGTCCAGGTCGAAGCGCATGAGCCGGTTGCACACGTCGACCAGCGGCGAGACGGCGCGCTTGACGGCGAGCAGGTCGCGCTTGAGCCGGTAGATCCGCTCGGTGGTCTCCCGGCTGAACCCCGCGCCGAAGATCTCCTCCTCGAGCGACTCGAGCTGGTCCTCGAGGAGCTCGACGACCGGGAAGTACTGGTCGACGATGAAGTCCATCACCGCGTAGAGCACGAACCCCGGGCCGCGCGCGAGCTGCGCGGGCGACGCCTCGCAGCGAGCGCGGACGTCGGTGTACGGCACCGTCCGGCCGTGGCGCACGGTGACGACGTGCCGCGGCCCCACGAAGATGTGGGTCTCGCCCACGTCGATCCGCGCCTCCGCGGCGTCGGCGTGGACCGTGCGCAGCACGACGAAGAGCGAGCCGTCGTAGAGCTCGAGCTTGGGCCGCTGGTGGGCACGCAGCGCGTCCTCGACGGCCAGCTCGTGCAGCCCGAACTCGGCCTGGACCTGGCGGAGCAGCGCGGCGTCGGGCTCGTGGAGCCCGATCCAGACGAACGCCTCCGGGTGGGCCTCGAGGGCCTCGCTGACGCCCTCGACGGGGACGTCGGCGATCCGGCGACCGCGCACGTACGCGGCCGATGTGACGACCCCGCTCACGAGCCCACCGCCTCCCGCACCGGCACGCGGCGCACGATCGCGGCGTAGGCCACGGGCCCGGTGAGGGCCGCCGCGACGCCGACCGCCGTGTCGAGCCATCCCGCCGTCGCCATCGCGAGCGCCGCGAAGCCCGCCGGCGGGAGCGCGACGGCGACGGCGCCCCCCAGGCCGCCCGGCACCCGCCACGGCCGCGCCATCTGCGGCGCGGCGACCCGCAGCCACACGAAGGCGGCCAGCTCGACGAGCAGGCTCAGCGAGTAGAGCCAGACGTTGAGGACGATCAGCTCCTTGAACGAGAACGCGGCGAAGCCGGCGTAGATCGCCGCCGAGACGACCACCGCCAGCCACGGCGTGCCGAACCGCGGGTGGACGGCCGCGAGCGACGGCGGCATGCGGCCGTCGCGCGCGAGCACGTACGGCAGGCGCGAGTTGGTGAGCAGCAGCGACATGAAGAGGCCGGCCGCGCTCACGACGGCGCCCGCGGCGACGGCGTGGCCGAGCCACGCGCCGCCGACCGCCCCGGCGATCCGAGGCAGCGCGCCCGTGTCCCAGCGCGCCCAGTCGGAGGTCCCCGTGGCCAGGGCCGCGCCCACCGGCAGCAGGTACGCCGCGGCGATCACCGGCAGCGTCAGCAGCAGCGCCCGGCGGAACGCGCGCTCGGGGGCCCGCGTCTCGCCGAGGCACGTCGAGGGCGTGTCCCATCCGGAGTAGTTCCACATCACGACCGCGAGGCCGACGCCGAGGCTCGAGCCGAGGCTCTCGCCGGCGGCGAGGAACGGCTCCCACGGCGCCACGCGCGCGCCGGCGAGGCCGGCGACGGCGAGCGCGGCCACGGGCGCCAGCGCGGCGAGGGCCAGCGCGACGGCGGCGCGGCCGACCGGCCGCACGCCGAGCACGTTGAGCCCCGTGAGCACGACGATGAACGCGAGCGCGAGCCCCCAGCGCTCGAGCGGCGACATCGCCGGATGCCAGAACCGGACGTACTCCACGAAGAGCGCGGGATACACGGCCACGTCGACGAAGCTGTCGATCCACGACCACCAGCCGACCTGGAAGCCCCAGAACCGGCCGAAGGCGCGGTCGACCCACGTCACGTAGCCGCCCTCGTCCGGCATGGCCGCGGCCAGCTCGGACATCGCCAGCGTCACCGGCAGGCTCCAGAGGAGCGGGACGAGCACGAGCAGCAGGAGCGCCAGGCCGGGACCGAAGGACGGCACCATGTCCTCGATCCCGTAGGGACCGCCGCTGACGTTGAAGAAGACGATGGCCGCGAGCGGCGCGAGCCCGAGCTCCCGGCGGAGCCCGTCGCTCACGTCCGCCGGGCGGCGTCGATCAGCGCCGGCAGCTCCTCCAGCCACTCGTCGAGCGGGCGCACGGCGTCGACGGTGATCTCCAGCTTGCCGCTCGGCAGCATGCGCACCCGGCCCGGCGTCGCGGGGCCCAGCGGGATCACGATCTTCTCGCGGTGGATGCCCAGGGCGTCGGTGACGGAGAAGATCGCGTCGATCTCCTTCATGGTCACGACCTCGAGCATGGTGGCCTCCGCCGCCTCACACGGTGACGTCGACCTGCGCCGCGCACGCCGCCAGCTGGCGCCACGTCTCGTCGTCGAGGGGAACGCCGTGGGCCAGCCGCTCCCGCTCGGTCCGCGCCTCGGGCTCGCCCGGCACGAGGATCTCCTTGGCGCCCGCGGCCAGCGGCGCCGAGCGCACGAAGGCGAACAGCTCCCGCACCTGGGCGTGGAAGTCGCCGGGCGGCAGGAAGCGGCCCGGGTCGAGGCAGAGGATCAGCGTGCCGTTCTGCACGGGACCGCGCTGCGGCCGGGCCGCCCCCGTGCCGGAGAGGATGCCGCCCAGGATCTCGACCGCGAGCGCGAGCCCGTAGCCCTTGTGCTCGCCGGCCGTGAGGAGCGCGCCGGGCGGGTCCGCGTAGAACTCGCGCGGGTCCGTCGACGGCTCGCCGGCGGCGTTGAGCATCACGCCCGGCGGCGCCGCCTCGCCCCGGTTGAACTTGACCTTGAGCTTGCCCTCGGCGACGACGCTGGTCGCGAAGTCGAGCGACATGGCGACCGTGCCGTCGGGGCCGGGGATGGCGATCGCATGGGGATTCGTCCCGAGGCGGCGGGCGGCCCCGCCCCACGGCGCGACGTTGAGCGCCATCGGCGCGTTGACCCACAGCATGCCGACGAGGCCCTCGCGCGCGGCCGTCTCCGCCCAGTCGGCCAGCCGGCCGACGTGGTTGGTCCGCCTCAGCGTGACGGCGGCGAGCCCCTGCGCGCGCGCCTTGTCGATGGCGACGGCGACGCCGCGGCGCGCGACCACCTGGCCGAAGCCGAGGTCGCCGTCGACCGCCGCCGTCGTCGGCGTCTCCCGCTCGACGGTGATCTCCGGGGTGGGGTTCACCTCGCCGGCCCGGAGCGCGCGGACGTAGTGCGGCACGCGGATCACGCCGTGGGAGTCGTGGCCGCGCAGGTTGGCGCGCACGAGCAGCGTCGCCACCCACGCGGCGTCGCCGGCGGGCACGCCGTGGCCGGCGAAGACGTCGCGCGTCACCTGCTCGAGCCTCGCCGCCGGCACGAGCGGCATGGCTACGCGACCTTCACCACGCGGCCGCCCGTCATCTTCACCAGGTCGGCCGGCGCCAGGCGGAACAGCGCGTTCGGCGTGCCGCCCGCGGCCCAGATCCACTCGTGCTCCATGAGGTCCTGGTCCACGAACGTCTCCATGGCGGTCGCGTGGCCGACGGGCGGGATGCCGCCGATGGCGAAGCCCGTCACCTGGCGCACGAACGCCGCCGGCGCCTTGCCCACGGCCTCCTTGAGGTACATGCCGATCCGGAACTCGTTCACCTGGTTGGCGCCGCTCGCGATCACGAGCACCGGACGTCCGGTCTTCTCGGTCCTGAAGACGAGCGACTTGGCGATCTGCGCGACGTCGCACCCGACGAGCTTCGCGGCCTCGGCGACCGTGCGCGACGCGTGCGGCGACTCCACCACGGTGCACGCGAACCCGAGGGCGGTGAGGGTGTCCTGGACCTTCCGGGCGCTGGGGCTGAGGGGCTCGGACATGGCGCCTACGTTATGCGAGCCGCGGAGAAAAATCGAGCCCCGGGCGCCGCCGGCGCGGCCCTCAGGCTGCGGCGGCGCCGAGCAGCGCGCGCTCGGCCGCGCTCTCCCCCGACCTGACGCAGTCGGCGATGCCGACGCCTCGGTAGGCGGAGCCGGCCAGGTGCAGGCCCGGCGCGCCGGCGAGCCGGCGCTCGATCGCGTCGACGGTCTCCAGGTGGCCGATCGCGTACTGGGGCATCGCGGACGGGTGGCGCACTACCCGCACGAGCACCGGCTCGGCGGCGACGCCGAGCGCCAGGCGCAGCTCCTCGCGGGCGCGACGGATCAACTCGGCGTCGTCGGCCTCGAGCGTCCCGGCGTCGAGGGCGCCGCCGAGGAAGCAGCGGAGGAGCGCGTGGCCGTCGGGGGCGCGCCCGGGGTACTTCACGCTGGAGAACGTGCACGCCAGCAGCGCGCGCCCCTCGGCCCGCGGCACCACGAAGCCGAAGCCGTCCAGCGGATGCGGGACGTCCTCCCGCCGGAAGCCGAGCGAGACCGTCGCGGACGACGCGTACCGGATCGCCTGGAGCAGCGCCGCGAGCGGCGGGTCGACGTAGCGCAGGAGGCGGCTCGCGGCGTGGGCCTCCGCGGCGACGACGACCCGGTCGGCGTCGAGCGGACCCCCGCCCGCGCGCTCGACGCGCCAGCCGTCGCCCCGGCGCTCGACCGAGACCGCGCGCTGCTCGAGCTGGACGGCGCCGGGCGGCAGGCGCCTGGCCACCGCGTCGACCAGCTCGCCCATGCCTCCCGCCAGCGTGACGAAGAGGCTCCACCGGGCGCCGCTCGATCCGGACGCCGCGCCCGGGGCCGCACGTCCGGCGCGCCAGAGGCCGAGGATCACGCTGCGCTGGCTCCGCTCCAGGTCGAGGAAGCGGGGCATCGTCGCCGCCAGGCTCAGGTCGTCGGGGTCCGCCGTGTAGATGCCGGCGACGAGCGGCTGCGCCACGCGCTCGAGCGCCTCGCGCCCCAGGCGGCGGCGGACGAACGAGCCGAGGCTCTCGTCCCTGCCGGGGGCGCCGCGGGGCAGCGCGAGGTCGAGCGCCATCCGGAGCTTGCCCGGCCACGAGAAGAGCGACGAGGCGACGAGGGGCCCGAGGCGCGTCGGCGCCAGGAGCTGGAAGCCGTCCGGCAGGGGGTGGAGCCGGCCCCTGAACCACACGAACGTCTTCCTGAACCGGTCGTCGGTCCCGACGAGCCGTCCCTCGAGGCCGAGACGCCGGCAGAGCGCCAGCGCCCACGGCTTCTCGGACAGGAACGAGTCGGGCCCGCGCTCGACCAGGAAGCCGTCGGCGTGCTCGGTCTCGATGGTGCCGCCCAGGCGCCCGCGCGCCTCGAGCAGCGTCAGCTCGAGCGCGAGGCCCCGCTCGCGCGCCAGCTCCACCGCGCGATGGGCGCAGGCGAGCCCCGCGATCCCGCCGCCGACGACGACGAGCCTCACGGCAGGGCGGCGAGCCGGCGCTGCACGAGGTCGGCGAGCGCCGCCACGAACGACGGGTGGTCGTTGACCGCGGTGGCCCGGTGGAAGCGGACGCCGACCGCGGCCGCCGTCGCCCGCGCCTCGACGTCCAGGTCGTGGAGGACCTCGACGTGGTCGCAGACGAAGCCGATCGGCGCCACGACGACGTCGCGCGCGCCGCGGGCGCCGAGGTCGCGCAGGACGTCGTTCACGTCGGGCGCGAGCCACGGGTCGCGGGGGTCGCCGCTGCGGCTCTGGTAGGCGAGCATCCACGGGCCGTGGTCCAGCCGCGCCGCCACCAGGCGCGCGGCCGTGGCGAAGTCCTCCCGGTACGGCGAGGCGGCCGCCATCGCGACGGGCACGCTGTGCGCGGTGAAGACGACCGGCGTGGCCGCGCGGCCGGCGGCCGGCACGCGGGCGAGCGCGGCGCGGACGCGGTCGGCGGCGGCCGCGACGAAGAGCGGGTGGTCGAAGAACGGCGGGGCGAACGTGACCTCCGGCGCGCCCGGCGTCCGCGCCCGCGCCACCGCGACGTCCTCCATGTAGCGCTCCCAGGAGGCCTCGGTCCTGAACGCCGAGAGGATCACGGCGAGCGCGTGGCGGCGCCCCTGCGCCGCCATGGCGGCGAGGGTCTCGTGCAGGTACGGCGTCCAGTTCCGCATGCCGACGAAGACCGGCAGTCCCAGGTTGACGCCGGCGAGCATGGCCTGGAGCGACCGCGCCTGCATCCCCGTCAGCCGGTTCAGCGGCGAGGACCCGCCGGGCATCAGCTCGTAGTGGCGCGCGACCTCCTCCAGCCGCGCCGCCGGGATGGCGCGCCCGCGCGTGACGTTGGCGAGGAACGGGCGGATCTCCCGCGGCGCCGTCGGACCGCCGAAGGCGACGAGCAGGACGCAGTCGATCGCCGGCGCCGTCACCGTGACGACAGCTCGTGCACGAGGTCGACGAGCGCGCGGACGTTGTCGACGGGCGTCTCCTGGTGGACGCCGTGGCCCAGGTTGAAGATGTGGCCCGGGCGGCCGGCGGCGCGCGCCAGGATGTCGGCGACGCGCTCCTCGATGCAGGCGGGGTTCGTCAGCAGCACCGCCGGGTCGAGGTTGCCCTGCACCGCGACGTCGTGGCCGAGGGTCGCCCACGCCGCGTCGAGGTCGACGCGCCAGTCGAGGCCGATCACGTCGCCGCCCGCCTCGCGCATGAGCGTCAGGAGCGCCGCGGTGCCGGTGCCGAAGTGGATGACGGGCACGCCGGGCGTCAGCGACTTCACGATCGCCGCCACGTGCGGCAGCACGAAGCTCCGGTAGTCGGAGGGCGCGAGCACGCCGACCCAGGAGTCGAAGAGCTGGACGGCGCGGGCGCCGGCGGCGATCTGCCCGTCGAGATAGCGCGCGGTCGCGTCCGCGAGGAGCGCCATGAGACGGTGCCACGCCGCCGGCTCCTCGTACATGAGGCGCTTGGTGTGGAGGTAGTCGCGCGACGGCCCGCCCTCGACGAGGTACGACGCCACCGTGAACGGCGCGCCGGCGAAGCCGATGAGCGGCACGCGCGCCGGCAGCGCCCGCGCGACCCGGCGCGCCGTCTCGAAGACGAACGGCACCGCCTCGTCGACGTCGATCGGCGCCAGGCCGTCGACGGCGGCGGCGGTGCGCACGGGCCGGTGGATCACCGGCCCCTCGCCCCTGGCGAACTCGAGCCCGACGCCGAGCGGCTCGACGATCAGCAGGATGTCGGCGAAGAGGATCGCGGCGTCGAGGTCGAAGCGCTTCAGCGGCTGGAGCGTGACCTCGGCGGCGGCGTCCGGGTTGCGGCACAGCTCGAGGAAGCCGAAGCGACGCCGCATCTCGCGGTACTCGGGGAGATACCGGCCGGCCTGGCGCATGAGCCACACGGGCGTGCGGGGCGTCGGCTGGCGGCGGGCGGCGCGGAGGAGCAGCGCTTCGTCGGCGGGCACGACAGCAGCCTACCGGCCACCCCCCCTGGAATCAAGCACGCGGCGGGTTTATCATCGCCCCCCATGCCCCTCATTTCCGGCAAGCAGGCGTTCCTCCACGTGCTCAAGTCCGAAGGCGTCTCGGTGATGTTCGGCAACCCCGGCACGACCGAGCTGCCGCTCATGGACGGCCTCGCGCGCGAGCCCGGCATCCGCTACGTGCTCGCGCTGCAGGAGGCGGTCGCCATCGCGATGGCCGACGCCTACGCGCAGGCGAGCGGCGGCCTCGCCGCCGTCAACGTCCACGTCTCGCCGGGGCTCGGCAACGCGATGGGCATGCTGTACGACGCGCACAAGTCCGGCGCGCCGCTGCTGCTGACCGCGGGCCAGCACGACCAGTGCTTCACGGTCACCGAGCCGATCCTCTGGTCCGACCTGCCGCCCATCGCCCGGCCGTTCGTGAAGTGGTCCACGGAGGCGCGCCGCCTGGAGGACCTGCCCCGCATCGTGCGCCGCGCGGCGAAGACCGCGCTCGCCCATCCCACGGGCCCGGTGTTCCTCTCGCTGCCCGTGGACGTCCTCAACGCCGAGCGCGAGGTCGACCTGCTGGCGCCGACGCGCGTGGCGCCCCGCATCGTCGGCGACCGCGACGCCGTCGAGCGGGCGGCGGCGCTCCTGGCGCGCGCCCAGCGCCCGCTGATGATCGCCGGCGACGCGGTGGCGCACGGCGACGCGCTCGCCGAGATGGTGGAGCTGGCCGAGCTGGTCGGCTGCCCGGTGGTGACCGAGTGCGTGGCCTCGACGTGCAGCTTCCCGTTCACGCACCCGCAATACGTGGGCGCGATGCCGCGGCTGGCGCCCCAGATCCGCGCGCTGCTCATGCGCCACGACCTGGTGTTCTCGGTCGGCGGCGACCTCTTCACGCTCTCGCTGCCCGACGACGTCGAACCGATGCCGCCCGGCGTCACGGTGGTGCACCTCGACGTCGACCCGTGGGAGCTGGGGAAGAACTACCCGGCGGCCGTCGCCATCCAGGGCGATCCGAAGGCGACGCTGCCCGGGCTGGCCGAGGCCGTCCGCCGCCACTCGACGCCGGCCGGCCCGCCCGACGCCGCGCGCCGCCGGGACGCCGCCCGCCTCGCGCACGAGCGGATGCGCGGGGAGCTGATCGATCGCGCCCAGAAGGACGCGGCCCAGGTGCCGATGTCCCCGCTCGCGCTCGTGCACGCGATCGCCGAGGCCGTCCCTGCCGACGCCACGATCATCGACGAGTCGATCTCGTCGGCGAACGGCGTCCGCCAGCTCTTGCGCTGCGCCGACGCCAAGAGCTTCTTCGGCCTGCGGGGCGGCGGCATCGGCTGGGGGCTGCCGGCCGCGCTCGGCGTCAAGCTGGCGCTGCCCTCGCGGCCCGTCGTGGCGCTGGTGGGCGACGGCAGCGCCATGTACACGGCGCAGGCGCTGTGGACGGCCGCCCGCGAGTCGCTGGGCGTCGTCTACGTGATCTTCAACAACGCGTCGTACCGGATCCTGAAGCAGCGCACGCTCGCCCTCAAGGGGTTCTCCGCCCACGACGACGTCTACGTGGGCATGGACCTCGATCGCCCGCTCATCGACCACGTCGGCCTCGCGCGCGCGCTCGGCGTGCCCGGCGAGCGCGTCGAGAAGGCCGGCGACGTCGCCGGCGCGCTCGACCGCGGGCTGAGGAGCGGCGGCCCGTATCTCCTCGACGTGCGCATCGACCCGTCGTTCAAGTAGCTCACCGCCAACGCACAGGAGGGTTTCAGGGATGAAGCCTTTCCGCCTCCCCCGCTGGAGTCTCACGAGCTGCTGCGGACATTCCTGGGGACGCCGTCCGGCGCCGGCCGCGGCCCCGGGCGCGGCCGGGACGCCGTCCCGGCGCGAGTTCCTCAGGACGGCGGCCGCCGGCGTCGCCGGGCTCGCCGCCGCCGGCACGCTGCCCGCGCCCGCGGCCGGGCAGGTGCGCGTCTTCCCGCCGCCGCCGCCGGCCGTGAGCCCGATCGAGGGTCTCATCGACTTCCACACGCACTGCGCCCCCGACGTGTTCGGCCGGTCCATCGACGACGACGAGTCGGCCCAGGGCTACATGGCGCGGAAGGCCGAGGCCGTCGTCCTGAAGAACCACGTCACCAGCACCGGCGACCGCGCCTGGCTCCTCAGGAAGCGCAACCCGGGGATCAAGGCGTTCGGGGGCGTCGTGCTGAACGGCCCGGCGGGCGGCATCAACCCCGAGGCCGTGCAGTGGAGCTGGCGGATGCAGGGCGGCCTCGGGCGCGTGGTCTGGTTCCCCACGTTCGACGCCGACAACCACGTGAAGCACTTCAAGGACGCCCCGGAGGGGATCAAGGTCGTCGGCCCGGACGGCAAGGTGCTGCCGGCCGTGCGCGAGGTGCTCAAGGTGTGCGCCCAGCAGAAGCTCGTCGTGTGCACGGGGCACGCGTCCCCCGACCAGGCGCTGGCGCTGATCGAGGCCGCGCGCGACGCCGGCTGCGACCGCATCGTGGTCACGCACGCGGAGTTCGAGGTCGTCAACATGAACGTCGACCAGATGAAGCGGGCGGCGGCCATGGGCGCGAAGATGGAGATCTGCGCCATGGGGCCGCTGATGGGCCCGCAGGCGCATCTCCCCTGGATGCGCCACTGGCGGCAGGTCACGTACAAGGAGTCGGCGGACCACATCAAGGCCGTCGGCGCCCAGCACTTCCTCCTGTCGACCGACCTCGGGCAGACGGGCAACCCGGCCCAGTGGGACGGCTACGCCATGCTCGTCAGCGGCCTCATGGGCCAGGGCATCACCCGGGAGCAGGTCGTGACGATGGGGCGCGAGGTCCCCGGCAAGCTGCTGATGGGGTAGTCGCGTGAACCGGCTCGCGGACAAGGTCGCCGTGGTCACCGGCGCCGGCTCGCGCGGCCCCGGGCTGGGCAACGGCAAGGCCACGGCGATCCTGTTCGCGCGCGAGGGCGCCCGCGTCCTCTGCGTGGACCAGGCCAAGGAGCGCGCCGAGGAGACCGTCGCGCTGATCCGCGGCGAGGGCGGCGTCGCGGAGCCGTTCGCCGCCGACGTCACCCGCGCCGCCGACTGCCGGGCGATGGTGGCGGCCGCGGTCGGCGCGTGGGGCGGCCTCGACGTCCTCCACAACAACGTCGGCATCGAGTCGCGCCGGGACCTCCTCGAGCTGACCGAGGAGGAGTGGGACCGGGTGATGGCGGTCGACCTGAAGTCGATGTTCCTCGCCACGCAGGCCGCCGTCCCCGCGATGACGGCGCGCGGCGGCGGCAGCGTCGTCTGCGTGTCGTCGGTGGCCGCGCTCCGCGGCCACGGCCGCACGGCCTACGCCGCCGCGAAGGCCGGCGTCATCGGCTTCGTCCGCAGCGTGGCCGTGCAGCTCGGCCCGCGCGGCATCCGCGTCAACGCCATCGCCCCGGGCCGGGTGTGGACGCCCATGGTCGAGGCGCTGGGCCCCGAGGCGCGCGAGCGGCGGCGCGCGTCGTCGCCGCTCGGCACCGAGGGCACCGGCTGGGACGTCGGCTGGGGCGCCGTCTACCTGGCGAGCGACGAGGCGCGGTGGGTGACCGGCCAGACGCTCGTGATCGACGCCGGCGTGACGCTGACCACGCGCTGAGCGGCCCGCGCCGCGGGAGGCTCCGATGCCGATGACGTTCGGGATCCACGTGGGGCACATGGGCGGGCCGCTCGACGAGATGCGCCGGCTGTGGACGTTCGCCGACGAGCGGGGCTTCGACTGGTTCTCCGTCTCGGACCACTTCCAGGAGTCGCCGCCCCAGGGCGGCGACCTCGACTGCTTCGAGGCGGTGGCGACCATGGCGGCGGCGGCGGTCGAGACCCGGCGCGTGCGCATCGGCTCGCTCGTCTACTGCATCCTCTACCGGAACCCGGGGCTCCTCGCCTCGGCGCTGACGTCGATCGACCACCTCTCCGGCGGCCGCGTGGAGTGCGGCATCGGCGCCGGCTGGCACGAGATCGAGGGGCGCGCCTTCGGCATCGACTTCCCGCCCATCGGCGTGCGCGAGGACATGCTCGAGGAGTACGCCCAGGCGCTGCGGCTGCTGTTCGATCCCGACGTGCCGCGCGCGCGGTTCGCCGGCCGCCACTACCGCCTCGAGAACGCGCCGAACAACCCCAAGCCGCTCCAGCGCCGGCTGCGGATCTGGATCGGCGGCGCGGGCGAGAGGCGGACGCTCCGGGCGGCGGCCCGGCACGCCGACGGCTGGAACGCGCCGTACCTGGGCCCCGACGAGTGGAGGAAGAAGAACGACGTGCTGGACCAGTGGTGCGAGCGCGAGCGGCGCGATCCCGCGACGCTGCTCCGCACCGTCAACGTCGGCTTCTACCTCGGCGCCGACGCCGCCGGCGCCGCGCGCGGCGAGGCCCTCTTCCAGCGCCACTTCGGCCGCGACCCGCGCGGCCGGACGGGATTCCTGCGCGGCACGCCGGCGCAGGCGGCCGAGATGGTCGCCGCCTACCGCGAGGCCGGCGTCGACCGGCTGAACATCGCGTTCCGCCACGGCCCGTACGACTGGGACGCGCTCCACGCGTTCGCCGAGGCGGTCGTGCGGTAGCGGCCGCCGCCCGATCCTCCGGCGGCCGCGCGGCTTGCGTAACGGAGACCGCCGCCGTACCGTAGAGCCCTCGAAGGAGCGATCCATGTCCGAGGGCTCTTCCCTGATCCGCGGCCTCGAGGGCGTCGTCGCCGCCGAGACGCGCCTCTGCGACCTCGACGGGACCGGCGGCCGTCTCGCCTACTGCGGCTACGACATCGCCGACCTGGCGCGCGAGGCGTCGTTCGAGGAGGTGGCGTGGCTGCTCTGGCACGGCGAGCTGCCGACGCGCTCGGAGCTGGCCGGCCTCGCCGACGACCTGCGCGCGGCGCGGCCGGTGCCGCGCGAGCTGCTCGACGGCTTCGCGCTGATGCCGGCCGCGACGGACCCGATGCGCGCGCTCCAGGCCGCCGTCGCGGTGCTCGGCATGCACGACCCGGACGCGGCCGACAACTCCCACGCCGCCAACGTGCGCAAGGCCGTGCGGCTCACCAGCCAGATCGCGACCGCGATCTGCGCCCATCACCGCATCCGCTCCGGCAAGGCGCCCGTCGCGCCGTCGAAGGACCTCGGGCACGCCGCCAACTTCCTCTACATGCTCACCGGCGAGCGACCGTCGGCGGTGACCACGAAGGCGTTCGACGCGAGCCTCACGCTCTACGCCGAGCACGAGCTGAACGCCTCGACCTTCACGACCCGCGTGATCGTGTCGACCCAGTCCGACATGCACTCCGCCGTCGCCGGCGGCGTCGGCGCGCTCAAGGGACCGCTGCACGGCGGCGCCGGCGAGGCCGTCATGCGCACGCTGATGGAGATCGGCGAGCCGGCGCGCGTGGACGCCTTCACCGAGCAGGCGCTGGCGACGAGGCGGCGGCTCATGGGCTTCGGCCACCGGGTTTACCGGGCCGGCGACCCGCGCGCCGCGATCCTCCGCGGCATGGCCGAGGAGGCGTGCCGGCAGTCGGGCCAGTTCCAGTGGTACGAGATGGCGGTGAAGCTCCACGACCGCATCAATCGGGCCAAGGGGCTCATCCCGAACGTCGACTTCTACTCGGCGCCGCTCTTCTACTCGCTTGGGATCCCCGTCGACCTCTTCACGCCGGTGATCGCCGCCGGCCGCATCGCGGGCTGGACCGCGAACATCATCGAGCAGCACGACGACAACCGCCTGATCCGCCCGCGCGGCGACTACCGGGGGCCGGGGCGGCGCTCATGGGTGCCGCTGGAGAAGCGGTAGCGTGGGGCTGAGCCTCACCCGCAAGCTCGTCGAGAGCCACCTCGTCTCGGGCAAGGCCGTCGCCGGCGAGGAGGTCGGCATCGCGGTCGACCAGGTCCTGCTGACCGACACCAACGGCACCCAGGCGTGGCTGCAGTTCGAGGCGATGGGCCGCGACCGCGTCGTGCCGGCGCGCGCCGTGACGTACATCGACCACAACGTCTACCAGGTCGACTCGCGCAACTCCGACGACCACCGGTACCTCCAGACGGCCTCGCGGCGCTACGGCGCCGTGCTCTCCAAGCTCGGCAACGGCATCTGCCACCAGGTCCACATGGAGACCTTCTCGGTGCCCGGCCAGACCCTGCTCGGCACCGACAGCCACACCCCGCTCTGCGGCGCGGCGGGGATGCTGGCGATCGGCGCCGGCGGGCTCGACGTCGCGGTGGCGATGGGCGGCGGCCCGTACTTCTTCACGATGCCGGCGGTCGTGCGCGTCCGGCTCACCGGGAGCCTCCGGCCGTGGGTGACGGCGAAGGACGTCATCCTCGAGCTGCTGCGGCGGCTCAGCGTGCGCGGCGGCTCGGGGAAGATCTTCGAGTACGGCGGCCCCGGGCTCGCGAGCCTGCTCGCCGCGCAGCGGATGACCATCGCCAACATGGGGGCCGAGCTGACGCTGACGACGAGCGTCTTCCCCAGCGACGACGTCACGCGCTCGTTCTTCACGCGCCTGGGCCGTCCCGGCGACTGGCGGCCGGCGCTGCCGGACGAGGACGCCGCCTACGACGACGAGATCGAGGTGGACCTCTCGCGGCTGACCCCGCTGGTCGCCCTGCCGGGCTCGCCCGACCGCGTGGTTCCCGTCGAGGAGGTCGCCGGCACGCCGGTCGAGCAGGTGATGGTCGGCTCGTGCACGAACGGCTCCTGGCACGACATGGCGTCGGTGACCGGCGTGCTGCGCGGGCGTCGCGTCCACCCGTCGGTGTCGTTCGTGCTGTTTCCCGGCAGCCACCGGATCCTCGAGACGATGGCGCGGGAGGGGTTGCTCGCCGACCTGCTGGCCGCCGGCGCGACCGTCTCCGAGCCGACGTGCGGCTCGTGCGCCGGCATCGGCCACGTCCCGGCGGCGGGGACGAGGAGCCTGCGCGCCTTCAACCGCAACTTCCCGGGGCGGAGCGGCGTGAAGGGGGACGAGGTCTACCTCTGCTCGTCGCTGGTGGCCGCCGCCTCCGCGCTGACCGGCGTCATCACCGACCCGCGGACCCTCGGCCCCGAGCCCGCCGTCACGCTGCCGGCGAAGTTCGCCGCCTCCGACGTGGGGTTCGTCGCGCCAGACGGCGGGGGCGAGGTGGTGCGCGGGCCGAACATCAAGCCGGTGCCGCTGGGCGAGCCCGTCGCCGCGGCGCTCGAGGCGCCCGTCCTGCTCAAGCTCGGCGACAAGGTCTCGACCGACGACATCTCGCCGGCGGGCGCGGCCGTCCTCGTCTTCCGCTCGAACGTCCCCGCGATCGCGGAGCACACCTTCAAGTACGTCGACCCCACGTTTCCCGAGCGGGCGCGGGCGGCCGGGCGCGGCATCGTCGTGGGCGGCGAGATCTACGGCCAGGGCTCCTCGCGCGAGGTCGCCGCCATGGCCCCGATGTACCTCGGCGTCCGCGCCGTGATCGCCAAGTCGTTCGCGCGGATCCACCGCGCCAACCTGGTCAACTGGGGCGTGGCGCCGCTGACCTTCGACGACCCGGCGGCGTACGACGGCATCGAGCGCGACGACCGGCTGCGGCTCCCCCGGCTGCGCGAGTCGCTGGCGGCCGGCGAGCGCGTGCGGGTCGAGAACCTGAGATCGGGGAAGGCGTTCACGGCGTCCTGCGCGCTCACGCCGCGGGAGCGCGATATCCTCCTCGCGGGCGGCCTCCTCGCCTACACGAAGGGGTCACGGTGATGAGACGTCCGGCGATCCCGAGGCGCGCCCCGGCTGTGCCGGGGCGCGTCCGAGAGCTGGGGGTCTGGGGGCCATGTCGGGGCCCCCAGAAAGACGGTTGACCCAGCGCCGCATCCGCGCCGTCTACATGCGCGGCGGGACCAGCCGCTGCCTCTGCTTCCACGCCGAGGACCTGCCGGCTCCCGGCCCCGAGCGCGACACCATCCTGCTCGCCGCGCTCGGCAGCCCCGACCCCTACGGCCGCCAGCTCGACGGGCTCGGCGGGGGCATCTCGTCGCTCTCGAAGGCGTGCATCGTCGGCCCGCCCTCGCGCTCCGAGGCCGACGTCGACTACACGTTCGCCCAGGTGGAGGTGCGCCGGCCCGCCGTCGACTATGCCGGCAACTGCGGCAACTGCTCGTCGTCCATCGGGCCCTTCGCGGTCGACGAGAAGCTCGTCGCGGTCACGGGCGACCCGACGCTCGTCCGCATCCACAACACCAACACGAGGAAGATCATCGTCGCCCACGTGCCCGTGGAGGACGGCGAGGCCGCCGTGCGCGGCGACTTCGAGCTGCCGGGCGTCGCCGGGCGGGGAGCCGCGATCCGGCTGGACTTCCTCGACCCGGGCGGCGCCGCGACGGGCCGGCTGTTGCCGACCGGCGCGCCCCGCGAGGTCATCGGCGGCGTCGAGGCCTCGCTCGTGGACGCGACGAATCCCATGGTCTTCGTCCGCGCCGCCGACCTCGGCCTCGAGGGCACGGAGACGCCCGAGGCCATCGACGCCGACCGCGCGCTCGGCGCGCGGCTCGAGGCGCTGCGCGTGGAGGCGGCCGGGCGCATGGGCATTGCCGGCAGCGCCGCCGTCCCGAAGATCGCCGTGGTCGCGCCGCCGCGCGCGTTCCGCGGCCTCGACGGCCGCGACCACGGCGCCGGCGAGGTCGACGTCGTCGCGCGCGTGATCTCGATGGGCAACTGCCACCGCGCCTTCGCGCTGACGGCCGCGATGTGCCTGGGCGTCGCCGCCCGGATCCCCGGCACGGTCGTCCACGAGTGCGTCGGCTCCTCGCCGGCCGCCGTCGCTGGCGACATCCGGCTCGGCCATCCGTCGGGCCGGCTGCCGATCGACGCGGTCGTGACGGCGCGCGGCGGCGCCCCGTGGGCCGAGCGCGTGACGGTGTACCGGACGGCGCGGCGCCTCATGGAAGGCTTCGTCCGCGTGCCGTGAGCCGGCTCTACCTCCTCGAGGGCGCGCAGGAGATCGCCCGCCGCCGCTCGCTGCTCCCGCCCGGGAGCGTCGTCGAGGCGTGGCCCGACGTCTACGTGCCCGGCCTCTTCTGGGTCGGCGAGGAGTCCAAGCGCGTGCTCGACTCCACCGGGGAGCCGTTCCCCGCGCAGCTCGTCCTGGCGGCGGACGACGTCGGCGTCTACTACGGCCCCCACCTGCGCGACATCGAGTCCCTGCCCCCGGAGGACTCGCTCCGCTCGCGGGTGCTCTCGGCCCACGGGATCGCGGTCGTCTGGGTGACGCTCGACCGCTCCGGCCAGCGGACGTCCCACGAGCCCCAGGGCCCGAGCGATCCCGTCTTCCACCTGCGCCGCCGCGGCGGCGGCGTGGGCCACGTGTGGCGGCTGTTCGAGACGAGGACGGACGCGGTGGCGTGGATGCGCGAGGCGTTCGGCGCGGCGTCCGAGGGCGCCGAGTGGGCCGAGTCGCTGCCGGTCGAGGACTTCGACGCGCTGCTGAAGCGCGGCGAGGCGCCGTGACGACGGCCGTCGCCGCGCCCGCCGCGCCGCCGTCGCCGGAGCGGCTCTACGCCGCCGTCCGGCTCGTCGCCCGCTTCTGGATCTGGTTCCTGTTCAGGCGCGTGGACGTCCGCCACGCCGAGCGCGTCCCCGCGCGGGGGCCGGTGCTGCTCTGCATCAACCACCCGAACAATCTGATCGACTCGCTCCTGGTCGGCGCGGTCCTGCCACGCAAGGTCCACTACCTGGCCACGGCGACGCTCTTCCGCAGCCGGCCGCTCGCCCGCTTCCTGCTCGCCTGCGGCGTCATCCCGGTCTACCGCCGGCAGGACGACCCCGCCCAGGCCCACCGCAACGAGGACACGTTCGCCGCGGTCCACGCGGCCTTCGCCGAGGGGCGCGTCGTCGCGATCTACCCGGAGGGCACGACCCACGCCGAGGCGCGCGTGCAGCGGATCAAGACCGGGGCCGCGCGCCTGGCGCTCGGCTACGAGGCGGCGCGCCCGGGCGAGCTGACCGTGATCCCGGTCGGGCTCTCCTTCGAGGCGCGCAAGTCGTTCCGGGCGCGCGTCCTCGTCGCGTTCGGCGAGCCGGTCCCGGTCGCGCCGTACGTCGACGCCTGGCGCGCCGGGCAGGCGGCGGCCGTCGAGGCGCTGACCGAGGCCATCCAGTGGGCCATGGAGGCGCAGGTCGTCCACGTCGACCGGATCGGCGCCGCCGCCGTCGTCCGCGCCGTCGAGGAGCTGTACCGCGGCGACCTCATCCGGACGCTGCGCGAGGAGCGCGGCCTCGCCGAGCGCCAGATCGACCTGCTGCGGCTGTCGCGGACGATCGCCGACGCCGTGAGCCACTTCAAGACCCACGACCCCGAGCGCGTCGAGCGGATCTGGCAGCGGATCCAGGGCTACCGCGCGATGCTGGCGGCGTACCGGGTCAAGGACGAGGCCGTGCGCGCCCGGCTCGGGAGCCGCGGGATCCGGCGGCGCGTCGCGCGCGCGGGCGAGGGCGTGCTGCTGCTCCCGCTGTTCGTGTACGGCGCGGTGGTGAACGCGCTGCCGTACTTCGTCCCGCGCGCGCTCGCCCGGGCGCTGGCGCGCAAGGAGACCGACTACGCCACCGTGCGGCTGCTCGCGACCGTCGTCGTGCTGCCCGCGGCGTGGGCCGTCGAGACGTGGCTGGTGGCCCGGCTGGCCGGGCCGGCGTGGGCCCTCGCCTTCCTCGTGTCGCTGCCGCTCAGCGGGCTCGCCGCCTACCACTACCTGCGCGGCCTCGGCGCCCTCCGCCGGGGCGTGCGCTTCGCGGCGCTCGCGCTGACGCGGGAGGCCGCCGCGCGCGAGCTGCTGGCCGAGCGGCGCGCGATCATCGCCGAGCTCGACCGGGCGCGCGAGGACTACTTCGCGGCCACGCGGGGGTCGTCCTTCTGAGCGTCCACCGGCTCGAGGAGATGTCGACGCGGGCGCTCGACGCGCTGCCGCGCGACCGCACCGTGGTGATCCTGACGGTCAGCCCCCTCGAGGAGCACGGCCCCCATCTGCCCCTCGGCGTCGACGCGTTCACCGCGCGCCATTTCGCCGAGGAGCTGGCGGGGCGGCTGACGGCCGAGCGCCCCGGCTGGTCGGCGGTCCTGGCGCCCACGCTGCACCTCGGCTCGTTCACCTTCGACGCGGTCGGGACGATCGCCGTCCGCCAGCGAGCCGTGCGCGACGTCGTCGTCGACTACGGCGAGGCGCTCGCCCGCGCCGGGTTCCGCTTCGTGCTGGTCGCCAACGGCCATGCGGGCCCGACGCACCTCACCGCGCTCGACGAGGCCGCGGCCATCGTCTCGCGCCGGCCCGGCGTCCGCATGGCCTCGCTCAGCGGCTGGGTGGCGTGGCAGTTCAGGTCGGGGCGCTTCCTCGACCGCGTCGAGGCGCGGCTGGGCCGCGCGCTGAGCGACGCCGAGCGCCGGGCCTTCGCCGAGGACGCCCACGCCGGCTGGTGGGAGACGTCCATGATGCTGATGCTGCGCCCGGACCTCGTCGACGACGCCTGGCGGGACCTGCCCCCGGCGACCTACTCGCTGCCGCGGCGCGTGGTGCCGAACTACCCGCTGCGCGGCGGCGGGGCGGGCTACGTCGGCCACCCGGCGCTGGCGGACCCCGCCTTCGCGAAGGCCACGACCGAGGCGCTCCTGGACGAGGTCGCCTCGCTCGTCCACGGCCTGCTGGACGGCCGGCTCGCCCCGCGCGAGCGGCGCTCGCCGTTCTACGCGGTGCCGTTCTTCCGCACGGGGTTCTGGCCGGCCGCGGCCGCCTGCGGCGTGGCGCTCGCCGCGCTGGCGTGGCTGCGCCCGCGGAGCGGACGGTGATCGACCTCGAGGTCTCCTCCGGCATCGCCTGGCTCAGGCTCGCCCGGCCCGAGGCGCTCAACGCCCTCGACACGGGGCTCACGCGGGCGCTCGAGCAGGCGGTCGAGAACGTCGCGGTCCTCGAGGACGTCTCGGTCGTCATCGTCGCGGGCCGCGGGCGCGCGTTCTGCGCCGGCAACGACATCACGGAGATGGGCACGATCACGCCCGAGGCCGCCGAGGCGCTCGCCCGCCGGCAGGCGGCGCTGATGGACCGCTTCGCCACGCTGCCCCAGGTGACGATCGCCGCGGTCGACGGCCACGCCCTCGGCGGCGGGCTGATGCTCGCCGTCGCCCAGGACCTCCGCATCGCCTCCGACCGCTCGCGCTTCGGCCTCCCCGAGGTCACGCTCGGCTTCAATCCCGCCTACGGGATCGCGCGGCTGATCGACGTCGCCGGCGGCGCCCACGCGCGCGACCTGCTCCTCACCGGCCGGACGATCCACGCCACCGAGGCGCTCAGGATGGGGCTCGTCAACCGGGTCGTCGCCGCGCCCACGCTCGAGTCGAGCGCCGCGGCGTGGGCGGCGGAGATCGCCAGGTCGCCGCGCGCCGGGCTGGCGGCGACGAAGGCGATCGTGCGGGCGATCTCGACGGGGGCGTCCGGCGAGGAGCCGGCGGCCTACGGCGCCGCGCTCAGGACGAGCCCGGAGGCGCGGGCGCGCATCCAGGCGTTCGCGTCGAGGAAGAAGGGGAACCGGCCGGCGAGGGAGTGACGAGACGGCGCGTGCCTCCCCGGCCGCCGGCGCGGCTCACCCCGGCACCACCTTCCCCCGGCGCATGTCCTCGTCGGCTTCCCGCAGCAGCTCGTCGGCGCTCTCGGGCGGGACCTCGCGGAACGCCCAGCCGACGCGGCACTGCACCGGGGCCGAGAGGTTGCGGCGGGCGGACAGCTCCGCGAGCTTCTCGCCGATGCGCGGCACCAGGTGGCCCGCCTCGTTGGAACCGGCGTCGGACAGCAGCACCGCGAACTCGTCGACGCCGAGCCGCGCGACGAGGTCGCTGGAGCGCGTCGTCTCCCTCAGCGCGTCGGCCACGCTCCTGAGCACCTCGTCGCCGGCCGTGTAGCCGAAGCGGTCGTTGACGTCGCGGAGCTGCCGCACGTCGAAGAGCATCAGCAGGACGCCGGTCTTGCGCCGGCGGCCGCCCGCGGCCAGCCGGCGGTACTGCTCGTGGAAGCCGCGGCGGCTCGCCAGCCCCGTCACGGTGTCGGGCGCGAAGCGCGCCAGCCGGCGGTCGGCCTCGAGCAGGCGGCGCGCGACGACGCGCAGCAGCCTGATCGACAGCTCGGGGCAGGACCGGAGCGCCTCGTTGAAGCGGTCCTGCCTCAGCGCCAGGCAGCGCGACCGCTCGATGGCGATCACCGTCGCCGAGCGCGGGCGGTCGGTGAGCGCCGACAGCTCGCCGAAGATCTCGCCGACGCCGAGCCCGCCGAGCACGGCCTCGGCCAGCGTGTCGGGCATGGACTCCACCACCCGCACGCGCCCGGCGAGCACGACGAAGATGCGGTCGTCGATCTCTCCCTCGCCGATGATCACGTGGCCGGCCGGGTACGCGAGCTCCGACGCCCCGGCGACGAGCCGCGCGAGCGTCTCGGGCGGCAGCCCGCGGAAGAGCGCGAACTCCCCCAGCATCCCGGCGTGGTCGGCGGGCGGCTCGGGAGGCGCGTCGCGCGTGCGGTCGGCCGGGCGGCTGGTCGACGCCATCGCGCGGGACAGCCAGGCGCGGACGCGCGCGTGCAGCATGGGCGGGCTGAACGGCTTGGCGAGCCAGTCGCGGATGCCGGCGTCGGCGGGCGGCCCGCCGGCCTCGGTGAGCAGCAGCACCGGGAACCCGGGCTGGTCGAGGTGCTCGGCCAGCTCGCGCGCCAGCGTGGCGCCGTCGCCGTCGGGCAGGCGCGCGTCGACGATCGCCACGTCGGGGCCGATCGCGGCCACCCGGCCGAGCGCCGCGCGGCGGTCGGGCACGGCGGTGACGCTCAGCTCGTCGACGGCGAGCACCTCCTCGATCGCGGCCGCCTCGTGGTCGCTGGCGCTGACGATCAGCACGCGGCCGCCCTCGATGGGCCGGCGGCTGAGCGCGGAGACCGACGCGACCGGTGACGCGCCGCCCGCGCCGCGCACGTCGATCGCCAGCCCCTCGCGCGCGGCGAAGACGTCGCAGCCGGAGCCGGCGCGCTCGCGGGCCCGGCGCTCCAGGCCCTCCACGACCGGGTCGTCGTGGCCGGGGTCGTGGTGGAAGAGCGCCAGCCGCCGCACGCCCGCGGCGAGCGCGACGTCGACCGCGTACTCGACGGTGCTGTGCCCCCAGCCCACCTTGCTCGCGTACTCCTCGGCCCCGTACTGGGCGTCGTGGATGACGAGGTCGGCGCCGCGCAGGAACGCGACGTGGGCCTCGTCGCCGGGATGCTGGAACGCGGCGCCGGGCGCCGCCCAGAACGGCTCGTGGTCGGTGACGTACGCCACCGTGGCGGTGTCGGTGGAGATCCGGTAGGCGATGGTGGGCGCGGTGTGGTTCAGGTACTGGGTCTCCACGCGGACGCCGCCCACGCGGAAGAAGCCCTCCTCCAGCTCGATGAAGTGCAGGCGCGAGCGCAGGTCGCGCAGCTTCACCGGGAAGTACGAGTACTCCATCTGCCCGGCCATGGCCTCCTCGAGCCCGCGCTGGAAGCCCATGGGCGCGTAGATATTCAGCTCGACGTCGGGCAGGAAGGCGGGGACGAAGAACGGGAAGCCCTGGATGTGGTCCCAGTGCGTGTGGCCGATGAGCAGGCTCACGCGGAGCGGGCCGCCGCGGCGGGCGAGGTCGAGCCCGAGCGCCCGGGCGCCGGTGCCGCAGTCGAGGACGAAGAGCGAGCCGTCGTCGGCGCGGACCTCGACGCACGAGGTGTTGCCGCCGTACCGGGCCGTGCTCGGCCCCGGCGCGGCGATGGAGCCCCGCGTACCCCAGAAGCGCACGTACACTGGACGCCCCCTCGATGGAGCGACGTCACGACGGCGACGCCTGGGATTCTAGCACGCGGGCCGCCGCGACCCGGCGCGGGAGGGGGCTGTTCGACGCGCCCGGGACGCACTACAATGCGGCCCTTCGATGCTCCGCGCACACGGTCCTGCAGCCCCGAGGGAGGTCCACGCGATGCCAGCGACCCGACGCAGCTTCCTCAAGGTCCTCGGCGGCGCCTCCGCCGCGCTCGCCGCCCGTCTCGACACCGCGCCCGCGCTGGCGCAGGCGACCCCGGTCAGGATCGGCGTCCTCGCCGCCAAGGCCGGCGTGACGGCGCCGGTCGGCGAGTCCGGCCTCCGCGGCACGCAGTGGGCCGTGGACCGGATCAACGCCGCCGGCGGCATCCTCGGACGGAAGATCGAGCTGCTGGTCGAGGAGGAGTCGAACCCCAAGGACACCGTCGACCGCTTCAGGAAGCTCGCCCTCCAGCAGAAGGTCGACGTGATCACGGGCGTCGTCTCCACCGGCGTCGGGCTCGCCATCGGCCCGGTCTCCGAGGAGCTGAAGACCATCTGGCTCGCGTGGGACGGCACGACCCAGAAGGGCGTCGAGGAGACGATGCCGAAGCCGCGCTACGCCTTCCGCAGCGTCGACAACGAGGCCGAGGCCGTCATGGCCTCGATCCTCACCGCCCGGATGTTCCGCGGCAAGATCAAGACCGTCGCCGGCATCAACAACGACTACTCGTACGGCCGCGACAACTGGGCCGCCTTCCTCGCGATCATGAAGAAGTACGGCATGAACGTCACGCCGGTGGCGGAGCTGTGGCCGAAGCTCGGCGAGACGAACTTCACCTCGCATGTGGCCGCCCTCCAGCAGGCCAAGCCGGACCTCGTCTTCTGCTCGTTCTGGTCGGGCGACGCGCCGATCCTCCTCCGGCAGGCCCACGCCGCCGGCTTCACCGCGAACACGAAGTTCGTCCTCACCACCGCGGGCGGCGTCCACGAGTCGATGAAGAAGGCGTTCACGCCCGAGGGCGCGATCATGGGCTACAACTCCATGTACTTCGAGGCGCCGAACGCGAGCCCGCTGATGAAGGAGTTCGTCCGCTGGCACCAGGAGAAGTTCAAGGAGTGGCCCAACTACGAGTCGGACCACGCCTACTTCACGATCGTGGCCTACAGGGAGGCGGTGGAGAAGGCGGCGAGGGCGGCCGGCGGCAAGTGGCCGTCGGTCGAGCAGGTCGTGGCCGCGCTCGAGGGCATCGAGGTCGAGTCGCTGTCGGGGCGCCGCGGCTACCGGCCGGACCACATCATGGAGTGCAGCTACTATCAGGGTGTGACGACCCACAAGAACCGCCACGACTTCGTCACCATCGACCCCGTGGAGGTCATGTCGACGAAGAACATCCAGAAGCCGTCCGGCATGGGGCTCTACGACTGGATCAACAGCTGGAAGGTCTGAGGCTCGTCGGCCCCTGATCCAGCAGAGCGTCAACATCGTGCTCGGCGGCGTGTTCCACGCCGCCGTGCTCTTCCTCGTGGCGGCGGGACTGCAGCTGGTCTTCGGGGTGCAGAAGATCCTGAACCTCGCCTGCGGCTCGTTCTACGCGCTGGGCGCGTACTTCGGGGTCACGCTGGTCTCCCACGCGCTCGGCGCCGGTGCCCCGCCGTCGCTCTTCCTCGCGGTGCTGATCGCCGCCGGCCTGCTGCTGGCAGCGATCGGCCCGCCCGTGGAGCGCCTGCTGCGGACCATCGCCGACCGGGACGAGGCCTTCCAGCTCCTGCTGACGTTCGCCCTCGTCCTCGTGTTCGAGGACGTCATCCGCTTCTTCTGGGGCACGGCGCCCCACCAGCTCGGCGGCGCCGTGTACCTCGCCTACGGCCAGCTCCGCGCCGGCGACCTCACCATCCCCGTCTACAACCTGGTCGTGATCGCCGCGGGCGGCCTGATCGCCGCGGCGATGGGCTGGCTCCTGACGCGGACGCGCTTCGGCCGCATCGTCCGGGCCGCCGCCGAGAACCGCCGCATGGCCGAGGCCCTCGGCGTCGACATGAACCGCGTCTCCTCCCGCGTGTTCACGCTGGGCGTGGCCCTCGGCACCGTCGGCGGCGCGCTCGTCATCCCCGCCACGGCGGCCGTGAACGAGATGGGCATCGAGCTGATCGTCGAGGCCTTCGCCGTCGTGGTCATCGGCGGGCTCGGCAGCATGCGGGGGGCGTTCGTGGGGGCGCTCGTCGTCGGGCTGCTGAAGGCCGTGGCCATCGCGACCTATCCCGAGGCGGAGATGCTGGCGATCTACGTCATCGTGATCGCCGTCCTCGTGCTCCGCCCGGCCGGGCTCTTCGCGCGGTCGACGGCGTGAAGGTCCGCCTCGCGCTCGCCGCGCTGGTCGCCGCGGTCGCCCTGGTGCCGCTGGCCGGGCGCGACTACTACGCGACCCTGATGCTCCCGTTCTTCGGCTACGGCATCGCGCTGCTGGGGCTGAACCTCCTGTTCGGCTACACCGGGCTCCTGTCGTTCGGCCACGCGCTCTTCGTGGCGCTGGGAGCCTACACGGCGGCCGCGCTCACCAGCGTCGTCGGCGTGCTCGACTTCGAGGTCGTCCTGCTCGCGGCCGCCGCCGTCGCCGCGGGGGTCGCCGTCCCCACGGGGCTCCTCGCCGTGCGCTACGTGAAGATCTACTTCGGCATGCTGACGCTCGCCTTCGGCATGCTGTTCTACTCCTTCCTGCTGAAGTTCTACACGGTGACCGGCGGCGACGAGGGCATGCGCGTCAGGCGGCCGCGGCTCCTCGGGACGTCGTTCGCCTCCCAGGACGCCGTCGACTTCCTCACGGGGCCCTACTACTACTACGCGCTGGCGCTGCTCCTGGTCGCCGCCGCGGTCATGTGGCGCATCGTGCGCTCGCCCTTCGGCCTCGGCCTCCGCGCGATCCGCGAGAACGCCGACAAGGCCGAGTCGCTGGGCCTCCCCGTCCGGACCTACCGGCTGCGGGCGTTCGTCGTCGCCGGCGTGTTCGGCGGCGTCGGCGGGGCGCTGCTCGTCGTCCCCACCGGGCTCGCCGACCCGCTGCTGGCGTACTGGACCCACTCCGGCAACCTGGTCTTCATGCTGCTGCTCGGCGGGTTCGCGAACTTCTTCGGCCCGATCCTCGGGGCGTTCGTCTTCATCTTCCTCCAGGACCAGGTCATGTCGCTCACGCAGTACTGGCGCTTCGTGTTCGGGACGATCCTCGCGGCGGTCGTCATCTTCTTCCCCCGCGGGCTCATGGGGCTCCTGGACCGCCGGGCGCGGGCCGGCGCGTGACGGCGCTGCTCGAGGCCGACGGCGTCTCGAAGCACTACGGGCCCTTCCGGGCGCTCGACCGGGTGTCGCTCACCGTGGGCGAGGGCGAGTTCGTGTCGATCATCGGCCCGAACGGCGCCGGCAAGACGACGCTCGTGAACGTGCTGACCGGGGTCACGCCGCCGTCCGGGGGCGCCGTCAGGTTCAAGGGCCGGGACATCGCGGGGCTCGGCCGCGCGCGGCTGGCCCGGCTGGGCATGGCGCGCTCCTTCCAGCTCGTCAACATCTTCCCCGGCCTCACGGTGGAGGAGACGATCGCCACCGCGGTCGTGTCGCGACTGGGCCGCGCGTCGCGCCTCTTCGCGCGCCTGGGGGCCGACCCGGAGGTGCGGGAGGAAGTGCGCGAGGTGGCCGCGCTCTTCAACCTGTCGGAGCACCTCGGGCGGCCGGCCCGCACGCTCCCGCAGGGCGACAAGAAGCTCCTCGACGTGGCCAGCGCCTTCGCGCTGCGCCCGGAGGTGATCCTGCTCGACGAGCCGACCTCCGGCGTCGGCACCCGGGACAAGCACGCGATCATGGAGACGCTGGTCGCCGCGGCCAGCCGCATCGGCATCCGGGCGATCATCCAGGTCGAGCACGACATGGACATCGTCTTCGGCTACTCCGCCCGGATCGTCGCGCTCCACGAGGGCCGCGTGCTCGCCGACGGCCCGCCCGACGCCATCCGCGGCGACGCCCACCTGGTCGCCACCGTGATCGGCGCGAGGCGCCCCTGATGCTCGCCGTCCGCGGCCTCACCGTCGACATCCAGGCGAGCCGCATCCTGCGCGACGTGACGCTGGAGGTCGGCGAGCGGGAGGTCGTGGCGCTCGTCGGCCGCAACGGCGCCGGCAAGACGACGACGCTCAGGACCGTGATGGGCTACCTGAGGCCGGCCGCCGGCGACGTCGCCTTCAAGGGCCGGAGCCTCGTGGGTCTCCCCACCCACGCCATCGCCTCGCTCGGCATCGGCTTCTCGCCCGAGGAGAGCGAGGTGTTCGGCGACCTCACGGTCGCCGAGAACATCGAGATCGCGACGTGGACGCGGCGGTCGGCGCGCACGCCGGCCGAGCGGGTCGAGCGCGCCTACGCCGTGTTCCCCAAGCTCCGCGGCTACGCCGCGCGCGGCGGCACGCAGCTCTCCGGCGGCGAGCGCAAGATGCTCTCGGTGGCGCGCGCCCTCGCCCTCGACCCCGATCTGCTGCTGCTCGACGAGCCCTTCGAGGGGCTCTCGCCCGCGATCGTGCCGCTGGTCGCCGAGTCCATCGCCGAGATCGCCCGGCTCGGCGTGGCGATCCTCGTCGCCGAGTCGAACATCCACCACGTGCCGGAGCGGACGAGCCGCCTCTACGTGCTCGAGCGCGGCGAGATCGTCTTCGCCGGCAAGCCGCAGGACGCCCTCCGCGACGCCGCGGTCCTGCGCATCATCGGAGGAGCCCCGTGAGACAGCCCCTGCCGCTCATCCCCACGGCCGTCGTCGGCTCGCACGGCAAGCCCGGCTGGTGGTTCGCCCTGGTCAAGGCCTACGAGGCCGGAGAGGCGGGGCCGGCCGACCTCGAGGAGATGTTCGACGACGCCGCGAACGCCGCCATCCGCGACATGGAGGAGGCCGGCATCGACGTCGTCACCGACGGCGAGGTGCGCCGGCTCGACGGCTACGTCGACTCCTACTACGCGATCATCCGGGGCATCCAGCCGCTGCCGGTCCGGCGCAAGCTCGGCCCGTGGGGCTACGACCAGCAGACGCGCTACGAGGCGGTCGGCCGCATCGAGCCCCCGCCGGGGGGGCTCGGCATCGTCAAGGAGTTCTCGTACCTGGTCTCGCGGACGACCCGCCACACCAAGGCCACGTGCGCGGGGCCGCTGACGTTCGGCTCCCGGATCCATCCCGGCAAGACGTACAGGGGCGTCGTCGACGTCGCCGAGCGCTTCGCGGAGGTCATCAACGAGGAGCTGAAGGGCCTGGTCGCCGCGGGCGCCGAGTGGATCCAGGTGGACGAGCCGGCGCGGGGCAACGTCTCCGGCGAGGAGATGGCGCGGCTCTTCAACATGGCGACCGAGGGCGTCAGGGCCCGGCTCGGCTTCCACATCTGCTTCGGCAACCGCTTCGGCCGCTCCCGCTTCCCCCGCACGTACGCGCCCTACTTCCCCGGCCTCCTGAAGGCGCGCGCCGACGAGTTCGTGCTGGAGTTCGCCGGCCGGGAGATGGCGGAGGTCGACCTCTGGAAGAAGTTCGGGGACGGTCGCGGGCTCGGCGCGGGCGTCGTGGACGTGAAGGGCTTCAACCAGGACACGCCGGAGGAGGTCGCCGGGCGGATCCGCCGTGCGCTCGAGGCGTGCCCCGCGGAGAAGCTCACCGTGAACCCGGACTGCGGCTTCGGCTGGTCGCCCCGCTACATGTGCCGCCAGAAGCTGGGCGCGCTCGCCGCCGGCGCCGCGCTGGTCAGGAAGGAGCTGACGGGCGCTCGCTGACCGGCTCGCGGTGACCGCCGCGCGCGGGCGGGCGCCCGGAGGACGCGCGCGCCGCGGGCGGCCGGCGCGCCAGGCACTATCGCAGGTGACCATCTGGCGCGGGATGTCATCGTGTCGACGCCGGCCCCGCCGCCGTTCCAGGCGACCCGCGCTCCCCGGGCGGCGACGCCTCGGCGTGACGGGCGGGCACGCTTTATGCTCGGCTCGCCCCACGCATGGCCTGCTGCGCCAATCTCGCATGAGCGCCAGCGTCCTCGTCGTCGACGACGACCGCGCCATCACCGTCGTGCTGTCGCAGATCCTGGCCTCCGAGGGCTTCTCGGTCGAGACCGCGTTCGACGGGCGCGCGGCGCTCGAGAAGCTGGCGGCGCGCCGCTTCGACGTCGTGATCACCGACGTGCGGATGCCGGGGCTGGACGGCCCCGGCCTCTACAAGGCCCTCGCCGAGCGGTGGCCGGAGATGACCGCCCGCGTGATCTTCATCAGCGGCGACGCGTACGGCGGCGACCCGCGCCTGGCGCTCGCGGGCGCGAGCGTGCCGATGCTCCACAAGCCGTTCGACATCGGCGACCTCCGCCGCGCCGTGCAGGACGCCCTCGCCCGCTGACCTCCGCGCCGCTCTGGTAGACTCCCTCCCGTGGCGCTGCCGCTCGAGGGAATCGTCGTCGCCGATCTCACCCAGAACGTCGCCGGCCCCTTCTGCACCCAGATCCTGGGCGACATGGGCGCCGACGTGGTCAAGGTCGAGCGCCCGGGGCGCGGGGACGACGGCCGCGCCTGGGCGCCGCCGCGCTGGGGCGGCGAGAGCGCGACGTTCATGGCCTTCAACCGCAACAAGCGGAGCCTCGCCATCGACCTCAAGTCGGACGCCGGCGTCGGCGTGCTGCGCCGGCTGCTGGCGCGCGCCGACGTCTTCGTCCAGAGCCTCCGCGCCGGCGCCGCCGCCGCGATGGGGCTCGACTTCGGCGCCGTCGCCGCGGTGAACCCGCGCGTCGTCTACTGCTCGATCACGGCCTTCGGCGCGCGCGGGCCGATGCGCGACCTGCCCGGCTACGACCCGATGATGCAGGCCTACGCCGGCCTCATGTCGGTCAACGGCCACCCGGGAGGCGAGCCGGCGCGCGTCGGCACGTCGATCGTCGACATGGGGACGGGGATGTGGGCGGCGCTCGGCATCGTCGCCGCGCTCCGCCGCCGCGACGCCACCGGCCGCGCCGTCGAGGTGACGACGGCGCTCTTCGACACGGCGCTGATGTGGGTCTGCTACCACGCCATGGGCTACCTGGCCTCGGGCGAGGTGCCGCGGCCGCAGGGCTCGGGGACGGCGATGATCGCGCCCTACCAGGCCTTCCCCACCGCCGACGGCCACGCGATGATCGCCGCGGGGTCCGACGCCCTCTTCGCGAAGCTCTGCGACGCCCTCGGCGCTCCCGCGCTCGCGCGCGATCCCCGCTTCGCCGACAACCCGTCGCGCGTCGGGAACCGGGCGGCCCTCGCCGAGGCGGTCTCGGCGCTGACACGCGAGCGCAAGACGTCGGACCTGCTCGAGGCCCTCCGCCGCGCCGCCGTCCCGTCGGCGCCCATCAACACGATCGACGCCGTCCTCGACGAGCCCCAGACGCGCGAGAGCGGCATGCTGCTCGACGCGCCGCACCCGCGGCTCGGCGCCTACCGGAGCGTCGCGCTTCCGGTCGAGTGGGACGGCCGCCGTCCCGGCGTCCGCCGGGTGCCGCCGCTGCTCGGCGAGCACAGCGAGGACGTCCTGACGTGGCTCGGCTACACGCGCGACGACGTCCGGACGCTGCGCGCCCGGGGAGTCGTCGCGTGACCTACCGTCACCTCCTGGTCGAGCGCTCCGCCGGCGGCCACGTCGTGACCGTCACGATGAACCGCCCCGAGCAGATGAACGCGATGAACACCGCCATGGGCGAGGACCTGCTGGCGTGCTTCGACGCGCTCCAGCGCGACGCCGGGGCCCGCGCGGTCGTCTTCACCGGCGCGGGCGACCGCGCCTTCTGCGCCGGCGGCGACCTCAAGGAGCGCAACGAGATGACGGACGAGGCCTGGCGGGCCCAGCACGTCATCTTCGAGCAGGCGGCGTTCCGCCTGCTGCGGTGTCCCGTCCCGGTGATCGCCGCCGTCGAGGGCTTCGCGCTGGCCGGCGGCTGCGAGCTCGCGATCCTGTGCGACTTCATCGTCGCCGGCGAGACGGCCGTCTTCGGCGTGCCCGAGACCACCCTCGGCATCTTCCCCGGCATCGGCGGCACGCAGCTGCTGCCGCGCATCCTCGGCGCCCCGCTGGCCAAGGAGCTGATCTTCACGGGGCGGCGCATGAAGGCCGACGAGGCGAGGGCGGCCGGCCTGATCAACCACCTGGTGCCGAAGGGCCAGGCCCGCGCGAAGGCCACCGAGATCGCCGAGACCATCGCCCGCAACGGGCCGATCGCCGTGCGCCAGGCCAAGAAGGCCATCGCGTACGGGATGGAGACCGACCTCGAGACCGCGATGATCCTCGCCATCGAGGCCTACAACGCCACCGTCGTCACCGAGGACCGTCTGGAGGGCGTGCGCGCGTTCAACGAGAAGCGGCAGCCCCGGTTCCGGGGCCGCTAGCCCGAGGAGTCCGCCATGGCCGCCATCAACCTGACCCTGACCCCCGAGCAGCGGGCCCTCCGCGACGGCGTCGCCGACATCTGCAAGCGCTACCCCGGCGAGTACTGGCGCGACCTCGACGCCCGCCGCGAGTACCCGGAGGCGTTCGTCCAGGACCTCACGCGCGCCGGCTACCTCGCCGCCCTCATCCCCGAGCAGTACGGCGGCGCGGGGCTCGGCATCGCCGAGGGCGCGCTCATCCTCGAGACCATCCACGCGAGCGGCGGCAACGCGGCCGCCTGCCACGCGCAGATGTACATCATGGGGACGCTGCTGCGCCACGGCAGCGAGGCCCAGAAGCGCGCCTACCTGCCGAAGATCGCCACCGGCGAGCTGCGCCTGCAGGCCTTCGGCGTGACCGAGCCCGACGCCGGCTCCGACACGACCAAGCTCAAGACCACGGCCGTCAGGAAGGGCGACCGCTACGTGGTCAACGGCCGCAAGATGTTCATCTCGCGCGTGCTCCAGTCGGACCTGATGCTGCTGCTCGCCCGCACGACGCCCGTGGAGCAGGTCCAGCGCCGGACGGAGGGGCTCTCGGTGTTCCTCATCGACATCCGGGGACTGGAGGGCCTCGAGGTGCGGCCGCTCCGCATGATGATGAACCACTCGACCAACGCGCTCTTCTTCGACGACGCGGAGATCCCCGCCGACAGCCTCATCGGCGAGGAGGGCAAGGGCTTCTCCTACATCCTCGACGGCATGAACGCCGAGCGGATCCTGGTGGCCTCGGAGTCGATCGGCGACGGGCGGTGGTTCGTCGACAGGGCGGTCGCGTACTCGAGCCAGCGCGTGATCTTCGGCAAGCCGATCGGCGCCAACCAGGGCGTGCAGTTCCCGATCGCGAAGGCGCACACCGCCGTCCAGGCCGCCGCGCTCATGCGCGACAAGGCGGCGGCGCTCTTCGACGCCGGCGAGCCGTGCGGCGCCGAGGCCAACATGGCCAAGTACCTGGCGGCCGAGGCCGCCTGGGAGGCCGGCAACGCCTGCATCGACTGCCACGGCGGTTACGGCTACGCCGAGGAATACGACATCGAGCGGAAGTTCAGGGAGTGCCGCCTCTACAAGACCGCCCCCGTCAACAACAACCTGGTCCTCGCCTACGTCGGCGAGCACGTCCTGGGGATGCCGCGGAGCTACTGACGGCGGCCGACGCGGCGCCCGGCCGGGGAACGCCGTCGGGGGCCCGCCGCCCGCCGCTCTCGTTTCGCCATCCCGGCGGCGGCGCGGGGCATGCCGGACGTCCTGGTTCGCGGCGTGTCCGGGTCGCTCACACCTGCCCCGTCCACGACGGGTCGGCCACCTCCGACCATCGCGCGCGGATGGCGGCGAACTCCGCGGGCGGGAGCGGACCCCGGGACGCGGCGCGGACGTTCTCCTCGAACCTGCCCGGCTTCCTCGTTCCCACGATCGCGACCGCCACGCCCGGCACCGAGAGCGTGAAGCGCAGGGCGACGGCCACGGAGTCCTCGCGCGACAGGAACGGGTAGTCCAGCAGCCGGAGCCGACGCCAGTACTCGTGCTCGTAGTCGCCGCGCGACGGCGGCTTGCCGAGCAGCCAGGCGGCGTTGGCGATGGGGCGCTTGGCGATCACGCCGATGCCGCGCTCGGCGGCGAGCGGCAGCGTCAGGTGGAGCGCCTCCTGGTCGGCCACGCTGACGGACGTCTGCAGCGTGTCGAAGGCGCCGCACTCGACGGCCCGACGGGCGGCGGCGCCGTCGCCGCTGTAGCCGATGAAGCGCGCGAGCCCGCGCCGGCGGGCCGTCTCGAGCGCCTCGATGACCTCGCCCCGTCTCAGCACGTCCTCGGAGCACGAGTGGAGCTGCACGAGGTCGACGTGGTCGGTGCGCAGCCGCTCGAGGCTCCGCTCGATGCTCGACAGCAGCGACGCCTTCCGCCAGTCGCCGCGCCCCCAGCCGCGCGGGTGGCCGCACTTCGTGAAGATCCGGCACTCCCGCCTGCGCGCCCCCAGCGCCTCGCCGATCAGCTCCTCGGAGCGCTCGTAGCACTCGGCCGTGTCGATGACGTCGAGGCCGGCGTCGAGCGCCTGGCCGAGGAGGCGGGACACGGTGGCCACCGAGGCGCGCTCGTAGCCGATCTCGGAGCCGCCGAAGCCGAGCGCGCCGACGTCCATGCCGGTGCGTCCGAGCCGTCGCCGCTCCATGGCGTCCTCGCGGGCGACCGGGCGCGGAACCCCGGCCGCGGGTGGTGGTGGGATCGGCGCCCGCCGGCATCCCCGCCGCGGGGAAGGCCGGCAGGCGCCGGCATCGCGCTACCCGAGGGTGGCGCGCAGCATCCAGGCGGTCTTCTCGTGCTTCTCGAGCATGCCGACCAGCATGTCGTTCGTCCCCGAGTCGCCGGCCTCGGCCGCCCTGTCGGCGTCCTTGCGCAGCTGCCGGGCCAGCGTCTCGTGGTCGCCGAGCAGGTCGGCCAGCATCTCGCGCCAGGGCGGCGCCTCTCCCGGGCGCTCCTTGAGCCGCGTGTTCTGGGAGAACTCGGCCAGCGTGCCCCACGCGCGGCCGCCCAGCGAGCGCGCGCGCTCGGCCAGCTCGTCCACGATCTCGGCCAGGGCCTCGTACTGGCCCTCGAGCATCTTGTGGAGGTCGTTGAAGTGCGGGCCGGTGACGTTCCAGTGGTAGTTGCGGGTCTTCGTGTAGAGCACGTACTCGTCGGCGAGCAGGGCGTTCAGGATCGCGACGATCGCCTGCCGCCGGTCGTCGGCGATGCCGATGTCGGTCTTCATCGAATGCCTCCTTTCATGGAGTTAGATGCGCGCCGCGCCCGAGAGGTCGCCGCGCCGCAGGGGCCGCCCGCGCCCGAGGGGTCGTCGCGCGCCCCGGACGCTCGCCGCCCGCATGCTACACTGCCGCCGTCGGAGGACGCCATGAGGCTCCCGGAGCGCGTGACGATCTGCGAGGTGGGGCCGCGGGACGGGTTCCAGATCGAGCCCGGCTTCATCCCCACCCGGCAGAAGATCGAGGTCGTCGACCTCCTCTCCGAGGCCGGCGTCCCTCGCATCGAGGTCACCTCGTTCGTCCACCCGAAGGCCGTCCCCCAGATGCGCGACGCCGAGGAGGTCGTGGCGCGGATCCGCCGCCGCCCGGGCACCCGCTACGCCGCGCTCGTGCCCAACGACAAGGGGGCCGTCCGCGCCGTCGACGCCGGGGTCGACGCGATCCACACGGTGGTCTCGGCGAGCGAGAGCCACAACCTCGCCAACGTGAACATGACGATCGCCGAGTCGATCGAGAAGCTGCGCGCGGTGATGGAGGTCGCGGCGCGGGCGCGCACGCCCGTCGTCTGCGGCATCTCGACGTCGTTCGGCTGCCCGTTCGAGGGCGAGGTGCCGCTCGACCAGCTCGAGAGCGTCGTGCGGCGCCTCGTGGACATCGGCGCCCGCGCGATCGGCCTCGCCGACACGACCGGCGTGGCCAACCCGCGCCAGGTCGCGCGCACGCTGGAGCGGCTGATGCCGCGCTTCCCGGGCGTCGAGTGGTCGCTCCACACCCACGACACCCGCGCGCTCGCGATCCCCAACATCATGGCCGCGATGGAGTGCGGCGTGACGACGTTCGACGCCTCGATCGGCGGCCTGGGCGGCTGCCCGTTCGCGCCCGGCGCCTCGGGCAACGTCTGCACCGAGGACCTGGTGCACGGCCTGCACGCGATGGGCGTCCAGACGGGCATCGACCTCGACCGGCTGATCGCGGTCTCGCGCCGCGTGCAGGAGGTCGTCGGCCGGCCGCTGCCGGGCCAGGTCGTCAAGGCCGGCACGTGGGACCGCCGCTACCCCGCCCCCGACGCCGTGGCCGCCCGCCTCGGGGCCGCGCGGGCGAGCGCCGCCGCCCGATCCTAGCGCCCGGCGACCACGCATGGCGATGACGAAGACCGCGAAGCGGATGCTCGCGCTGATGGACCGCGCGACCACGCTCTGGGAGATCCCGGTCATCGGGCGCGACAAGGGCCGCGTGATCCGCCGCCTCGTCGAGCGCCACGAGCCCGCGCGAGCGATCGAGATCGGGAGCCTCTTCGGCTACTCCGCCATCCTCGTCGCCGGCGCCATGCGCCCGGCCGGCCGGCTCACCGCGATCGAGCGCAACGAGTACCTGGCGAAGTTCGCCCGCCGCAACGCCGAGGTCGCCGGCCTCGGCCGCAAGGTGAAGGTGGTCGCGGGCGACGCCCTCCGGGTGATCCCGCTCCTGTCCGGGCGCTTCGACTTCGCGCTGATCGACGCCGTGAAGGAGGACTACCTCGACTACCTGCGCCAGCTCGAGCCCAAGCTCGTCCCGGGCGCGGTCGTGGTCGCGGACAACACCGGGGTCTACCGGCGCGCGGTCCAGCCGTACCTCGACCACGTGCGCGCGGGCGGGCGGTACGCCTCGCGCGAGCACCGGTTCGGCGACGACGCGATGGAGGTGAGCGTCTTCCGCGGGTGACCCGCGTTGCGGGGCGCTCCGCGCCGGCGGCGAGGCGCGACGGCGGCGCTACGGCAGCGGTCGCAGGAGCCAGGTGACGCTGGAGCCGGGGCACGCCTGGGCCACGAAGAAGCTCAGCGCGATCCGCTCGGCGAGGCTCCGCTGCGACGGCAGGTAGGCGGCGGCCGGCAGCGGTCTCGCGCCGTCGCCGGCCGCCGCCATCGTCTCGGCGCACTCTCCCAGCCGCTCGGCGCGGCGCCCGGCCGCCTCCGCCTCCTCGACGCGTCCGAGTCTCCGGTAGGCCTCCGCGAGCAGCGTCCAGGCGCGGTCGTGCTCGGGCGCGAGCCAGGCGGCGCGCTCGGCCTCCCGGAGCGAGGCGTGCAGGTCGCCGCGCCGCGCGAGGTGTGTTGCCAGCTCGAGCCTCAGCAGGTGCTCGTGGCCGCGCTCGAGGCCGTCGGCGCGCAGGACCGCCTGCACGCGACGCTGCGCCTCGTCGAGGGCGCCGGCGGCGGCGAGGACGTGCGCCTCGACGATGGCCTCGGCCGCCTCCTCGTCCGCGGTGCGCGCGCGGTACGGCGGCGAGCCGACGCGCGCCGCCACCGCCGGCTCGGGGTCGTGCGGGTGCATCACGATCGCGGCGCGGCCGGTGACGGCCCACATCCTGTCGAAGTCGCCGTAGCCGACGGGGCGGGCGGGACCGAAGCTCGGATCGTGCACGATCACCTCGCGCCGCGCGTCGTCGTAGCCGATGAGGACGCGGAAGGCGGCGAAGATCGGCTCCCAGCGGTCGGCGCCCCTCGCGCGCAACCGCTCGAGCGGCGCGAGCGCCCCGAGCACGCCGACGGCGGGCGCCCCGGCGCCCGCGCTGACGACGGCCTCGCGGCTGGCGGGATGGGCGACGGGCGTCAGCGCGGTCGCGACGATCACCGGGATGCCGGAGGCGAGGAGCGGCTTCAGCGCGTCGAGGCCCTCCGGCTGGAGCGCCTCGCTCACGCCCCACTCCCGCATGGCCTGCGGGTTCTCGTTCAGGGTCCAGTGCTGGCCCCAGTAGCCGAGGACCATGAGGAACGCCGCGTGAGACGACGGGTTCGCCCGATCGCGCTCGCGGAACCACAGGCGGGCCGCTTCCCGCCACGGCACGAACGGCACGCCCTGGACGAGCGTGCCGGGCGGGGGCGCCGGGGGAGACGACTCCGGCTCGAAGATCGCCGGCCCGGAGGCCGCGGGAGGCGCCGGCTCGCGCTCGGCCGTCGCAGCCGGCGGGGCGACGGGCCGGGCGCAGCCCGCCGCCAGCGCGGCGAGGGCGAGCGCGGCGATCAGTCGGGCGGCCGGCACCCCTTCAGGCTAGCCCGGCCCGCGCTCCGACGGCGACCTCTTCGTGCAGGCGCCTCCAGAGGTCCACCTCCGCCACCCGGAACGCGCTTCACGGCTTCACGGTCGCCGGCGGCATCGCGGCGATCGTGCGCGGCTGCTCCGCCGGAGCGATCGCCGGACTCGGCGACCCGCGTCACGGCAACGTCGAGTCGCTCCGCTCCCGCGGCCGGCGTCCGGCGCGCGAGGCGGCGCCGGTCGCCCCGCCGGCGCTGGAGCCCGTCGCCGCCGCCTGAGATACCGTGACGCCTGTCAAGCCCTTTTTCTTCTTCATGGGCGGGCCCCCTCCCCGGCCGGGCAAGGAACAAAGGGGCGCCGATGCGTAGCGACGCTGTAGGCAGCGTGGAGGAGCTTCCGCATCGCCGCCATGAGGGCAACCTTCGG
>Ga0209172_10000530_pt1 | contig 103643 bp, 94 predicted proteins | sample LarsenN4metaG_FD_184113 | JGI IMG/M metagenome (GOLD analysis project Ga0209172, IMG submission 184113) | Hot spring sediment bacterial and archeal communities from British Columbia, Canada, to study Microbial Dark Matter (Phase II) - Larsen... ... | reverse complement strand
TACCGCGACCTGGTCGCCCAGGGCAAGATCGAGCCCGCGCCGCCAACCCAGAAATCGGCGCCACCAACGACCACGTAGTATGCCGGACTTTGACGCCCTCCAAGAGATCATCGGGTACCGTTTTGTTAATCATGAGCTCCTACGTCAGGCGCTCGTTCATCGTTCGTACCTGAACGAAAATCCTTCGTTCCCGCTCGGTCATAATGAACGTCTCGAATTCCTCGGCGACGCGGTCTTAGAGCTCGTCGTCAGCGATAACCTTTATCGAAATTACCCGAACCAAGAAGGCGACCTGACGAACTGGCGTGCGAGTCTGGTCAACGCGAAGTCGCTCTCCGAGGTTGCCCGGAAACTTGATATCGATCAATTTCTTCTTCTCTCGCGCGGCGAATCGAAAGACAAGGCATCGAAAGCTCGACAGAATATTCATGCGAACACGGTTGAGTCGATCATCGGTGCGATGTACCTCGACGGCGGAATCGAACCAGCGCGGAAGTTTATCGAACAGAACATCCTCGTCCATCTCCCTGACATCCTCGCGACGGAAGCCTACGTCGACCCGAAAAGCCGATTCCAAGAGATGAGCCAGGAAGTCTTTGGTGTTACTCCGAGCTACAAAGTGCTCCGTGAATGGGGGCCAGATCATGACAAGCAATTCGAAGTGTCCGTGAATATCGGCAGTGAAGAGATCGCCATCGGGAGCGGAGCATCAAAACAGGAGGCGCAGGTCGCTGCCGCGAGTGCGGCGTTAAAGGTAAAGGGATGGATCAGCTAGACGTCCCGGCAATTTCCTCGATCGTCGCCTGGATCCTTATCGGCTTCGGGATTATCGCGATCTTCCTCCCGTTCGGCCCATCGATCCCGCTCATCTGGCTCGGGATCTTCGTGTACGCCTTCGGGCATGACTGGTCGACGATTACACAGAGCTTCATGGCCCTCATCACGGGTATCGCCCTGTTCACGATCTTCCTCGACTACACGCTCTATCGTTTTGGGATCCGTAAGTTTCGGGCTGGAGCCTGGGGCGTCATCGGCGCGATCGTCGGTTTTATCGTCGGGTCGTTCATCAACCCATTCGTGCAATTTGTCGGGGGGCCGGTCCTTGGAGCGATCGCCTTTGAATCACTCCGTGGCCGGGACCAGGTATTTAGCTTCAAGGCCGGGAATACAACCGTCGTAGCCTTTATGGGGGGGACGATCGTCAAGCTCGCAGCCGCAGTCGCTATCGTCGGGTTATTCATCCTCCGCCTCCGCGGAAACGTCTAGAAAAGAGGGGTCACACTATGGTACGATATCGGTCTGCCGGCCGACTTCGGTTGACCTCACGATCCGATGTATCTCTCAAAGATCGACATTCACGGTTTCAAATCCTTCGCCCACCGCAGCTCGATTGAATTCGAGCGCGGCATCACGGCCATTGTTGGCCCGAACGGCTCAGGAAAGTCCAACGTTGCCGATTCTATTCGTTGGGTGCTCGGCGAGCAAAGCCTGAAGCTTTTGCGTGGAAAAAAGAGCGACGACGTCATCTTCGCCGGCTCAGACAAGAAATCCCGACTCGGGATGGCCGAGGTGTCGATGACCCTCAATAACGAAGACCGTGGCGCGCCGATCGATTACAGCGAGATTGTCATCACCCGACGGGTCTATCGTGATGGTGAAGGGGAATACCTGATCAATCATCAGCCGGCTCGACTCCAAGACATCCAGCTCCTGCTCGCCCAAGCGAATTTCGGTCAGCGGACCTACTCGGTCATCGGTCAGGGCATGATCGATCAATTCTTGATCTCCTCGCCACAAGAACGTAAACACCTTTTCGATGAAGCCGCCGGGGTGCGCCAGTATCAATTAAAAAAAGACCAGGCGCTCCATAAGCTCGCCCAGAGCAAAGAGAACCTCACACAAGGCGAGGCCATCATGCAGGAGATCGAGCCACGTCTCCGTTCCCTGACCCGCCAAGTGCGCCGCCTTGAACGACGGGACGAGGTCGAAAAAGAATTGCGCGAGACGCAGCGCCGATATTATGGACTGCGCCATCAGGAGATCGAACAAGAACTGGCGGTGCATCAGCATGAACACACCGACGCCGAGCGAAAACGGAACGATGTCGGTCACGAACTCGAAACAATCCAAGCCGAACTCGAAACAATCGAACGAGAGCGTACTGCTTCCGAGACCTTCAGCGACCTACAGCGCGCCTATAATACGATTCTCGACGAAAAGAATCGTCACCTCGAAGAACAGGCGGTCATCAAGGGTCGGCTAGAACTTACCGCCCGCCAAGCCGGCGCCGGCGAAACGGCCTACCTCGGGAAACGTGCCGCTGAGCTTGAACGACGACTGACCACGATCGGTGACGAGGAGGCCGAAACGAAAAAAGAAACGGATCGTCGCCGAACAGCACTGCTTTCGGCTGAACAATCCCTCGCCGCCACGGAGCGTCGTTTTAAAGATCTCGAAGCTCGGGCGGCGGCACTGCAAGCCGAATTGGCTCACCAGATGTCTCTCCCCGAAGTCCATGGTGCGTTCCAAGCCTGGTCAGAAAAATATCATGCGCTCGTGGCTGCCCTGCACGCCGATGCCACCGACGTGACTGCCCTGCGGAAACAAGCGGCGAAGCTCCATCAAGAATTGACCGATCTCCTTGGACGCATCAGTGGTCATGCGGATGATGTTCATCCGCGAGCGCTGACGGAGATCCAGCACGAACTCCTCGAGATCGCTCGCCAACGACAGAACGAATACCAGCGCGTCGCCGAGCACCGGGCTGATCTTCAGCTACGCCAAGCCCAAGCTGACCAACAGGCGATCGAGCTCCATAAAGCCCAAGCCGAACTTGACCGAATTACCCAAGACCTATCCGTCCAGGAGTTGGCTGAAAAGAATCCGGACGAAGCGTATGCCGCGACCGCCCGCGATGCAAAACGGATCGAAGAGGCGATCACCCTCGTTGACGGCCGGCTGAAGGAAGCTCGTGAAGCGATTAATAATTTCAATGCCCTCGAGACGACGAAAAAGGAGCGGCTTTTCGCCCTCCAAAAACAGTTCCGAGCGGTCCAACATGAATTCAACGTCGCCCAGACCGTCGTCAACGACCTGTCGGTCAAGATCGCCCGGGTCGAACAACGACGGGATGACTTGCGTCACGAGATCCAGCAAGCGATGGGTGAACAAGGGCCATCGGAGATCGCCTCAGCCGTCGCTCATCCACTCGAAGGCGATGTCCCGCTCCTCGCCGAAGAGGTCGGACGACTTCAGCATCAACTCCAGCTTATTGGCGGGATCGATGATACGGTCACGCACGAATATGCTGAAACGAACGAGCGTTGGGAATTCCTTTCGAAACAAGCGGAGGATTTGCGGGCTGGCATTACGTCGCTGGAATCTGCGATCGCCGACCTCGATGACATCATTTCCAATCGATTTGATAGTGCCTTCCGTAAGATCAATGATGAATTCAACACAACCTTCCGCACCCTATTCCGCGGCGGTCGCGCTGAGCTCACCTTGATCAAAGAAGTGGTGCGCGCGGATGACGATCTGACCGAAGCTGAGGTCGCGATGGCGCAGGCGGAACAAAACGGTGAGCCAGTTGCGGCACCTGAACCAAAATCGAAGAAGGATGAAGAAAAAGTCGTGACCGGAATCGATATTAAAGCGACGCCACCAGGCAAGAAACTTCAGTCGATCGCCATGCTGTCGGGTGGTGAGCGCGCTCTGACCTCGATCGCCCTTCTCTGCGCAATCATCGCTAATAACCCATCGCCATTCGTCGTGCTCGACGAGGTCGATGCAGCCCTGGATGAAGCGAATAGTCAGCGCTTCGCCGCCATCCTTGATCAGCTCGCTCATAAGACCCAGTTCGTCACGATCACCCACAACCGGGCGACGATGGAAAAGGCAACCATCCTCTATGGGGTGACCATGGGCGATGATGGCGTCTCCCAGTTGCTATCGGTCAAAATGGATGAGGCGGAAAAAATTATCCAAAGACACGGTAACCGGTAATTTATCGTGGTGGTTCGACAAGCTCATGCTTCGTCAGGCTCAGCATGACAGTATTAGTATTGTCGTCCTGAGCCTGACGAAGGACGTAATTCTGGTAGCCCAGACCTGCTGATGGATGAAACTACCCAGTGTCCTTGTCTGCGTCACCCTTGTATCTGTTTTTTGATAACTGTTTAAGGGTCGCATAATCGCCCCGAGCGAGTGCTTCTTTTTTTGCCCGCGTCCAGCCCTTAATTTGTTTCTCCCAAAGTATTGCCTCAATAATTGTCGGCGACGGCTGTGCAAAAAATAATTCTACGGGTCGGCGATTGTGTGTGAACCCGGATACCGCGCCTGAATTATGTGCATCTACCCGTGACGCAAGATTTCTGGTAACACCGGTATAATAAGATCCGTCACGACAACGGATGATGTAAACCCAGTACATACTGATTATAGATATGTGTTTGTATTTTTACTTGCGCGAATAAAAAGTCAATGACGGGTTGTTTGTCAGGCTCATACTTCGTCAAGCTCAGCATGACAATGTTTAGTATTGTCGCCCTGAGCCTGACGAAGGGCGATGGTAGATAATCAGAATTTGCTGTGCATTGTCTAACTCGTAGTCCCTCAAACTCATACCTAGTCATGCTCGGCACGACAAAATTAAAAAAACGACGGGGCCGATGATTCGGCCCCGTCTTGGGTTCCCAGATCCGCTGGGTCGGGTACGTCCTAGCTGTGACGGCCGAGCAGCGCCGAGAGCAGCTCACCCACGACTTCGGGATCGTCCGGGTCGATCCCGTGCAGGTGGATCACCAGAGACTTCTTGAACGGTCCCGGCACGACATCGATCATGACCGACTTCCAGCTCGCGATGTCGGGCACGACGCCGTTGCGGAACTTGATCCTGGGGGCGGCCGAGTCCTTCGTCAGACTCGTGATCGCCCGGCTGAGCGCGTTCTTGAGGTTTGCCTGGAGGTCTGTGATGCGCTTGACCTCCTCGTGGGCGCGAGCGGAGATCGCATTGAACTCCGCGTCGGTCCGCTGGAACCGTCCGTCCTCCTCGTGCGCGGCGGCCAACATCTCGCCCAGAATCCGGCCATAGTCCGGGCCGGACTTGGTCGGGTCGAACGTGGCCTCCGTCTCACTCATGTGATTGACCTGGTACCGAGTCGACTCCATGTAGCGGAAGAGACCCGGCAGACCGAGCTTCAGCTTCGCCTGCTCGTGCAACTGCGCCACCTGTTCGAGCGCACGTTCGAACTCGCCGTCGTTCTTCGTCTGCCGAAGCCGCTGGTGCAGGACCTTGGCCATGCGCTGGATGTGATAGGCATCGAAGAAGTCGGCGTTCGTGTTGACTTCCGTCTGCGGCATCTGCTCGAGCGCCGTCGGCAGCACCTCGAAGATCATCAGCAGAGCGCTGTTGAGCTCGCTGACGGTGGCCGAAGGGCCCGCGACGTTGTTCGCCAGGACGATGATCGCCTGCACGGGATCGTTCAGGATCTGTTCGTCGGGCGGCACGGCGACCGGGGTGTGGCGCACGAGCTTGGCGATGCGGGCGAAGGCGGCGGTGAAGTTGTCGTGCCCCCCGATGAGGCAGGCGGGCTCGACTTCGCTCAGGTCGAGATGGGGCATGCCCAACTTCTTGGCGATGTCATCAGCCAGCCTGTGCGCGTGGAGATGGAGTACCTTCTTGGGAAGAGCAGCCATTACAACCCTCCAATGGATTTGTGCGCACGGTACATCCGTGTCCGCACGGGGTGGAACCAATTCATCAGGACAGGGGCAGGACGCGAAACTAGCAGAAAACGCCCGATTTGTCAATCCCGGGCAAGTCCATCTTTATACTATGCTCAGGCGCGAGCTTTTCTTTCGTTTAGAAGAACTTGTAGGCGTGGCCCTTCGGGACGACGGTGATCCAAGTATTTCCACGATTCAGTTTTACTTCTTTTCCATTGGTCGTTTTGAACACCGTCTTGGACTTGGTGGTTTTTTTCGTCCAGGTGATCTTGATCTTCTTCCCGTCGCGGAGGAGATACCCAGAACCCTTGCCAATGGTCTTGATATCAAGCCGACCCTTACGGTCGAGCACTCGCTCTTTCGGTACGTTTAAGATAATAACGTTCCGAACGGTGATCTGTTTGTTCGTTAAACGATCAATGTGCTTCCGACCGCCGGTATACCGATAGTAGATGTTCTTCGGACGACTATATCGATATTCAATGTCATAACTTTTCCCGTACCCAAGATCGATCGATACACCGCTATTACTCTTCCCGCGTTTGGCGCGGACCGGGTCATTCTGAAAACTGTACGGTTTGTAATTCGGCGTGTGTTTCCAGACCCGCCCGGCTTTCATCGCGGCTACGAGTTTTTTTGAGTCGGTGTAGAGACCGTGGACGCCGCCACCAAAAGCGCGGAAGAAGTATTTCGCGGTCCAGCCTTTGAGCGCAAAGATAGATAACAGGCGCTGCTTCTGAACTTCTTTCAATCCATCAGGGCTACCGCCGGCATGAGCAACAGCGGCGCCCCACTCCGCGGCATAGCGAGCAAAGTACGGACGCGTTGAGCGGACGGGTCCGATCCGGGCCACATTCATGTCGGCATAGACCGCCATGAATCGAGGAATCCCACCCTCGGCTAACGTTTCATACACAAAAGATGCCTGTTGGAGGCCGGACTGCGGACGGGCGGCCGTATGATTATCAATCATGACCGCGACGGGCCAAAAGTTCGTTCGCGACTTAAGATCAGAAACACCATCCATCCGGCGGGGTGCATAGACACGCTTCGCCGCATCGGATGGGCCAGGGATACTCATAAAGGCCGCAATCAGGGCGGCCGTCATGCTGACGAACAATTTCTCGTGATGTACTTTCATTTGATTTACGTTGAGTATAGCAAAAAAACACGGGTTTGTCCACCCCAGCTTCGATATTTACTCGTTCAGATTCCCGCTCGTGACTCGCAAAATTTCTTCGACACTCGTGATCCCTTGCGCAGCTTTGTCTAATCCATCATCGCGCAACGTCCGCATCTTCATCGTTCGGGTCGCGTGAGCGCGAAGCTCGATCTCACCCGCGCCGTCGGTCATCATCTGACGGAATGTCTTGTCTGGATCGAGAAGTTCGTAGATGCCGGTCCGGCCGAGATATCCGGTATATCCGCATGATTCACATCCGACCGCCCGTTTAAAGGTCATCGCACTGTTTGGATCGAGGCCAAGTTCCTGCTTCAACGGAATCGATGCTTCGTATGATTCAGCACAGGACGTACAGAGGACACGAACGAGCCGCTGCGCGAGGACGCCGACGGTCGCCGATGAGATTAAGACACGCTCAACACCCATATCGGCTAAACGGGTAACGGCTCCGACGGAGTCATTTGTGTGGAGTGTGGTCAGAACGAGATGACCAGTTAGGGCTGAGCGAACAGCAATACTGGCCGTGTCCGGATCGCGGACTTCACCAAGGAGAATAATATCTGGATCTTGTCGCAAGAGGGAGCGTAAACCTGCAGCGAAGGTAAGGCCGACGTCTAAGTCGACTTGGGTCTGACGAATGAGCGGCAGTTGATACTCGACCGGGTCTTCGAGGGTGACGATATCTTTGTCAGGAGTGTTCAATGTGTTCAGCGTCGCATAGAGCGTCGTTGTTTTTCCTGAGCCATTCGGCCCCGTCACGAACAGGATGCCGTATGGTTGATGGATCATCGCCATATATCGCTCGAGAATCGTTGGCGAGAATCCGAGCGAGGGGAGACCGAGAAGGATGTTCGTCTTGTTCAGAATTCGAAGGCTGATATTCTCGCCGTAGACCGTCGGGAAGAGCGAGACGCGAATATCGAGCGACTTATTATCGGTATTGAGCTGGAACCTTCCGTCTTGCGGGCGACGACGCTCTTCAAGTTTCAGGTCCGCGAGGACTTTAATTCGGGAGGCGAGAGGCTCCAACAACGACAGCGGGTGCGTTTCAACTTCTCGGAGGACGCCGTCGATTCGAAAACGAACACGGATTCGGTCCGAGTCCGGTTCGATATGGACATCCGAAGCGTTATTCAAGACGGCCAACCGCACCAGATTCGTCACCAGCTTAATGATGATGTTTTCTGAGTCGGCGTCTTGCTGATCTGGTTTTCCCATGCCTAAAGAATATCATGTTTTTTAGCCATCTCCTATATTTATCAGGGCCTAGGCCGATGTAATATAGAACATGGCGGAAAAAACGAGCTGAGCGAGGGTGCTCCAGAGAAGCATCTCACGAATCATTCTCCCAGCCAGTCGCCAGCTCTGAAAACGTACCAGTACGGCGATAATCAATCCCGACAGGATTGCTACCGGAATAAGGACCATCAGTAAGTTATAGATAAAGCCATTTGGGTAATAATTCAATGACCCTAACCATCCAGACCCATATCCGCCCGAACGTATGAACATTGCTTCCGCGATTGCGATAATCAAACTCGGCATGATTGCAGCGAGTACAATCTTCCAGCGGCTAACATTCTCCATGAACCGATATCGAAACGTAAGAAGGCTCACGAGCGCGAACCACGATCCATACAGAATAAATACATTGACAAGCGCTGGCCAAAATTCCTCAAGATAAACCGGCCCGGCCTGCGCATATATCATTGGTCCGAGGGACTCAACTGAGAACGCTGTTTGCGCTACGACATAGCCCGTAGAAAATGAATACATAAGAACGCCGCCCAGAATTCCGAGTGCGCTCCGAATAAGTTTTTTTCGATGACGAATCACTGTGCTAGTATAGCATTTTTTTAGTGACCGCAACGGCCTTATAGGGGGAATTGATAGTACCCGTACTCCTTGACAGGGAGTGGGCATGGTGGTAGATTCTCCCTGCTTAATTTTACTCGTTTTCTTCCTCTTCATGGTCGCAATCCGCCTGTCCCGCATTGGGAAAAAGAATCACCCCACGTTCCGCGTCATCGTTTCCGATAAAAAGAAGGACACGCACGGGACAGCCTTAGAAATCGTTGGCACCGTCAATCCACACACCTCCCCGGCGACGGTCGTTTTGAATGCTGATCGGATCAAACACTGGTTGTCCGTCGGAGCCCAACCATCAGACACGGTCCACAATCTCCTGGTTGAACATGGTGTGATCCCGGGCCCAAAACGGACGATTCTCCGCGTCTCCCAACCGGCCCCGGCGGCTGAATCCGCTGCACCAGCGGCTCCGGAAACTGAAACACCGGCTACCGCCTGATCGCGGTTTGCCCTTCCTCCGACACCCTGCTATTCTACGAAGCAGTTTTCTTCACATTCCGGCTAGGCCGAACTGTCGAGTCGCGCGGAACCGGAACTACGTTAAAGGATGAAAGGATAAACAGCTATGGACGAAGATAAAGCATTTGTCGAGTACGTCGTGAAAGCGATGGTCGACCACCCTGATGACGTCTCGTGCGATCGCACGGTCGACGAAATGGGAGTTTTGATTACGCTCAAGGTCAACCAGGAAGATCTTGGTCAGGTCATCGGCCGACAGGGTCAGACCGCAAAATCCCTCCGCACACTCCTTCGTGTCGTTGGTGCGAAACACCACGCCCGAGTCAATCTCAAGATTTACGAGCCAGAGGGTTCGCGGAAGTTCCATCGTGACGTCGACACCAACGAAACGCCGACCCAGGAACCGATGGGGGCGATCGATAATGGGATGGGCGACGACCTCAAGGTCTAACCTGATTTTTTCTCTAGCAGCCTCGCCTCCCGGCGGGGTTGTTTGTTGTAGTGGTCCCCGCAGTGCAGACTACGGGGACCGGCGAAGAAGCTCAGCGATCATCTCCAGCGCGACGTTCTTTGGGAACGATGATGCCGGAGTGGCGATGATTCGCTGACTGAGCGACGTCGTGTACAGCGCGATGACGATGTTTCCGTTCTGTGTCGTGACGCGCGGGGGAATGATGCAACCTCCGGTGGAGATCATTCGAACGTCACTGACCGTCACGCTGGTGAACACGGGATGACCATCCATGGCCAGCTCGCGGATGGAATCGGCGAGTTCCATCGCGCCGGGCAGATACGTGGCCATGACTGGTACCCCCTGGGTACGCGGTTGAACGTGCGACCGAAATTGACGGAGTCGTACCACGCCGGAAAAAGTCTGTCAATCAAAGAAATATGGTATAGTTCCTCTATGATATTACGGGTCATTTCAAGATGAAAAGAACGGGGGTTTTTTCGCTTTTATTCCTAGCGATATTGCTGAACATCCGTTCTTCGCAGGTCAGTGCACAGGCGCCCATACCAATCACCAGTTGTCAGACATTCTGGGACCCGGGAACATACGTCCTAGAATCTAATATTACCCTTGATGCTTCAGGTCCTATACACTCCGGCGTTTGTTTTCGTTTCCGGACGCCGAATGTCACCATTAACGGCCAAGGTCATACCTTAACCCTGACCGGTGGGACAACCCTATTTGGTGACGTCGATTCGGACCGTGAACATATTACTGTTAAAAATTTGGTCACAAATGGCAGTATTGCCCTTCGAGAGGGGGCGAATTTTTTTACCGTCGAGAACTCAACCATACACTCTATCCTTCTTGAGGGAGCTGATGACATTTCTATTACAGATAGTGTAATAGAGAATGGCATCAAGACCGCATCATTTGAAGGAAATCCTTCACTTCGATTAACGTTTGAGCGTAATACCGTTACGAGCACAGATTATACGAACGGGTATTTTAATGCCGGCAGTACACACCCCTGCCCGCGAGGCGATTTCGTTATTCGGGATAATACCTTCGCCAATGACTCTACCCTCACTGGCAGCGTCGTGTCCGCCCTCCGCATTAACTGTGCAACGCATTCCGTCGTAACCGGAAACACGATTCGAGGAACGGGAACTTCGATAGGACTCTACATGCGAGACGAGTCCGACGACGGTCATTACGAAAACAATTCTTTTTGGTCAACAAATGGCGAGGCAATTCGTATCGCTTCTGGAAATGAGGATAAGACATTTCCCTCCCGTAATATTTTTTACAATAATACTTTTCGCTCTGATAATAGCCCGAGCGACGCGATCGGGTTTTTTCACCTCCAAGGCCTCGGGAGCGGCAACCAATTTACCTATAACACTTTTGTTGGGCCCCGAGGTGGACTCTTACTCGTGAACGGTTCGTATGGAAATAACCAATTCGATCATAATACTTTTTACATTACGGGCGCCGGGAACTATATGTTCTGGTATTCGTATACCCAGTCAATTCCTGACATCTGGACAAACAACATTTTTAGCTATAGCGGAACAGATATACATTTTTTTGAGAATTGGTCGTTTGCGAGGTACGCCGGCAATCATAATCTCTTTCAGAATCGATCCGGCAGTGTACATTTCGCCGGACATGGTTCATCCCTCGCGGCCTGGCGGTCTAATAGTGGCAACCAAGACGACATGAATTCGCTCGAGGGAAACCCACTGTTTGGAAATCCCGGGAACTTCGATTTCACCATCGCCTCAAACTCGCCAGCTCGTGGGGCCGGGAGCGGGGGCACGGATATCGGCGCGAAACCGTACGGCAGCGAGCCGCCGCCAATTTGTACAGAAAACTGGTCGTGTAGCGCCTGGTCAACCTGCGCAAATAGTACCCAAACTCGGACCTGCACTGACCTCAATAACTGTGGGACGACGTACACTCGGCCGCCACTCATTCAAGACTGTGCCCTACCCGACACAACTGCACCAGCCACGATAAGTAACTTACAGGCGGCATAGTCGGTTTTCTAGGGGTGCATTTGGGTCGTCATTTTTTTGCTATACTACAAATATGCGATTCGACCTCCTGACTATTTTTCCCGGCGTCTTCTCGGCCTACTTGAACGAGAGCATCTTGAAACGCGCACAAAGATCTAAAAAGGTCTCGTTTCATACTCACGACTTGAGAGATTTCACCACCGACAAACACCGCTCCGTCGACGACCGACCGTACGGTGGTGGGGTCGGAATGGTAATGAAGGTCGAGCCGATCTACAATGCGCTCAAGGCGTTACCGAATAATTCGAAGCGTCGCGTGCTGCTCATGTCCGCCAAAGGTAAAACATTCACCCAGGCCGATGCGAAGCGACTTTCATCATATAAACAAATCGTCATCGTTTGTCCCCGCTATGAGGGCGTTGATGAGCGGGTGATGGACTATGTTGATGAAGAGGTTTCTATCGGGAACTATGTCCTGACCGGTGGCGAGCTGCCGGCGATGGTGGTCGTTGATGCGATCACACGATTACTCCCGGGCGTGCTTGGCAAGGATGAATCATCCGTTGATGAGTCGCACAGCGAACCGGGCGTCCTCGAGTATCCGCAATATACGCGACCGGAAGTGTTTAAGCGTAAGCCGGTACCAAAAGAATTATTAGGAGGAAATCATAAAAAAATCGCTCTATGGCGCCAGGTCCATCGAAAAAAAACAGTCTAATTATTTGTGGCGTGGTGTTGGTAGCGGCGATTGCCGCCTTGTACGCCAACGCACAAACCGCCTGTCAGCAGACGGTTAGTTCAGCATCGGCGAACTTGAATCAGGCAAATACGAAATATTGCTTGACTGCCAACGTCGGCGGTAGCGGGACGATTAACATCACGGCAAATAATATCACCCTTGACGGCCAGGGGTTTCGCTTCACTGGGAGCGCCTCGATTCAAGCCATCGGCCGAACCGGCACCATCATTCAAAATGTTGACGTCGGTGGATCTGACATTACGATCGAGGGTGGCAGTAATAATCAAATACTCGACTCGATCGCGGGATACGTCGAGGCTCGTGAAACGAGTGGCGCGATCATCCGAGGAAATACTATTACCAATACTGGCTCGACCGCACTGTTGATTGGCGACAACTTCGACGTCGCAAATCCAAGCGTCTGGTCAGATAATAATCTGATCGAGAACAACACCATCACCGGCAACGGTAACACCGACACGAGGTTCGTATATATGCGCCACATGCGCAATTCGACATTCCGAAACAACACCATCACATTACTCAACGCTACTTTTAGTGTGAGTGGTGGTGAACCGGTCGACAACTCGACGCTGGCGGTTATGTATACGTCATATAACAATACGCTGAGCGGGAATACGTTCACGCTCGATATCGCCGCCAGTCATGAAATCTACCGCGACCAACAATACGTCGGCGGGGCCCTCTTGATCAGAAGCGCTTCGAGTAACAACATCGTTGAGAACAATGCGTTTTCGTCTGATGCCGGACGCGGTGTATCGATCCAGTCAAGCGGTGGCTTCGCCCATCCAGAGAACAATACCATTCGCGGTAATACGATAATCGAACAGAGCAAAGCTCTATGGGTTCAAGCCGTTCGAGAGGGTAGTCAGAATAACCTATTTGAACGGAACATCATCGTCGCCATTGACGGCCAGGCGATCGATGCGAGCGGAGTTCAGGCAAATGCCCGCGCCACATTCGATCATAACACCGTCGTCACGAAAAACGGTGACGGCGTGTGGGGAGATGGGACTGATACTAGTCGCCAAATCGTTTTCACGAACAATATTTTCTCGGTGACAAATGGCTATACCATTCGACTTGAAAATGTGTCACTCACGATGAATTACAATAATCTGTATCGCACGAATGCTGGGAACCTCGTCTGGTACAACGGATTGACCTATGGCGGTTTGACCCAGTGGCGGGCGACCGGTCGCGACCTGAATTCCATTTCTAGTAATCCGTTATTCGTCGATGCTGTCGCGCATGATTATCATTTGCTTGCCGGATCTCCCTCGCTCACGGCTGACGACTCGGGTGCGCAACAGGGTGCCTATACTTCGATCCCGCTGACAAGTTGTCAGGCGATCACAACGAGCGGAAGTTACCGCTTAGAAAACGACGTCGCCGGTGGGTATGACTGTTTCACCATTCGTGGGAGTATTTCGAATATCACCTTCGATGGAAATGGGCACACTATCACGACGAGTGACCGAGCCTTCGACATCGCTGATCTTGGTGGCGGCCCGCCGTCGAACATTGAGGTTTCGAACTTTACTACAACAAGCGAGGTACGGATTTATGGCGATCTGACGAATCATGTGACCGTTCGTCAGGCAACGGTCGGCGGTATCGCTGTGAATGGTGCGGATGACGTCACCATCGATGATAACGTGGTCGGTTCTGGCGGTGTCCAAGTCAATAATTCTGATAATCCGTGGCCACCGCTACGCCCGATCATCACGAATAACACGATCACCGGGTTGGCTGGGCACACGTCGAAGGCGCTGATCGAGATCGCTGGCGGACCAACGCATCCGTGTCCCCGTATTGACGGCACGGTGAACGGGAATACGGTCAACAACTACCGTAATGACTATCCGCAACCAGAAGCAACGGCGGTCATCCGTATCCGTTGCGCGACCCATAACACCGTCCAAAACAATCTGTTCCGTTCGCATGGATCGACGATGGGGTTGTACATCAGGGACGAGTCTGATGATGGGCTCTATGAGAACAATGTCTTTTGGACGACGCTCTATCCTGCCCTATGGATCGCATCAGGAAACAATGACAAGACTTTCCCATCCCGAAACGTCTTCCACAACAATACGTTCCGTACGGATGATGAATACGCATTTTATGGTTCAGCGGTCGGCACCGGGAATGTATTTACCTACAACACATTCTCAGCGAACAGCGGATTGCTAGGATATGTCGGTGGGTACTATGGAAATACCTACGACCACAATACGTTTTATAATGTCGGTAGTGGTCAACTTCAAAGCCTGCAAGGCAACAACCTTGATGGGCCACCAGCGGACACGTATACCAATAATATATTTAGCTATAGTGGTACAAATATTTTCGGATACGATCAATGGCGAGCCTCGCGCTACACCGGTGATCACAACTTGTTCCACAACCGTAGTGGCGCGCTCGCATTCGGCTTCATGGGGAATCTCACGAGTTGGCGATCGGGGACGGGTGATGATACGAATTCGATCAATGCTGATCCGCTCCTGACCAACCCGTCAGCCGGCGACTTCACGCTCGCAAGCAATTCACCCGCACGTGGAGCCGGTACCGGTGGGTCCGATATCGGCGCCATCCCATTTGGTGCAACTCCGCCGCCACTCTGCACGGAATCATGGACCTGTGGAGGATGGTCGGCTTGTAGCGGCGGTACACAGACCCGGACATGTACGGACGCGAATGCCTGCGGCACGACGACGAGTCGACCAGTACTGAGCCAGTCATGCGTGATGCCACCCGACACGACGCCACCTGCAACGATCTCGAATCTACAGGCCGTGTGAAACCCGCTGTCCTTCTCATCCATGGCTTTACCGGTCACCACTCTTCCCTTGGGGTAGTCGAATCGTATCTCAAACAACAAGGGTACCGTTACGAATATCCGATTCTCGCTGGACACGGGACACGTCCGGAAGATCTGGCTGACAAGCGTTGGTCAGATTGGCAGGAGGACGTTGAGGGTGCATATCAAAAACTACGACAGAGTCATGATCGCATTGTGATTATCGCGCTCTCGATGGGGACACTATTGGCGCTCCAGCTCGCATCAAAACATCAGGGCCATGTTGCCGGGCTCGTCCTCCTATCACCGGCGATAAAATTCATGAATCGCCTGGCACCATTAACGCCGCTCGTCCAACCGCTCGTGAGACGCTTTCCATTTCCGGGGAAAAATAAATTCAGTACCGCCGAAGGTGCGGCGGCTGATCGTGGGTACCAATGGTTTCCGACCGCCGCCTATCGTTCCTACTGGGAACAAACTCGGTCCATCCTATCGATTGCGGCGACCGTCACCGTGCCGACCAGGATCATACATTCACGTGCGGACAATGTGGCCGATCCGCGCGGGGCGACCAGTCTCGCCGCCGCGCTCGGTGGACCACACGAGCTCTTTTGGCATGAACATAGCGGGCACGAACTCTTGCTCGATGTTGAAGCTGAGTCGGTGCTTGAAGAGGTGGTATCGTTCCCGCCCCTCTCCGACGGCTAAGATTAGCCAAAAAACGGGACGTATTGTCCCCATATTCCCCACACCCTTCTAACCCTTGACGGTCTTTGAATTTCTGTTACTATGCACCCGCTTGATAGATAGGTCCGTTCCCGCTTGACGGGAGCAGAAAGGAAACCATTATCGGCCAACTACACCCTTAACGCCCTTTCGGAAGCCTGAACAACAGTGAGGCCCGCCCATCGTCGTCAGACGGTGCTCGAACCTCTCTGTTTTTCTTTCTGCTGAGTGTCCGGATCGCTTCGTTGACAACTCGAGATCAAGACAATCAAAACGTGGTCGGAAGGGCACATTGAATGTATTCAATGTTGTTCCGCTCCTTCGGGAGTGGACCGCGTCAATCAACTTTGAACCGGCGCCATCGCCGATGGAATCGATGGCAGATAAAGTAGAGCTACCTTCGGGACGTCATCTCGTTTTTCGAGAGACGGATTCGGGGGCTGACTTCTCAAATCTTTTTTTGAGAGTTTGATCCTGGCTCAGGATGAACGCTGGCGGCGTGTCTTAGGCATGCAAGTCGAACGAACATGTGTAGCAATATATGTGTGAGTGGCAAACGGGTGCGTAACACATTGGCAATCTACCCCGCAGTTCAGAACAACCCGGCGAAAGCCGGGCTAATACTGGATGTGATCATCGTCCGCAAGGATGATGAGGAACGGCGCAAGCCGCTGTGGGAGGGGCCTATGGTCCATCAGGTAGTTGGTAGGGTAATGGCCTACCAAGCCTATGACGGATAGCGGGATTGAGAGATCGACCCGCCTCACTGGGACTGAGACACTGCCCAGACTCCTACGGGAGGCTGCAGTCGAGAATATTCCCCAATGGACGAAAGTCTGAGGGAGCGACGCCGCGTGCAGGAAGACGCTCTTCGGAGTGTAAACTGCTTTTCTTTGGGACTAACATTGAATGTACCGAAGGAATAAGGGGCTGCTAACTTCGTGCCAGCAGCAGCGGTAATACGAAGGCCCCGAGCGTTATCCGGATTTATTGGGCGTAAAGCGTTAATAGGCGGTGCGATAAGTCACTGGTTAAATCCCACAGCTCAACTGTGGGGCCGCTGGTGAAACTGTCGTGCTTGAGGTCGGAAGAGGCAAGCGGAACTACCGGTGTAGTGGTAAAATGCGTTAATATCGGTAGGAACACCAAAGGCGAAAGCAGCTTGCTGGTACGATCCTGACGCTGAATAACGAAAGCGTGGGTAGCGAATGGGATTAGATACCCCAGTAGTCCACGCCCTAAACGATGAGTGCTAGGGATCGGGAGTTTCGACCCTCTCGGTCTCGCTCAAGCTAACGCGTTAAGCACTCCGCCTGGGAAGTACGGCCGCAAGGCTAAAACTCAAAGGAATTGACGGGAGCCCGCACAAGCGGTGGAGCATGTGGTTTAATTCGACGATAAGCGAGAAACCTTACCAGGTCTTGACATCTAGCTGCACGCCCCCAGAAACGGGGGAAGCCTTCGAGGGTGCTAGACAGGTGCTGCATGGCTGTCGTCAGCTCGTGGCGTGAGCTGTTGGGTTAAGTCCTCTAACGAGCGCAACCCCTGTCGAGTGTTATATTATTCGCTCGAGACTGCCGGCGATAAGCCGGAGGAAGGAAGGGATGACGTCAAGTCAGCATGGTCCTCTGACGACCTGGGCCACACACGTGCTACAATGGGGTGCAACAATGGGTTGCCAAGTCGCGAGACGGAGCCAATCCCACCAAACCACCCCCCAGTTCGGATTGAAGGCTGCAACTCGCCTTCATGAAGCCGGAATCGCTAGTAACCGCGCATCAGCCATGGTGCGGTGAATACGTTCTCGGGCTTTGTACACACCGCCCGTCAAGCCAAGAGAGTCGGGGATACCCGAAAGCCCTTTACGGGGAATAAGGTAGATCCGATGATAGGGGCTAAGTCGTAACAAGGCATGCGTAGCGGAAGCTGTGCATGGATCACCTCCTTTCTAGGGAGTACCCATTGATACCGATTCCAACATCGGTATCCATTCCGCTTGTCCTTCGGGACACGGAAGGGTCGAGCATATGTCGGTGTACGTACTATGCTTATTACCTAGTTGGTCGCGTTCAATCCAATGACTCATGATCTTCCGGACTTGTTCCGGAACGTATCGTGGACAGGATCGAACTAGGCATCGTGAAACGATGCATACAACAGTGCCGAGACTGTCTTCTCGGCAAACTTTCTGGATTCGTCCAGAATTTCTAGCGGCCTTCTGACCACATTTTGATTGTTTCCCACATCGACCACCGTTCCCGGTGGTTTTTGTGTATATGAATTCCGCGCCGGCTCTACTGAGCCGGCGCGGTACGAATGATCGGTTGAGAGCGGCGGAGGATCCACCAGCGAAGGTACCGCCACGGAATGGTCGCGAGCGTGGTCAGCCGACGCCCCCAAGATCGCGGCCACCCCGTTTCGACCGGGATGACGACCGAATTCGGGAAGTGGGCGTTGACCAGGAGCCGAGTCCAATCTTGGTGTTCCCAGGGGCAGTAGGCGACGATCGCCGCGTATCGATCGTTGATAATCTGGTCGAGCATCATCAGATCGCGATCGAGCGAGGCCTGGCGTGGAATGAATCGGAGATCGTACTCCACGTCCGGCGTCGTCCACGAAATCCAGTCGAGCGCCTGACGACGGTAGTCATGGTCAACATGTCGAGCCAGGTACTCACGATTCGTTAACCAGTAGACGGTCGCATTCGGGTTGCCGCGCAGTTCCTGACTGAGGATGAGACGAGCAAAGCGCCCGTCAGAGAAAAGCGCCTGATAGTCCGGCAATCCGGCTGGGAGAACGATGTGCGTGAAGAACGGTCGAGCCACGACGTCACCTCCTTTGAGGGTTCGAGGTACGGCGCTAACCTACGCCTTTTTTCGCCCTTCGTCAATCACACCTTTGTCATTCTCGGCTAGCTTCGGTACAATGGTCGGGCTGAAAGGAGACTACGTTATGAATAAATCTTATCTCGCCATCATCGCCATCGCCGGCCTGCTCGCGTTCGGAGCGGCTTGCGATAAAGAAAATGATGCGAACACGAACGCTGCGGCGGTCGTTAATAGCGGCTTCGATATTAATGAGGCGCTCGATCTGAATATCGAGTTTGAAGATGAGAATGAGAACGTCAATGCCGAAGATGAAGATGAGAATGAAAATGAGAACAGTAACATCAATCGCAACACGAATGATGATGACGAAGATGATGATGTGAACGAGAACCGTAACTCGAACACGAATGACGATGATGAAGATTCTTCCGGATCGGTCACAATCACCGGTCCAGAGAAGGACGAAGAGCTTGAGTCACCATTCTATGTCGAGGGGAAGGCGACCGGTACAGAAGTCTATGCTCGGTTGATCGCCGGCGGTACGACCATCTTCGAAGATGTCCGTATCTCCGTTCGGAGCGGCGAGTACAAAGGGAAGTTAACATTCGACTTCTCGCGCACGACATCAGGTCGAATCGAAATTTACCAAAAAGATGGATCAACGGAGACGAATCTGACGAGTGTGACGGTCCGCTTCAAGCTCAGTGCTGATGACGAGAACGACAACACCAATGAGGGCGAAGATTTGAACGAGAATGAGAACGACAACACGAACGACGATTCACTGTAATGTGACCCACCTTGAAGCACCCGCCACACGGCGGGTGTCTTCTTTCTCAGGCCTTGCAAATCGTCGGCCGCTCTGGTAGCGTGACGTGGTTCTCTGTACTAATAGCACCGTAAACAATCCGCTGGGGGGCGATTAGCTCAGGTGGTTAGAGCGCGTCACTGATAATGACGAGGTCCGAGGTTCGAATCCTCGATCGCCCACCAGCGGATTATTTGCTCAGGTGGGTCGAGGCTACAAGAAACGGCAACTGCTTGCCGTTTCGCGGGCCGAGACGGGATGGCCGATGCTACGCCACGCGGAGCCGGACATCCCCGGACTAGAGCGCGTCACTGATAATGACGAGGTCCGAGGTTCGAATCCTCGATCGCCCACCATTCGCACCTGTGCCGCGCGCCTGCCCCGTACCAAAACGAGTCATACTGAACAGGGTCACTGGCGACGTCCCGTACCGATGCAGGAGAAACTGAACGGGATAATGACGAGGTCCGAGAGCCGGTCCTGAGTCTGCCGAAGGATTCGAATCCCCGCCGAAGTCGGACAAGCTCGATCGCCCACCAGCGGATGATTTGCCGTATCCATCAAACTGTTGTCGCTGGTTGAGATGGCCGGTATACTCATACCCTATGGACACACTTGCTCACGGTCTGTGGTCAATCGCTATCGGTAAAACTGCCCGGAGCCGAATAACGTGGTGGAGGCTCGCACTCGTCGGGGCGGGACCGGATTTGATTTGGTTACCGTTCACGTTCATCAATCTGCTCAGTTCGGGAGCAATTTATTTTTTCCAAGGCCCATACAATATCTCACACAGTCTCGTGATTTGGATTATCGGGTCGCTGCTCCTCACGATCAAATGGCGACGCGTATTTACGTGGACGTGGCCATGGGCGCTTCATATTTTGATCGACATTCCTGGACACCTCGATATGTACACACCGATTTTTTGGCCAATCTCAAATAAAAAATTTCCCGGATTGTTCGATTGGTTGTCGTTAAAAAATATTTTGTTGACGTACGGCGCACTCGCGTTCGTGTTCTTGATCATTTTTTTCTTCCGACGAAAGAAAAAATCGTTGGAACGTTGACACGAAGATGGTATACTATATGCGCTGTGGATAAAGATCCATCATCCGAGCGCGGCGAAAACAACGCGCGATAAAAAAGGAAGGAGGTGGGTGAGATGGCAAAAAAGAAGAAAGCAGCCAAGAAAGTGAAGCGGACAGCGAAGAAAGCGAAGCGCACCACAAAGAAGGCGAAGAAATCGAAGAAGCGCCGCTAAACTCTCTGACGAATAAAACAGCTAACCGAGCATCGCTCGGTTAGTTTGTGTTTAGGCACTCTCGCTCTTCGCGAGCCACGGCAACATGAGGAGCGTCACCGTCAACAACATCAAATCGCTTTTCAAAATCGGCGTATCAACGAGACCGTGGACGAGGATTGTACAAACAGCGGCGCTTGCCGCGATCGCGATTGTCCGTTTGGAGTCGATGTTCATCTGTCGGATGACACCACGAAACCAGTAATACATACTGCCAACAAAAACGAAGAGACCGGCGAGTCCGAGTTCGAGCCAGAGCGCGAGATAGAGGTTATGAGGTTGCGCGACAAGCCATTCGAGTGGTGGGAAATAATGTTTCGGTAACTCATCTCGATACGCGACTTCGAATGCATTCGGACCGATACCAAGAATCGGGTTTTGTGTTCCGATCGCCCAGCTCGTGACCCAGATCTGTATCCGCGCTGAACCGGACGAACGATCAGAAAGATCGAATCGTTGCGTCAACTTTCCCGTTACGAAGAGTATCAGGAGGATGGCCGCTCCAGCCGTGACCGCCGACCAGAGTAAGCGTCGTTTCAATATTCCGGTTGGCAGCGACAACCATACGATTCCCAGGCCCGCGCTCACCGCTAACATCCCACCAAGCGATTGGGTCCCGACCAGCGCCAAGGCGATGACCGATAAAGGTCCGATCCAAATCCGGCTCAAGCTGCGGTGTAAGACGAGCGCCACCCCGAACACGAAGATAGGCGCAAGGAACATTGCCGCATAATTGGCGACCGGCATGTAAAAGGAGCTGAGTCGTCCTTCTTGAAGTGTATCTCGTAGGAAGGCGAGTTGCCCAAGACCGGCTAACGCCACGACGGTACCGCTTGCGATCAGGGCTCGAATCATGAGTGTCCGTTCGGCGACTGAGCGGACAGTGACGAATAACAGACCACTAAACAAGGCCGCATCGAGCCACCACGCCTTCCAGGCCCCGAGCGACGCCCGTTGATCTGGGCTGGCGACGACGGCTACGATCCAAGCCGCACTCCAACAGAGCACCAGGATCATCGTCCACCAGTCGAACCTGAGTTGTGGACGTGGCCATCGTTTGCTGACTATCGCGATCGTCGTTCCCATCACGGCACCATAGAGCGCCAACTCCAGAACGGTCGTTGGTACACCAACGATGGTGGTTTGCATGAGGTACGCCGGCCAGTGGAAGATGATGGCGGCCGTCGCTAACGCCGGACGCCAGATGGCGAGTGCGCCGATGATGAGTCCGGTCAGAAGGGCGATGATCATGCGCGATTCTCCGTTCGAACCGCGACGAGAACGCCAGTCAGGGTCCAGATGAATTGCATAAGATGCGGGTACAGTAATCCATTCACGAACTGACTATGCACGAACAGTGCGACCATCGCCGCGACGGCACCGAGACCGATCGCGCGCCACTCCGGCGATAAATCGGACATCCGAGCGGTGCGGAGAACTTCCCAACCGATCGCCAACAACAACCAGCCATACGCGACCAACCCCGCGATGCCCATCGTCGCGGTGATAAATAAGAGGCTCGAGTCCGCACCGGTCGCGGAATGGGCGTCAGCATCCTCAAGCAAACCTTGTCGATCCTGTGCTTCTCGATAGAAATTATATCCGACCCCAACAATCGGTGACGTCTCGATCACCGACAATGCATTCTGCCAGGACACGATGCGGAGTTGGGCGGTCTCATCAATCGAACGAATTCCAAGAACACGTTCCTGAACACGAGGCACGAAGATGATCGTCGCAGCGAAGACAAGAATCCCAAGATACAAAAGAGCGCGGGAACGAATAATCGTCACGATCCCAAATGATGCGACGAGCGCGAGGTAGCCGCTCCGTGAGTACGTCAGGATGATCGCCGCAACCAAGACACTCGTTGCGACCCACCACCACGGTCCGCGACGTCCTCGCAATAAAGCAATGGACAGCGTGATGCCTGCGATCGCCGCTAAGTACCCCGCTAAGAAATTCGGATCGAACCAGGTCGAGAGCAGGCGACCGATATGTGGGTCCCAACCATTCGGCGCCATGAACGAGAAGTCTGGCACGAGTCGAAGCTGCACAAATCCGAGTACTGCCAGGACAAGACCGGTCATGATCAGACCTAAGATAATGCGATACGCCCACCGTCGGTCGCGAGCGTAATCGGCGGCGATGAGAAAGAGAAAGGCATACTCGACCCACCGGACCGCATACAGCGAACCGGCCATGAGTTCGCCGACGTCATACCACCCGCGATTCAAGAATATCGATCCAGCCATCACGAGGATGACGAACGCCAGCGGTATCCAGATCGACGTTCGTGGATAGGAGATTCGTCGCGCCAACAGTCGCTTGAGTAACCAGGCGACGATCAGGAGTGGTAGGAAAAAATCGTTCGGGAGCGCCTCAGCTTGAGTGCCCGGAATCGGTATACGAACGAGCTGTCCGAGCACGATCAAGCCGAGAACGAGGGCAAAACCCAATTCGGGCCAAATGAGAATTGCCGCTAAGAAAACTAGGGCGGCGACTAGAAGTGCACCGACGACACCGGTCGTACCAATCATCACACCGATCAATGCGGCGAGGATGGCAAAAAAAACAAAGGTGGCCGCTGGCGTCTCAGTTTGACGCTGAAAGAAATGACGAATCCCGATCATGTTGGCGGCATCACGTCGACGGACTGCGATCGACCAAGGACGTCACGCACCATCGACCAAGGCAAGGCTCGCAGCGCGAGCGCAGCTAGGCCATAGACAAGGGTACCGACGACAAGCGCAAGCCATGGATCGATCGCCCGGAGTGCGAAAATCGTCCCCGTCATCGCCGCCGCGGCGAGTAGTACTTTCGGAATGATTCCGAGGGCAAGATTAAATCGCATCACACGGAAGATGATGAAATACCCGATCAGCGGCGTCAGCGCTTCAGTCACAATCGTACCAATCGCGGCGCCGGTCGCGGCTAATCGCGGAATCAAAATGAGATAGATCACGAGACCGATGACCGCGACCGTGAGGTAGCCCCAGACCATCTGCCGCTGCCGGTTGATGATCGTGATGGTGTGCGCGGAGAGACTGTTCAAGAACGAGAGCGCGACCGCGATCAAGAGTAAGCGAAGGATGCCAGCGGCTGGGGCATATGTCACATCCCCGATAGCTACGAGGATTTCGCGGGCAAGAACCATCCCACCGACCAAAATCGGCGTCACCAAGAGGAGTAACGTCTCGAAACCACGTTGGAAAACCCGAATGAACGTCGGACGATCATCGCCGCTGAATGCTTGTCCGAGCGCAGGGAGAATCAGACCGACGAAGATGACCGGGAAGGTGATCAAAATCTCGAGGATCTTGTAGGCTGAGCCATACAACCCGATCACATCATCACCCACGCGAAAGACGCTCAGTAAAATCGTATCGGCTTTGAAATAAATCAAGCTCAAGACGATCGAAATAGAGACTGGTAAGGTGTCGATTAGGATCGCGCGCCAGTATCCCCATTCGAAGCGTGGTCGGAGCGACGTGTAACGCCGCGCGGTGATAAGAATAATGAGTAAGTTGATGATGCTCCCCGCCGCGACCGCAGCCATGATCGCGTTCAAGCCACCACCCGCGACCGTCACTGCCACCGTTAACCCCAACAACACAACACGGCCACTCAGTTCGGCGACGGTCACCCAGAGCGTATTCTGTTTCGTTTGAAAGACGGCGACCAACAGTTGTGACCCGGCGACCGCAATAAAGGCGAGCGCACCGATTTGGATCGCGACGCGGACATCGTGAGAGTAGAACGGTAAGACCCAGGCGACGACCGCACTCCCGACCAGGACAATCAGTGCCGAGGTCCAACGGATCCCGAGCAGATTACCAACGATCCGATTCGTGTCCGCGCCCGGCTTGTTCAGCTCACGGATCAGGATCAGATATAATCCAAGATCAGCAACGACCGAGAAGAAGCTGACGTACGCCATCGCCGCCGTGTAGGCACCGAAGCCTTCGAGTTGAAGGTGTCGCTGCATGATCGCCAAGGTCACGACACCGAGCAGGGTGCCGAGGATCTTGCCGACGAATTGGACGGCCGTGTTCCGACCGACGGACCGGGCAAGTGACATAAAAAATCGCACCGACTGTACCATTTTTCATCTGTCTGGTCAATCGTTCAGGTGATCATCGGATTGACGAATCCGGTTTTTTCTGGTATACTCATCACGTTGGGTGGAATCGCGTTTCTCGCGTTTTCGACTTACCCCATGGAAAACAAACCACAACTTGAAACCGTGAACTTGCCGCCGAGCGAATCCCTTGGGGCATCGTGGGTGGCTTCGCTGTTCGGCATCATGGGGTCGGGCGCGCTTGTCGTCGGACTCGCTTTTGGATTACGCACCATCGCATTTCTGGTCACACCAGTATCATCAAATTCGTTATCGTACCTGAGTTGATGGGTTGGTCACACCAGATTCATGTGCTTCATCCGCACCAGGACTTACGATCACGGTTGATCGTGCTGTTGACCCAGGATGGTTTTACCGAGCTCGAGCTGCGGGTTCCGGCGCTTGGCAGCGACTCGTTCTTGCAGATCGTGAAAGACAGCGAATCTTTCAGTCATGAGTTGATCCAGTCTAAAGATACCTGCCCCATTCGAGCGGAACGGTGGCTTCATCGTATTTCGATCTCACTAACCGGGAAGTCGTTGATCGAGTTGTCGCCATTGAGCCGGGCGGCGATCGCCCATGCGGCGATTGTTTTGGGTGGCCATCCGGAATTACTGAAATAAAATTCCGCCCGACTCGTGAGAGCCGGGCGGTGGGACGTTCATCGTGCTACCCGGAGAGCATTTCAGCGATCCCGGGTCGCGTTTCGGATCTGGACTTGAGGTACTTGAGCGCCTCTTTCGCAGCGTTCTGGTGTGCAGCAGCACACGATTCGCCACTCCCGTAACAGTGATACCGTTCGGGAATTTCGAGTCGGGTGCAATTCCGATCACTGTGGCCGTTATGGTGGTTGTGGAGCGGATGAAACACCACACTAACACCGAACGACCGGATGGTCGTGATCTTGAGTGTTCGGACCGCGTCTTCGGTCGGCGGATTGTACCGCGGACGGCGACCAGTGCGCAGTTCCTGCTCGATCGGACGCAGAATCGTTCGCCAGATGAAAGCGGTCGGACCGCGGTCACCGTCGTTCATCCACATTGCGCCGACGATGGCCTCGTAGAGCGAGCCGATCGCGTGGACGGAGTGGTCATCATGCGACTCCAGTAGCTCGTCGAGTCCCAGCGCGACCATGGTCTCAGCCATGTGCCCGTTGGAGTAATAATGCCCGCGGATCTGGTGATACAGGTCGACCCGATCGGGCCAATGCACCCCAAGATACTGGGCGATCCTCGCGTTGACGATCCCGTCGCCGACGATCGCCAGGCCTTGCTGGCTCAGCCCGTGCGGGGTATTGCCGAAGGTCTGCGTACACGCCGCCCGAAGGAGTTTCGGTTCCGCGAACGGCATCGAAGCCACCTGTCGCTCGATCGAGCGCAGACGGTCGGACGTGAAACGTGCGTCAGGCATATCTCGTCACCTCCTCTGTGGGTGCCTGAAACTAGCCCGACGCTAGCAGGTTTTACCGTCTTTGTCAATCCTAGACTGAAACGCCGGTGCGCGGATCGACGATCTTATGTTTCGCCCGAGCCTCGCTGACCGAAGCATCGGTCATTGACAGGATGGTCCGCACGACAAGCTCGGGATGAGATACTTGTTCGAAGTAGAATCGTACCTTCTCGCCGGCGGATTGGACGTAGACATTCCCATACCGAAAGAGGTGGGCGAGCATCCCATTCACCTCGCTCGTCACGTCTTGGATGCGATAGAGTGGCTGTTCCGCGATCGTACGCGAAAGGAGGCCGCGCTGTTCGATATCGACGAGGCGCTTATTCGTGACCACAAAGACATCAAGGTAGTAGTCGAGCCAAAAGCCATACAAGATGGTCACGAGGAGGAGATAGTACAGCGCGAACCCGAAAACAATGGCCGCGAAGCCGACACCCGTCTGATCGATCGATCGTTCGGCGAGTTTTAATCCGGCCCAGAGGAGGACGGCTGGTATTGCTGCTAACATCGTCAGGCGGAAGACCTCGCCAACGAAGGGCAGCCAGTGCCGATGGAGGACCAGGACGATCTTTTCGTCCGGTTGTTGTCCAGGAAATGAATACGGTTCGGTCATAGATCGTTGATCTGCTGGGTCACTGGTTGCTCGTCTCCACCGATTATCACGTCCCGACTCCAATCGACTCGCATGGTGAGGATCATCGAAAGTCCGACGATGACGGTGACGGCAACGATGTAGGCGAGGGTCGCAACGAGGATGCGCCGATCACCGTGTGAAAATCGGAGCCCCTGGATGACATGAGCCGCAGCGAACCCGAGACCGACCGCTAATAATGCGAGGGCGATCCAAAGAATAACTGCACCGGGAAAGTTCATACCGGGAGCGTCGTTGGTTTCGCGGGTGGCGTCAGGCCAAGGTGAGTATACGCGGCTGGCGTTGCCATTCGACCGCGCGGGGTACGGGCCAGAAAACCGATCTGTAGAAGGAACGGCTCATAAATATCTTCGAGTGTGTCCGTCTCTTCCGCGACAGCCGCGCCGATCGTACCGAGCCCGACTGGGCCGCCATCGAACTTCTCGATGATGTATTTCAGAATACGACGGTCGACCGGATCGAGGCCGAGCGGATCGATGTCAAGGATTTTGAGTGCCGCCTCGGCCATCGCGACGGTGATCGTCCCGTCACCATGGACATCCGCGTAGTCGCGGACACGCTTCAAAAGGCGATTCGCGACCCGGGGTGTGCGCCGAGCCCGCGCGGCGATCGCGACAGCCGCATCAGCTTCGAGTTTGGCATGGAGAATCGCGGCCGATCGTTTTAATATTTCCACCAATTCTTCGGGTTCATAAAAATCGAGACGATAGGTGACACCGAATCGATCACGGAGCGGACCGGACAATAGTGAGAGCCGCGTCGTCGCGCCGACGAGCGTAAAGCGCGGCAGATCGAGTCGCACTGTGCGGGCGGACGGACCCTTGCCAATCACGATATCAAGTTTATAGTCTTCCATCGCCGGATAGAGCACTTCTTCGACGGACCGATTCAAGCGATGAATTTCATCAATGAATAAAACGTCGCCGGCTTCGAGATTGGTCAGGATCGCCGCGAGATCGCCGGCGCGTTCAATTGCTGGACCAGACGTGACCCGAACATCGGACCCAACCTCATGCCCAAGGATATGCGCCAGCGTTGTTTTACCTAATCCCGGGGCGCCGTGGAGGAGAACATGGTCGAGCGGTTCTTTTCGTTTCTTGGCGGCGCCGATAAAGACGGCCAGATTCTCTTTGATGTGTCGCTGTCCAACGTATTCTTTGAGCGTTTTCGGGCGGAGTGAAACATCTAATTCACCATCCTCGCCGGCGGCTTTGGTGGTTAGGAGACGGGCCTTGTCTTCAACGGTCATGGCCACAGAGTACCATTTTTTGGCTAAGGCAACAACCTTTTTCGTAGCCGCCCTTGACAAGTTCGTAAATCCATGATAGGCTCCGACGTTAGCTCGTTTCACCTCCGAACCGCTATTTAGTGCCGACGAACCTGTGGGCACGACAAGCACGGAGATCGTTCCACGGCATTGTCGGGTTTCGACCTGACGATCGCCATAGATCGGTCTTCTTGCCCACAGATTCGTCGGCATTTTGGTACGCCGACTTCCCGCCACGCATCGATGCGTGGCGCACCATGGACCCCATCTTCGACAAGGAGTTGAAGACCATGACCGCCCAGAAGGACTACGCCATGCCGCACAAGCTGCAGCTGATCAAGTCCGAGGAGCGCCGTGATCGTCGTCGTCGGACTCGTCTCTTCTTCGCCTGGCTGACCAACCTGCCGATCCTGGTCCTCGCGTTCACGCTGACCGCCATGATCGCCTGGAGCAACTCGCTCCACGCGATCGTCGTCAACGGAAGCAGCTGGGGCTACCTCGGCTTCATGATCGCCTTCCCGGCGCTGATCATCGGCGTCTTCCGCCTCGTCTACCTCGACGGTAGCTATCAGGTGGAGGATTGGCTGCCCCGCGTCTTTCTGCGGGGTGGTAAGGCGGGCTGGTAACACCAGCCACAAGATTCGTACCTACCCCGGTTCCTGTGAGGACCGGGGTGTTGTTTTATTCGGACGCGTTCACGTTCGACGATGTATTTGTGTTCGTCGTGGTGTTCGTATTCGTCGACGTATTTGTGTTCGTTGGTTTCGGCTTGGTCGTCTTCGGTGCGGCACGACCGATCCGGCAGATCGGGGCCATGACACGATAGGTGCTTTCAAACACCTGCTTGTTTTGTTTGCCATCAGCGTAGGTGACGGTATACGTCGCAGTCGCTTTCGCGCCGGGATGACCGACCTGGCATTCCTTCTCGCCTGGTTTCAGATCATCGACTTCGACATACTTCGTGGCTGGGATGCCGACGCGGTCGTAGACTTTTGGTTCTGGCAAATCGACGGTCCGGCCATCCTTCGTGCCATAGAATCGGAACTTCAACAGCGTGCCGACCACTTCGGTCTGGATTAATAGATGTGAACCATAATCATTCGTGAAGCGGAGGTCCGGTTTTGGTTCGTAGATGGTTGCATCAAGTCCGATCGGCGGCTCGTAGTAACTGATCCGAAGACTGTGATTCCTGCGCTCGACGATCGGGAGGCCAGCATTCAGGGCGGCCCGGAAAAGCGTCGTCGCGACTTGGCACAGGCCGCCGCCATATTCAGGGGTGATCTTCGCGCCCTTGATCACCAGTTCCGGTTTCCATCCATTCTTCCCATCGATCTTCCCGAGCGCGGTCACGAGCGAAAACGTTTCGCCTGGTTTGATGAGTAATCCATTCAAGATCTGGGCGCCGTATGAAAGGTTGTATCGTCGATTGGTCGGGCTGCCCTTAAAATCCGTGACCCCTTCAGCCACGAGCTCAGCGATTCCGAGTCCGTTCGTTCCGATTGACTCCGAGACCGGCTTTTGTTCGCTGACGACGAGACCAACATTGTTATCGGAAGTGTCGAGCAGGGCGTTGAGGGCAGCGATAGTCTTCGAGTTTTCGAGGGTTCGTCCGACGGCGCTGGTGGAAAACGCTTTGACCTTTCCAGCAACAATCTCAAATCGTGCTTCACGCGGTTCGCGGTCAACCTCTTTTCGGATGGTATTCAGGAAAGCGGCGGTCTTCGTCTCGTCGAATCCGACCGCGACCTTATCAGCTGTCGTCTGGCGAAACCCAAGCAACGTCTTGATCGCGACATCGTCGATCGTCCACTTCTGTTCATCAAGACTAAGCGTGATCGGCGCACGAGCGACGACTGCGGCCACCCCTTGGGAAGCTACTGTACGCAGCTCATTCGAGGTGATGAATGTTGGCTGGGTAGCGCGCGGCGTGACAATGATCGGACCGTGGCCTAACCGACCCACCTCGCGGGTCATGGCTCGGATCGCCGACTCAATTGCGTAGGAGGTCCCGGTTGCACTGTCGGTCACGCGGGGCTGGTCTTCGACAAATTCGATTGCCGCATCGACCGGCGCGGCGGCTGACGTATCGATGGCACTTGCGACGAGCTCTATAAGTTCATCTGACGCGACCGTGATCTTCGCGAATTCATGTGGTCGTCCGACAAACGCGCTTAGGCGTTCACGAAGCTGTTGCCAGATCGAACCCCGACGACCGAACCGAGCAGCAGCGTTAACCGAGCCAACCGCATCGAGTGACACGATCTCGGGTACAACCACGTCTTCATCTGCTTTCGTGCCGATGACGGGGATGGTAATGTCTTTTTCGTCCGCACGAAAAACCAGTGATTCCGATTGAAAGGCAAGCCAGGCAGTATTTACTTTTTCGAGCGCGGCCCCAGAAGATAGTCCACCAACATCAATACCTCCGATCGTGACCCCGCGGGCGATACCGGAAGACTGCATCGCATAGGCAGTGCCGGTTAACCCAAGACCGAGTACGAGCAAGGATCCGAACGTCCAAGCGACGATCGGACCGTAACGCCAGAACTTAGGCGTTCGGGAGGAGGTTGTTGAGGTCGGCGAGGCGCTCTTCGTCGGTGGTTTCGTGACCGAGGATGAGCTTCCAGGCTTGTCCGACTTTTGGCTCGGTCGGGAAGCTGGCGCGCGGGAGTTCGAATTGGCCATGCTCAGATGAAACGATGACGATTGAGGGGTGAACTGTGACGATAGAAACGATCATGACTCATCAGATTCGTCTTCATCGACCACTGGTACGACCTCTGGTCGCTGTTCTGGTGCCTTCGGTAATAACACGCGGAGAATGCCATTCTTGAGTGTCGCTTTAACACCTTCCGCGTTGACGGGGAGGGGAAGAATGATGGTTCGCGAAAAACCACCCCAGTAACATTCCTGGTAGAGAAAGGCGCCTTCCGTTTCGGCTTCCACCTGACGCATCCCTTTGATCGTGACCATGTCACCGTTGACTGTAATATCGATGTCGTTGGCGGTCACACCAGCGATCGCCGCCCGGACCACGAACGCGGTCGGGTTCTCAAAGACATCAACCGCGAGTTGGCCGCTATAATCCTTATCAAGCCAGGTTCCTTCGTTGGCTGTTTCGGTCGCGGCCGCGAGATTTTCGAAATATGGATCGTCGTCGGTCTTGGTCTTTGGCATGGGTCGACGATACCATATTTTTCCCGTAATCTCAAGGCAGAACCTTGACGCGAGCCATTGTTTCCAGTATCCTCCGCTCGCTCTAGCCTTGCCTCATAGATCACTTGGTTGAGGAGATGGATGGTTTCCCGCAATTCAGCGGGAGAGCAGGACATCGGCTTTTTCCCGGCCGCCAACGGACCAAGAACTTACACAACTCGTGGCCTCATCGTCTAATGGTTAGGACATCGGCTTTTCAAGCCGGTAATCGGGGTTCGATTCCCCGTGGGGCTACCATGGCGAAAGCGGCCGACCCTTGTGGTCGGGCGTCTTCGCCATAGCAACACAGTGAATCGAAGGCGACTCGCGCGCCGCGTAGCGGATGAAGCGCGAGCGCCCGGCTTCAGAGGAGGCCCGAACCCTCCACGGTTCGGGACGGGGGAGAAGGATTCCCCGTGGGGCTACCAAAGAATATTTCTCGAGCGACCAACGCTTCAGAGGAGGGGTTTGTGTTGGTCCTGGGAATCAAACTAGCAAAGACGTCTGCATTGGCAGGCGACCACAGCCGTGCCTCGCCTTTTTTCCACGATACGTGGGTCACCACGAGAGCCGCGTGTTACATGTGGGGGTCACCTGATGAGACTGTGGTATGATTCCTCAATGAAGTGGTTTTTGGGAATTTCCATCGTCGGACTCGTGCTGATTGGTGCTGGTTGCGCAAAAATATCGTCCACCACCACGAACGACACTACCGCCGCTGATCAGCTAAAACCAACAAAAAAAGCATACACGACGATTACCGCGGTAACCGGAGATATTACTCAAGATCGATTTTTTGTCGGCGAAGAGTCTCAGTCTGGTTTTACCATCAAGATTGAAGCCACCCTTAGTTCGACCCATGAGATTCGGTCAGTGAATACCGCGAGCATCATGTTCGACCCGATCCAAACCGTTGGGAGTTGTGAGGTATCCGGTCGAAAGAGCGATGTTGAACGATACGTGGATGGTCAAGCACAAAAGGCGACGATGATATTCACCGTCGATTGTATTTCTGGATCAACTGAGCCTATGGCGGCAACAGAAATAACTCGTACATTCACGTTCGAGCCGTATGTGCTCTATGCCAACAACACGACCACCCGACGCACTCTAACCGTCACCGTTGATGGAGAAAAAGTACTGGCGAACGACCCAAGCGCGGTCACGATCACGGGGTGGGATACAGCGTTCTGAGCGCCCACCCCGAACACAGTGGTTTCGCGGATGAAACGATCCGCGTTCTTGATATTCTGACTTGACAGGCTCGATTTTCTTGATATCATTATGATATCTTATTGATAATGTCCCATGTCTATGGAGCCAACCATCACCGAAAAACCCGCCTATCGAGCCTCTGGCTGGACCGCGATCGGTGTCCAGGTGTTATTTGCCGTGGTCACGGTTGCTGGATTGCTCTGGACCGCTTTCGAGGCGTCACCGTGGGGAATTGTGTTTATTATGCTCGCCCTCGCGAACATGGTTGGACTTGGTGGATATATGATCTTAACGCCGAACCAGGCGGTGGTCGCAACATTTCTTGGAACATATATCGGTTCAGTCAAGGAGCCTGGTTTCTGGTGGATCAATCCGATTTCGGTTAAACGTAAAATCTCGCTCAAGGTCCGGAACTTTGAGAGTGGGAAACTGAAAGTGAACGACAAGGATGGAAATCCAATCGAGATCGCAGCGATCGTTGTCTGGAAGGTCGTCGAAACAGCTGAGGCGACGTTCAATGTCGAGTCGTACGAAAACTATGTTCAGGTCCAGTCCGAGGCGGCGGTCCGCAACCTCGCTCAGTCTTATCCATACGATGCTCACGACGACACGGTCGTCTCGCTCCGCGGGAACACGCAAGAGATCGCGGAAAAAATGAAGGGCGAGGTTCAGAATCGTCTTGAAAAAGCCGGCGTGGCCGTCGTTGAGGCTCGAATTTCTCACTTGGCCTATGCGCCAGAAATTGCGAGCGCGATGCTTCGCCGCCAGCAGGCGAATGCGATCATCGCTGCCCGGGCCCGAATCGTCGAGGGGGCGGTCAGCATGGTCGAGATGGCGCTTGATAAGCTTGAAGCGGGCGGTAAGGTCAAGCTCGATGATGAACGAAAAGCGGCCATGGTCTCGAACCTGCTCGTGGTCTTGACGTCCGATCGTGATGCCCAGCCAGTCGTGAATACTGGCACGCTGTACTCATAGTTTGTATCCCATGGCTGAAAAAAAACAAAGAACGTTTCTGTTACGTATTGATCACGACCTGTTTCGTGCTCTGCAAAAACTCGCCGACGATGAGCTTCGTAGCCTGAACGGGCAGATTGAATATCTTGTGCGGGAGGGTCTTGAGAAACGGCGGCGTCTTACTCGCCCCCCTCGGTCGCACGCATAACAACCCATTCCTCTTGGGCGAAGTACGCCCGAAAACGATGGAGTATTTCACCGGGCGGTGCTTTCGCGGCTTGAATGATCATAAGCTCGCCGGGGCGAACAAATTCACATTTCGTACACATTCGAAATCGGCCAAACATGATCGGGATTTGAAATCCGTTTTGTGATTCTCCCCAACCAATTGTTTCCGTTTGAAATTGGCGTGGGGAAAATTTCGTTTGCCATAGAATGAACCTTGAGAGTTGTGTTCCATATTGTTGGACCACAACGGGTCGGTCGACGAACGCGGGTTGGGACACAAATGTCAGTCCTTCTTTCATGCCATTAAATGGACGATCACTTAACCATGGCTGGTCGACTACGAACCATGACCAGGTGATAATAACGCTAGCTAGACCGATCAAGCCGCACACCACTAAGACCCTGTTCCGGATCGGAGGGGCGGCGTTTTTTATTGGCTCCCAAAAGAGCACGAGACCTAGGGCACCGAGAACATCGAGTGTCCCGAGCGTTCCGAGCGCGCGAGCGTGGTGAATGTGAAGGTAGCTTCCCGTTGGCTTGGTCAGGAGGACGGGCAGCAGGCCGAGAAGAAACCATCCGCCAATGTAGAGGATTTGCCGACGGTACCTGCGCCCCCCAAGAATAACGGCGAGGCCGGCTAGAAATGGCACGAAGATGAGGTGAAGGCGAACCGAGTAAATGTATGATCCGGAAAAGATGATCTTTAAGTTTTTGATGACGGCCGGAATCGCGTGTTCCTTCCCGATAACGCTGATGCCTGAAAATTGACTCTGGACGGTCGACCATTTCGTTAATTGGGTATACAGGAATGGGGCGGCGACAATCAGGCAGGTCAGCGCACCACCAATCATCCAGCGCCACACCTGACGTGGTGAAGGCCATATATACAACGTCGTCAGAAGCGCCACACCAAGACCGACCAACTTGAATGGTTGGTAGGTATACATTCCAAGCGCTAAGAACAATCCGGCGAGAATCCACCGACGTGGCGAAGTGCGGCTCGACAGAATTGCCCACGCGACCGCGAGTGAAAAGAGTGGGAGAAAAATTACATCATGCGCGTTTCGCGCGTAGAGCGCGCCAAGTGGGTTCAATGCCGCGAACGCTCCCGCCCATCGGGCGATTGTTGGGTTGGGAAACAATTGCCGTGTCACCGCCCACACAAAGAGTACGACCAAAAGGCTGCCAATGACTGCTGGGAGACGAACGGCTAATACGTCTGGCCATCCAACGATCTTTGAGATGCCAGCAATCAGATACGGGTAGAGGACGCTCGTCCGATTGTCCCATTGGTCGCTCGTGCCTTTAAGATAGAGTGGCGGTCGACCGGTTTGACGATGATCTGTCCCCGTCTCGGCGATTGACCAGCCGTCATACGCATAGATAACTTCGTCTCTCCCATACCCCAAACGATCGTCGGTGATCCCGACCAGGCGCGGGATGGATGCCAACACCATGATGGCAACCAACCACCAGCGCTCCCGTCGCTCGATCATGGTCGTGCCTCTTCTGGTTGGACGGCTGGACGAGACCACGCGTATTGCCACAGCACCCGACCGATTCCGGCGGCGTACATCAGACTGCGCCGCAGACCGATACTCGAGGCTTCGGGAAAATAACGGGTCGTGATCGGTATTTCAGTGATCCGAAAGTTCGCCCGCTTCAACTGAACGATGATTTCGGTATCAAAGATAAAGTCATCAGAGTTCTTCTCGAGCGCGAGCGTCGTCAATACTTCGCGACTGTAGGCACGAAATCCGGAGTGGTACTCGCTTAGTCGCAGCCCGAGAACAAAGTTTGCGATTTTGGTGAGGACGATGTTTCCGAGATACTTCCAGTACGGCATTCCGCCGCGCTGCGCACCACCGGGTGTGATCATCCGTGAGCCAAAGACTGCGTCGGCTCGTCCTTCGGCGATTGGCCTGGTCAGTGCATCGATATAATGTGGATCATATTGATGGTCAGGATGGACCATCACCACGATATCCGCTCCAGCGGCGACAGCGGCGGCATAACATGATTTTTGGTTCCCGCCATACCCGCGGTTCTGGGGGTGAACGATGACCGTGAGTCCGAGTAATTTTGCTACTTCGACCGTTCGATCGCGACTCGCATCATCAACCAGGATGACCTCGTCCACGATCGCCCGATCAATGTCGGCGACTGTCTGGGTCAGGGTCCGTTCAGCATTATAGGCTGGGAGGACCGCGATAATGCGATGCCCATTGATCATATTGATTAGTGTACATGAGCCACCCCGATTTGAGGAGTTGGTTGGGGCACCTGAAAACGCATGGTAGTATGAGTGGACTATGCGTGTGCTCGGGATTGAAACAAGTTGTGATGATACGGCGGTCGGGGTCGTCCGTCTTGCACGGGGGGTGCCAGCAGTCGAGGTGAGCGTCACCGCCTCGCAGGTCTTGATCCACCGAAAATTTGGTGGGGTCGTACCCGAGGTCGCCGCCCGCGAACACGCGCTCACGATCTTACCGACCATCACCGCCGCAGTACAACGGGTACGAGGTGGATGGAAATCGATCGATGCAATTTCCGTCACGGGTGGGCCAGGCTTAAGCACGGCGCTCCATGTCGGGGTTGAAGCGGCCCGATCATTGGCCTACGCGCTCGGCAAGCCGGTGGTCCGGGTGAACCATATCGAGGGGCACATCCTTAGCGCTTGGGGATCGCGTCCACTTCCGAAGCTCCCAGCCATCGCCCTCGTTGTGTCGGGTGGTCACACTGAACTGATCGCCGTGACCGGCATCGGGCGTTACCGCTTGTTGGGACGCACGATCGATGATGCGGTCGGTGAGGCATTCGATAAGACCGCAAAGTTGCTCGGGTTGCCGTACCCGGGTGGCCCGGAAATTTCTCGCCTCGCCAAGAGTGGAAATAATCGCGCGTACGATTTTCCAAGATCATTCCTCGGTCAAACGTCCCTGGATTTTTCCTATGCTGGACTGAAGACGGCGGTCTTATACGAAAGCCTGCGCCACCGTCGATTGACACCGTCGCTTCGCGCGGACATCGCCGCAAGTTTTCAAGCCGCTGCAATTGCGCCGTTGATCGAAAAATCACGTCGCGCCCTACGTCGAACGAAAGTCGGGTCATTCTTGCTGGTCGGCGGGGTGGCGGCGAATCAGGTGCTACGGGCTGGTCTCGCGGACATGCTTCACGCAGAATTTCCGAACACAACACTTCATTGCGCGCCACCGGCACTCTGCACCGATAACGGCGTCATGATCGCGATTACCGGTGCTTACCGAGCGGCAAAACATCAATTTACGCCCTGGACGACGCTGCGGAGCGATCCGAATTGGGAGCTCGTCAATCCGCCGAACAGGGTTGAAAGAAAAATCGGGCGGTGAGCGTAGTACATTAATGGGGTCATTGACGACTGGGTCATTTTTCGGCTATTCTTGGCTCAGAGCGCCACGATCCTGGAATCATGTCACCAGGGGAGCGCGAGGCAGAAATCCCGCCTGAGCGGGACGTAGAGCCAACGAACGAGCGTCCCGTCGATCGACGGGAAAATCAGGTGGTACCGCCCTGGAACGCCGCCCGCGGCAAGGGTCCTGAACTCATCAGTGATCTGTTTTGTCCCATGAGCGAGCTACCGAAAACCTATTCACCGAACGAAGTCGAAAAGGAAATCTATCAACGCTGGTTGGCGTCAGGATTTTTTAACCCAGACAATCTCCCGGGCCGACGCGGTAAGCCATTTGTCATCTCGATGCCCCCGCCGAACATCACCGGCGAGCTACATCTTGGTCACGCGCTCGGTATGACGGTCCAGGACCTACTGATCCGCTTTGAGCGGATGCGTGGTCGACGCACCCTTTGGGTGCCGGGTACTGACCACGCCGCGATCGCGACACAGGTCGTGGTCGAACGCGCCTTAAAAAAAGAGGGTATTGATCGGGTCGCGATGGGGCGAGAAAAATTCTTGGAGCACGTGTGGGCCTGGAAAGAGCAATATGGTGCCCGCATCATCGACCAGGTCCAACGGCTTGGCGCATCCGCAGATTGGTCGCGGCAACGATTCACGATGGACGATGGTATGGGTCGCGCCGTTCAAACCGCTTTCGTGCGACTCCATCGCGAGGGACTTATTTACCGCGGCGAACGGATCATTCATTGGTGTCCGGATTGTCAGACCGGAATTTCGGATATCGAAGTCGATCATCAGCAGACACCGGGGACGCTTTGGTATTTACGCTATCCGCTCTCTGATGAGAGTGGCAGTATTTTGGTCGCCACCACCCGCCCGGAGACGATGCTTGGCGATACGGCGGTCGCGGTCCATCCTGACGACCAACGTTATCGCGAGCTGATCGGGAAGACCGTCCGACTCCCGATCGTTGACCGCGACATTCCGATCATCGCTGACCCACGGATCGAGCGCGAGTTCGGAACTGGCGCGGTGAAGGTCACCCCGGCACACGACCCGCTCGACTGGGAGCTTGGCCAGACACATCATCTCCCCGCGATTTCCGTGATCGGCCAAGATGGACGAATCACCGCCAATGGTGGGCCACTCGCTGGACGCACGGTCGCTGAAGCGCGGCGGGACGTCGTCGCCCGTTTTGAGGCTCTGTCACTTCTTGATCGACAAGAGGACTATGTCCATTCGGTTGCGATGTGTTCGCGCTCGAAGACGATCATCGAGCCGATGATTTCCCTGCAGTGGTTCGTCTCGATGAAGCCGCTCGCCGCCAAGGCGATTGCGGCCGTAAAAAAAGGACAGACCAAGATCGTGCCGGAACGATTTGAAAAGACGTATTTCCATTGGCTCGAGAACATTCGCGACTGGAACATCTCGCGTCAGATCTGGTGGGGCCATCGGTTACCGGTCTGGTACCGGACCACCGACGGCCAAGAGGAGGTCCGGGTCGCGATCGACTCGCCAGGCGCTGGCTGGCGACAGGACGAGGACACGCTCGATACGTGGTTTTCGTCCGGACTCTGGACGTTTTCGACGCTCGGTTGGCCCGGTCAGACGAAAGACCTGAAGCGATTCCATCCGACCGATGTGATGGAGACGGGTTGGGATATATTATTCTTCTGGGTGGCGCGAATGATGATGCTGTCGCTGCATTTCCTGGGCACGGTCCCGTTCAAGACCATCTATCTCCACGGTCTTATCCTTGATGCTGAAGGAAAGAAGATGTCGAAGTCGAAAGGAACGGGGATCGATCCGCTGCCGATGCAGGAGAAATATGGCACGGACGCAGTTCGCCTAAGTCTCTTGATCGGGAATGCGCCGGGGATGGATTTCCGTATGTCGGAAGAAAAGATCGCCGGGTATCGGAATTTTGCGAATAAACTCTGGAACATTTCCCGTTTCGCAATCGCGCATCAACACGACCCGGCCCCAAAAACACCGTCCGTCGCTGATCGCTGGATACTCGCCCGCATGTCCGACGTCGTCGATCAGACCACGACCACGATCGAACAATATCAGTTCTCGACGGCGGGGCAGACGCTCTACGATTTTGTCTGGCATGACGTAGCTGACTGGTACTTAGAGTGGTCAAAAATTGAGCCGAATCCGGCCGTGCTGATGGAAGTCATCCGAACCACCATGAAGCTCCTCCACCCCTTTATGCCGTTCATTACCGAACGGATTTGGGGCGAACTTGGAGCAGAAGAATTACTCCTTGTTGCACCGTGGCCAAAAAAGAAGCGGCGGTCCGCAGATTCAGCGTCGCTCATAAAGTCGTTCGCTCGACATCAAAGTATAGTCAGCCGTTTACGTGTGTTCCGACTCCACGCCCAACTCGGTGCTGGGGTGGGCGAGGTGGTGGCCGATGATCAGGAGGCGCGGATCTGGGGGGCCTTAGCGGGGATCAGCTTGCGCGTCGTCCGACGACTCCCGGTGAGCGGTGAGACGCGGCCGATCGTGGTTGAGTCGGTCACCTTTCAATTCCCAGCCGAGGCGGTCGCGCGTTTCGATGGTTGGCGCGAGAAAGAGGGGCAGCGCCTGTCTCAGTATGTCGCGGCGATCAAAGCAAAGCTGGCGAATGAAAAATTCCGCGCCCATGCTCCAGCCACCATTATTGCCGGCGAAGAAGAAAAGATCGCCCGAGCCGAGGCTGAGCTTCAAGCGCTACAGTAATTTACTTCGCGACGCGGAAGACCTCGTCGATTGTCGTTAAGCCATCGAGCGCTTTCAGGACGCCGTCCTGAACCATGGTGAGCATTCCCTGATGCTCGGCGAGGGTGCGGACCTGGTATTCACTGACACTGCCAGTCAGAATCAGTTTTTCCGCTTCTTCGTCGACGACGAGGATTTCATAGACGCCGATTCGGCCGCGGTACCCGGTCCCGTGACACGCTGAGCAGCCTGCGCCGCGCATCATCGATAATTGTTCCGGCATCGGTCGCTGTTCACCTGAGGCGCTCGGGATCGTTTTCAGGACTGCCGCTATCCGCGCCACCGTATCTGGGTCAACGGTGGTCGGAGCGACGCAGTCCGGACAGATCCGTCGAACAAGTCGTTGGGCAACGACCGCGTTCAGGGCTGGAGCGAGGAGGTATGGTTTCGTCCCCATCGACAAGAACCGCGGAACCGCGCCGGCAGCATCATTGGTGTGGATCGTCGAAAGGACGAGGTGGCCAGTGAGGGCGGCCTGGATCGAAGTCTCGGCTGTTTCGAGATCTCGAATTTCACCGACCATGATGATGTCCGGGTCCTGACGAAGGATCGAACGTAGTCCGGCAGCAAAGGTATACCCTTTAGCCCAGTCGACTTGACTCTGATTGATGCCTTCGAGTTTGTATTCGATCGGATCTTCGAGGGTGATGATTTTCGTGTCGGGGGAGTTGAGTTGGCGCATGGCTGCGTAGAGGGTGGTCGTTTTTCCTGATCCGGTCGGCCCGGTGATGACGACCATCCCGTTCGGTTCGCGGATGGCGGCTTCAAGCTTCTCGTGCGCCCGGCCACGGAGCCCAAGGTCGTTGAAGGTGATCGCGGTTGCCGTCGAGCGCAGTAGACGCAACACGATGCTTTCTCCGTACGCGGTCGGGAGAGTCGAAACACGAACGTCGATCTTGTCGTTGGTCATGAAGATCGAAATCCGGCCATCTTGTGGGGCGGTCGTGATGTTCAGCTTCAGGTGGGCGAGCAGCTTGATCCGAGCGACAATGCGCGGCCAGCGTTCCGTCGGGAGGCTGGCGACCGGGGTTAAGACACCGTCCAGTCGATAGCGAACACGAACGGCATCTGATTCCGCTTCGATGTGGATGTCCGAGGCATTCGCCGCTAACGCTGCCGCGAGCAGCAAGATGAAGGTATCCGTGATCGTCGCTTGTTGTAGGCGCCCATCAAGTTCCCGCAGATCGTGGATCTCGGCGCGGAATCTTTCAAGCTCCTCGGCGGTCAGGTGGAGTTCGTCTGCTTGAGGAATGATTTTCGGCAGCCGGTCGTACATTTTTACCGCGGACCGGAAGGAGTGTTCGGAGACGAGATAGATTTCGACGTGGGCGCGAGTCTCGCGCGTGATCGTTTCAACGAGTGTCTGAATTTCGGGATTCGTGAGATCGACGACGCCGAGGCGAATTTGGCCGCCGGCTTTCAAAAAACAGACCGTCTTCGCCGCCATCGCTACATCTCTTGGAATAAGCGAGATCGTTTCTGGACCAATTGGAAAACCGACGAGATTGATATACCCGAGTCCGGCGGCGGCGGCTTGTTGTTCGGTCTGTCGTTCGCGTTCGATCAACGCGATCCGTTCCATGTTGTTTTGGAATGCAGTTTCGATTTCAGGGGTCGCAACGTGTGGTGCCCCGGATGCGGGATCGGTCATGGCGGTAGTATATCAGAACTACTGACTTCTATCAGCTAGGACGAAGACTGTTCTGCAGATGCTGAATGACCCGCGTACTTACTTCGGCTAATCCACCCGATAACGTACCGACCGCGTATGATGTGGTTTGGGGGGTGACGCCATCGGGAAACGTGATGGTAGCACTCGTGGTGGTCACGATATGAACCTCAACCGATCCATTACTCTCCATAAACAGTACGGCGACGGCCGTGTTTGGGGTGTTAACCATCAGTTCGTCGAGCACACCAAGCGCATCGGTCGAGGCGGCTTTTGTTTGTTCAAGATCGCTCCGACGGAGACTCGTCCAAATGATCCGACCTTCCGGAGTCGACTTAATGTTCGCCAGGGCGCGCCCCCAAAGTTGGAGCGTGGTGACGGTTTTGGTTTGGAAAAGGTGGCGGACGATTTCTTCGCGCCGGGCGCCAGCAGTGATGAGGTGGGAGGCGGCGGCAAGTGATCGCGGCGTAACGGATTGGGACTGGAATCCTTTCGTGTTCGAGATGATGCCGGACAAAAGGTTGGTCGCAATATGTTCATCGAGTCCCTCGGGATTAAGTCGTTGTAACACCTCGAACACGATTTCAGATAACGATGAGGCAACAATGTCAACCAGATTCACGTGACCATAGCGAGCGTGTCCGGGCTGGGTATCAAGCGCCACAATCGGGGTTTGGGCAAAAAACTCGGCGTTCGTCGTATAGAGATCACCAAGGGTCGCGAGGTCGGGGATACCAATCACGAAGATGAGGTCATATGCGAATGCGCCAGGCGAGGTGACGACGTCTTTCGGTTCGTAATACCCTTTCTTTGGGGTCAGGTAGACTCTGAGTTGGTCACCGACGAGATCATAACTTAACGAATCGAGTGGCGCCTGTTTTGTGTTCACCGAAATGATAAAGCTGCGAAGACTCGCTAACGAGGAACGAACCGCGTCACTCTTTGGTAAAAAACCTTGGTGAGCGGGGAGTTGAAAATCAGGGCTAACGAGATGGGCCGTTTTACCGGCTCGCTCGAGACCCAGGAGGAGTCCAAGTCCGGCCGCCAAGGCGTCGGTCGATGGCTCGCGTGGTATGATGATGAGAGGGACGCTCCGTTCTCGAACGAGGTGGAGCGCTTCCTCAAAGGGAATGCCAATCACGTGAAAAGTATTAAGCGGAACAGCGCATCCTACCAGGCCACATCAGGGGTGTCAATTACTAGGTCGGCCCGTGAATTAGCCTCGGCTGGGGCGTCGCTTTTCACGGCCCATCATGGCGTGCGGGTGTGGTTATTTTCTGGTCCGCTCGGGGCCGGAAAGTCGACCATGATCCGGGGCATGTTGCGGGCCGCCGGATATCGACGAATCGCCCAAAGTCCGACCTATGTCTTAGTCCACCCGTACCGGATCGGTCCGATGACAGTGGTCCATGTCGACGCCTACCGTGTCCGTGCTCATCTTGAGTGGGCGGCGCTGGGTTTAGAGGAGTGGCTCCACCATCCGAACACGGCCATCTTGATCGAGTGGCCCGAAAAGTTGCCACCCTATCGTTGGGGTAACTGCGCAAAGATCTCCATCGGGTTACATCCTCGGGGGCGCCGTATCTGGTGGCAGATTATGTCGCCGGCTGGGGCGAAACGCTCGGAGCCGCGTCAGGCACGCTCGCGTCCTCGACGATCATCCCGTCCTCGTCGAAACCGACCACCTGCCGTCGGTCGATAAGAAGTGTTTTTGTGCTGCCAGTGAGAAGGCGGCGGCGACGGACCGTATACTGCCGAATTGTTTGTGTTTCAGCGTCGACCGACACGTCCGTGACGACGCCGAGGGGCTGCCCCGACCTGGTCCGAACTTGAAGATGGAGTAACTCGATCGTCATGCGGTCGTTGCGGGTGGTGTGGTTTTTTTATTCATTGGGTGTGTGTGGAGGAAAATATATTGCTGCACCACCCCGAAGATCGAGGACACCGACCAATAGAGTCCGAGTCCGGCGGGTAGGGTGTAGGTGATCCACATCATCACTAATGGTAGGGTGTACATCATTGATCGATTCACGGCGGACGTCATCGCCTCGTCGCGAGCCTCTGGTGTTTTTGGTTCTTTCGGGGCGGCAAGCATTTTTGTCTGCCAGAACTGGGTCGCACCCGTCAGGAGGGCGAGGAAGATATTCTTCGTGGCCGAAAGATCGATCCAGCCGAAGAGCGTCGCGTTGATCGGGTTCGCTTCGAAATATATTCGGAGGCCGCCCATCAGGTCCTTCAATTGATCGGGTTGGATGAACCCCTCTGGTGTGAGTTTTAATCCGTTCAAGAAGACTTGGTACAACTGGAAGAAGATGAGGAGCTGCACGATGAGCGGTAAACACGAAGCGGCTGGATTGACCTTGCTCTCCTTGTATAGCTTCATTTGTTCGCGCGCTAGACCCTCTTTGTCGTTCTTATACTGCGCCTGAAGCTCTTTCAGTCTCGGTTGCAGGTTTTGTAGTTGCCGCGACGACTTGATTGACGCGAGTGATGGGTAATACAAGATCAATCGTATCGCGAGGGTGATCAGAATGATCGCCAATCCTAGGTCATGCCCCGGCAAGACCTGGACGAGCCACAGGAGGGCGTTGTAAATCGGGACGTAAATGTAGTCGTGAAGCATAGGATTACCTTACTGGATCATAACCGCCGAGTGACCAAGGGTGACACCGAATAGTGCGCGCGGCGGCGAGCCGAACGCCCTGAACGAGGCCGTATTTTTGGATAGCATCTGCCGCATACATCGAGCAGGTGGGGTGAAACTTACACGCCCCATATGGGTACCAGCGCCGGAACCATCCATGATCAGGCGACATTGTGTGCTGGTAGGCGCGAATGGCTGCGACCGCGAGTTGGGATGGCCAGCGCGGCCTGAAGGGCGTCGGTGACAATGGGGCGGAGTTGGTCTGAGGTGAGATCACGGGCAGAGGGGTGGGTAATTATGATGATATCGTATCGTGGGGGAAGGGGAAGGGTGGCAACAATTGCCCGGAGGCGACGGCGGAGCTGGTTTCTCACGACCGCTTTCTTCGATATGGTCTTGGCGACAATGAATCCGACCCGACCTGGGCTATCTGGTGTCGGTGCAAGGCGGATGGTCAGGGCGGGGCGCCGAATCGCCTGCGAACGACGGCGAAGCGCAGCAAAATCCCGGGCTCGCCGGAGACGGTGCGCGCGTGGGAGCATGTTTAAATGCTTACGCGTTTTCGGCCCTTTGCTCGGCGACGGCGAATAACATTTCGGCCGGTCGCGGACTGGCTGCGACGACGGTATCCGTGGACTCGGGCGCGGCGGCGCTTCTTTGGTTGATATGTTCGCTTCGGCATAAATCGTGCGAAGTGTAGCAGGGGTAAGCGTTTTGGTCAAAGGTTTCCCCAGGTGGGTATAGAGTCCTCAAGTTATCCACAGTATATTAACTTTTTGGCTAATTTTGGCCGTTTTTAGGGGCTGTGGATTATGGTATTATGGCTTTTGCTTGTATAAAACTATGGATCAAGATCGTCTTTGGCAGTCTGCTCTCGGTGAGTTAGAACTCCTCATAAGTAAGGCGAATTTTACGACCTGGTTTAAAAACACGTTTGTCCACTCGGTCGAAGGTGGGCGGGTTGTGGTTGGGGTACCAAATGGTTTTACAAAGGCCTGGCTCGAAACGAAATACCATCCAGCAATCCAAAAAGCGCTCACAAATGCGGCTGGCCAGCCAATATCGACTGTTGAATATCGCGTTGAAGCGAGGGCAAAAAATATCCAGCCGCGGACCGATGGCGGGACCGCCACCGTGGTTCATCCAAATCCCGAACTGCGTCAGACAGCTGTTTCGGCTAATGTTAGCGAAAAAAACAACCTGAACCCCAAGTACACGTTTGATACGTTCGTGGTTGGTAAGGGAAGTGAGTTGGCATATGCCGCCGCAAAGGCGGTAGCTGATCAGCCGGGCGGGGTATATAACCCGCTTTTCTTATATGGTGGGGTCGGGCTCGGAAAAACCCACCTGATGCAAGCGATCGGGAATGAAATGCTGGCGAAAGACAAGAACAAGAAGGTTTTGTATGTGTCATCAGAACGATTTACGAACGAATTCATACAAGCCGTGTCCCACGGCAATGGCGAGAAGTTTAAAAACTTCTATCGGACCGTTGATGCACTCTTAATCGACGATATTCAGTTCTTAGCCGGGAAAGAGGGCACCCAAGAAGAGTTTTTTCATACCTTTAACACCCTCCACCAAGGAAAAAAGCAGATCGTCGTCACCTCGGATCGCCCGCCGAAGTCGATCGCAGCGCTTGAGGCGCGGCTCGTCTCTCGTTTTGAGTGGGGGATGATCGCAGACATTGCTCAACCAGACCTGGAAACCCGGATTGCTATCTTGAGCGCAAAGTGTCGGGAAAAAAACTATTCTCTATCGAACGAAATTATTCAGGCGATCGCGTCAATGGTCCAAAGTAATGTCCGTGAACTCGAGGGTGCGCTGAATAGGATTATTGCCTTCCACTCCCTAAATCAAACCACGCCGTCCCTTGAAAGTGTTCGCCCGCTGTTGGGCGCATTATCACAGAACCAGAAGCGCGGCGGGGTGACCCCGAAGCAGGTAGTAGCTGCGGTGGCTCAATTCTATGATGTTTCCCTTGAAGATATTGTCGGAACAAGTCGTAAGAAGGAGCTGGTTGAACCACGTCAGATGGCTATGTATGTTCTACGCGAAGAGCTTCACTCATCGTTCCCAGCGATCGGTCAGGAATTGGGTGGCCGCGATCATACCACCGCGATGCACGCCTGTACAAAGATCACGAATCAAATAACGAGCGACGAAAAAACTAAACAGGATCTAGCTCTTATTAAACAGCGACTATACGGAGGATAAGCGTCGGACAACCGACTGTCGCGCTGGTGAAAAGATGGTGGCGCGGGGTGGGAGAATTGTGGGTGGTTCAGGAAAAGATTCTCCCTCGATTAGAACAAGAAAACTTCTCCACCTATTCTCCCGTAATGGTTCACTGTTTTTTCCCTCGTTCCTCACGACACGCGTGTTGCTCGGCGGGCGCTCACGCAATTATCCACGCCGCCCACACCCCTTACTATTACTACTACGTTAGATAACCACATATTAGTTGTATGAAGTTCATCTGCACCAAAGAAAACCTTGCACGCGGGCTTCATGCCGTATCACGAGCCGCAAGTAAAAATATTTCGCTTCCGATCTTAAACAACGTTTTGTTGGTGGCTGATGGAGGGGGCGTAAAACTACAGACCACAAACCTTGAGGTTGCGGTCACAACCACGGTACGTGCAAAGGTAGAGGTGCCGGGTCGCTTTACGGCCAATTCCCGTCTTCTCACCGAATATGTGTCGGCGGTAGCGAACGAGAAACTAACTATCGAGGCCTCGCCTGACGGCCTGCGGATCATGAGCGATAACACCGATTCAACGATTACAGGTCTTTCTGCCGATGAGTTTCCGATACTACCTACAATCCATAACGGAATATCAGCTACCGTACCGACATCGGTTTTTCGAACCGCGCTACAGGAAACCGTTTTTTCGGCGGCGAACGACGAGTCACGCCCGGAAATTAGCGGAGTCTACGCCCTCTTTCAAGATGAGCGCATCACACTAGCCGCGACAGACTCTTATCGTCTCTCAGAGCGCGTTATACAGCCAACCACACCCCCTTCAGGAGTAGCGAAAGCAATTATACCCCTCAGGGCGGCCCAAGAAATTCTTCGCATCCTCGATACCGAATCGAACGAGACTATAATCACTATCGACGAACGACAGGCGCTTATACAATGCGGAGAAACAGAGCTTATTACCCGGCTGATTGAGGGACAATACCCGGACTACCAACAAATTATTCCAAAAAAGAACGACACCGTTGTGGTTATCCCAAAAGAAGAGCTGGTCCACGCTATAAAAGCAGCTAGTTTGTTTTCACAGCCGGGCGTACACGATCTAGCGATTCATATCGGATCAGACAACACCTTAACTTTAAAAGCAGCTAGCGCTCAGACAGGCCACCACACAGCTACCGTGACCGCGACGGTCGAGGGTCCAGAGAAAGATGTGGTGTTTAATAACCGCTACCTTCTTGAGGGGGTGCAAAGTTTACCCGGTAACGACATCCGACTCGAGTTCGGCGACCCCCAGGTCCCGGGCGTATTACGATCAACCTCAACCAAAGACGCGGTCTATCTCATCATGCCAATTCGGCAGTAGCGTCCTATGGAGCACATCACCGCCCCACTTTCGCAACGAGCGAACCGAGGGGGCGCCGGCCCGGTCCACGTGATCGGCGCGATGAATGATGTCTTAAAAAACCACCCACCACTCGATCAAGATGCTCGGGCGGTTTTATTTGAGCATGGTCGGATCATTATTTATACCCGACACCCCGCTGCCCAGGCGAAAATCCGACAACAAGAACCCGGCCTACTCCAAGAAGTAAATGACACACTTCGTCGCCGCTACGGTGGGCCGCGAGTGACGAGTCTACGCTGCCGAGCTACTCTTTAACGGTCACCGAAACCCGATCACTCTCGACGGTCTTGCCCGACCCCGTTTTAACGACGACATATAACTTGTACGAGCCGGGCGGTGTGGTGGCCCAAGAGAAGGAAATGGTCGGGTCGGTTGGTGACGATACCTGATCAACCGGAACCGGATTACCATCAAGATACAACGTGGCCGAGGTGATGCCCTTCGGGTCGCTCGCGTAGACGCGCACCACATACGGAAAGTCGGCGGCTGGGATGGTGGTCTTACTAGAAGGTTGAACGAAATAGAGGGTCGTTTTATTCTGCAGCAAGGTGTTTATTTGAATAGTGGCCGAGGCAGTCGACCCCGCCGCGTCGGTGACGGTCACGCCGATGGTATGAAAACCGTTTTCGAGCGACCCGATATTTAGTGTCGTCGAAAGCGGCGCGGCGTCGATGGTCGCAACCGTGATCCCATCTACGGTGTAGACTGCTTTTTGGCCAGACCCGAAACCGGTCGCGGAAATGTTCATTGGGAGCGAATCGGTCTTAATTGTTTGACCGCTAAGTGGGGAGGTAATATTCACCACTGGTGTTGAGGTCGAAACCCGTAGATCACAATCCTCATCCTTCGGTGTCTTGGCAACATACTTATTCTTTTTTGCCCACCGCTGGACCGGTTCTTCCCAACGGGTGTACATCGGATCAGCCGACGGGTTTTTTGGAATGGTTCCGGTCGGATCCTTCCGGTCGACGTAATGAAGAATCGTGTGGACCTCTTTTACCACCACTGTCGACACATATGCCGCGGGCCACGACGACAGACATTCGTCGGGAATTTTTCGCCCGGTTTCTTTATCGACCTTAATCGTGGTTTCGTTCGCGAGTTGACCACTCAACATGGTCTTTTTTCCGTCCACGATCTTTGCTTTCTTAAAGCGCTCAACCTTCGTGTCGGTGGTCGCACGTCGCATAAAAGCTTGCCAAATTGGTGCCGCGACAATAACGCCGTCCATCCCGCGGTTCATAGCCGTATTGTCGTTGTTTCCGACCCAAACACCCGCTGCGAGCGACGGCGTAAAACCCATCGTCCAACCATCTTTCCAATCGTTCGTCGTGCCGGTTTTAGCTGCGACGGGGCGATCCGGCAAGGTTAAAGAGTTGCGTGCTCCGAACACATACGATCGGGCGGCATTATCGGACATCACATCTTGGAGTTCGCGGACCGCGTTCACATCAACCACTTTTTCGCCAGCGTCTTGGTACTCCTCAAGGATTTTTCCACCCCGATCCTCAATTCGTAATATCCCGGTCGGGGTGTGACGCACCCCGTCATTTGCGATGGTAGCGAAAGCCCCAACATGTTCGACGAGACGGACGCCACCACCACCGATCGCCAGCGCTAACCCGACTCGCTCACGATCAATCGTTGAATATCCGAGACGCTCGGCAAGATCGAGAGTGTATGGGATTCCTGCCAGGTAGAGTGTTTTTACCGCCGGGATGTTCAATGAGCCGGCCAAGGTCTGTCGCATCTTGAGCGGACCATGCTCGCGGAAGTCGTAGTTGTTTGGAATGAAATTTTTTCCTGAACCGTCCGGACCAAAATCAGTCTTTAAGTCGAAGATGACCGTGTTCGGTGTATAGCCGCGCGTAAAGGCGGAGAGGTAGATGATCGGTTTGAACGACGACCCAGGATTTCGAACCGCAGTTGCAACATTAAACTGCCCATCATGCTCGACATCAAAGAAATCTCGGGACCCGACCATCGCTAAAATTTGGCCGGTCCGTGGATCGATCGCGGTCAACGCGGCATTATCGGCCCCCCGCTTATCATTCTTCTCGGCGCCGGCCGCGACCTCTTCTTCAGCGATCTTTTGCAGCTTCGGGTCGAGGGTGGTGATGACCCGTAGGCCACCACGTTCAACCTCGAGCTCGCCATATTTTTGGACCAACAAATCCTTGATGTACAGCGTGAAATGCGGGGCCACGATCGGGTCGCGGATTGGTTGAACCCGGGCGAGGATATCAACACCTTTTTCCGCCTCACCCACTTCTTGGCTCAGCGTTCCAAGCGACACCATATTATCGATCACGAATTTCGTTCTGGCGACGAGCTCGTCACGATGATTTCCGGTCGGTGAATAATATGTTGGACCACGAACGAGCGCGACCAACATGGCGGCCTCAGAGACCGCCAAATCCTTGGCCGATTTTCCAAAATACATGCGGGCGGCAGCCTCGATTCCATAAGCGTTACCGCCATACGGGATTTCGTTGAAATATAATTTCAAGATCTCGTCCTTCGAGAATCGGCGTTCAATCTGGTAGGCGAGCACCCACTCTTTCACTTTACGAATGATCGACTTCTCCCGAGTAAGAATCGCGTTCTTGACGAGTTGTTGAGTGATTGTTGATCCGCCTTGCGAGCGGTTTCCTCGAACAATATCTTTCCAAATCGACCGAATAGTGCCACGGATAGAGACACCCTGATGAGAATAGAATTCACGATCCTCGGTCGCGATCGTGGCGTTGATCACGCTTGGAGAAATATCCGCCAACTCGACCACAGTTCTTTTTTCTTCGCCGTGGATGTCATACAGAATCGTTTTTCCGTCCCGCGCGTAGATCTTCGTGCTTTGGGCAAGCGAACGACTCCCAAGATTATTCGGGTCGGGCAGTGACTGGGAAATCCAGGCGATGAAAATGATCAAACTGATCGCCCCAACACCAAAACCGATGCCGACGATACGCCCAAACATTTGCCATGAAAACCAACCCTTTGAACCGGGCCGACGAAAAATACGGCGCCACCAGTGCGTCGCCGCGCTCGCTAGACCCTTCTTCTCTGGCCGTGGTCCGGAAACCTGTCGGCGTAGGCGGGAGAGAGGCATAAACGTTGCTCACCATACCACATCCCTGCTATCATTTCAAGACTATGGGAGAGTCACTGGATACACAGGACCTGCTGTCACGCGGGGTCACCAAGATCGTTGACGAAGAACATCTTCGGGCTCGTCTTCGCCGTGGCCGCCCACTTCGAGTGAAGTTGGGGATCGACCCGACTGCGGTCCGACTTCACCTTGGACACGCCGTGGTGTTACAAAAACTCCGCGCTTTTCAGGTGGCGGGCCATCAGGCGGTGCTTGTGATCGGGGACTTTACGGCGCAAATTGGGGACCCGACCGGACGTGACCGCGCCCGGACCGCCCTCACACCCGCTGAAGTAAAGGTCAACGCTAAAACCTATCTCGAACAGGTGGGAAAGATTTTAGATCTACGGAAAACAGAAGTCCGATATAATAACGAATGGCTCGGAGCACTACATGCGGCGGATGTTGTGAAACTTCTCACCACCTCCTCGATCCAGCAACTCCTCGCACACGAGACGTTTTCAGCGCGGCTCGAGACGGGACAACCACTGAGTGCACACGAGTTACTGTACCCGCTTTTTCAGGGGTATGATTCAGTCGCCATCAAAGCCGATCTCGAGTTAGGCGGGAAGGATCAAACATACAACGTTCTCGCTGGACGCGATGTTCAGCGGACCTATCAACAAGAACCACAAGACGTGATGTTATTGGATTATCTGATCGGAACGGACGGAAAACAAAAAATGAGTAAGAGCGTCGGTAACACAATCGACCTGCTCGATGAACCGAGCGAGATGTACGGAAAGACGATGTCCATCCCCGACAAACTCATTCTTTCTTACGCCTCACTCGCCGCCAACGAAACCGAGACCACGGTCAAACAGTGGCGTGCTGAGCTGCGAAAAAAAACCACCAATCCCCGCGATATAAAGTCGATTGTGGCGAAACATATTGTTGCACTCTATCATGGGCAATCCGCGGCCGATGAAGCGGTCAATGGATTTTCTCGCGTTCACCAACAAAAAAAGGCCCCGACCGTGATGCCGACCATCGAGCTTCGGCCGGGCGCCCACCAGTTACCGGAATTATTGGTGAGTCAAAAAATCGTAGCGAGCCGGTCCGCAGCCCGACGCCTGATCGAACAGGGCGGAGTCCGGATCGATCGGAAAACGATCACGGACTGGCAAACACCCGTCACAATCCGTGATGGTCTCGTGATCGAGGTCGGGAAGCGTCGCTTTTACCGAGTCAGCCTCGTTTCTTAAAGCTCGTCCGGTAGAACTCAGCCGCCTCTTCCGGGGGGACCGTGTTCACCACCAGGCGCGACCCAAGCTCAACCCCAGCCCACACATCTCGGCGTGGCGCGATGCGGAGATACATGTGCTCGCTTTGATCGGCGACGACCTGATGGAGGTAGTAGTTATATGGCAAACCCTCCTGATATAGGGCGGCCAGAATTTTTCGTAGCAACGAGGCCATCTCACGAATTTCTTTCGGTCGAAGCTGTGAAATATTATCGACCCGTCGCCAGGGCATGATCCAGGCCTCATAATTATACAGGGAGGCATACGGAGTTAGTGCACAGACGGAGTCACCGGAGGCGATCCAGCGTGGCCCACGCTCTTCTTGAATTAGCAGGTCGCTATAATAATCCGAACCGTGGGTGATCCGATATTCTTCGGCCCGCTGCCGACGGGTAATGATGTGGGGCGGCACATATTCGGAGGCGAAAATCTGCGAATGGGCATGATTTAAAGATGCCCCTGCCCGCCCCCCATTGTTTTTGAACACGAGAATGTATTTGATCCGCTTATCCTTTTGGAGGACTTTGACGCGCTGACCGTAAACCCGCAACAACTCAGCAATATGTTGTTCACCTAATTGAGCCAACTCAACTCCATACTCGGGCGTTTCGATTACAACTTCTTGATATCCGTATGCCTTGGGATTGTCGCGACCTAAAACAGGAAAGAGGTTTTTGATAACCTTAATACGCCAATTCTTTTTTCCCCCAACCTCAAGGAGGCCGCGACCGTGCATTTTTTCAATTTCTTCAGGACTAAAAATATCGTGAATCGGACCGGTCGGTGCGACGGCGGTCGGTGTTTGGGTATCGTGCGGCCGCTTTCCGCGGTTTGGGGCGATGATTACCTGACGATCATGAATATAATCAACGCGGATTTCCGGCTTCTTTAATTCACCGGCGGGCGGTCGCTTGTCGTTCGTAGAGGCGGATATAGGCATCAGCGGAAGTATACCACGACGAGTCGGTCGACATCGACCGTTGGATGGTGAGCGCCATTCGCTGGCGGTCGCGGTACAGGGCGAATGCTCGCTCGATGGTGGTCCATAGCGCCTCGACGGTGGGCTCTGAAAATCGGAGTCCAACCCCCCGGTCCGAATCAGCGTCAAGATCTTGGACCGTGTCATGCAGTCCGCCCGTATCGCGAACGATGGGGATGGTCCCATAGCGCATCGCGATCAACTGCCCAAGGCCGCACGGTTCAAAGCGAGATGGCATCAAAAAAAAGTCGCCACCCGCATATAACCGACGACCCAGGCCGGCATTGAATTCAAATCGAGCCGCGACCCCAGGACGATTCGCCGCGGCCTTAATCGCGCCCTGAATGTCTGGGAACCCGGAACCCAAGAATGCGACTTGGCCACCAGCCGCAACGATTCGCTCCATCAGCGGGACGATCAGATCAATCCCTTTTTGACCAACAAGTCGACCGACATTCACGAAGAGAGGGGCGGACGGATCAACTGGAAGCCCAAGCTCCAGCTGAAGCGATGCTTTGTTCGATGCTTTCCCGGCAACCGCCGAACCAACATCATAGGTTTCGTATAGCGCCTGGTCCGTGCTCGGGTTATAGGAATCTGTGTCGATACCGTTGACGATTCCCACCACCCCCGTCGCCCGCAAATCTTCCGCCAATCCGGCACCGTATTCATGGGTCACCACCTCGGATGCATATGTTGGGCTAACCGTGCTTACCTGGGTGGCGGTATGAATTCCGATCTGCAACATATTGAAGTCACCCTTTGTGTCTCGAAGCGACCAGGGGGGCGTCGTTGTATCAACCGGTAACCAGCTCAGCGCCTCGGTTGGGTTCCACTTCCCCTGAATATCGATATTGTGGATCGTGAACGTCGTTGGGGCGGGGAAATTTCTGGCGCGCAATAGGGCGGGTAAAATCCCGGTGTGCCAATCGTGGCAATGAACTCGGTCGGGTTTCCATGAACTCGTACCCAACAAGCCATCGACCGCGACCGAGAATCGCATAAACCTTCGTATCACTGATTGCAACGTTTCGAAGTCTTGACCTAGCGGGTACACCTCGCCACGAAACTCATCAGGCCAGACCACTTGATATATCGGGATCGTGCTATTTGGGAGTACCGTCTCATAGACGGTGACGATCGTCGGTTGACCATCGAACACCACCGTCGCGCGCCAATTGGTCGGTCGACTCGGAAACCGTTGACGGTCGATAGCTTCATACGATGGCATGAAGATCCGCACATCGTGCCCACGAGCGACCAACGCCTTCGGGAGGGCGCCGACAACGTCAGCTAACCCACCGACCTTAACGAGTGGCGAACATTCGGCGGCAACGAAAGCAATGCGCATGGACTACGTGAGTGACTGATCAATCTCGTTGAGCAAGGATCGGTACCAGCGCTCTAAAATTGGACGGTCGGTGCGTCGCAAGGTCGGGTACCGATCGGGTTGGAGGTGGTGCAGCCGGATGTAACAAAATCCAGCCAGCCGTATGGCGAGTGATAACATCGCGAGACGCCACGCCCGGTCCGTTGTTGGCGAATCACCGAGCGCTGAAATCGTGTGCGCCTTGAAAGCGCGCTGCCAGCGCGGCTGTCGCCAGGCATGAAGATAAACCATCACTGCATCAAAGGTCGGTAGATTCAGGTGGGACAACTCCCAGTCGAATAAGACGACCGGACGTCGCGCGGTCGAGCGGATCATGATGTTCGTCGGGTACATATCGCCGTGCGTAAAGACTCGCGCATTCGTGTTGAAGAATTTTCGAGCAGACAGAAAGCATTCGGCGACCTGATCGATCCGACCACGATCCCACCCCGGCGCCGGATGGTTTCGGACCATCGGTCGCAGGAACTCGCGCTCATAGTAATGGAAATCGAGCATATACCAGCCGAGCTGATGGCTTTCCAGCGGGTTTCGTCGGCGCATGAACGCGCTCATCCCACGAACATCACCCAAAATCTTCGCCATCGCCGCCGGTTTGACAGCTCGGAAGAAGGCCGGTGAAAAACCATACCATTCTGACATGTCTCCGGCGAACATCCCTTCCCAATATCTCCGCACGAGCCACAAGAAACTCCGTCGATCATCACCATGCGCGATGTACGAGGGTGAGTCGAATGAGGGGTGAGCGCGACGCTCATACAGGACGAACAGTTTTTGGACCCGGATCTCTTCTCGTAACGCTCGACGAAGATGTGCGTCCCGCTGGAGGGTCGCCTTAAACCAGACCACCGTACGACGCGGTGTGTGGACTGGGGTCATGTAATATCTAGCCCGATGCTTCATCGCCGACTCGGGCGTATATGACGGATCGATCGGGGTCAAACGAAGATCACGGAGTGTCGCCCGGATACGGTCCGCGACACCGGGAACGACTTGGTACCTATTTACAGGGGATTTGGGCATGAACGGCTTAGGTCGTTGATGATTGGCGCGGTCGGGCGGTGTTCAAGAATTGCACCAACAAGTCGCTGCAAACCGATTCGTTGCCAGACATGGTTTTGGATGAATCGGAAATCGGTGAGGCTAACATCTCGGGGTGCGAATGATTTGTAGGTCTTCCAGATGAGTCGTTGCTGGGCGGCGATTGATCGCCATCGGAGTGCACGACCCTGTAAGCCCCATTGTATCACGCTGGTCGCAACATCGACGAGCGGGTGAGAGAGTCGCGCCTCGGTAAAGTCAAGAATGACGATTCCGCCTTTTCCGACCAGGATATTTTGTGGATGGAGATCGTGGTGCACAATGCGTCGATCGGCCATCGACTGAAAACGCAGGTCGAGTTGTTCAGTGACGTCGATCATAGAGTAGACCCTGTTTCGGACCGGAGTTGTAAGGCGTTGACAGACGCGACGAGCGTTGTTCCAATTACTCCGCTCCTCTCGAGGTGTTCGATGTAGGTCCTGAACCGGGTCGAGTTGGTGAAGCTTACGCAAAGCTCGACCCACAAGTGACGCCGTTTGATGCCGCGTCCGTTCCGTGACGTCGACGACGGGGACACCATCGGCGTTGTGATACCACCACCAACCCGTCACGCGGTCATATCCGATCGGGCGGGGGACACGAATTGGACTATGTGAAAATCCATGATTCCAAGCATACGTCTGCGCCTGTGCCGCAAACCAACGAGAACGGTCATGGCGACCGATGCTGCCACGAATCGTCGTTGATAACGCTCCGCGGCGCCCAGTGACCAATACAACATAACACGCGTCCGCGTACCCACCGACCCGTTTCAGGTCGAGTATCTGAAGTGGGCGCTGCGGAGGCGGTACCGTGACCCGATCGATGCTTTTTGAAACCCGATCGAACGCGAGATGGCTATGCTTTTGTTGCCGCATAGGAACGCAACTCCTTGATCCGGTCGCGTAACTGAGCGGCGCGTTCAAACTCCTGTCGTTCGGCCATCAAATTCATTTCTTTCGTCAGGTTGGTGACAATTTTTTCGATCTCGGCCGGCGGTAGTTCAGGCATCCCTTCGTCGGTCCGCTGGCGAACCTCTTCGTCTTCTTGGCGGGCGAGTTGATCGACGATCCCTTCGCGTTGCCAATCAAAACCCTTGAATAGAATGTTTTGATACAATTCCTGAGCCCGGGCTTTTTCAGTATCGGTGGCACCCGGTGCGACCAAGACGGTGTCCCGTAATTCCTTTGCGCCGCGCTCGATCATTTCGAGTGACCACCATGGTTTTGCTGATGCCCACCAATACTGATCGGAATGAATCGCCCGATCAAGCGCGATCCGAGCGGTCTGATAGTTGGGTGCTTGTGGATCAGCCCGGTGAACGACGTCGATCGCGAGGTCCGACAGCTGCCACTGCATGACGTGAATCGGGTTTTGGCTATCTTGCCAACGGGAAAACGGTTCGTTCTTTTCCAGATCTTTTTCCATGAGCGCCCACGTCGACGGCAGTGGCTCGATCGGTGTTCGTTTTGGAAAACGATCGAAGAGGTCAGAAATCGTCGCGGTTTCGACCATTTTCGACTCGAAGATCTCGAAGAGCAGGTGTTCAAGCCCCGGGCGATGATGACCGAATGTCTCGCCGTCCATCGCCGTCAGGAGATATTCTTCGCGGTGCAGTCGATCACCCAGACTCGACAGCAGGAGCGAGCCGGTGCCGATCTGACCGGACAAGACTTTGTAGCTCATGTTTCGTTCGCGAAAGAAGATTCCGAAATTCGGAACGCCGTCGATCGTATAGATCGTCGTCGGGTCGAGGTGTCCGAGATCGCGACGGTAGGAGAGCTCGTCAACAACGATCCATTGATATCCCTGCTTAGCGACCACCTCGGCGACATGTTTTGAAAAGGCCATTTCGGGCGGGAAAAATCCGTGAGGTTTATACAGATCGCCAAAATACTTCTTATGCGTCTCGTTGTTGAGCTCGATCTGCCGAATAATTTCCTCGTCCGGTAGCATCGGGAGGAGGGGATGGTATTTCGCCGAGGCGGTCAATTCGATCTGTCCGCGCGCAAGGAGAGTTTTTAATCCCTCCAGCACGTCAATTTCACCATTCGCCTCGAGTAATTCGTCTAAGATCCCGTTAATATTAATGGTCACCCGAGCATCCGGATGGGCTAAGAGACCCTCGACAAGTCTTCGGTACGATTCGGCGGTAATCTTTTTAACCCAAAAAGGTTTTTGGGTTGGTGGTTGATAAAAATGGAGGAAGTTCGCCCAAACCATAGCTGGGCCGTAGTATAACAGATTTCTCAGCTGGCGACTTGGCCCCCAGCCATAAACCGAACATCGCCTGTCCCGAGAAGGTAATCGTGCTGGCGCTTATGGGCCAGACCGGTCCGCTCCCACAATTCAACCGTGGTGGTGATTCGTTGGACGAGTTGCTCGATAGCTGACCGGGTTGCGGGGGGGACGGAGGTCATGGGCGTGATCGCATCGGCAAGTTTCTGGGTCTCACGGATGACGATGGCCATGTCCCACCAGGGCGAAGCCGAGGCCCACCAATATCGATCAGACGCGAGCGTTCGGTCAACGAGGTGTCGAACGGTGTGGTAGTTTGGATCGCGTTCGCACTCACCGACCGTTCGAACGATGAGCCGTGTCAACTCCCATTGCAATTGATGGATTGGGTTTTCGGGGTGATCCCAGAGCGCGAATGGGATACCTCGGGCGACATCAGCCGGTTGGGATGACCAGCTCCCACTCAGCAGGCGCTGACCGCGAATCCCTGGTTGTTTCGCGAGCGTGGACAGCGTTTCTGTCTCAATCCCCGGGTAGGTCGCCAGGAACTCCCAAAGCCGTTCAACCCCATGCCGATGGTGGCCAAGGTTCTCGCCATCCATGGCGGTGATCAGCACCTCGTGCCCACGGGAGTCTTCTTTGATCGCCCGTAGACCATCGGCCGGGTTCGCTAGGTCCGAAGAGAAGGAGAGGTAGTCGCTGATGTGTCGGTTACGAAAGACGGCCCGCAAACCGGAGGGCAGAATCCACGGTCGGTCGATCGGCGCCGTTCCGATTTCTCCATTGGCCGATATCTCATCGAGGATGACCCAGGTATACCCGAGCTCGAGTAACAGGCCATCAAGATGTGGATCATATGCCATCTCCGGACAATAAAAACCCTGAGGCGAATATTCAGGCCCAAATGTCTGTCGATAGAGGGTGGTTTGAAGTTCGATTTGACGTCGCGCTTCTTCAACCGGCAACAGGGGTAAGATCGGGTGGTACATGGCGCTGCCAACAAGTTCAACTTGACCCCGATGGATGAGCACACGATATCGATTAACGATATCGCTCATCCCAAGCGCGAGCAGCTGCTCGACAAGCGCGCCGGTAATATTCATTGTGATCCGGAGCGACGAGTGATCTTCAAGGATCTTCAATACCGGCCGATATGATTCATCGGCCACCCGCCGGATGATCGCCTCGTCCCAAGCCGGGGGTTGGTAGATATGAAAAAAGTTATACCACCGCATGGAACTTTTGCGCGCGGCGATAGAGCTGGAGATATTTTTGGGCGGGCAGCTCCCATGAGAACGATTGGCGCATCGCTTGCCAGGTGAGATGTTCCCACACCTGGGGGTATTTATAGGTCTCGATCGCGCGGGTTAAGGCCATTAACAAGTCTGGGCCGGTGTAATTCTCGAAAATAAAACCATTCCCAATCCCGGTTCTTGGATTGAAGTCGGTGATGGTCTCAGCGAGCCCACCGGTCCGATGGACAATCGGGATCGATCCGTAGCGGAGACTAATGAGTTGGGAGACACCGCATGGCTCGAACCGTGATGGCATTAAGAACATGTCCGAGGCGGCATAGATCCGCGAAGCCATCGGTTCCTCGAAGCGTAAGTTCGCGGCAACCTGGCGTGGAAACTTTTTGACCGCCTGTCGAAAGAGACGTACGTATCCGCGATCGCCGAACCCCGTGATCGCTAGCTGGACCCGACCCTGGAGGAGAACGGGGAGGATTTCGGCAATCAGGTTAAATCCTTTTTGTTCGGTAAAGCGATGGGCGATACCCAGCAACGGAATTTCTGGGTCGATCGTTAATCCAAATTCTTTTTGATAGGCTGTCTTGTTCGCAAGTTTTTTATCGAGCGAATTCCAATCATAGTGGATCGGTACATGGGGATCGAAGCTCGGGTTAAAGACGGTGTAATCGATTCCGTTAATAATCCCATACACCCGATCGCGGCGACGGCGCAGCACCGGGTCGAGACCTTCACCGAATTTCTTAGTTAAAATTTCTTGTGCATATCGCTCACTGACCGTATTGATTGCGTCGGCGTTACGAATCCCGCGGAGCGTAAAGTTCACTGCCGCCAGTCGCTTTGGGTCTTCCGGCGGAGCACCGAGTCCGCGATCGCGTTCGTGTTTCGGTACTTCGTACCACATCCGTGGGAGCTGGTAGAGAATGTTGTGAATGGTATAGACGATGGCGGTCTTTGCCCAGAATGGATCCTTGCTGAACGTGCTTCGATAGAAATTCGGGATCAAACCGGTTTGCATGTCATGACAATGGAGGATATCCGGTGCTTTTCCGAGCAAATGAAAGACGTCGAACACCGATCGATCGAAGACCGCAAATCGGAGAGCGTCATCTGAGTACCCGTACACACGTTCTCGATTCCCAAACAGGTCGGGTTGATGGACGAAAATCACCGGGACGGGAGTGTGGCCGGGGAGTTCGGCGCGGGTGAACCAGACCGGGTAGGTCCGCCCGCCAAACACAACCTCTGTTCGACCGATCTCGGTTTGGGGGACGTCCTGTTGGTTTATAAACTGATAATACGGGGTCACGACCGTGGCGCCATGACCAAGTCGACGCAAATGCTTCGGGAGGGCGTTCATGACGTCACCGAGCCCACCAGCTTTTGAGTAGGGTGCGATTTCGCTACCTATAATGGCGATTGAGAGAGGCATGATTTATGTTCGTCGAGTGGCGGTTGCGCATAGACCGACCGCGATTGCGTCGATTTCGTCGTCGGTTTTTGGTTGTGTCGTTACACCGAGTAAAAGGGTGACCATTTTGATGATTTGGCGCTTTTCCGCCCGCCCATCACCTGTTGTCGCTAGTTTAACATCAGTTGGGGTATATTCGCGAAGGTCGAGACCATGCCGGGCGCCGACGAGCATGATCGCACCCCGAGCCTGACCCACATTGATCGCCGTGCTCACGTTGTTTGTGAAGAATAGTTTTTCAATCGCCATGATCTGCGGATGGTACTGATTGATGACACGCTCAAGTTCATCGGCAATTGTGATCAGACGTGGACCGAGTTCGGCGCCAGCCGGTGTTTCAATACACCCCGAAGCGACGAGAGATGGTTTTACTCCACCATCTAGAACGGCCCACCCGCAGCGTCCGTATCCTGGGTCAATCCCCAGGGCACGAGAGGGGCTATTCTTCATTGGTGACCGCGTGAGTGACGTCCTGGTGTTCGTCGAGGGCGTCGAGAAGGGCGTGAAGTTTTGGGGCCTCGATCGAATCGATAGCGACGGTGTTCTTTGGCACAAGGTCGATACTCGCCTCACTCACGGTCACACCTTGTGACTCGAGCCAGGCCCGGATGATGGCCAGCTTTTCAGGTGCCGCCTGAACAACAACCTGTTCATCTTCGGTTCGAATATCTTCAACACCTTGGTCGATCGCCGCCAACTCGAATCCTTCGCGATCTGGTGGAAGCTCGGCGATCGGGAATCGCAAGACGGCACAGGTATCGAACATCCAGCGGACACTATTCACGTTCCCGAGTGAGCCACCGTGCTTCGTAAAGATCGTCCGAACGTCGCTTGCGGTCCGATTTGGGTTATCGGTAATGGCATCGACCACGATGGCGACCCCGCCTGGCCCAAATCCCTCATAGGACATTTCTTTCATCGCCTCACCGCGATCAGCACCGGTACCGGCCGCGATCGCGCGCTCGATGTTGCTGTTCGGCATATTGTCACCGCGGGCTTTATCGATCGCGAGTCGAAGCCGAGCATTCATATCTGGGTCAGCGCCACCCGCGCGTACGGCGACGGTGATGAGTCGCGCATGTTTTGTGAAAATCGCCGATCGACGCGAATCAGTGACTGCTTTCTGGCGTTTGATGGTTGACCACTTTGAGTGTCCAGACATACGAACAATGCCGTTTTACTGGCGAAAAACCGTGCCTGTACCCTACCAGAGCAACCTCGCTCGGTCAACGCGGAACTCATCCACTTGCTCTTCCTGAAAATCCTTTGTAGAGTAGTGACACTGCGCGGCGAGGTCAGCGACGCGTACGAAAAAAATCAACACTGATCTCCGCACTCCTGTCCCCCATGCTTGGACAGGAGTGTTTGGGTCAACCGGCGTCGCTTCTGGTATACTATCCTCATGTCACGAGCCCGTGTTGCGGTTATCGCATGGATACGTCAGGAATGGTTCTGGTTGTCGTACGTGGTCATCTTCTTGACGTCATTCGCGGTCCTGCTCGTGTTGCAGTCGGCACCAGTTTTTGCCGATCCTGACTCGTTCTACCATGTGAAAATGGCGCTCCTGATGCGCGACCAGGGGATTATCCGAGAATTCCCATGGCTCTCGCTCACCACCCTTGGTTCGGACTACACGAACCAACATCTTATCTACCACGCGCTGCTCATTCCATTCGTGACATTCTTTCCGCCGTTGATCGGCATGAAGATCGCGACGGTGGTGTTCGGGTCGACGCTCTTTACGGTCATCTACTGGTTCCTACGATCATTTGGTGTTCGATGGGCGTTCGCATACCCCCTGATCCTCCTTTTTATCCGACCATTCACATTCCGTATCGCCCTGGCAAAAGCACCGAGCACATCCCTGATATTTTTAATCATCGGAGTGGCCTGGATCTTCCGTTACCAATTGCGAAGATTATTCGTTCTCGCCTTCACCTATGTTTGGTATTATGGTGGCTTTCCGTTACTCGGGGTGATGGCGGCGATTTGGTCGACCGTGAGCTTTCTTGCGAACCGGTTCGGAAAGCGGATGCACGCCCATCGTTTTGTCGACAATCTTCGAGCCCTGGTTCGTCCACGCGGCGAGGTCCGCTCACGACGATTTAGTCCGAACTGGGCGGTGCTACTTGTCACAAGCGCTGGGCTCGCGGCTGGCCTGATCGTTAATCCGTACTTCCCGACGAATCTAGCCTTTTACCAACAACAATTGTTTAACATCGGCATCGTCAACTTTCAGAACGTGATCGGGGTGGGAGCTGAATGGTATCCGTACGACTTCGGAGAACTAGCCGCGAATGGTGCGTTCGCCTCGATCTTGATCCTCTTTGCGGTCCTCGGGATCGTGTTTCGCGCCCGAGCGCAGTCAAAACGTTCGTGGGCACTCTTGGTGATGATGTTGTTCTTCATGGCGCTAACACTCAAGTCGCGACGATATGTTGAATACTATATCCCATTCGCGGTCTTATTCTCGGCGATGAGTATTTCGGATAGTCTCGCCGGCATCAGTCGTCACCGGTTCATGGTTCTAGCTCGTGGGTTTTTTGGTCAGACGCGTTGGTTGCGATATGCATTGGTCGGACTCGGCATCTATTTCGCGATTGGGGTTGGGTTCATTGCGGGCCGTGATTTTGCGGGCGAGATGCGCGATCTGCGAAGCGGGTATCGACTCGATGAGCTCCAAGCATCATCGACCTGGTTGACTGAAAATACACCCGCTGGCAGTCGGGTGGTCCACTCGGATTGGGACGAATTCCCGCTCCTGTTTTATCACAACAGCCACAACACCTACATTGCCGGTCTCGATCCGACGTTCCTCTATCAGGCGAACGAGAATATTTACTGGACCTGGGTCGATATCACGCTCGGGAAGTATTCGGGCGACGTCTATCGTGCTGTCACCGAGACGCTCGGGGCCTCCTATGTATTCCTGACGCTTGATCATGGTGGGATGCAGTCCCTGATCACGCGAGACGGCCGTTTCGTTGAAGTCTATCGTGACGATGAGGCGGTCATTTACCGGGCCGACCCATCAGCCGAACCCGCATGACCCTCGAGTCGATCTTGCTCCTGTTGAACTCGTACGCGGTCGGGAAATTGGCGATCCTCGAATCATTTGCCCCTTTTGTTCGTTCCGGTCCGAACGTCTTGATTCTTTTTTTGATACCAACAATCTCGACATTATTCTATTTACTCTACGTCCGGCCGGATAACGAGCAACGATTGCGTCGAGGATTTTGGTGGGTTGTTGCCACCACATACCTTCTCATCATCGTTCTCGCCGCGAGACAACTCGCATTTCGGTCGGTCGAAACCCAACCACTAACGGATAATGATGGGGCAATCCAGAGTCGGGAAGCAGCCCGATTTCTGCTTCAAGGTGTTAACCCCTACGAAGCCGATTATCGCACCACCCCATTCTGGTTCTTTACGAGTCCCGTGGGTCCAGGGGTCGATAATGTCGCCGCCACACACTATGCATATCCTCCCCTCCAGTTCCTGATGATGGTCCCAACGGTTTTTATTAATGACCACTTCGACACTACGTTCGATACCCAACTGATCTTGTTGTTTGTGTTTATGCTTTTTTCCACCGTCGTGGTCATGGTTGGCCCCACCTGGGCATTACGCACGCGGCTCTTTATTCTGACGTCTGGCAATGCTTGGCTCATCTACCTGACCCTGGCAGGGTTTAACGATGTTGTATTTGTGATGTTTTTGACAGCCGCGGCCGCATTAACAATGAAAAAACAGGCCCTCTTGGGTGCGCTCATGCTCGGTCTTGCATTTGCCAGCAAACAAACCGCTTGGCTGACAATTCCGCTCTGGGTATCGTACTGGTGGGCGACCCGGACGATTGGTGATCGCGTTTGGTGGCGACCAGCCGCCATGGCGGCGGGCGTCGCGCTAGTAGTTATACTGCCCTTTTTCCTCTGGAGTCCGGCGGCGTATTTTGATGATACGATTCGTTATGTATCAGGATCGATTCCGTTCACATACCCTCTTTCAGGGACAACGCTGATGCAATATATACGAGTCAGCGGACTAATCACCGATCCCTGGCAAACATTCTCGACCTGGCCACTTCAATTAACGGTCTGGGCCTTACTTACCTGGCAGGGGTGGCGGTCCATCCGACGCGATCCACGCACCTCGATCGTCCTAACCTGGTCGGTAATTACGATTCTTGGGGTCTTATTAGTATCGCGTTTTGCGCCGGACAACTATTATCTCGCCCTCGTTGAGCTGGCGATCGCTGCGTATGCGATGCATTTAGCAGAGCGATCGAAAAAAAAGTTCGTCGATCATGCCACGTAACATCTGGTCACAATCCTGGTTTTATATTGTTATCGTCGGGCTCTTTGCGGCCACACCATGGCTCATCGGAGCATCTATAAAACCAGCCGACTGGGACCAGCTCCCGACATTTGTGATGGCTGCTGGTGACACCCCGGTGTACTTTCGGTACATCGATGAAGGGCGTCGCGGGGGACCACTCATGATCGATGGGATGACGACCGAAGATCATCCGCCCGTCTTGTGGCAACCGGTCTGGTGGGTTCTTGGCCAGCTCGCGAATGTGTTTGGCCTTAGCTCACCGAACGCGTTTGCCGTTGGGCGAGTTTTAGGCGCGGTGCTATTAGCCTGGACGATATCGTGGGCAGCGCGACGATTGTATCAAGACACCCACACGCAGTCGGTCGCGAGATGGCTTGGGTTCTTTGGAGCTGGGCTTGGCGGACTACTATTTTTTGTGGTCGGTCCACAGGTTTTGTCGGAGACACGAATTTACGACCTCTGGGTATCTGAAGGATATGGCTGGATGAGCGCCCTCGCGAGCCCACACTTCCTGGTGGTTTCAAGCGGGCTCATCTTTTCATTCATCGGTATCGAATATCAGGGTGGCCGAGCGGTGCGTTGGTCCGTCGGGCCGGCCTTAGCACTCGTGACTTCAATTCATCCCTTCCACGCGCCAACCCTGTTCATCGCTTGGATTCTCTTATCGGCGTTGGAGTTTATTCGACGGACACCAAACCTGAAAGAAAAAATTAAACGCCGATGTTTGACGGCAGTCTGGGTTGCGCCCTCATACTTGTATTACGTCATGACGTATGCGGAGCCAATCGTCCGTGAGCGTGCGGTCCAAAATATCAACCTTACCCGCGGTTGGCCACTTATTCTTGGGATCGCACCATTGCTCGTTGTCGCGCTCGTGACCATGATCCGAAAGCGCTCGACGATCTCCTGGCCGATCGTGACGTGGACGGTCGCTATCTTGGTGATGGTCTTTGCGCCACTCGACTTTCAGCGACGCCTGTTCGAGCCGCCGGCAGTCTTGCTCGGACTCCTGATCGCTCCGCAGGTGGCGAGCTGGTTCCGTGGCACAAGCTGGACGTTTCTCGGTGCGGCGGGGCTCGTGGCTGTTATGCTCCTCAGCCCGATCGCCGTGTTCGGAAAACAACTACATCAGTTCTTTACCGATCGGGCAACGATCACCTCAACCCTTTCGTACATCCAGCCGACGATGCGGGACATGATAAGCATTATTCGTCGTGATGGTGGTCCTAAACCGGTCGTTCTGGGTGGGCAGATGAGCGGCCTATTAGTTGGTTCACATCACCCAATCAGGCCGTATTATGCACACGGCGTTGAAACCATTGGAGCATTACAGAAAAAGGAAACCGTCTTCGCCTTTTATCGCGACTGGACGACCGATGAACAACTTCGGTTCGTGCGTCGCGAGAATATTTGTTTTATCCTTCTGACGCCATACGAACGCAATTATGGCGCCGCCTTTCCTGGAGCGGGCTGGAGCGGACTACAACTCGTGTATCGACGGGATGATCACGAACTATACCGCACCGGTTACTGTGATCCGGCGGGTGTGGGGATTGTGAATTGACCGTTGCTCAGCGACGTTACGGAGCGTTCGAGAAATCGAAATGCACGTAGTCGATCGAGGTGGTACCGGCCTTGTAACTCGACGAGTTCATAGCGTCCATGGCTCGCGGTGAATCCGGCCGGAACGGTGACCGTGTAGCGGGTGCGCCAGCGTGAATTCGCATCCCAATCGGTCGCAGGGTACGTGCCCTCTCCAAGCAATCGGGTCGTCATGACTGATTCACCGCGGTCATTACTGACAACCAGACGGATAGAGATCGGTCGTTCCGGGATCGTACCCACATTCCAAACGAAGTTCAGGTTCGCCGCCGTATTGTTTTGCGTCGCTTGAACATCAGCCGCCACTGGTGTGGTAGTGAGCGTCGCCTCACTATCGCCAAGCCGCTCGGTCAATGGCTCGATCGCCGGACCACGACGATAGACGACGACGCTTCCATGGCTTGCGACCGGCGATAATTCGTACGTTTTGAGCATCTCACGAATTCGTTGTTCGCCTGTCTGCTCATCTAACAGGGTCTTTTTATACAGGAACTGATAATCGAAGAACTCCTTCCAATCGATGATCGCGGCGTCAATCGGTGTTGGTAACACGTATCGTGTCTCACTGTATTGTCGTTGTCCAAGGTACACATAATTGAGCGAATAAAGCGCTGGTCGGTTCGCGAGCTGCGGGAGGGTGCTGAACGTGCTGATGACTCGGTCGGTCGGCGAGATGAGCGCGAGCGCCGAACGCACGTCGGCCTTCGGTGTCGGTTCAGCGTCTGGCAATTTTTTCCACGGCCACTCACCAAACCCACAGACAGCCTGAAGATAGAGCGGTCCGACGAAAGCCAAGATGACCATCAAGACCCGACCAACCTCGCCCCCAAATCGACGGAAGATGGTGGTCATCGGATCGGCGGCTAACGCTCGTAGCATGGACCACAACAGGAAAGGCGTGAATGGAATAACGTAATGCAGTTTCAGCACCGATAGGGGCGAGGCGCCAATGAACATCATAACCACCAGACTGAGCGCGGCCGGAATCAGCGTCTTTGGACGAAGGACCGATAAGAATCCGAATCCACCCAAGAGACCAAGGATGGTGCCCCAGTTATCGGGTTGGAAAATATGTTTCAAAAATATGACCGGATGACGGAATGGGTAAGCTACCATTTCCAGCGGTGTGTCGCCGAGCCACCCAACGAAAGCCGCATACTTATATGTCCCAACCGGGTTAGCAGCAATAATGAGTTCACGGGCGACCAAGTACCACCCGATCCCGATGATGCCAGCGGTCACCCAGGCTCGCCATGGAATCCGATCGATCGCACCTAGCACGGCCCACCCGATAACGACGAGTGGGAGATCTTCCCTGATGAGGGCGATGATGGTCAGGAGTGCGAGCCACCAACCCCACCGTCGATGCTCATACGCCAGGATTGACGCAAGTAGAAAGGGGAGCGCAAAGGTCATGGCGTGGAATTCGTACATGGCTGGGTTATAGACCAGTGGATGGATTAACCACATGCCGGTCGCGACGACGGCCCACCGTGAGCGGAGGTAACGACGCGCTAAGAAAAAAACCAGCCAACCACTGATGGCGACGAAGAATGTTTGAGCCCAAAGGAGCGTTAATGGATGCGGAAATAGATAATACAAACCGGCCAATGGGACCAGGATCAATTCTAGATGATCGCCACGGTAGGTCGGGTCATGGATCGAATTGGCGAAACCGTTTCCCTCAGATAACGACCAGACGGCCTGGGTATAAATACCAAGATCTAACCCGTTGTATCCGTACGCCTGTAACTTTGTCCATTGAAGAAAACCAATAATCAGCGCGAACAAGGCTACCAACCCAATGACGACTTTCAGAGACCGTGACATGGTCGATAGTATACCCTGTTTACTTGCCAAAAACGACCACCGCCCCCTTACTTGGGAGCGGTGGAAGTTTTCAGGAGAAGTGTTAGGAAGTGGCTGTCGCGTCAGAGCCGGAGTTTGTGACATTCGACGTCGTGCGAGCGACGAAGATGACGACTGCCCAGGCGAGTAACACGATGATCAAGCCGATGACGGCCGCCGAAATGATCTTCTTGGCGCGGTCGACTTTTTCTTCGTTACCAGCTGCGGTGAGCCAGGTGAAGCCACCAATGATGATCATGACAACCGCGACGAGGACGAGGAGACCGAGAACCAGGTTCAAGATGTTCAGGACGGTGTCTTTTAAGTCGGCATCGCCGAGACCAAGTTTCGATCCAACGGATTCAACGCTGAACGCCGTTTGAGCGTCGGCCGGTATAGCAACCGCGAGTGGGGCCATGACCGCGACAAAGGCTGCGGAAATCAGAGCAATTTTTGCAAAGGTTTTCATAGTTTTTTGTTCACCTCCTTTACGAGTGATGACTAGGTGTGATTATCGATTACGAGGTGCTGACAGCCGAAGCGTCGCCGTCGTTCGTGACGTTCGCAGTGGTGCGAGCGACGAAGATGACGATTGCCCACGCGAGGAGGACGATGATCAGACCGACGACAGCGGCGGAGATGATCCGCTTCGCTTTTTCGACGTTCTCTTCATTTCCAGCCGCAGTGAGCCAGACGAAGCCGGCGTAGATGATCAAGGCGACAGCAATCAAGGTCATCAAACCGAGCAAGAGCTGGATGATGTTCAGCACGGTTTCCTTCAAATCAGCGCCACCAAGACCAATTCTCGACCCGACATCTTCGATGCTAAAAGGCGTTGGTTCACCTTGGGCGAGGGCCGGGCTAGCAATCGCGATTGGAGCCACAACGGCGACAAACGCGGCCGCGATTAGAGCGATTTTCGTGAATGTTTTCATGGAATGTTCACCCCCTTCCAGGATTTAGGCATGATGAATAAAAAGTAGATTTAGAGGCCGGATCCGACGTCGTCGGTAGAGTTCGTGACGTTCGCAGTGGTGCGAGCGACGAAGATAACGATCGCCCACGCGAGGAGGACGATCACGAGGCCGATGACGGCGGCAGAAATGATCGACTTTGCTTTATCAACATTACTCTCGTTGCCGGCGGCGGTGAGCCAGACAAAGCCACCATAAATTATTAATGCAACGGCCAGCAGGGTCATCAAACCGAGCAAGAGCTGGATGATGTTCAGCACGGTTTCCTTCAAATCAGCGCCACCAAGACCAATTCTCGACCCGATATCTTCGATGCTAAAAGGCGTTGGTTCACCTTGGGCAAATGCCGACTGTGCACCGAGCGAGAAAGGTAAAACGACCGCGGCGATGGCACCAAGGCCGAGCGCGATTTTTAGGGCAAATGCCTTATTCATATGTGAGTTGGTTCGTTGATGATATGAACTGTGGCCATGGCGGACTGTTGATAAGTCACGCGGCACTCATGGCCGTTGATTATACCATAATCGTACCGCCGACGCGACGTCGTCTAGCTCGCGCGGAGGAACGTTTCAAGAACGAACCTGATGATCGACCAACTGACAATGATAATAATAATCCCGATCGCCGCCCACGTTAACGTATCCTTTGCTTGGCGGACCTGTCGTTCATTTCCGCCGGAGGTGAGCATCAGCACACCGCCCCAGATGAACATGAACGTCGCGACGACAGCAACGACCCCTAAGATGGCCCGGATAATGCGGGAAATTACACACGACGCGTCGTTACAATTCCCGAGCGGGTTCGGGATCGAGATACCGGTTTTGGCGGGCTCGGACGTTGAGCCACCGGTCGTCTGGGCGCCAACGTTCGCTGGGGAAATCGCGAGACCAATCAGTATGGCCAGGAGGAGTGTTGGGAGTGTAAGCCGGTTGATCATACTAACGCGGTTGAACGAGTAAATAATTTCGACATTGTCCATTGTTTGAACAGGCGTTCTGGCATGAACCTTGGGTGAAGGAGAGTCCAACCGTCCCATCGGAGCCTTTTCCAATGTTTTCGCACCAATACTTGGTGGCGTACTGATAACAGTTGAATAGACTTGGATCTACGACAGCGATACTTTTTGTCTGGCAAAAGCCACAGATGTACCGTAATGCACCACCATCTGGTGACACGCCGTCATAGAACTTGGCTGCGGTACCCTGCGCGAGGCAAGAGGTTTCACGCACATTGCCTAAACAATACAAGTCGTTCAACCCGTTATTGACCACGCACGTTCCGATTGCGTCACCGCTCGCTTCTGCCGGTGGGTATACCGTTGGTGGGACGTGGGATAAAATCTCAGCCCCAATCGTCGCCGTAGAATCATTACACGCAACAGGCGCTGTCGCGAGTTTATTCGCGGTCACGCTATCAACTTCCCCGGTCATCGGGAGGAAATTAACAGCCTGGAATCGTCGAACGCACTCGAGGGTTTTCGGCCCATAGCACCCGTCGGGTTTGCTACAGCCACAACCTAGCTCGGCAAGCCTTTTTTGTAACACGGCAACTGGGCCATCGTACCCGGTCCCGGTATCGGCGCAGTAGATTCGGTCGCTACATCCCTTATCCCAATTCTCGTTGTTGCTGCTACGGCAGTTCGTGCGGGTTTCGACGGTGCCGCTGTCGCCAGCGAACGGTTTTTCTTCCTTAAGTCCCGGGAACACAACGCCGAGCGGACCAGCGAACTTGTCGGTCGAATTGATCGCCTTGCCTGTCAGCGCAAAGACGGCAAAATTGATGATGACATAGGCCGAGAACGAGATAATCAGGCCAGTAATCGTGCCACCGATGATTCGTTTCCCCTCACTAATATTTCCTTCGCGTCCGGCGGCGGTCAGAAATTGCCACCCCGCCCAGATGAACATTAGGACCGCGAGGATGGCGACAAAACCAAGTCCCCACTGGGAGAGACGGACAAATTGGGTGACCGCATCCTCGACTTGGAAGATTCCATTAATTGGCCGCGTCTCGCCGGTCAAGCATCGATTGACGCTCGTGCCATTCGTTTTTACGCACACTTTCGCGTCCGTATCGACACACTTTAAGGAGAGCCCCTGCCAAGCACATGCATGTCCGTCGCTGCCATCGAGTCGTGCCCACTCGTACGAGCAGGTGTTATCGACCGTGATCGAAGCCTCTTTACATGTTTGATATGTGACTGCCTGTGTTGCAACCGGGAAAAACAATCCAATTCCTACAATCCCACCGATCAAAAGTTGGGAGAGAGAACTCATAGTGTCGCCTCCACCCGTCGAGCGGCAAGATCGAGCGCCGAACGGACACTCTCACCCTCGACGACGACCGAGGTGATCAGCTCTTCGAGCGCGGTTGTCGCGGCGTCGATGTTCCGACCGCGATACCAAGAGCGCGTCGTCAGGAGCTGGCTGGCGTACACGCCCTTTACGGAATCGGTTTGCTGTTCCGTCAGGATGGAGCGGAGAGCGCTCAAGCGGCCGGTTGTACGGAGATATCGTTCGACGGTCCCGCTCCGCGCCAGATAGCGCAGAAAGTTCCAGGCCGTCACATCTCGCTTCGCAGTCGCCGCTGCTTTCGAGACCATGGCCACCTCGTAGAGCGGAATATCGATGAACCGGGTAGCGCCGCTCGCCGCGTCAAGATCGCCATTCGTCGCATCCAAATGCAGCATCGGTCCGACATTAAAATTCAATCCGCTCGCGGTGATCTGGGCGCGGTCGGCATAGGTGCCGAAGTAATAGGCGACCTTGCCCTTCAAAAAGGCGTCCAGGGCGTTCGGTTGAGAGGCATTCCAACTATAGACGGTCTTTTTTGGGTTCGAAAAGCCGGTGAAGAAGTCGAACGCACCCTCGCCAGCCGAATCATCGAATCGCACCTTCTTCGTCGACTGTTCGATCAGGGTGGCGCCGTTTTGCATCATGATCAAGGTCATCAGGTCGGTCGCATAGGGGAGGTTCTTAGCGGTCCCGAGGGCGACAGCCGATTGGATGATCGCGCCGTTATCGTCGATGATCGTCAGGTTCTTTTCTAAAATTTGCTTCGTTAGTTCATCCCACGTACGAGCCGGCTCAAAAATCTTCGCGTTATTTAAGAGGTCCTTATTGCTATATGTCACGATCGTATCCATCGCGAGCGGGAAGCCCCAAACTTGGCTGTCGCGGACGATGTCGTTCGTGATTGTGTCGACTAACGAAGCGCGGAGGGAAGAAATACTCGGAGCTGGAGCGGCTGGTTTCGTGACGGTCGTTTGGACGCCGAGCCAACCTTTCGTCGAGGTGACAACTGGGACCGCGAGGCTGGCCGGCATGGGGGACGAGAACGACTGCATCGCGCCGATCCAGGTGTGCGGAACGAAGAAGATGTCCGGCCCGGTACCCTGTGCCCAAGCCTCAAGTAGGCGATCGCGATACCCTTCGGTGCGAATCTTCGTAACCTTGATGGTGACGTACGGGTGTTGGACGCGATAGCTATCGATCAGTGCGCTAAATACCCGTGCTTCATCGGTCGTCGTCCAGACCGTCAAGGTTTGTTTCTTGACCGAGACGGGCTGACTTTTAAAGACGCCGGTGACGAGTAATACGACCGGAACGATAGGAATCAGGAGAATACCGACGATGATCAAAACGCGCTTCATGGTGTTAGTATGGTTTCTTCAAATAGGCGCGAATCGGTTCGCGCAGGTCTTTATGTTGGAGGGCAAAATGGATATTCGCTTTGATATACTCGGCTTTGTCGCCGGTGTCCCAGTAACGACCGTTTAAGTGGTGAGCGAACACGGGTTTCCGTCGAGCCATCAGATTGATCCCATCGGTGTAGACAATCTCGCCATTCGATGACGGCTTTGCTTGTTCCAGATACTTGAATATATCCGGCGTTAGAACCGCGCCACCAAACATACCAAAGTGAGACGGGGCATTAGCGGGTAGTGGCTTTTCAACGATGCCGGTAATTTGAAATGTTTTTCCTTTGACCGGCGCCCGAGGCTTCATCATCCCGTATTTATGAATCCGCTCCTCTTTCACCGGCAGGACACCAATGACGCTCGACTTCCGCTTCCGGAAGACATCGATCAGTTGTCGCGCGACGGGCACTTTCGACTCGAAAAAATCATCACCCCAACAGAGGAGAAACGGCTCATCACCAACAACCTCTTTGGCCATCAAAACCGCGTGGCCATTCCCTAACATTTTATTCTGTCGAACGAAGACGAACTTTGCTAATTGCGAAATCCGGTGGACTTCCTTCAATTGTTCGAGTTTATTATTCTCCCGGAGCAGGTTCTCGAGTTCGCCGGAGTAATCGAAATGATCTTCGATCGCCCGCTTATTTCGACCGGTGACAAAAATAATCTCAGTGATACCAGCGGCGACCACCTGTTCGACGACATATTGAATAATTGGTTTGTCGACGATTGGGAGCATCTCCTTCGGTTGGGCGATAGTCATCGGCAAGAATCGGGTACCAAAACCAGCCACCGGGATTACTGCCTTACGGATTTTTGTGGATTTTCGATTTTTACTCATGCGATGACTATACCACTTTTCGTGGTCGGCGTCATTCTTTCTGGATTGCGGAGAGGGCGAAGTCTGGATCAGGAGAATCGGCGATAATATCTTTTATTTCTGTCTCAGTGCGACCATTTTCAATTGCCAGCTCAGCCGCCGTAATGATCTGACCAAAGATTGGACCCGGTTTCCATCCTCGGGCCAGTAGGTCACGACCATGAATGATCGGTATCGGAGCCTGGTGTTCGATTTTGAGTGCTCGCGCACGGTCTCGTAACCAGTCTCCGGAGGGAAAATCAAACCGAGAACCCCCCGGCAATGATGACCCAGCAATATCGGCGGATGCTAGGACACAGAGCTGATCGATTGTTGCAGGCGAAAGACGGCGCGCCAATCGACGGATGGCTCCATCGTGGACCATGTCTTTTTCACGGTACAGAGTGTGCGGCGTCATGTGTTCACGGATGAGCGCGGTCACGACCGACACGGAGTCAGCACCAAATCCTTGTCGTTCAAGAAAGCGCTGCGCCGGCTCACACCCCGCCTGTTCGTGACCGTATGCAATGATGCGACCACGTTCATCAGTTCGGGTTGTCGTCGATTTGCCGGTATCGTGAAGGAGGGCGGCCAAGTGAACCTCAAGCTCCTGCGGTGACCGAGTTTTTGCTTCATCGACGACAAGTAACGTATGGGTCCAAACGTCGCCCTCGGGGTGATATTCAGGGTCCTGTTCGATATGGTCGAGCGCATCAAGCTCTGGACTCCAGATCCGATACAACCCCATCGTCTTAGCGAGACGGAGTCCGATTGACGGGTGTTCGGATTTCAAGAAGAGCTTCCGCCATTCTGGAGCGAACCGTTCGGGTGGCAGATGGACAGTTTCTGGCACGAGTGAACGAAGCAGTGCGAGCGTACGCAAATCGGGTTGGAGATCATATCGACCCGCGAGCTGGACCGCGCGGACTGCACGTAGCGGATCATCCGCGAACGTTCGGTCATCGACGGCGCGCAAAACGTGTTTGGCAAGGTCGCGGCGGCCGCCAGTCGGATCCTCGATCTGTCCGGTGAGTACATGTTTATAGATCGCGCCGATGGTGAAATCCCGGCGTTGGGCGGCCGCCGCGACGCCCATAAATGGGTCGATGCTGGCCGTGACGTCTGGATGGCGCGGACCAGTCTTTGAGTCTCGTCTCGGGAGCGAACATTCAATATCGATCCCCTCGACCGTCAGTCGATAGACACCATACGATCGTCCTTCCATCCGCAGTGGTTCATGGCCGGCCACGTCACCAAGAATGGTTTCAACGGTGGTCTGTTCAAGCCCATGAAGTTCGAGGTCATAGTTGTCTGGCACACGTCCAGATAGCTCAGAGATAACTGCGCCACCCACAAGATAGGCATCACCACCCTGGTCGGCGACTCGGCGTCCAATATCATGCACAATCTGAGCGGCTGAGGTGGTGTTCTTACGCCCCCTATCATTATGACTCATAGGCGCATCCTAACCTTCAATTCAACCGCTCGCAAGCACGGTTGACATAGCCTCATGGGCGGTGTAGCGTCCGGTCCAGCACCTACCATAATCGAAAGCGAGGTGATGAGCGTTGATTCGAACCGAAGCGGTCCTCGTCTACGTCTTCCGTGATCACCACGTCCTCCTCGGCCGCCACCTACGCGGCATCGGGAAGGGTCGCTGGAATGGACTTGGCGGCAAGTGTGCCGTCAAAGAGTCAGCCAAGGAAGCGGCTGTTCGAGAGTGCACCGAAGAGGTCGGTATCAAGGTCAAGCTGAACCAGCCGCTCGGCCGGATCCTCTATCACCATCCTCGGATCGGTGATTGGCGAGTGACCATCTTTCGAACGGAAGAGTTTGTCGGACAACCGCGCGGTGGAGATGAAATGATGCCGCGTTGGTTCTCGGTCGAGCAACTTCCGTATCGTGAGATGTGGGATAATAATCGGGCCTGGCTCCACCACGTCATCAGACATCACCACTTCGAAGGTGAGGTCTGGCTTGATGCTCAAGACCATCTCGTTCGACATACGATCATGCAGGTTCCACGACTGAGTGATCTCGGAGGCGAAGCATGAGTCTATGGCAACTGGTTGCGACCTGGATCGCTGTGGTCGCGCTGAGCTGGCGCGTCATTTCGCAGACATCTCGTATCCACCTGTACCTGGACCGGGCCGAGTATGGCCGAGTTCCGCGGGCGGCTAAGCAGGCGACGATCGCCATGGTCATGATTCTGGCGGCCGTCGTCGCCATCATCACTCACCGCGACACGATCACCGACGCTCAAGCGCTCGGCATGATCATTGTCCTGGCGATCAGCATGTCTCTCAGCGCGCTCATGTTCTATCAGGGCATGCATCGACTCGTCGACAAGTCCTGAAGCCGCGTGACCCACCACTGTCGGAAGCGCACACCGGGAGGGACGCTCAGTGCATCGGATCCATGTCCACCAACCGCCGATCAGCCAGAACCTCACGACGTTTCGTGCCCATCTCGAGTCGACCCAGCACGAACACATGGCGGACTCCTACGATGGCGCGCTCGATGGTCTGCTGGCCTATATCGGGCGGCTCGGCTGGTCGAAGAAACGGAGCGACTACCAGGTCATCGACGTCGAGCCCAGCACGTCGAAACCCATCGGACTTGACGATCACAAAGCACCGATCTACGTCCACCGCGTCAACGGTCAGGAAGACGAGTGGGTCGCCGAGCCGTCCGGTGCGCCGCATCTCAGCGGGTACGGACCGACCGCCGAAGAAGCGATCGCGAACTGTGAATCGACCCTGAAGCTTCACGGCTTCGACCACATGTTCGGCGAAGCGGTCTACACATGACCACGCACCTCAAGCAACAATGCCACCGGTCACGCTCTGCGCGGCCGGTGGTTTCTGATATATCAACTCTTGAAATATCCGCTATTGTCCGCTACCATCGGACGGCTCGATCCACGGAGAGTTGGCTGAGTGGTCGAAAGCGCCGCACTCGAAATGCGGTATACCCGCAAGGGTATCGGGGGTTCGAATCCTCCACTCTCCGCCATCCGCAGGATGGCAAACAAAAAATATTCGAAGGGTAGAAGTGACCATGCCGCATGGCGTGGGAACGACCGGCGAGTTGCCCGTGGCAAGTCGCCGCTACCCAGGACACGAATCCTCCACTCTCCGCCATCTACCACACGATGAAAGCAGCTGCCCCACCATCAATGACCCAGACCTTTCGTTCACTCAAACGAGTGATTTCGGATGCCAAATCCGGACTTCGTCCACGCGAAACATATCTCACGACCGGGCCAAAGGTGACTGACAAACGACAATATCATTTGTACGGCACGAAAATGGTCAGTATCGGTCGGACTCCGGCACGCCCGACATATGTGGTGGGCATCATCCAACAAAAGCATGCCGTCGGGTTGTATTTCATGCCGATTTATTCTCATCCGAAAGAATTTTCAGATCTTTCACCAACGCTCAGAAAAATGCGGACCGGAAAATCCTGTTTCAACATTCGAGCCCTGACTCCCGAAATCGAAAAAGAAATTGGACGGATGATCCGTCAGGGAAAAACTCTATATCGTCGGCTGGGTTGGATTTAATACGAAGCGCCCGGATTTTCGGGCCCATCCCACCACCAATGGTCGGGGGGCGTTAACGGTTCGATCGTTCGAACGGACGTGCGTCGTCCGCCGACGCCGGAGGCGACGACGATCTGGCCATCACTGATCGCGCCATCATATCCACCTCGCCACCACGACTCAAAGGCGGTGTATTCGTCCGTGAGCAACGTCGTGTCGGTACCATACACTCGGAAATCGGGCGCGGTCTTGCTCGCCGGAAAAGTCATGATTTCTGGACCGGGCGAATTCGCATCAAGCTCGCCAACGGCGAGGTTCACGCCACCACGATATCCTGATCGATACGCCCAGAACTGGTTGATGACTGAACCATCAAGCCTAAATTGACGTACAAGTGGTCCGCCGGTCGCGCCCGGGACCGTGAAAATAGCAGCTGAGGCTTCGGGTGTTCCAGCACTTGCGGCCACCTCGATCCCACCACGGAATTTCTGACTATACGCAAAGAATTCATTTTCGAGCGTACCGTCACCATGATACGTTTTGACCCATGGTCGACCACCCGCCCGCGGCCCGGTCACGATCCCGTCATCCCCATCACCATCGAGATCGGCGACGGCGAGATTCACTCCATTGATGAAACCGGGGTACGCCTCAAATTCGGATTTTAGAATACCGTCGAGCGTAAAAATCTTGATGTCCGCGAGCCGACCACGACCGGGCGCGGTAATGACGTCGGTCACCCCGTCACTATCAACATCGCCAAGCGCAACGCTGACGCCGCCACGAAATGAAGATTCATAGGCCAAGAACTGAGACCGCGGTGTCCCGAGCGGGGAAGAAATTTTTACCAGTGGACCACCTCGTGGACCAGCGGCGACCGCGATGACCTGCGGCCAATCATTGCCAACGAAATCTAGCGCCGCTTCCCGACCGTCGGCTGGGCGCATGGCAATCGATCCACCACCGGTGAACTGACCGAAGGGGAGATATTCATCAGGACCGGCGGGTGGTGTAATGGTTTTCGTGATGACGGTGGCGGAGCGTAAACTTCGATATGGATTCATCGCCGAACCATCCGGTCGATGGATTTCGAAATGGAGGTGGGACGGGGTCGGTTCGGCGTTCCCGCTATCACCCACCCAGCCGATGAGTTGGCCGGCGACGACCGGCCAATTACGGACCATGTCCGGGGCGTAGGCGCGGATTCCGCCACCCAGCCCATCATCGGTTCCGGGCGTATCATTGTTCATGTGCAGATACCAGTATTCAAATCCATCAGCATCGGTGATCGAGATCATGTAACCGTATGACGGTTGCGGATATGGGACGAAGTTGACGGTCCCGTTGACCGCGGCTACCAGCGGCCGCATTTTTGGTGCGAAGAGATCATTGCCTTGATGGGTGTGACCGACGCGTGGCGCTCCCCAGTCGTTGCGGTATGAAGCTCCACGGAGGACCGGGAAAATGATGTCGCGCATTTCCATCTCGGCGGCGGAAACAAAAGACGGCGCCAGAAGGCCAGCGCCGATGGCGAACAAAGTGAGAAATCCGAGTTGTTGATTTTGTTTTTGCATGATGAAGCAGGCGCTCTTCACGCGTGTAGGGGGAGTATAGCACGAAAAAACCGTTTTGGCTAGTGGCACTCACGAGCAGACCATATTTCCGACGTGGTGTATACTCTGACCATGCACCACGCTCTCGACCATCTTCAGCAACGCAAAAACCCGCAGCCATACCCGCATCCTAATCCTCGCGTCCGTTTACTCGACGGATCGATTTATGTCCTCGGCGTCATCGGTCCACTCTTCACGATCCCCCAACTCTACGGAATCTGGGTCAATCATGATGTGGCTGGGATCTCATTATTTTACTGGATCGCACAGACCATTGGTTCAGGCGTCTGGTGGGCGTACGGTGCCGTTCATCATGAACGGCCGATCATCCTTTCGAGCGCCCTCTGGTTCTTCTCGAACGTCCTCGTGGCGCTCGGAGTCGCGATCTATTCCTAAGTCGCTAGCGGCGATAGAAGAGGAGACGACTGTGCGTCTTCCCGTTCGGATCGGCAATCTCATTTTTCGTTGTCCAGTCAGGAATTCGAAATCCAAATGATATGACCATTGTATTGGGTCGAAGTTCGGTTTCAAATTTATTTTTCATCTTCACTAAGATCGGTTGGAAGAGATAACAAAAGACGTGGGTCGCATCATGTATATCGCGCGACCAAAAATCGACCCGTTCGATCGTAAGATTTATTATCTTTCGCGCGCGCCATTTCGCGAGGACGTACGGCCACCATTGAACTTCGATACCGATAAACTTCGCATCAGGATTTTTTACGGCCAGCTCAGCGAGTACTCGTCCGTCCCCGCAGCCCATGTCATAGACGGTCGCGCCAGGTGGTAATGGGTATTTATCGTGCAACCATTTCACCGCCCAGGCCGCGGTCGGAACGTAGGGGATTCGTAATCGAAAGACGCTATAAAGTGCATTAAGCATGAATAGCGTTGCGATCAGGGTCGCGAGGAGGACGGCGAAGGCAGCGATGAGGGACCACATATAATTATTGTACCATGCCGGGTTGAACATTTATTCTGATGAGCGTAACATTCTTTCATCGTACGTTCACTCGGGACATCGATCACGTCCACGGAGAATCGTTCCCTGGAAACGCTCACTGGGCCTGGCATGTCCAACACGACGAGGGTGTCCGACGTCCCGAACGGACACCCTTTTCTTCTATTTTCACAAGCACTTGACGCCAAATTCGGTTTCCCGTAGTCTGCCCGAGTACTTTTTCCCCGGATGGGGCCTGAATGGAGCAGGGAGCTCCTATACCCGCCAACCCGGCCGACCTTGGCCACGGAGACCACGATATGAGTGCGTGTCGTCGTCACCTGACGAAGTAAGCGCGAAGGGTCAAGGCGTAGAAAGTGTCTCGATGGGACATTCACCATTGACCATGTCTGGGTAAGATAACCTCTTACGCTGACGGGGGGGGTCGGCGTAACGTTGCGGACTTATCCGTGTCGAGATGCTCACAGGGCGGCGCAGTCAGCCGCCCTGTCTTTTATAACCAGGATCCTTGAGCCGGAAAATAATCAGGTTGCATTCCCGGGTGGTGTTTTTTATATGTCAGATATTTCTGCCGCCACTTGGTGACGAATGTGTTCATAAGATGTAGTTGAGAGTGGGGGACGTGGCGTAACGCTTCTTCGACATACCATACGTTTCGGTATGACGAGCTCCATCGTTGATCGGACAGTGTTCGCAGATCGAGCAGACCATATTGCGTAATGCACGCCCGCTCATCGATGTACGGCGCGGCGTAGCTCATGACTAACGCGCGGATCGTTTTGAATACCGGTTTTCGACCATCGAGTCCGACATCCCGTGATTTCCCGACCGATCCCCAGCGACCGCGGCGGCGATAGACGAACAACGTGTGATCAAGCAGGTCGGCTGATTCCATGTCGAGGATGATCGGCGGATAGCCGTGATGCCCAAGGATCGCCGCCGCGGCCATCGCGGCTTCGAGACAATGCGCCCGATGTTGCCGTACGACCTCGGGAAGCGTACGCATGGTTTCGTGTTTGTTATATTCCAAAGTTCGTAGCCAGTGCTGTACTTTTTCTGGGGAATCGAGCTTCGCAATAAGTTTTTTTAAGCCCACAGATTGGGACGGAGTCGCCATGATCACAGTATAAACTAAATTTACGACACCCTGGATTATTTCTGACCAAATCCGTATAATTACGGTGATTTATATACTCAATAACCCGCCCATGGAGTCACTCGTAATTTCTGCCAGCCAGTCTATCCGTTACGGCTGGGAAGCTGTAAAAAAAGATTTTTGGTATTTCGTTGGGATCGCATTCATTTCCATGGTCATCAGCGGTATCGGTTCGAATTCGACCGAAACAAATAGTTGGGACCTAGTCGGGATGTTAGCTTCGGTCTGGATGACCTGCGGGACGACGATGATCTACTTGCTCTACCAACAGGGGAAGAAAGCGGAAGTGACCGTTCTGTTCACGAGTGTCGATCGGTTCTTAACCGTCCTTGGCGCGACGATACTTATTAGCTTGATCGTGCTCGCAGGATTGATCCTTTTCATCGTCCCGGGCATCATGTGGGCGATTAAATATCAATTCGTTGTCCCGCTCATCCTTGATCAGAAGCTTGGCGTGATGGAGGCGATGCGACGGAGCGATGAGATCACGAAAGGAAAGAAGATGAGCATATTCATGTTTGACCTGACGATGCTAGGGGTCGTCATTCTTGGCGCCTTAGCACTATTGGTCGGGTTGTTCGTGGCTATTCCAGTCGTCGGGTTAGCGCAGATTGATTTGTATAAGAAATTACTCGCCGCGACGCCGAAGGTGCAGACGGCATAATCAAGAACATTTAGAGAACGCCTCTCCTGCCGGAGGGGTGTTCTTTACTTATTATCGCCTCAAGACCCCGGCGCTGGTTGGGCCTACTTGTTCCTGGGTTGCGTGGTTCGGCAAGCTCACCACGACAGTAAATATTGTCGCCCTGAGCCTGACGAAGGGTGACTGTTTTTGGCCTCGAATCCTTCCGGAAAGTAGGCCGGCTATCGAATAACAAAACAACTCCCGTTGAGAGAGTTGCTCGTTTATTACCATCGTCACAGTACCCCGGCGCCGGCCTACTTTCCCCCTAGCATGTACTAGAGTATCATCGGCGCTGACGGGCTTAACGGCCGTGTTCGGGATGGGAACGGGTGTGGCCCCGCCGCTCGAGGCACCAGGGTGCTGGGACGATAGTTTTTTGAAACGAGAATTACGTGCAGAAGATCAAACCGATTCCACGAGCTGCGCTCGTGGTTCCGGATCATTTTGGAAATCGCCATGTCGCGATCTCATAGTGCACTCGGACACGTAGGACGGCTCGGCTACACGCATTGCTGCGCTTCGACCTACCGCCTATTAACCTGGTTATCTCCCAGGAGCCTGATAACGAAACCTGATCTTGAAGACAGCTTCACGCTTAGATGCTTTCAGCGTTTATCTAAACCGAACGTCGCTACCCGGCGCTACACCTGGTGGAATAGCCGGTACACAAGAGGTTCGTCCTTCCCGGTCCTCTCGTACTAGGGAAGAGACTTCGCAAGTTTCAACGCTCATCGTAGATAGGAGACCGAACTGTCTCACGACGTTCTGAACCCAGCTCACGTACCGCTTTAATTGGCGAACAGCCAAACCCTTGGGACCTTCTCCAGCCCCAGGATGCGATGAGCCGACATCGAGGTGCCAAACCTCCTCGTCGATGTGGACTCTTGGAGGAGATCAGCCTGTTATCCCCGGAGTAACTTTTGTCCGTTGAGCTTCGACGCGCCTATAAGCGATCGTCGGATCACTAACTCCCACTTTCGTGTCTGCTCGACTGGTTGGTCTTGCAGTGAAGCCGGCATATGGGTTTGCCCTATTGGTTGGGTTTCCATTCCAACCTAGCCGACCTTTGTGAACGCCTCCGTTACATTTTAGGAGGCAACCGCCCCAGTTAAACTACCCATCAGGCACTGTCCCCAATGGCCGATAAGGTCATCAGGTGAGCCGGCACATGGCGCGAGGGTGGTATCTCATATTGCGACTCCATCCCAGCCAGAGCCAGGACTTCAAAGTCTCCCACCTATTCTCAGCACACACCACGTGCAGGCAATGCCAAACTATAGTAAAGCTTCACGGGGTCTTTTCGTCTAACGATGAGTAACGAGCATCTTTACTCGTCTTGTAATTTCGCCGAGTCCCTCGTTGAGAGAGTCGTCAACTCGTTATGCCATTCGTGCAGGTCGGAACTTACCCGACAAGGAATTTCGCTACCTTAGGACGGTTATAGTTACCGCCGGCGTTCATCAGCGCTTCGGATCGGAGCTTGCACCCCTCCCCTTAACGTTCTGACACTGGCCAGGCATCAGCCCCTATACATCAGCTTGCGCTTTCGCAGGGACCTGTGTTTTTGGTAAACAGTCGGTTGACGTCATTTATTGCAGCCCGATCTTGCGACCGGGCAGGCCATGTACCGAAGGTACGGCCATTGTTTTGCCGAGTTCCTAAACGAAGGGTTCTCTCGTGCGCCTTGGCAGATTTGCTGCCCACCCACCTGTGTCGGTTTACGGTACGGGGACACTACGACGTGACCCGCCAACTTTTCTCGGCGTTCGCGTTTCCCGTATTGGCTCGTCCTTGCGAACTTGCCTGCGCCTTGCGGCACGGCCATAACCATGAGACCGTACGGAATCTACGCCCGCGTCATTGACGGGATAATCGCATTGTCGTGCCGGAATATTGACCGGCTGTCCATCATCTACGCCTTTCGGCCTCGACTTAGGCCCGACTAACCCTGGGTCGATCTGCGTTGCCCAGGAAACCTTGGGTTTACGGCGAGCGGGGTTCTCACCCGCTGTTGTGCTACTTATACCTACATTCTCACTTCTGTCATCTCCACGGTCGGTCGCCCTCCCGCTTCGGCAATGACAGAACGCTCCGCTACCACTCCCGCCTCATCGCTGAGACGAAAATTCGCGGCTTCGGTACGCTGCTTAAGCCCCGATACATTTTCGGCGCGCTCGAACTCGACCAGTGAGCTGTTACGCTTTCTTTAAAGGATGGCTGCTTCTAAGCCAACCTCCTGGTTGTTGAAGTTCGGACACTACCTTTGACACTGAGCAGCGATTTTGGGACCTTAGCCGACGATCTGGGTTCTTCCCCTCACGTTCCGTGGAGCTTAGCCCCCACGTACTGACTGCCGTCCTTTAATCCTGTGGCATTCGGAGTTTGGTTGGAACAACTAGGATTGCTCCACGTTGTCCCATTCAGTGCTCTACCACCACAGGGAAACAGACGACGCTAGCCCAAAAGCTATTTCGCGGAGAACCAGCTATCGCCGAGTTCGATTGGAATTTCTCCTCTACCCACAACTCATCCCAGAGTGTTGCACAGCTCACGGGTTCGGACCTCCACGGCATTTTACTGCCGCTTCATCCTGGTCATGGGTAGCTCACCCGGCTTCGGGTCTGTTCCGGATCACCGGCCAAACAAGAGTGTCCGGGCCCCGCCTTTCGGCGGGGTCATGACACTCTCATAAGGCAACGCCCTTGCAGGCTCGCTTTCACTTCGACGTCGGTCTTGAAGACCTTGATCTAAGCGATCCGGAACAACTCGTAGGTTCATTCTTCAATAGGCACGCTGCAACTCCTTGCGGAGCCGCAACTGTTTGTAAGCGTATGGTTTCAGATACTATTTCATTCCCCTCACCGGGGTGCTTTTCACCTTTCCCTCACGGTACTGATTCACTATCGATCACCAATGATATTTAGTCTTGGGAGGCTAGTCCTCCCGGCTTCCGACAGGATTTCACGAGTCCCGCCGTACTTGAGAATACAACCAGTAAAGCTTTTGAGGGCTGATTTCGCCTACCGGACAATCGCCGTCTGTGGTGGGCCGTTCCAGGCCGCTTCGGCTATCAGCTGGTCCGACCACACCCCCCGACCCTCTCTCCTTATTAAGGAGAGGGGGAGTAAGGGGGAGAGGTCAAACATGCGCTTTACTCCTAAAGTCACAAGCTTTAGACGTTGCAAACTCGCAACCCCTCTAGAATATCCGGTCTTGTGAACCTTCCTCCCTTGCGGAAGGAACTCTAAAGGTTTGGACTGTTCCCGTTTCGCTCGCCACTACTCAGGGAATACGCCGACCAGAAGAGTCGATGATCAAGCGCGATGTTACCACCACACTATCAGCACCGGCCATTCAAGCCGACCTTTTTTTCTCTTCCTCGAGCTACTAAGATGTTTCAGTTCGCTCGGTGCACTCCTCATACCCTATATATTCAGGCATGGGTATCTAGGACCATAAAGGCACTAGATGGGTTCCCCCATTCGGACATCCCCGGATCAAAGGTTGGTTGCCACCTCCCCGAGGCTTTTCGCAGGCTCCGACGTCCTTCTTCGCTCATTGGTGTCGAGGCATCCACCATACGCCCGTAGTGTGCGACGATGAGATCGCGACACACTTATATACTGAACGCACATGTTCAGTTCTTTATTACAGACGATTCTTACTTTGACCCGGAACCACGAAAGCGGTTCCAGGTAAGATGCTTCTGACTTACTACGTAATTATTCGTTTCGTATTCAGTTGTCAATCTGCGAGATCAACAGCACAGTCAGAGGTACGAGCTTGTGACTCGCACCACCTCAGTGAGGTTGGGGAAGGTGCTAGGGAGCGATGGTCGGGGGACAGGCAGGACTGTCATCTCGGGACTCAGGCCGCGAAGGGCACAGGTCTCTGGATTGTCGTCTCGCCGGGATGCGGACCCGGTGCCTGCCCCCCTTGATCAGGAGCGAAGTAGCCCCGAGGGGGACACCGGTAGACGGGGGCCGCACCCGTACACGCCCGATGTCCCGCACTCGGGACAATTTCTTGCTCCAGGGGAGCGTCGATGGTGAGGGATTTTCGCCCCTCAAGACCCGGATACGGGATGATGGCCATCAGCGCTCCGCACTGGAGCAAGGTTTGGACCGATGGGCCCCCCTAAAGGTGTCGCAGATCCAGCCAGCTGGAATCGGTCGTCGTGACCGCCATGCCAGACCTGACAGTTTTGCACCTCTAGGGGAGCCGCCTCATTGCCGCCCCGAGCGGGGACCGTTCTCTCGCGAGGCGCCTGGCCTCGCACCCAGTTCTAGAACGGCCCCGCCGGGGCGAAGGGTTGGCGCTCGACCAGTCTTGGATTTGCGCCGCCCGCGCTCTTCCATGTGGACCCTCGCTTGAGGGGACTGGGAGCGCCAACGATGACGAAGAAAGGAGCAGAGATCGACAGTTCGTCGACTCAACGTTGATCCGGACTCGCGTTGTCCGTCGTAACGTTCAATCGATGAGGTCGTGAGCGAATTGTGAAGGACATTTTGGTCGAGAAAAACCGCCTCGTCGGCGGCGTGAGTGACAGACAGGCTCGTCTGGATGGTCAGCCGACGGAGATCTCCTTTCCTACTTGAGTACCCATGTGTGTCCTGTTCGGAATAAATGTTTCTGAAGCAGAAGCACCATACCTGATACGAACCCGCTCGTCAAGCCTAACCGGGGATAACATGAGGATAGTTGACACGTTTGGATAAATATGTTAGAATCACAATTGTTCTCAATCCTTGACCCATCGCCGAGTCGAAGGGTAGCCTTTCGGGACACTATTCAATATTTCTTCACCCGCATATGCGCGCATATCAATTCGGAATACTGGCCGTGATCGTCATCGGCGCGTGGTTATCGTTCCCGACCGATGCACACGCCGCGACAACACTCACGTCATGTCAGACGATTTCAACGAGTGGTGACTATATCCTTGGAAATAACGTCTCGTCTGGCGGGACTTGTTTTTCTATCCGCGCGGCGAATGTGACGTTCAACGGAAATGGGAAGACGATCACGGTCTCATCGGGTGATGCAGTTGAGGTTGCGTATTATGGTTCGGGAACAGCGGCACACCATGTCACCGTGTCCAATGTTCATTCGAATAGCGGTGTCCGAACGTATGGTGATCCAATCCATCATGTGACTTTCACCAATCTCAATGTCAGCGGTATCACCGTTTACGGAAGCGATGATGTCACAATCAATGGAAACACCGTTGGGAGTGACGGTATCAGTATCAGCAATGCCGACGCAACAAGCGGCTGGTATCCGCTTCGACCGGTGGTGACGAATAACACCATCACTGGCCCGATCGGCCACACGACAAAAATTTTGCTTGAACTCGTTGGTGGTAAATATCATCCTTGTCCGCGGATCGACGCCATCATGACGAATAACACCATCAATAATTACCGCAATGATAATCCGGCCGAGGCAAATGCCAGCGTCCGCATTCGTTGCGCAACGCACACGACATTTACGGACAACACGATTCAATCGACTGGGACGACCATCGGACTGTATATGCGTGATGAATCCGATGATGGGGTGTACGAAGATAATATTTTCCGTACAAACTCTCATGAGGCCATTCGGATCGCTAGCGGTAATGAAGATAAAACATTCCCGTCCCGCAATATTTTTCAGCGCAACCAATTCATCTCATCGACCGGTCAGGCAACATTCATTCAGGGCATGGGGAGCGATAACCAATTCCGAAACAACCTGTTCTGGTCAGCGCAGACCGGACTAATCGACGGTGCAGATGGTAACCTCTACGACCACAATACGTTCTATGTCACCGGGAGCGGTGAGTCGATCCAGACGTTTAATTATGACCATGGTCCGACCGATACCTGGACGAATAATATCTTCAGTTACGCGGGGGCGACGACAGTGTATGGCTTTGACGGCTTCACGACCGATCGCTATGCCGCGCACCACAATCTATTCCACAACCGCAGCGGTGTGGTGGCGTTCTTCAATTATGGCAGTTTAAGTGCCTGGAAATCGAGTACCGGAGATGATGCCTCCTCGTTTGAGGCGAACCCGCTATTTACCGATCCAACGAATGGTGATTTCTCCCTTCAAGCCGGCTCGCCCGCCCGGAATCAGGCGAGCGATGGAACGAACATCGGGTATGACGGAACGGCGGCGATCATGACCCCGCCATCGTCACCGTCGACAAATACCGGACCAACGATAAAAATTTTATCACCAACCAGTCGTCGTATCCTCGGCGGGATCGTCCTCCTCCATGTCAAAGCGACTGACGCTGATGGGGTGGCGAAAGTTCGATTCTTTGTTGATGGTGAATTTGTCGGCGAAGATACCACCGCCCCATTTCGACGCTCGTTCAATACGCGCCCGCTTCGTAACGGCAAACACGCCATCACCTTTGAAGCGATAGATACCAAGGGAGCGGTGACGACGCGGGCCCACTCGATGAAGGTGCGAAATCCTTTCACGATTCGTTTATCCGTATCCTGGCCATACGCCCGAGTGAGCGGCACGATCGCGTTACGCCCACGCTTCATTAATGGTGGTTCAGCGATCACCGTTGTAGAGTACTTCATTGATAAACGGCGCTTTGCATCGACGACCGCCGAGCCTTACACGGCGACTTGGGATACGACGTCTGTTGCGAATGGACGGCACCGTGTCACGATCCGTGCGATCGACGCCCGTGGACGAAAAGCGACGCACACGGTCTACTTCCGGGTACTGAATTAATCCAACCTTATCCGCTCGTCGTCCCGCGCTGGATGATATTCTTGTATGTCTGCGCGCTATGCCTCGGCGTCCGAGCGAAGGTGTGGTAATCGACTGCGATCAGTCCGAACCGGGGCTCAAAACCTTCGCGCCATTCGAAGTTATCGAGCAGTGACCAATGGAGATAACCCCGAACGTCGATCCCATCTGCAATAACTGACTCGATCTGGCTGACATGGTCAGTGATGAATCGTCCGCGCTGATGATCGTCAGCATCAGCGAGACCATTCTCGGTCACGATGATCGGCCGTCGGTATCGTGGTAGCCACCGGAGGAGTGTTCCGAGTCCATCTGGTACGATCGGCCAGCCAAGGTCCGAGATACTTTTATCTTCCGGATGATGCGGGGCGAACCAATTTCGCCAACCGGATACTTTGAATCGGAGCGGATGGTGGAAATAGTAATTCAGTCCGATGAAATCGACGGTCTCGTTCGTGGCATCGAGCCACCAGGCGTTATGCCAATATTTCGCAAAGGGAACGAGAGTGCGATCGAGTATGTTGTCTGGTCGTGAGGCCACGAAGTCACTCAGATTATTTGCGGTCCCGACTTTCGCGTGCGGATTGAGACGGTGGATGATTCCGGCCGCGAGCTTATGAGCGGATAATAAATTGCGAATGACGATCCAGGCAGCGATCGGGTCCTTCTTTTCAGGCGGCCAGTATCCGACGAGGTAAGAGAGCGAACTATAAACGGTCGGTTCGTTGATAGTGATCCAATACGTGATATCACGGCCCAGGGTTTGCATGATGACGCTGACATATTCCCCAAAAGCATCGACCGTCGCTCGTGATCGCCAGCCGCCGCGAGCATCGATCCAGAGGGGATTCGTGAAATGCCAAAGCGTCACGATCGGTTCAAGACCATGCGCACGGCAGGCGGCGATGACCTGGCGGTAGTGGTCGATTTCTTGTTCATCGATGACGCCTGGATTCGGCATGACCCGCGACCATTCGATCGAAAAACGGTAGGCGGTATGGCCGAGTGATTTCGCGATCGCGATGTCTTCCGCAAAACGTGAATAATGTCCGACGGCCAAGCCAGAACGTTCCCCATGTTTCACTTTTCCGAGTTTCTCCCACTCGGTCCAGTCATTGTGATTGTTCCCTTCGACCTGGTGGGCGCTGGTCGCCGCACCCCAGAGGAAGTTTTTTGGAAAACTCATGTTCGTATGGTATCGGGTCTAGAGCGAACGAACAAGCGATTGACACGGATCGTGACTTCCGATATCATGCGCAGGCTCGTAGTCGGCGGATCCCCTAGACCTGCGGACTTTCGAGCACGTCCTGGCGGCCGATGAGGCCGCTTTTTCGTTTATCGTCGCGCCGGATAGTTCAGGACGATGATGCCGGTCCGAATGGAACGTCGTTGGGCGACTGAGACGACGCTTGAATCCGCGATCCGATTAAGAATATTCGCTCGGACACTCGGGGTCGCCGGATACACGACCGTCTGTTTGGAGATGATTGGTTTGAGGCGGACGACGAATTTACGCCCGATTTTCGTTAGCGAGACAACAAGCCCTTGTTGCGTTTCAGTCGACCAGTACTGATCAAATAAAAAATTCCCAAGGCTATACGCAATAAGTCTTCCGCGATAGATTTCGATCGGCTCGATGACGTGGGGATGTCCGCCAAGGATAACGTCTGCGCCAGCATCGATCATCTCCCGGGCTTGCCGCTGGAGACGAGGCTGGATACCGAGCGCATACTCGGCTCCCCAGTGTGGCATCACGACGATTAAATGAGCGCGAGACTTGAGAATCCGGATCTCTTCAAGGACCTGACCGAAATCAACGGACAAACCGTGATACCCAACGAGTGCGACCTTCGTACCGTTCATCCGAACGATGCGACTGGTGCCGATGGTCGTGCTCGGGTCACCGAACGAGCGGAGACCAGCCGCTGACATGAACTGTTTCGTGGAACTCATTCCCGCCCGACCAAAATTCAGCGTATGATTATTCGCTAAGGATAGGTGCGTAAATCCAAGTCGCTTTAATTCTGGCGCCCATTTCGGATCGAAGGTGAAGTTGAGATACGTGTTACCGGCGACCGAGCGGTTCGTGGTGAATGGACCCTCGAGATTGCCGATCACGATGTTGCCCTTTAAGATCGGACGAACGGGTGTGATCAACGCTTCAAGCCCGACCGTATCCAACTTGGTCCGAACATCGCGATCGAGCATGATGTCCCCGACGGCTGAGATGCGCCAGTCGACACTGGTCGCTTGACTCTCGTTCGGTGTACTCCCGAGCAGGACAAAGACGACACTCAGTACGACGGCGAAACACTTCATTCGACGATCTGGTAGGATCCTTTCTTGTATGTCCATGAGCCCCCAGGTCCGGATGTGAAGACGGCGCTGGCCAACCCGGTCTCATACTCAACCGAAGCATTATTTTCAAGAATGAGCTGGTAGGCAGTGACTTCTTTTAAGGATGCATTGTTCTTGATGTACGTTTTTCCGAAGGGTGAATAGAGCACCCCGGCACTCAAATTGTTCGAGACATCGATCGCGTAACCAGTCGAAAGATTATTGTACGTCGAGATGGCCATGATGTAGGTCCCGGCGGTCGCATTCCCCGTGAGATTACCATTATTATCAAGCAGGATTTTCCCTTTACTCGAACGGTCTGTTACATAATCGGCGATGATGACGCCACTTGAAGTTCCGTATCCGTCGGAAAGCTTCAACACGGCACCATTCGAAATCGTGAGGTTCCCATTAATCCAGACGGTGCCATTCATGGTGACGGTTCCGCTCAAAGAGACGTCACAATCAAATCGTTTTGGTCCGATCGTCCCGCCATTGATGGCACATGACGAAGACTGTGTCCCACCTAATTCCGCTTGTCCCTCGAAGGCACTGATGTCTGAATCGGTGATCGGGAAAGAAACGGTTGGCTGATTGCTTTGGCCAGAATAACAGTTGCCCGAATTCGAACTGTTATTACAAGTCTGTCCGCCCGCACGGACCGTGCCGACAACATTATTGTAATACGCTTTTACCCCGACGGTCGTACTATCAATTGTATAGGCATACGCCGTCCCTTGGACCGAGGGTAAGCTCAGTGTAGGGTTGACGCCACCCATCGTTGTCCGGAATGCCAGGTCCTTATTTAAGGCGGTCATCCCCGAAGTGCTGCCGCCTCTTTTTGCCGTTCCACTGCCGTACGATGTGTCATCTGCGTCCGTGACCACGGTCCAATATCTTGAAGTACTGGCACCACTCGTAGACAGTACCAGCCAATATTTTGTACCAGCCGTAAGAATTGGGTTTGTCGGGGGGTTAAATATTTGTGTTTTCCAACCGGTACCATCACCATTGCTGGTACCAAACCAATTTGCATCCGTTGAATTTGGGACCGTCCCCTGGAGGTCCTGGCCGCCACCGGTGAGGTCGCTTCCGGGATTATTACTGCTATCGGAGTAAATTCGGATTTTGACCGTTGAGGTTGGTGCATTCACTTTCGCCAGCTTCAGATCGACACTGTACACACGTTCGGTGACGGTAGGAATAAAGCTTTGTACCAGGTAATCGTTTTGACTTCCGTCGCGACCAAAGTCCTGCGGGTTGAGCGGGGAGATAGCTGGGTTCGATATCGAATCGAGCACGCCCGGGCTAGGGGTGAGGATTGCGTCGCCGGTTACGTATGCGCCATTCGAACCGGTTACGGAGCCGCTGGTATAAATATTCCCATCGATGAATGCATTATTACTCATCGAAATTCCGCCAATCCCAGCTTGAACACCAAACGAAAAGGCTGGGGTGACGCTGGCGGCAATCGTGGTTTTTGCCACAATCTCTTTTGTGACTGAACCTTGTGGACCATCGACAGTCGCCGTGCTCGTGATGGTGGCCTCATTTCCGGCGACACTGACCGTCGTTGTGTAAGAGCCACTGCCAACAGTCGTTGTTTCACCACTGAAGGTTTGGCCAGCCGTAAGTCCACATTGGGTTGGGTTATTCAAGCAAAAGACGGCTTTTTCAACGCCGGCTTCAGCGGTTTGAACAGTTTTCTGGGTCGTTGTTCGAACACTGGCGACCCGATTTGAATGGGTCACGACGGAAAAAGCCGTGGTCACGAGGATACCGATGGCGACCAGCATGATGACCGTAAAGACCAGGGTATTGGCGGGACGAAATGTCATAGATTGATATTAGTGGTTTCGCAAAGTTGAATTTAGAAGAATAGTTTGGGTCGAAAGATCGCGGGCCATTTTTGATGAGCGGACTAAGACGGTGACGGCATTCACCTCAGCTAAATCCGTTGTCGGGTAACGAATATATAGATCGCTCACGAATTTAGAAATAGCCGAGACGGTGGCCGGGCGCTCGCTCGCTGGACTACTGCTCGGATACACAGTCATGATCAGACGGGCGTTATCGGTGAGCGTTGTGTCCCGCTCGAGCGTCACATAATCAACGCTCGTTTCATCAAGCTGCCCGCCGATAATACTTGGGACCGTAAAGACCATCGCATCAGATCCGGTGGTCACCGTTGGCGCGCCAGATGTGGGGTATTGCGCGACGACATCTTTCCCTTGGCGGAGAAGCTCATCGACCGGACCCAACAAACGCCCACTATCGACCACGAGTTCCGAACGGCTAATCTCATTTGATACAACTCGACCGGTCATCAAAAATGCTGGAATAACTACGGACATAACGATAGCCATGACCGCAATCGTCATAATCATTTCGACGAGTGTCACACCTCGGCGGATCATAATCCAATCCCTCCCTTGCGAGCGTACCCGACGACCGAATACGTTTGATCACCTCGACTGTCACGCCATTGAACGGTGACGGTGACACGCTTCATATCAGTGGCGCCAACCGGCCATGGTTCGAGCGTGACCAACAGATTGTCATCAAAGATGGTGGCCGTGCTGTCGGGTAAATCATTTGAACTGACACGCACCCAGGCGGCTGGGAGCTCAGTCTCACCGGTAAAGTCCCAACACTGGTCTGGATTTGCACCACACGTTGCTGGATCGACCTCGGTCACATCATCGATATCAAGGTGAACTCCATTCCAGCCAACGAGTGCCACAGGCCCTGAGAGCCAAGGTGACGTGGCATCAGTGATGGTTCCACCCGTCAGAAGAACTCCGTCCTTGTAGATGGAAATCGTTGAACCATTCAAAACGACCCGCCAACTGATCCACGTTCCGGTTGATACGGTGATGGCTCCCGATGAGACGAAAAGGCTCGTCGCAGTGCCGTTCACCAATTTCTCAAGCAATACATTCTGCACGGCGCCTCCGGCAACCAGATCCGTCGTGGTGCTGGCAATTTTTAGTCGGTAGCCGTTCTTGACGTCGCGTGAGCGTAAGTACATTCCATATACCCAGCCACTCGGACTATCGGCATGGACATACCAGCTCGCTTGGATGGTGGTATTTTCGTACGCTCCCGCCGGTAGAGCGAGACGGCCATTCACGGTATTACTAAATCCACTCCCACCAGCCAATGATAGAACTTCGCTGCTGCAATGCTTGCCAGTGCTTGGTGGTGGACACGGAGAGGCGACGGGATCAAGGTTCGAGCTGTTTTGGGTGATGGTCCACGTTCCGGCGTTTGGTAGGATATTAATTGGTGGGCCGTCCGTCTGATCAAATAATTGGTCGATATCGAGTCTTTTGATCGCCGAAAGCTGCTCATCGGCAATTGCAGCAGCTCGAACCTTGTACGCGGCTCGACCACTCGTGATAATAATGATGGATAAACTTGAGACGAGTAGTCCGATAAAGGCGGCAACGGCAATACTTAAAATCGCATCAATCAACCCCCAACCTGGGCGAAACAAGTACGGATGGAATTTCGTAGATTTATACATGTATCTTCAGCGGTAGATTAGCGAAAAATGGACATTCTGTCGAAATGTTGACCTGGACTCCTGTAGCACGGTAGTCTCACGAACAGACAACTTGCTGGAGTGGCGGAACTGGCATACGCGCTAGCCTTAGGAGCTAGTGCCCGCAAGGGCTTGAGAGTTCAAATCTCTCCTCCAGCACCACGCGTGATCGCGGTCTCCATTTCGTCGGGGGCGCTTTCGCTTCCCCGACGCCATTTCGACCGCGTCCCGCTTACCCTAAAAGATCGGAGATCTTTTAGGGGACCTTCGGCTCCCGCTCCGACCTTACGGCGCGTGCCCCTTACCCCAAAAGATCGAAGATCTTTTGGGGGCCTCATGGTTGAACTTGACGGGTTGTTCGCCGGTGGTAGCGTTACTCTTGGACGAATGGTGGCGGAGGTAGATGAGGCCAACCATGATATTTCGTTTGCTGATAGGAATCGTGCTCTCGGTCACGATCATTACTTTACGACCAGTTCGGGCAGAATCACCGACGGTAGTCATCAATGAGCTGATGTGGATGGGCTCATCAGTTTCTGCGTCGGATGAATGGATCGAGCTGCGGAATATGACCAATACCCTGGTAGATATCGGCGGCTGGAGCCTATCGAAAAAAAGCAGTGGCAACGAAGTTCCGATGCTGACGTTCCCAACTGGTTCGACGATCGAACCAAATGGATATTTTTTAGTAAGTAATTATGCGATTGGGCCATCATCGGTGTTAACAGTATCGCCTGATGTGGTGACGAGTGACGTCGCTCTCGCGAATACGTCGTTACAGATCAAACTCTATGATGCGACCCAGACATTGATCGATGTAGCGGATGATGGGAGTGGGGCACCGTTGGCGGGGGAATATAGTAGTGCCGAACAAGAGTATTTTTCGATGGAACGAAATATCTTGCCAGGCGACGGAAAAATCGGAAGCGCATGGCACACTTCGAGTTCAGTGATGGACCCACTTCGGAACGAACATGGGACACCGCGGACCGAAAACTCAAATGCTGTGCCGGTCGCCAAGGCTGGTGAAGATGCGACGGGCGTGGTCGGCGTTCCAATATTCTTCGACGGGAGCGAATCATTCGATCCGGACGGCGGAACATTGACGATGCGTTGGGATTTCGGTGATGGTTCGAGCGCTGACGGCGCAACGCCAACTCATGCGTATCAAACGGTCGGGACGTATAATGTCCTACTGACGATTGATGATGGAACCGTTTCAATAACTGATGAATTACAGGTAACGGTCACTCCGGCCGCGCTCACGACATCGACCAATACCAATGTGTCGGTCGTTTCCTCGGTGCCCGTTCATGAACCAGTGAGTTGTCGTGGTTTACAGATCGTTCGGATTATTCCCAATCCCGCCGGGGCTGACACAATGGAGTCGATCAGTCTTAAGAACCCGACACAACAAACGATCGACGTGGCCGACTGTTCGTTGGTCGCGGGCACTGGACGTGCGACATTGAGCGAGGTGCCGGCGCTTGATGCTGGAGGGACAAAAGTGTTGACGTATCAAGAGACGCATCTTCGCCTCCCGAACAGCGGAGCAACGGTCGAACTTCGTGATATGGATGACCAGGTGCTCGAGACTGTGACGTACCCCATAGCGAAAGATGACCAAGTCTGGATTCGGACTGCGTCCGGCTGGGCATGGGATGAAACAACTGAGTTGATACCAACGAAGTCATCAACAAAGAATACGAACACGGCCCGCACCACGAAACAGGGGAAGGATGTGCCGGTCACGAACCTGACGAAGCTATCCGAACTCGCGACACTAGCCCCGGGTGACCATGTTTCCTTTCGCGGCACCGTGACCGCGCCACTCGATCTGGTCGGCAGCGGCCTTGTGACTCTGGCTGACGAATCGGCGGGGGTGATGATCAGCCTGACGACCGGTGCGCCATTCATAAGCGTGGGTGATGTCATCCAAGGTACCGGTGTCGTACGGCAGCGTGATGGTGTCCGACGGATCGCCTCCGATAGCGCAACATTGAAAATTATCGATCATCAACCGATGGCTCCGACGAGTATCGAATTCGATGCCATTGGCATCGAAGATGCAAATCGCCTGATCAGCGCCGAAGGCTTCATCGTGACCGTTAGCGGGAGCCGCTTCGATCTTGATGACGGACGGGATGTCGTGACCGTTAGCATCAAGTCCGCCAGCGGAATTGTCCGACCGCGCATGTCGCCCGGTGATCGGGCAACGATAGTTGGGATTTTGAGTGTCACGACCGCTGGCGCAAAAATCTTGCCGCGCTCGAACGATGATGTGAAAATTGCGCGGGTCGCCGGAGTCGATACCGTTGCGCCCGAATCTTTACCCGCGGACACGCCGATCGGACAGCTCTGGTACTGGGTGGCGGCCACCCTCGGGGCGCTCCTAATCACGTTAAAGCCATTGATTCGCTTGTGGCGCGAGCGACTTGCCTCCGGGCGGGCAGAGTGAGACACTATCTATGTCATGCGAGGCTTTTCTCTCGGTATCCCGATTCTCGCCGTTGCGCTCGGAATGGGCGTGATGTTCTCCTTACCGCTCCTCGCTGCGAGCTGGGCGATTCGGGAACCAGCCGCGACGTGTACACCAGTCCTCTCGACCAACATCAAGAAAGCCGATCGTATCCTGATCGGTCGGGTCGAAGCGGTGCTTCCGAGTACGCCATATCTCGATGTCTGGATCGAACCAGTGACTTGGTATAAAGGAAAATCAGCGGATGCCTATGTGCGCCTCTTGGCTCGAGACGTTCCGACCACGGCGAGCGCCGGATCTGCTACCGATCTCCACTTCGCCTCCGGCCAAGCACCGTATTTGTTCTTCCTTCGGAGCGTTACCGGCGGGAAATATCGGACGAGTCGTTGTTGGGGGACGCGAGCCCTGGGGAGCGGTCTGACCAGCCAGGAGCGAGCCGTCCTGACCGAGATCTAGCCGCATTCATTATTCAAGGACCGGTGTGGTACACTGGCGCCGATGCATACGTCCCGACCTATCATTCTCGTCACCACGCACTACCCACCGATGGTCGGCGGGGCGGCGACGTTTTTTTCGTTGCTCGCCCGAGCGCTCGTCAATCGCGGGTATCGAGTGATCGTCCTGACGACGCGACTCACGGGATTTCCCCTCGTACGAACCGAAGAGAAGATTGAAGTTCGTCGCACGATCCCGGCCCTCGAAGCCGCCCCGCCTGTAGTTCGGAAATGGATCCAGGTCATCGTCACGTTCACCCAGTTGCTCGGGCTGATGGCGCGCCGTCCAGGTGTCGTCCATGTCCACGCCAGCAAATCGGTCACGGTCGGTGCCGGTTTGTTCTCCAAGCTGACTCGGATCCCGATCGTGTTCGAAGTTCAGGACTTCCTCTCGCGACCTTGGGCGTTACGACTCGGTGTACGCCGTCGATACATTGCGACCGGCCAGCCGATCACTGATCACCTTCAAAGACTTGGCATTCCATCGACCGATATCGTCACGATCCCATCAATTCCACCTGACGAAGCGCGTCGACCGATCCCGGTCCGTCCTTCTCATCCAGCATGTACCTACGCTTTCATCGGCGAGCTCCACCGTGCCATCAAAGGCGAGGATGTGTTGCTACGAGCGTTCCAAGCGGTCCATCAGAAGTCGTCGGAAGCTCGTCTGCTCATCTATGGGGATGGTCCCGATCGCGCCGTTGATGAAGCGTTTGTTAAAGAGCTCGGTTTGGAAACGGTCGTCATGTTCCGTGGGGTCCTTGATGCGCGACGATTACTCGAAGCGATCGACGATGTTGATGTCGTAGTGTTGGCCTCGCATACCGAAGGAATGCCACGCGTCATTCTCGAAGCATTTTCACGCGGCAAGCCGGTGATCGCGACACGCGTTGGCGGTATTCCGGAAGTCGTGCATGATGAACAGAACGGGCTCCTGGTGCCACCGAATGATCGATTCGCGTTGGCCGAAGCTATGAACTCACTTGGATCCGATTTGGAAAAACGGCAGCGACTTGGTGTTGCTGGCCGGGCATGGATCGATACGTTGCCGACGTGGGAGTCACTTGTGGCGCAGATTGAAACCGCTTATCCAGCATAATGGAACACGGCCTCATCCAGAGGCCGTGTGAAGTTCGTTCAGACCGCGTCGGTACCCTTCGAGTTCGAAGAGGCTCGACATGCGGTGACCCGTGCGTGGGTCGTGCAGACGCTTGATGACCATCGCGAAGAGCGGGGCGACGGACACGATCTCGAGTTTCGGTTCGAGGATCCGTCGTTCATTGTCGCCCAGGACCAGCGTGTCGCTGACGATGATCCGCTTGATCGGGCTTTGCAGGAGCTGTTCGCAGACCGCCAGCCGTCGTTCCATGGTGTCCCGACTCGGGAGGACGAGGTGCGTCACCCAGTAGGTGACATCGAGCGCGCCGCGTTCGAGAACACCCCGAGCGGCTTCGATCGCCGTCGCGCCACTTCCCAGAATGTCATCCAGGAGATGAGCGTGACGCCCCTCGAACGCACCGAGAATGGTCATCTCTTCGATGCCGGTCGCTGATGAGCCGTCCTTGTCGACGACGCCGAGCGCGACCGGGTTCCCCATCGCCCGCAACCGCTTCCAGAGCGACCGGACGACTTTGAGACGACCGACGTCGGGCGGCGAAACGATCGAGTTGGCGAGTTCTTCGGCCGGAATCTGGGCTAAGCGGTCCAGAATGATCGGACGGAAGTACAACGCGTCGACATGCTCGGCGCCGGCGGCTTCGAACATCCCGACGATCTGGTCGGCGTGGAGGTCGAAGAGGACGATCCGGTCAACGTTGGTCGCGACGTACTCGCGAGCATCTTTCGCCGCCGGAATGGACTTCCCCGGTTCGTCACGCCGGTCACCACGACCGGAGCTGAAGTAGGGGATGACGACCGTCACGCGTGCCGCGGACCGTTTCGCCGCGACGATCAATTCTTTTGATTCAGCGAACCATCCGGCGGGCGGTCCGTCGGGCTGGATGATGTATACATCCCGTCCGCGGACGTCCTCATGGATCTGGACCCGGACTTTCCCGTCGTCGAAACGACCGACGAGCGCATTTCCGAGCTGGAGTCCGAGATGCTGGGCGATATTGAAGGCCAGCATCGGGTTCGCCGTGCCGGTAAAGACGGCAATATCTTCCTGGTTCACGCTGGTCTCCTGTGGTAGGGGTGGAATCAAGAATCTGTTTGGAAGGTTCCGTCGCCACCTTGTCATTTGAATGACGTAAAGTCAACTGGGCTGGGGCGAAGGGGCGTGATACCATGTGGCCATGCCCGCGCCAAAAAAACGCCTCCTCATCATCGACGGTAACGCCCTGATTCACCGGAGTTTTCACGCATTGCCGCCATTGACCGATACGCAGGGTCGGCAAGTGAATGCCGTCTATGGTTTTGCCATGACATTGTTGCGAGCGTGGAAGGAACTGAAACCGACCCACATCATCGCCACCTTCGACTTGAAGGGGCCGACTTTTCGCCACGAGGCGTATACCGAATATAAGGCAACACGGGTCAAAGCCCCGGACGAACTGTATGAACAAATTCCACTCGTGAAGGATGTCGTCAAAACTTTTGATATCCCGATCTTTGAGAAACAGGGATTCGAAGCGGACGACATGATCGGGACCATCACCGCGCATACCCCAACGATCGAGAAAGTCATCTTGACCGGCGACATGGACACGACTCAACTTGTCGATGACCATACGACACTCTACACACCGCGGAAAGGGTTGAGTGACACGGTGTTGATGGATGAAGTCGGGGTGCAGATGCGGTTCGGCGTGACTCCGAGGCAGATGGTCGACTTCAAAGCCTTACGTGGGGATCCATCGGATAACATTCCTGGTGTCAAAGGCATTGGTGAAAAGACCGCCGCTGAGCTATTGCAAAAATTTGGAACCCTCGATGATTTATATATCGCTCTCGCTGACCAAACACCAGCGGCAATGGAATTACGAGAAAAACTTCGGGCTAAGTTGATCGCAGAAAAGTCGCAAGCGTACATGTCGCAACAACTCGCGGCCATCAAGCGTGATGTCCCGATCGATTTCGATCTTGACGCCGCCGCCGTCCATACCTATGACAGAGCGAAAGTAGTCGAATTATTCCACCAACTGAATTTCAAGTCACTTCTCCCAAAACTTCCCGAAGTGAAAGTGACGCCGACCGAAAAGAAAGCTGCACAACAATTAAACCTAGCCGCCCCAGCACCAAAACGAGCCGGACAGGATTATGCGTTAGTAAACGATGACGCGACCTGGACGACTTTCATCGACCAACTGAAGAAACAGCCCCGCTTCGCGGTCGATACCGAGACGACGGATCTTGATCCGTGGAAAGCCACCCTCCTGGGGCTGAGTTTTTCCTGGTCGAAAGGTGAGGGGTGGTATGTCGTGGCGACGAAGGAACGACTGACAGAACTCAAACAGATATTAGAGGATCCAAAGATCGAAAAGATCGGTCACAACATGAAATACGATGCCGAGATCTTACGCCGATCTGGCATCACGATGGCTCCACTCACGTTCGATACCATGCTCGCCTCCTATGTTCTCCACCCCGGAACGCGCCAGCACTCGCTCGATGCCTTAGCGTTCGCTGAATTCGGATATGAGATGATGCCGATCACTGATCTGATCGGTCCGAAAGGGAAGGACCAGCTCCCGATGATGTCCGTTCCGCTTGAAAAGCTGTCTTGGTATGCGGCCGAGGATGCCGATTTCACCTGGCGACTGTATCAACATTTTGCGCCCCAATTGACGGCGGCCGGTGTTGAACGTGTTTTCCATGAAATCGAAATGCCGACCATTGATGCGCTTGTGGAAATGGAACTGAACGGGATCCTGATTGATCGCGAGTTCTTGTCACTGATGTCGAAGAAGTTGCGATCAACGCTCGAGTCGATCGAACAACAAATCTATGCGCACGCGGGCGGGGAATTCAATATCAATTCACCACTCCAACTCAAAGAAGTGTTGTTCGGACGGTTGAAAATCTCGACCGCCGGAATCGGTCGGACGAAAACCGGTGTCTCAACAGCAGCTGAACAACTAGAAAAAATGAAGGACGCCCACCCGATCATCCCGCTGATCGGTCAACAACGCGAGTTGGCAAAATTGTTGTCGACCTATATTGATGCTCTCCCAACGCTCATTAACCCGGTCACCGGGCGGGTCCATACGTCGTATAACCAGGCGGTGGCAGCGACCGGTCGATTGTCATCGTCTGACCCAAACTTACAAAACATCCCGATCCGAACCGACCTCGGGGCAGAGATTCGTAAAGCTTTCATTGCCGAAAAGGGGAAACGACTCCTCTCCGCTGACTACTCGCAGATTGAGTTACGGATCATTGCCTCGATGGCTGAAGATAAAGCGATGATCACCGCTTTCAAGAACGGGGAAGATATCCATGCTCGGACGGCGGCGAACATCAACGGCGTTCCATTGACCGAGGTCACCCCGGCGATGCGCCGCGCCGCGAAAGCGGTAAACTTCGGGATCATCTATGGACTGGGCTACGTCGGTCTCGCCCAAGGTGAGGGTATATCCCGACAAGAAGCGAAGGACTTCATCGAAAAATACTTCTCGATCCATACAAGCATCAAGCAATGGCTCGATCGGACGAAACAGCTGGCCCACGATCAAGGATACGTCGAGACGCTGTTCGGGCGACGACGATACTTTCCGGAAATCAATTCCTCGAACGGGATGCTCGTCTCAAGCGCTGAACGGCAGGCGATTAACGCACCAATTCAGGGGACGGCGGCGGACATCATGAAACTGGCCATGATCAAGGTCCATCAGGGACTCTCTTCTGTCAGTCCGAACGCAAAACTGTTACTCCAGGTCCATGATGAACTCGTACTCGAAGTCCCGGTGGCGGACGTCGAGCTAGTTGCCGCGTACCTGAAAACGACCATGGCCGGGGTCTGCGATCTCAAAGTTCCGATCGTCGTCGATGTTGGGATAGGGAAGAATTGGGGCGAGACAAAGACGTAACATTTGACAGAAAAATTTCTGGTGATACACTGGGCGTCGTTATTCTTTTTTTCGTATCCTATGTCTGAACATCCACGTCACATCGATTCGATCCCTGGGTTCTCCGATGAAGAACTTGAACAGGCGGCACGGGAGGGGGCGCCGGTCGAACCGAAAGGTGCGCCGGGCGAGCATGACGTTGATTCAGTCCCAGGTTTCACCCCAGAAGAGCTCGAGGCGGGCGCCCAACACCGTCAATCGTAAGTAGATTAATCAATCATCCCATGGACGACCAGTATCAAGTATTCCAAGACGAAACCGCCGCTGATGAAGAGGGTCTTGGCGTTGAGTTAAGCGACGGGGACGACCTGGTCAGTACCGAAAAACTCGCGGACGACGAGGATAAGGAAGATTTGTTCGACGATAAGGACGAGTAGTAAATCCGTCGAATAGAAAGCGCCCTCCCCGACGGGCGCTCTTTCGTTCATTCGAGTGCGGGCTTCGGAAGCACCGCCGATGAATCCGGCATGGCCGGTCAGATGCGCTATCGGGGAGGGCTGGGGGTGCGACAGACTGTCGTGGGTTACGCCGGAGGCGGGCGTTCCGCGGTGTTCGTGCTGGGCATATCGGATCCTCCGATTGGGATGCCCGTGGGGACACGAGTCGCTCCATCGTCGGAGCGGCGGGGACGGGTCCAGCGTGGATACGGGTTGACGGTTCCACCATCACGGCTCACCTCAAGAGTCCGTGGGGTTCAGGTGGTACGTATAAGCGTATGCCTGTCTCTCGCTGGGAGCAAGGGTTGTTATCCACACAGAACTTCTCGTACCTGCGGGTTGGCC